>VFQQ010002724.1_pt1 | contig 18977 bp, 39 predicted proteins | sample 3512341 | NCBI WGS metagenome assembly VFQQ01 (sample SAMN10412373, study PRJNA504923) | tailings metagenome | isolation source: Relicate 2 Philex TSF1 revegetated site | place: Philippines: Tuba, Benguet | collected 2017-08-29 | reverse complement strand
TTTCTTGTGAGCGTGGGCAGAGACGGCTCAGCGGGGCAGGTGGCGGGCCAAGTGCACCAACGCAACGGCAGCGCAGCAGGAAGTGGCAGGCCACCCCAAGGAGGCCGCCCCAAGGAGCCCTTCCGTCCTCGCTCTTCCCCCCCTCACCAGAGCAGTCGTCCGTGCCACGCACACATCTGCAGGGCAGCGGGTTAATGCCACGGGGCAGCAGGCATTGATGGTTAGCAAGATTGCAGGTCACTGGTGTGCAATTGCAACACCGCTGACGGCTCCAACGACAGCAACTCACTCATTGATGTCAGCGCAGTTGGGACCCTCATATCCGGCCGGGCAGTTGGGCGCAGGAGGGAACACAGGCGCCAGCAGGGGCTTGTCGGCGGGGCAGGTGAAGGTCTGGGCATCCTGCAGTCGAAAGGCGGGTAGAGCGCGCCAGGGTGGTCAGGTTCTCAGCCCTGGGGGCTGAAAACCTATTGGTCTGCACACACGAGCGAGCAAAGAAAGCGAAACAGCATCAGCACAATCCCCACCCCTCTTGCCTGGAGCTGCTTGGCAAAGGTGGCAAAGGACTGCAGCTCCGAGTACACCGCGGTACCGTACACGGGGTCGGTGGGCAGGATGCCAAAGCGGCCGCCGTTGATGTTCAGCGTGAAATTGGCGGCCTCGGTGTCCTACAGAGCAAGTTTGGAAAGCAGACGAATTGAAGGCCAGGTGGTGCGTGCTGCGAACAAGGCGACTGGGCCGCATTTGCAAACAAGCAGGAGACCGGATAACAAACTGCGCAAGCAAGAGCGCTGGCCGTGGCAGTGTTCAGCGGGCCTCACCTGCACCCAGCCCTGGAAGTACAGGCCGCCCTTGAGGCCGCCAATAGCGCCAGCATCCAGGGTCATGGTGGTCTGCTTGCGGGGGCGGGGAGCGCGGCCTTGTAAACGCAAACTACACCGGCAGTGTGCAGGCAACAAAGAGGACGGGGCGCCTGATGCTGTTTGCACTGCCGGAAGCAATCTGTGTAACCTGCTGCGGGCCCTACCCGTGTGGCATTGAGCACGTAGTTGTAGACGTTGAGGCGCTGGCTGGTGGGCTGCAGGGCAGTGAAGGAACAGGAGTGCTGCAATCAGACTTGCACATGCCGATGCTGCCCCCATCATCTCCAATGCCTTCAAACTCGGTGGCCCGTCACACACAATCCAGTGCTCAACGCACAGCTGCCAACGGCACATTTGTACACCAGCCACCGGGCCCCACCCACCGCGGCGCCAAACTCCTTGATGATGGCGGGGCGCTGCAGCGGCGACTTGGCGTCCGCGCTGTGCTGCGCGATCCAGCTCTCCGCAAACGACTTGTAGTTGTTGGGGTCGGACACTGAGAGTGGGAGGGAGGGAGTTGCAGGCGGATGCGCCAAATGAGAGGGCAACGACGTGCGGCATGGGGTCAGGCATGCAGGTGCATGCCTCTGTAGTAGCGGGTGCTGCACAGGCGAGCCCCAAGAGCGCGGCACAGGCGCTCACCCCACTGGTCGGGATAGGTGTTGAACTCCAGGAAGTCGATTGAAGAGGGCGTGTTGGTCTGCAACGAAGGTGCCACGGGCTTGCGGGTATGTAATCCAGCAGAGTGCTGGCCTAGCCCAAGCATGCTGACAAACAAGGCAGGGCGAGCAGGCAAGGCAGCACGAGCGGACGCATGCAGCCAGGGCGCTGTCCTTACCGACACCCAGTCCGTGGCGTATGTGTTCGTGAAGGGATTGACGTTGGAGCCTGCAGACACGGATGAGCATGGCAACTGGGGTGAGGTGGGCAACAGCGATGCAGGACTGGCAGCACAGGCCACGCTGGGAAACAGCCTTACCCGGAGGGGTGAGGTAGAAGCCGTCCAGGCCCACGGTGACCAGGTGCTTGCTGCACACGGGAAGAAGAAGGCGCAGGCGGGCATGAGCACTTTGTGGCACGTGAGTAATATGTAGAATCTGCTATTGGGTATCCGGCTGTCGCCAAAGCTTGCACGCCCCTCCTCCGTGCGATTTAAACCACAGTCGATGCCACCCACCCAGTGCCCCTCACCTGTCCTTGGTTTTGACAAAGGCGCTCTGCTCTGCCACCCAGGCGTCGATGAGCGTGGGCGCGTTGGCGGGCGAGCAGATGGCGGGGTCCTGGCACCTGGGCTCATTCATTACGTCCCAGCCCCTGCAGGCAGCCGGTGCTTGGGATGGCCGTCAAGAGATGCCATTCCGTGAAGCAGTGAAAAAAGCAAGTGCGGGCCAGGAGAGTGTGGGTGCCACCCGGTCAGTGACCCAGTCACCCAGCCATATCGATGGCTCAGCGTCCGCTGGCACCCAGTAACTCCCTACCAGATGGTGGGGTCGTCCTTGTACACGCGGCCGTTGACGGTGTTGGTGCGCTCAATGATGAGCTGCACATACTGCTGGTAATACTGCAGCAGGACGGGAGCAAGGTGGGGCGCAGGGCAGGGGAGGCAGCTCACGTGTCTTGTTAACAGACCGTAGGCTTGCGACACGCAAAGTGGAGGCCCAGTTTGACAAAGCAGGCAATGTTACGCTTGAGCATGATATTGAGGGGCTGGACAGGCACGCTGCATTCTTCAGGCCCCGCCCCCGCACCTGCTTGGCCACGTTGTTGAAGAACTTGGCCTTAACCTCGTCGCAGGTGGGGTCAGTGGAGCCGGAGCAGGGGCTGTTGGGGTCGTACGCGCCCGCAAACCTGCGGAGGACGGGGCAGCAATGCGCGGCGGTTGTCAGGGCAGAGCAGAACAGCAGGCCATTCCCAGAGCTTGCCACAGCCTTGCGCAAAAGTCCCCCAAACTTCGATCCAGCCCCCGCCAGCCACTCACGCCAGGTACTGCAGCGGGCCGCCCGCGCCGTCGGCAAAATAGTCGGTCAACACCAGGATGACCTTCATGCCGCGCTGCTGCACCTGGTCCAGCACATAGTCCAGGCCCTTCAGCACGCCCTCTGCAGTGGAGGGGAGGCGGCCGTGTGGAAACGGAAGGCTTGATTGCAGTGCCAGCAGCCTCGAGCTGCAGGCGGTTGCATTCACAGCGCCGCACGCTAATACATAGTGAAAGGACACATCATCTCAGCAACCCCTCCACTCGAGCTCCCATCTGGGGGCCTACCGTTGAACACCAGCGGGGTGCCGGAGCCGGCGGGCTGGCGGGCCACAGAGTACCTGCGGACACACACGGGGACATGCAGCCAGATCAATAATAAGGAATCAGAGTCACTCTGCTGCCGCCCTCTGCGCCCATGGCTCGCGCATCAAGGGAAGAGCAGCTGAGGCACAACAAGCCGCCACCGTCACCCGCCCTTGAGGCTGCCCAGCTCCCCCGCCACGCACTGGGAGTCCACGGCAAATGCGTTCATGCGCAGCAGGTTGAGGCCCGACGACTTGGCCTGGTCCAGCATGCGGCGCACGGTGGCGGGGCCCGTCAGGCCCGGCTCCTTGAGCTGGGCGTCAAACAAGATGGGGGCGCCGGCGCCCGCCTCCACAAACTCAAACCTGTGGCGGCGCGGGTGCAGGTGAGGGCAGGGAGATCAGGAGATGTAGAGGTAGGGCTCATCCAGCAGAGATGCAGTCAGTGCAGACATGCAGCATTCCTCCACCCCGCGCCACCAGACTGCATGTGTGGCGTTCTTGCGGCACCCGCCATCGGGAAGGTGCAGCACCAAGCGCTAGGCACTCACTTGTTGAAGCCAGCGGGGAACAGGTAGCGGCACTGGTTGTTCACATTCACGCCGGAAATGAACTGGCCGTTGTCCACCTGCAGCATGCAAAGTGGGCGTTTGTGCAGGGTGCAGTGAGTGCGTGGGCCTACAGCTGAGCCCGTCGCAATGGGTCAGAAGGGCGGACATGCATGGTGCAGCCAGCAGATGGCATGTGTGGGTTCATGGCAGGCTTGTGCTTGGTGCGGCACTGGCATGGTGCTGCCCCAGCTGCATGCACCGGGCCAATTGGCAGGTGGTGGACAGGCGGGCGCCCCCATGCGCAGCGCTGCAATGCGTCGCAGGCCGCATCTTGTTGGCACAGGCCTCTAACCTTTGCGGAACCCATGTTTGCAGAAACAGTGCCAGCAACCACCCATCTACACCTGGACAAAGAACTCGGGAGCGGGTGGGGGAGGAGAGGGTGACGGGCTGGGGCTGGGGCTGCGGCTGGGGCTGGGGCTCCGGCGGCGGTCCTTGATCTCCCGGATGACGCCCAGGGTCTTGAGGAAAACCATGGTTTCTGCAGCAACCCGCAGAGTAAGGGGCAGCACAGCTGCAATTTTGCTTCTGGCTGGGTGGGAAAGGATGCACTAGTGTGCAGTTTGGACGGCTTTAATTTTGCTCCCAACCAACTTTGACCTGGCCCTGGCTGCACTCACGCAGGGAGAGGGCCAGGATGGGGTGCTGCTTGGCAAGGCCCAGCTGGCCGTCGCCAGCGGCCACAGGGCCGGTCCAGGCGTACCTGCGAATGGGCAAGCAGGGGGCGAGTTGGGCATAGAAAGCAAGGAGTGCGACATGCGTGAGTGCGGCATGCACCCTGCTATTCTGCCGGATGCAGTTCATGCGGACCAGCTTGCGGTGCTAATCAAAGCTCATGCAGCTGCCCTGCAGGGCTGCGCACATGTGCTGGCTCTTGACGGGCTGCGCCTGGGGGTTGGAGGCCACCTTGATGCCAGACGCAGGGTTGGCGGCCTGCAAGGCACACAAGAAAGCAAGCTTGGTGAGTGTGGCGGCAGAGGCATCTTTTCTGGTGCGCCATGGTCCAGCCAGCGCAGCTGCACGAAAAGAGATCATACTCACATGTGGAAAAAAATGCACAGGCTCTTCCCCACAAGGCTGGGCCATGCTGCCCCCTGCTGCACAGCCCGCTCAGCACCCACCTGGTGCGTCTGCAGGATGCCCTGAGGGTTGACGCCGCCGCTGGCGGGCTTGGTGTCATCACCCATCAGCGCCGCGACGTCGCGGGCCCACAGGGCGGTGTCAACGGCCTACATGCATGCATGTGCGGCAGTGCGAGCTGGGATTTGCGGGTGGCAGCAGCGGGGCGGCTGGCGACAGGCCGGGAGCTGGAAGGGCAAGCACAACAGCAGCGGGCGGGACAAGCCGCAGTGGTGGCGGTCCGGCAGCCGTCGACGGCCTCTAGGGCTTCCAACGGTTCCCAGGGCGGCTGCCCCGACCTCCCTGGCCCCTGCTGGGTCCTGCCGACGGCCCCAGAACAGCCGGGCAGCCCAGGGGACAGCCCCAAGGCTCTGGGTGGCGTGCTGCAGCCTCGCGCTGCGGCGCGCTCTGTGTCCCCCTGCTCATCGCACCTGTGCACCCAGGCAGCAGCATGCCAGCAGCAGCAGGGCTGCCGCCCTTTTGCCTGCCATTTGCGAAAGCTTGACCGCCCCAGGCGCTCGTTGCAGGGCCTCTGTAGCGCTGATAAAGACGGGAAGCAGCTCCTCAAACGTATGAGGGGCGCGATCGATGCAACGAGGAGGGCAGCTTTGGCCGCCGCGCCGCCGCCGCCAGCTCGCCGGGCGGCGCATGCGGCTGGGATGGCATGCAGGCGGGCCTCGGCCGATCGGCATTGCTCCAGCACCACCCTAGTGCTCGTTCAAGCGCAGCCTCCTTACCGCTGCTGCTCGCTCCTTTCACACCTCCCCGCCGGCAGCCACCAGCACTCCAGGGAGGCCCCCAGCAGCAGCGGCTCAGCGGCAATGGCTGGCAAGGGCGGCAAGGGCCTGAGGGAGCAGGCATGTACCACTCTCAGCCCCTTGCAAGCCGCTGCTCGCCCCCAGAGCGAGGCTGACCGCACCCCGCCGCTGCCCGCTGCAGGATCTTGCCACCCTCGATGTCACCAAGCTCACACCACTGTCGCCCGAGGTCATCTCGCGGCAGGCGACCATCAACATAGGTGCGGGCGCTCTGCAGGCCGCCTGGGGACGCTGCCGGGCAGGTTTGGAGCGGGGTGGCGCCCCAAGCAAATGCAGCATTGGAGGCGGGCCCCAGGAGGCCGGCGCCGCACAAACGGCGGCGGCGGTGGCAGCGACGGCAGCTGCAAGCGTGGCGCGCTGCACACAACGTCTGCAGCACAGGCGGCTGCAATTAGCTGGCTGGCACAGCGCATCCATCATTTGCGCGGCTGCCCGAATCCTGTGACTGTGCCACCTTTGCGCAGGCACGATTGGCCACGTGGCGCACGGCAAGTCGACCGTCGTCAAGGCCATCTCGGGCGTGCAGACGGTGCGCTTCAAGAACGAGCTGGAGCGCAACATTACCATCAAGCTGGGCTATGCCAACGCCAAGATCTACAAGTGTGAGCAGCGGGCGGGGGTGCGCGGGCGCAGCAGGGAGGAGGGCCAAAGCAGAGGGGGAGGGGAGCAGCAGCATGCGTGCGACTGCCGACGTCCTGCTGCCCACATGGGGGCTCCCACACACTGCTTTGCACTGTGTGCAGCAGCTGTGTCCTGCACCCCCGACACATTCTTATTGAGCATGTGCTGTGCTGCAATTGCTGCGGCTCAAGGTGCTGGGCCTAGCTATCCTTGACGAGCCGCCCTGTGCCACTGCCATGCCTGCCGCAGGCGCTGATCCGCGGTGCCCACGCCCCGCGTGCTACAAGGCGTACGGCAGCAGCAAGGAGGACAACCCCAAATGCGACGTGCCAGGTGCGCCACTTTGCAGCGGTCAGGACGCGAGCACCAAGCGGGTGCTGCAAGGCTTTCGGGTTTCGTGCAAATTCAGCAGGGCGCCTGCACATTCATGTCCAGCTGCTGGCAAGTGCTGCCCCATTTCTGCCGAGCATGGCCTCCCTCCCCCCGTCCTCCTCCCGCCCAGGGTTTGAGGACGCGGAGATGGAGCTGGTGCGCCACGTCAGCTTTGTGGACTGCCCCGGCCACGATATTCTCATGGCCACCATGCTCAACGGCGCGGCCGTCATGGACGGCGCCATGCTGCTCATTGCGGCCAACGAGCCGTGCCCGCAGCCGCAGACCAGCGAGCATCTAGCGGCGGTGGAGATCATGCGGTTGCAGCACATCATCATCCTGCAGGTGCGGCCAGGGGCCAGGAGTGGGCTGGGCAGTGTGGGCTGGGCACAGTCTGTTGCTGCCGACGCACTGCCTGTGCATGTGCAGCTTGAGGCAGTGCTGCTGGCCGCCGACGAGCAAGTGCATGGGCCATCGCTAGCTGGGCATGCCATGTAGATCACTTCACACAGTTGAAAACTGTCTATAGAACGGTGCACAACTGACGCGCCCCATCATGCGCTGCCCAACCGTGGCGCAGAACAAGGTGGACCTGGTGACCGAGGCGGCGGCGCTCAACCAGCACGAGACCATCCAGCGGTTCATCCAGGTGCGCAGGAGTGGGGGAGGGCGAGCGCCAGACCACATGAATCGTGCAAAGCAGTGCAGGGGATCGTCCTAGTCTCCTTGACAAGCAGTGGGCCAGTGCGTTGCACTGCTTGTACTGCTGCCTCACCCGCCTGCCACACCTGCCGCCTCCCTGCAGGGCACGATTGCCGAGGGCGCACCCGTGGTGCCCATCAGCGCGCAGCTCAAGTACAACGTGGACGCGGTGAGCTCCTGCTGCACATATCCACTGCCTGCTTGGGTTTCACGACGTGGCGCTGGGAGCGGTTGTGTGCATCGCACAAAAAATGCCTGCTGCTGCTTGCGCCATCATGCTGCCAACTCACCGCCACCCAATCCCAACCACCCTCCCTCTCTGCCCGTCTCCCCAGGTGTGCGAGTACCTGGTGAAGAAGATCCCGGTGCCCGTCCGCGACTTCACCTCGCCGCCGCAGGTGGGCCTGAGCCTGGGGGGAGGCATGGTGTCAGGCTGCTTAGCAGCGGCACCAGTTGCCTATGGGCCATTGCCCGCCTGGCAAGAGATTGCGCGCGGTGTAGCGTGCCTGCCCTCAGCAACCCGCCAACAACAAACGATATGCCCACCCGCCCATGATGGTCCGCAGATGATTGTGATCCGCTCGTTTGACGTCAACCGGCCGGGCAGCGAGGTGGACGACATCAAGGGCGGCATTGCAGGCGGCTCCATCCTGCAGGTTGGCGCGAGTTGGCGGGGTTTGTTGGAGGCCTAGCTGCAAGCTTTGGGGTATGGTTGGAGCTATGCAAGCGGTTAAGGGGCATGCACTAATGCGCTGCTAGCTAGGGCAGCTGCTGCAATGCACAGCACCAGGCAGCCTGCATCACTGTGCATGCGCATGCGCACCCACACGCCAGGCAAAAAGCAGAGGCCGCCGACAAATGGCATGAGCCGGCCTCTCGTCACGCTCTGGCAGAGCAGACAGCGGTGACTAAAGTGGGTGCGGTGAATGATCCCATGATCCGTCGCTCAATCCACGCCGCAACATCTCAATCAATCTTCCTCAACTATACTGTGCCTGACTTGTCCCCTCGTGGTGGCGAGCGCCTTGCTCTTTTGGCAGTGTTTCGCCACCCTGCACATGCTCACACACACACACACACGTTGCCCACTTTGCTGCGTCCCTCACCGCCTGCCTTGCTTGCCCCTGCTTGCCTACCTCCCCAACAGGGCGTGCTGCGCATGGGCCAGGAGGTGGAGGTGCGGCCGGGTGTGGTGACCAAGGACGCCAGCGGCGCCATCCGCTGCATGCCCATCCGCTCCCGCATCGTGTCGCTGTTTGCGGAGCAGAACCCGCTGCAGTTTGCGGTGCCCGGCGGCCTCATCGGCGTGGGCACCACGGTGGACCCCACGCTCACGCGCGCAGACCGGCTGGTGGGACAGGTGCGCGGGGCTGGGGAGGGGGGCTGGTGGGGCGAGGAGGCAGGTGGTGGCAGGCGCCATGCTTGCAGTGGGGCTGGGCGGGCTGTGTGCTCAAATGCTTGGAGCGCCCTCTCAGCTTGCGGAGCAACCACCGCTCGCCCTGTGGGCTTGCCCTTGCCAATCGCTGACCAAGCCCCTCTCTCAACCCTCCCCCCTCCCTCTCCCCCCCAGGTGCTGGGCGAGGTGGGCGCGCTGCCCGACGTGTTCACGGAGCTGGAGATCAACTTCTTCCTGCTGCGCCGCCTGCTGGGCGTGCGCACCAGCGGCGACGAGAAGCAGGGCAAGGTGCGGGGCGGGGGGCGGGGAGAGCGGGGGTAATGGAGCACAAGGGGGGCGGCGAGCCGGGCTGGGTAGGCAGCAGTTGGGCTGATGTGCAGGCATGCTGTGAGGCGGCGGTGCATCACAGTTTTGGAACACCTCGCAGTGTTGCACTAATGAACCCTGCCTGCATTCTGTGTCCTCTCCAGGTCTCCAAGCTGGCCAAGAACGAGGTGCTCATGCTCAACATTGGCTCCATGTGCACCGGCGCCCGCGTCATTGCGGTGAGCGCTGCTGGGGACGGTATTCAAGGCTGGAATGGTGTGGTGGCATAGCTGAACTGAGCGCACCGCAGGGGCAGCTGGCTGCCTGGCCGTGTACCCGCTGTGGCCCTTATCAAACCACAAACCTCCCATATGCCTGCCCTGCCCCACCCCCGACCCGTAGGTCAAGCACGATCTGGCCAAGCTGCAGCTGACCAGCCCCGTGTGCACGAAGGAGGGCGAGAAGATTGCGCTGTCGCGGCGCGTCGACAAGCACTGGCGCCTCATCGGCTGGGGCCAGATCCAGAAGGGCCTGCGGCTGGAGCTCTAGGCGCCCTTGCTTGTGAAGCGGGGCAGTGCGCGTGGCAGCGGGATGCTGCCCGCCGCCTGCCCTGCCCTCCTGACCGTGCTTGTTCCCCCGTGTGCTCTGTGTGCCTAGTTTCTGTCTGCCTGCCGCTCTCCCCCTCCTGCTCGCCAGTTTGATTGCTCCTTCCTAATGACTCGTTGCAAGCTGCGGCCGCGAAAGCACGGCGGCCGCCATGCGCTCCTCACTTGATTGACCTGTAACTGGCTCTGCCACAGTCACCTCGTCTAGAGGAGATGTTGTGCAAAGATGCAAAGATGCAAAGATGTTATGCAGCAATTCAAACAGCCATGGGACCTCATCACCCTCCGCCTCTAGGCTCCACCCTCCGCCTCCTCCGCGTCTGCAATCTGCTGCAGTGCTGCCACCATCTGCGCCGCCACGCGCTGCATCAGGCGGGCTGCTGCCGGGTGGGTGACGGAGATGAGCTGGGAGGCATCTCGCGCTGCCACCACATCCACCGCAATTTGCTGCAATGCACCAGGGGGGCAGGAAGGTCACAAACGCATCAAGCAACACGCCTGATGCAACACCAGCTGTGGTGAGACACATGCGTTTTGCTCAAATCACCACGGCGCCATGTCCCCCCACCAGCTGGCCCCAGCCAGGCCCACCTGCATGAACTCGCCGCCCTGCACATCCGCACTGGCCACCCACTGCGGCAGCAGGCGCAGCCCCGCCGACAGCTGCTGGCTGAGCTGCGTGAAGGCATGCAGCAGCGCCGCCTCGTCCTCGGCCGATGCACCACCGGGCTGGCCGCTGCTGCTTGTTCCAAAGGCTGGCGCCAGGCCGATTCCTGGGCTGCCCAGAGGGTCTGCATTGACCACCTGGACCAGGCAGGCCACGCACTCGCGTACGGCTGGAGCAGTGCAGCTCAGCAGCGTCAGGCCGGCGGTGGGGGAGGCGCGCAGGGCCGCCAGGATGGCAGCAGCCAGCTGGCATGAGGGCTGTGCCAGATCAAACTGCCCAGCTGCAGTTGATGGTGCCGTGCCGGCTGCGTGAGCAGCCGTGGCAGCAGGACCAGGGCCGGAGCCTGGCTGCTGGTCGGGAGTGGGCAGCGCCGCCACTGCCGGTTCTGGGCGCGCCGCCGCCTGCAGCAGCAGGCCGCCAAGCTGCTGCAGCGCTTCGTAGTCAAAGTGCACAGCAGCCTGCCCTGGCCGGTCCAAGAGGTGCACCAGGCAGGTGCAGGCCTCGCTCAGCAGCTGGGCATGCGCGGCAGACAGCTGCGGCTGTGCCTGCATGGGCTGTGCAAGGCTGGAGGGAGGCGAGGAGGCTCCCTGTGCGCTGCCGCCGGCGCCTGCTGCTCCACCCGCCTCGGCTGCCCCGGCTGCATGCGTCTGCAGAATGTCCAGCACGACGCCCATGAGGGCACGCACGGGGGTGTGCTCCAGCGCAGCGGCCAGCGGCAGGCTGCCTGCTGCTGCGGCGGGCGCCTGCAGCTGCCCCAGCAGCACATACCGCTGTGCCTGTGCCAGTGCCGCCTGAAGCTCTAGCGGCAGGACCTCTGCGGCCTGATGCCAAAGCGCCACCGCCTCGAGCTGCTGCTGCAGCGGTGCTGTGTGGCACGGGCCAGAGCTGCCAGTGGCGGGGGAGGGCTGCTGCGCCACCACCTGCGAGAGCAGGGGCAGCGGCACCGGCGGCGCAGCAGCGGCGGTGCGCAGCCGCTCCAGCTCGGCCGCCTGCTGATCGACGCGAGCCTGCACCTCGCTCACTGCTGCAGCGCACCGCCGCTTGAGCAGCAGGGCCACGGCCAGCGCCTGCTGCACGTCTAGGCTGCCTGTGCCCGGCATGGCGAGTGATTGACAGACTGCGCACGATTCAAAATGCCGCGATCAGCGCTCCCAGGTTGCTGCAATGCTCCAGCCAGGAGATGCTCGGTCGGGCATGGCGCAGCACATCGCGGGACGTTGACTGCTGTATTGCAAACAATCCCAGCTGCCTGCTCATGCACGGAACCACCGCCTGTAGCCTCCAGCATGAATGGCCCGTCAAGCTCGCTCCGGCTCCGCTCTCCAATTCGCTCCGGCGGCTCCCTCGATGTGGAGCTCCAGCTGAGCAAGGCGGGAGGCGCCGCCTCTCCAACGGGGCGCCAGCAGCAGGGGCCGCCCTCCGATGCGGCGGCAGCAAGCGCAGACGCTCACTACGCCGGCGAGCCCGTGCCGCCCAAAGGCCTGCGTCGCCTCGGCTCCAAGCTGTGGGGCAGCGAGAGCAGCCTGCTGCGGCACAGCTCCATCACAGTCTTTGAGCCCACGGGTGAGCAAGCGGCGTCCAGTGCAGTGGCCCCAAACAGCCCGCCCATGCACTCGACATGTGCCGGTTGGCGGCGGCACCGTGCCTCGGCCTTGCACAGAGGCTCCGTCTGCACGCGCCGCTGCTGCCTGCGCCTGCAACCTTGCTTTCTGAACCCTACTCGCAGGCAAGTGGCACCAAGCCATGTTCATGTTGGTCTGTGCCGACGGGGCGCCCTTCCTGCTGGGCCTTCCCGCCGCCATGGCGCGCCTTGGCTGGGCGGGCGGCACAACCGTGCTGGCCATTGCCTTTGCCTGCATCCTGCACTCCGCCACGCGTCTGGTGCGCCTGCACGAGCACGGCAGCAAGCGGCACAACCGGTACCGAGAGCTGGCGCAGGTGGTGCTGGGTGAGCCTGGGAGAGAGAGGGGGAGATGGCAGGCGGGGAGAAGGGTGAGGTTGCACGTGCGCCTGGAAGCTGCGGCATGCCACGCAGCCCCTGTGCAACGAGCGCTGAGCGGTGCTCTGCTCCCCGCTGCCTTCAGGCAAGCGGAGAGGCAGCGTGGTGGTGCTGACCTTTCAGATGGTGGTCAACATTGGCACCTGCATCACGTATCAGGTGGGAGCAGCTGGACGAGTCAAAAGGGGGGAGACGCGCCATGTGGCATGTATCAATAGACCCTGCTCCTTGCCAGCCCACCCAGATCGGCTCTCAGCAACTGCATGCGGCCTGCGCTTGCTGCTCGCAGGTGGTGTCGGGCCAGGCGCTGCAGAGCCTGTGCCAGGCCAACCGCGGCGGCGGAGGAGGCTGCCTCAGCCTCACGGCCTGGATCCTCATCTTCTCCGCCTCCCAGCTGCTGCTGTGCCTGCTGCCAGACATCAACAGCCTGACGGCGGTGACGGCGGTGGGAGCGGCCACCACGCTGGGCTTCAGTGTGCTGGCGACAGTGGGGTCGGCAATACAGGGTGGGTGGGCGGACAGGTGGGCAGCCTTGTAGTGGTCAGTCAGGGCATGTTAGTGGGCAGCACTCCTTTGTGGTCGATTCATGATGCACCTGTGACTTTAACGGTGGCTGGTGGTGTGTCATATGCCAACAAGCATGCCTTCCTCACATGATCCATGCTGCCGCTGCAGAGCGCGCACCTGACGTCAGCTACGTGGTGCAGGGCAGTGCGGCGGACCGAGTGTTTGGCGCCTTCACCTCCCTGGGAGCCATCTACCTGCTGTTCGGGCTGACCGTGCTGCTGGAGATCCAGGTGAGGTGTATGCTTTGAGCAGCGGCTGAACTGGGCTCCGCAGCGGTTTGACAACATGCCTGCAGCACACATCATGCCAGCGCTGCGGCTCAACACTTCTGCCCCCTGCCCTGTGCCCTCTTCAACAGTCCACACTGGCGCCAGCGCCCACGTCAGCTGTGCCGCCCATGGTGCGTACTAGTGTGCAGGGGCAGGGTGCAGGCATCTGTCTCTTGGGAGTGCGCCCTTGGCCACGTCGCTACAAAGGCCCCCATCCCGGACCGCCAGTCCAATCTAACCATCCCCAATTCCCTTTGATTGGCGCAGGTGCGGGCAACTGTGGGCGGCTACGCCGTGCTGTTTTCCATGTTCCTGGCAGGTGCGCTGAGGATGCTAACAGATGGTGTTAGGGGTAGCTTGGCCAACACGCTTTCCAGGCTGAGGCAGCAGCTGGCATCACTCCCCGAACATTCTCCCGCCAGCTGTCAAAGCCACGACAGCACCAGCTGAGCAGCAGACTGGAATCTCAGCTCTGCTGCTGCATCCCGTGCCCTCATGCCGCAGTCTCCATCAGCGGCTACTGGGCGTTTGGCGCAGGCGTGCAGGTGTGCAGGCAGTTGGTGTTTGTAATGCACGCTGGCCGGGCCAACGTGTGCATTGTTTGTCTGGGTTGCAATTGGCAACCCCTGCGCTTCGACCACTCCGTAATACCAAACTCATGCTTTCCTTTGCGCTGCAGTCAATTGTCCTGCAGTCCATCGGCAGCCCGGTGTGGCTGACCACGGTGGCCTACCTCTGCATGGTGCTGAACGCCATCCCTGGTTACCTGGTAAGGCCAGACTGCAGATGAGACATGCATGGCGCAGCAGGTTAGCCCAGCGTGTGCGCTTGACCATCGTCCAGCTGCTGGCATCCTTCCTTCCTGATCTGCGTCTCCCATCCTTGTGCCAACAGGTGTTTGCGCACTCGGTGTTTGATTATGTGGACCTCAAAATCATGCTGAGCCACTGGACTGGGTGCGCTTGGGGGAGGGAGGGCAGCATCGCTGGCATGTGCACACCCATTGACTGCTTACTCACACACACCTGCCTGCCTCCCCGCTGCCCGGGTCCCTGCAGGCTGGAGTTTGAGGGCGGGCCCCTGCTGCTGCTCAAGCGGTTTGGCTTCCGCTGGCTGTTTGTTCTGGCCACAGCCGGCATTGCCGTCTGCCTACCATTCATGGGCGAGCTCATGGGCCTCGTGGGTGAGCCTTGGTAGCCACAGCAGCAGCAGCAGCCCAGGGCTGTTTGATGGGTTGGGAAGGGCAGCGCAGGCCTGGCACTGCTGCAGTCACTGCAGCGGTGCTACGGTAGCTGGGCGTGTACTGCCTACCTCTGCCTCTGCACCATCACTTCCTTACCCATCCTCTTTCTCACCCCGCTCCCGTGCCCCAGGCGCGCTGGGCTACGTGCCCCTGTGCTTTGTGCTGCCATGCGTGATGTGGCTGAAGACGCAGCGAGGCAGCCTGTCACTGGCGGAGCAGGCGGCCAACTGGCTGGTCATTTGCGTCAGCGTGCTGGTCGGCTGTTTAGCAGCAATTGGCAGCCTGCGGTCGCTCATAGTTTCCTTCTCCAGCTATGAGTTCTTTTCGTGAGCAGTTCCCTTGCTGTTTGCAACAATATGTGCACAGAAGCGAGCAAATCACGTGGTGGGGGCGCCTCGCAAGCCACACATGCACCAGTCGCGTGCCGCTCGTGGCAGCTCTCGTCGCCAGCTGCTGCTACAGCTGGCCGTCTTCTTCGTGCTCTCTGGGCGGCCGTGCTCGCGGCTGCGGCCTGCCGGGCAGATGCGCCTCCCGCTCAGCGGCCGGCCACTTGAGACGCCGCCGGTGCCGCCGCTCCTGCCGCTTGATTTCCAGCAGCTCGTGGAGGAAGGCCAGCAGGGCTGTCAAGCAAATGGGCAGGGCCAAGGCCGCAGCTCGCATCGTGGGCCCAAAGCGAGTCCAAGGAAGGCGAGTGGGCTGGCTAGTTGGCCCACTTCCTTTGGTGCGGGAAGTGTCGTGTATAGCTTCAAGCAGATGGCAAGCAGCCAGGCCTATTGCAACTGCAGCTGCGCGGTGCCGGGCATTGTAGCTCAGCAGCGCGGCGTGACGGGGCGGCTGCCGGAGCCTAAACGGCAGGCCAATTGAGGCTCTCCCTTTCCTGTGCTTACTTGTCAGGCAGTCACCATGCGTCTGAGCCTCCTCCTGGTGGGCCTGCTGGCCTGCAGCGTCTCTGCCACCCTGCTGGACCCCTCGGACTGGGTGGACGAATTTTCACATGGCGCAGGTGGGCGGGATCTGCAGCCTGCTGGCGCCGGAGGCTCGCAGCAGTCAGGGTGGAGCGCCAGCCGCCAGCCAGCGGCAGCGCCCGGGCACCCGCCCGCCCAGCTTCCTCCCTGCTTGCCGCTGCTCTGATCGACATGTCCTTGCTCTTTCACAGGCGTGGAGAAGTGGAAGAAGCCCGACTTTTGCGGGTAGGCGGTAATCCAAGTTTCCAGGAGTTGTGGGCTGCAGCCAGCATGGGCAGCTGTCCTCCTGTGCGGCAGGCGCCTTGTCGTGCGCATCCTTTGATCGCCGCCCTGCCCTTCGTTGCGCTTGAGCAGGAAGATGGAGTGCCCGCCGTTCCGAGTGAAGAAGCACACCGACAACTGGGAGCTGCGCAAATACGATGCAGGTGGGCCGTACTTGAAGCCGGGCACATACACCCGAAGAGGCTCGCATGCAGCCCAGGCTTTGCAATGCGTGTCTTCAACCCGCATCCTCATGCCCTTGCCCCTCCCCGCAGGCAAATGGCTGGTCACCAATGTGACTGGCACGAAGTTTGAGCTGGTGAGGGTTGGGAGGCAGCGGTCGTGTGCTGTGGGCGTGCTTCCTGCCATGCCTTTCCTCGCCGCATCGTGCTCTGTGCCATGGCATGCATGTCATGTGCGGTGCTGCGCAGGCGTATACCAAGGGCGTCGCAAGCCTTCTCAAGTATTTCAAGGGCTCGAACGACAAGAAGGAAAACTTCGATGTCACCACGCCTACTCTGGCAGGCGAGTCGCTACCCTGATGCCCAACAGCGATGTGCAGCTGCGTCGTGCGGCCGTCCTCAACAGGGGCATGGCCTGCCTCCTTGCACCCTGCTTCCAGCTCCCTTTGTCTCATCCCCTGCTCACCCGGCCAGCTCGCATGCCTCCTGACACCCCTTTCCTAGCATCCCCCCATGCCGTGCAGAGCTGAAGCTGGACGAGAAGGGCCAGCCCGCCTCCAAGGACTACGCTTTCAGCCTCTGGCTGCCTGAGGAGGCGCAGGTGTGGCAGGGGAGGCGGGACGGGGCAGTTGAGATTGGAATGGGGATGGGGTGATGTGTCACATATCGTGTGACACTCCACAATCGTGAGACACTCCACAATCGTGTTTGGGGGCACAAGGAGCGCAGGTGTGGTGTTGCATGGAGGCGCCCCCTGCCGCCTGCAGCCCTACAGCATCAAACCAAGCAGCCTGCCTCTTCATATGATGCTCATGCATGCTGCCCGCTGCCGCGCAGAAGGACACGCCCCAGCCCACCGACGCCGATGTGCGGGTGGTGGAGTACGAGTCCATCACCATCTTTGTCCGTGTGTTCAGCGGCTTCGCCACCGAGGGTGCGAAATCCGGTGTGGGCATGGGGAGCATAGGACGCATTACAAGCATGCAGCGCTCACGCCACCAAGCATCGACTGCTTGCGCATGGTGGCCTGCCTGCCCCTTGTAAACCACGCCGCGCCGTGCACCCCTCCACCCATGCAGGCACGATTGTGGATGAGACGCGCAGCCTGCACGAGATCCTGGAGGACGAGGACCGCGACTTTGCCACCGACGTGGTGTGGGCCGCGGGTGAGGTCCTGCTGTCAGGGCGGCTGCCTGATGCGATGGTTGTCGTGTGGTGCAAATGGGGTCGGCAGCGGCTGAGGCGCTGCCGCTGCCAAGCTGCTGCTTCTTGGGTGTCCCTAAAGATGCGTGCACTTGGTGCTGCGGCCCAGCTGCAGCTCATATTGAAGGGCATTGGAGCATGCAGCGAATGGTTAGCCTTGTGGCATCAGCTGTTGGCTGTGTGAGCCGCACCCTTGGTTTTTTCAAACTGTCTTCACTGACTGGTTGGTGTTCCCTGCCCTGCCCTCTTCCCCATCTCTGGAACAGTGTACGACCCGCCTCAGAAGCTGATCAACAGGTACAGCTGGGCACTCCTGATGATTCTGGGACGGTGTTGGCAGATGCTGCTGCAGCCTTCGGCTCCACGCAACTTGCACTCGCAAAACGCCCATCTCCTTGCAAAAGGCCCATCTCCCCTCTCGTTTGCCCCCACCACCGCCACCAGGCATAACGAGATCCACGTCCCATACGCCCAGAAGCAGCGCCAGCAGACCTAAGCAGGTCAACAGCCACTGGGTTGCGGCATGCACAGGCGAAGGCAGCCCTGTGCCGAGCGATGCACACCTCCAGGGCGGGTGGAGGCAGCCCAAAAGTTGGCTCCATGTCCCCGTTGTACAAGTTGATACAAGCGCAAACGATTGGATAGACTGCATGTTTGTTGGATAGATTGCATGGCTCGTAGCGGTTGGTTTGTTCGCATCTAGTTGTAAGCCAACATGTAGCAAGCGACTGGGGTGCCAGCGGCGGTGTGCCGCGCCCGCTGCGCAGGCGGCAGCCAGTGGCCACGGCTGGCGTGCTCCTCTCCGCTTAGTGCTCGGCGCCATCTAACTAAACTGCGGGGCGCGGTCTCTCAAAATTAAGCAGGGGGGCGAATGGCTCCGGCCGCTCTCTGCTGCGGCGTCCCCGCGGCGCCCTGCGTGCTTGGCGGCGCTCTAGGCGCGGCTAGAACACCATGGCAGCTGCTGCCAAGGCTGCAAGCTGGCGCCATTGTGCGGCGCTCCGGTGGAAGGGCGGCATTCGAGCGGCGCAGCGGAGGCGCCGCCGCCGGAAGGGAGTCGAGCATACTTGCTGCTGCAGTCCATAGCGAGCTGGATGTGCTGAAGGCCACGGACAGTGCTGAGGTGCGTAGTTCGTCTCTGCATGTTGTGTAACACCTCGAGGGCTGCCTTGAGGTCGCAAGTGCAAGTTGCTGTTCTGCCGTGGCGTGCCGTCTTGTTGCCTGCCTGCATTGTGCGGACCACACATGTTGCATGGCCAGCATAGCAACATACAAATTACCATGACCATTGCACAGGAGGCGCTGGCTGCCGCCCAGGGGCTGCCGCTGGAGTCTCTAATTCGGGCCGCTGCAGAGCTGCGGGACGCTGGCCACCGCCACATCACCTTCTCACCCAAGGTCTTCATCCCGCTCACCCGCCTGTGCCGGGACAGGTGGGTGCAGCCTGAAGGCAGTTTGGGTACTTCGTTTTGCGGCAGAGAGGTGCACTTGAGCAGAGGTGTTGTTGGACAGCATCGCTGGACTGTTTGCAGATGCCTGATGGGCGCATGCCCAGTCGGCACATGTGCGGTGTTTGCAGCCTGCCTGCCCGTAGCCCACCTCTCTTCCTCCTCCTGCCCTGCCTCGCAGTTGTGGTTACTGCACGTTTGCCATGCCGCCTGCGCCGGGGCGGCGAGCGTACATGACTCTGGATGAGGTGCTCGCTGTGGCACGGCTGGGGGCGGAGGCCGGCTGCACCGAGGCGCTCTTCACACTGGGTGAGCCAAGGAGGCTGGGGCTGAATTTTGGAACCTTCATGTGCTCATCTGCATGGGCCAGCAGGGCTTGCTGCATGACTGGCCTTGAAAAAGTTGTCAGTCGCCGGCGTCCCCTGTTGGTGCTTGCTGTGCCCATGTCAGGCACTGCCATGCCATGCCATGCCATGCCATGCC
>VFQQ010002723.1_pt1 | contig 18989 bp, 19 predicted proteins | sample 3512341 | NCBI WGS metagenome assembly VFQQ01 (sample SAMN10412373, study PRJNA504923) | tailings metagenome | isolation source: Relicate 2 Philex TSF1 revegetated site | place: Philippines: Tuba, Benguet | collected 2017-08-29 | reverse complement strand
TCAAGGCCTACGAGGAAGTGTCCAAGCGCTTCGGCAAGCTGCTGGGCATGGACCCCTGGCTCATCAACCCCCTGTTTGCGCAATGCGGTCAGGTGGATTTCGAGGCCGACGCGGGCCTGGAATGCCTGCGCAGCAACACCGACGCGCTGCTCACCAAGGTGCGCCGCAAGTACAAGGAATACGGCATCAACGAGAAGCCGTTCGTGGTGATCAAGGCCGACAACGGCACGGGCGGCATGGGCATCATGACGGTGCGCGACGCCAAGGACATCGACAAGCTCTCGCCCAAGACCAAGGCGCGCATGGCGACGGTGCAGGCGGGCCAGGCGGTCAGCGAGGTGATCATCCAGGAGGGCGTGCTCACGCACGAGCGCATCAACAGCGCCGTGGCCGAGCCCGTGGTCTACATGATGGACCGCTACGTGGTCGGCGGCTTCTACCGCATCCACGCCGACCGCGGCGAGGACGAGAACCTGAACGCCCCGGGCTCCAGCTTCGTGCCCCTGGCCTTCGAGCAGAGCGCCCAGCTGCCGCAGCCCGGCGTGAAGCCCGGCGCCAGCGTGCCCAACCGCTTCTACATGTACGGCGTGATCGGCCGCCTGGCCATGCTCGCGGCCAGCTACGAGCTGGAAGCCACCGACCCCGAGGCCGAGAACCTCGACTGAGCGCCGCGTTGCGGTTGCTGCGGCGCAACAAAATCCACACCGCCGGTGATTTTGGGGGGCGCCGCCCATGGCGCGGCGAGTGGCGCAGGCGCAGAATCGCCAACCTCTGAGCACACGCCCCACGGTTTTCCGGTGGGGTTTTTCGCTTGAATTCCCGCGCTCCGTCTTCGCTGGCAGCCCTCACGCTGGGCGCCATCGGTGTGGTTTACGGCGACATCGGCACCAGCGTGCTGTACGCCGTCAAGGAGATCTTCGGATCCGGCCACGTTCCCTTCACGCACGACAACGTCTACGGCGTCCTGTCCATCATCTTCTGGACGCTCACGACCATCGTCTCGCTCAAATACGTGGTGCTGGTGCTGCGTGCCGACAACGCGGGCGAGGGCGGGTTGATCGCGATGCTCGCGCTGGCCGCCAATGCGGTGAAAGACAAGCCCGCGCTGCGCCGCGCGCTGCTGGTCGTCGGCATCTTCGGCACCTCGCTGTTCTATGGCGACGGTGTCATCACCCCGGCCATTTCGGTGCTGTCCGCGGTCGAGGGTCTCACGGTGATCTCGCCCGCGCTGCACCGCTACGTGATCCCGCTCACCCTGCTGGTGTTGTTCGTGCTGTTCGCGGTGCAGAAGCGCGGCACGGGTGGCATCGGGCGCTACTTCGGGCCGATCACGCTGGCGTGGTTCCTGGCGGTCGCGGCGCTCGGGGTGTCGCACATTGCGCACCACCCAGAAATTCTGGGTGCGCTCAGCCCGCACCACGCGCTGCGCTTCCTGTGGCTGCAGCCGGGCACCAGCTTCATCATCCTGGGCGCGGTGGTGCTGGCCGTCACCGGCGCCGAGGCGCTCTACGCCGACCTCGGCCACTTCGGCAAGAAGCCGATCCGCCTGGCCTGGTTCTCGGTCGTCATGCCCTGCCTCACGCTCAACTACTTCGGCCAGGGCGCGCTGCTGCTGGCCGACCCGAGCGCGGTGAGCAACCCCTTCTTCCGCATGGCGCCCACCTGGGCGTTGTTGCCGCTGGTGGTGTTGGCCACCATGGCCACGGTGATCGCCTCGCAGGCGCTCATCTCGGGCGCCTTCAGCGTCACCAAGCAGGCCATCCAGCTCGGCTACCTGCCGCGCCTGAACCTGCGCCACACCAGCGTGCGCGACACGGGGCAGATCTATATCCCCTTCGTCAACTGGGCGCTGTTCACCGCCATCGTGCTGGCGGTGGTGATGTTCAAGTCCTCCAGCAACCTGGCCTCGGCCTACGGCATCGCGGTCACCCTGGACATGCTCATCACCACCACGCTCACCTTCTTCGTCATCCGCTACGGCTGGAAATACCCGCTGTGGCTGTGCGTGGGCGCCACGGGCCTGTTCTTCGTCATCGACCTGGCCTTCTTCAGCTCGAACATGCTCAAGCTGTTCCATGGCGGATGGTTCCCGCTGGTCATCGGCGGCGCAGTGTTCACGTTGATGATGACCTGGAAGCAGGGACGCCGCCTCATGTCCAAGGCCCAGCAGGCCGAGGCACTGGAGCTCAATGGCTTTCTCGACGCGGTGTTCGTCGAGCCGCCGCTGCGCGTGCCCGGCGTGGCGGTGTTCCTCACCGCCGACCCGGGCATCGTGCCCAACGCGCTCTTGCACAACCTCAAGCACAACAAGGTGCTGCACGAGCAGAACCTGTTCGTCACCGTGCGCTCGCACCAGGTGCCCTGGATCGGCATGAGCGAACGGCTGGAGGTCGAGCCCCTGGGCCACGACTGCTGGGCGGTCACCATCCACTACGGCTTCAAGAACGACCCCGACGTGCCCGCCGCGCTGGAGCCGCTGCGCCTGCGCGGCTGCGAGATCGAGCCCATGACCACGAGCTACTTCCTGTCGCGCGACGTGGTCACGCCCACGCTGGGCAGCGGCATGGCGCCCTGGCGCGAGAAGCTCTTCGCCGCCATGCACCACAACGCCGCCGGCGCCGCGGCCTTCCTGCACCTGCCGGCCAACGCGGTGGTGGAGCTGGGCTCCAAGGTCGAGATCTGAGGCCTTGGAGGCCCGCGAGGGCAACAGGGATTTGGCGGCTCTATAAGATAGAAATAAAATAGATCTTATTGATCCCTGCCCCCGGCAGCGGCGACGAGGAAGTCCCATGACCACGACCGATCCGTGCACCGAGGAAGAGCTGAAGGTGCTGGTGCACGCCTTCTACGCGCGCGTGCGCCAGGACGCGGTCCTTGCGCCCATCTTCAACGCCCGCATCGACGATTGGGACCACCACCTCGACAAGCTGGTGGACTTCTGGTCCTCGGTGCTGCGGCGCACCGGGCGCTACACGGGCAACCCCATGCAAAAACACGCGGCCCTGCCCGAGTTGAGCGCCGAGCTGTTCGAGCGCTGGCTGGCGCTGTTCGGCGAAGTGGCCGACGCGCAGCCGAACCGCCGCATGGCGGTACAGGCCCGCGCGCTCGCCGGGCGCATCGCCCAGAGCCTGTGGATGGGTTGGCAGATGGGCCGCGACCCCCAGGCCCTGCCCCGTGGCCTGAACCCGGCCGGCGCCACGCCCTGAGCCGGTCGACGCCATGCGCCTGACCACGCTGACCGACTACGCGTTGCGCCTGCTGATGTACGTGGCGCGCCAGCCTGGGCGGCTGTGCACCATCGCCGAGGTCGCGCAGGCGCACGGTATCTCCGAGGCCCACCTCATGAAGGTCACGCACCTGCTGGGCCGCCAGGGCTGGATCGAAACCGTGCGCGGCAAGGGCGGCGGCATGCGGCTGGCGCGCGCGCCGGCCGACATCAACCTCGGCGCGGTGGTGCGGGGCATGGAGCCGGACTTCCTGCTCGTCGAGTGCTTCGGTGAGGACAGCCGTTGCGCGCTCACCGGCCGTTGCGGGCTGGCGGGCGTGCTGGACGGCGCGCTCCAGAGCTTCCTCTCGCACCTGGACGGCCACACCCTGGCCGACCTGCTGCCCCCGGCGGCGGCGGTGCTGCGGCGGGCCTGAACCATGGACCTGCTGATGGCCTACCCCTGGATCAAGGCCGCGCACGTCGCGCTGGCGCTGACCAGCGGCGGATTGTTCGCCGCGCGCGGCGTGGGCGTGCTGCTGGGCTCGGCCGCGCCGCTGGCGGCGCCGGTGCGCCGCCTGAGCCAGTTCATCGACACCGCCCTGCTGATGGCGGCCCTGCTGCTGCTCGCGGCGCTGCGGCTCAACCCCTTCGCCACGCCGTGGCTGCAGCTCAAGCTGGGCCTGCTCGTGGCCTACATCGTCCTCGGCACGCTGGCCCTGCGGCGGGCGCGCACGTCCGCGGGCCGGGCCATGGCCTTCGCGGCGGCCCTGGCCTGTTTCGCGGCCATGGTGGCGGTCGCGCGGGCGCACGATCCGGCGGTGCTGCTGCGCCTGCTGCCGGCGGGCTGAGCCCGCCGGCCTGTCGGGCCCGTGCCAGCGGCGCCGGGCCTGTCCCGGCAGAATCGCGCGATGCGATTCTTCAAGGACCTCAGCCTTTCCGCCGCCACCGCCGGCTTCGTCGCGGTGCTGGTGGGCTTCACCAGCTCGGTGGCGATCGTCTTCCAGGCGGCGCAGGCCTTCGGCGCCACGCCGGCGCAGATCACGTCCTGGATGTGGGCACTGGGCCTGGGCATGGGCCTGTGCTCGGCGATTCCCTCGCTGCTGCTGCGCCAGCCCGTGATGGTGGCCTGGAGCACCCCCGGCGCGGCGGTGCTGGCCAGCGCAGGCCTGGCCGGGGGCTTCACGATGTCCGACGCCACCGGCGCCTTCCTGATCTGCGGCGCGCTCATCACCCTGGCGGGCGCCACCGGCTGGTTCGAGCGGGTGATGAACCGCATCCCCATGGCCATCGCCGCGGCGCTGCTGGCCGGCGTGCTGGCGCGCTTCGGCCTGCAGGCCTTCGGCGCGGCGCAGACCGCGCTGGGCCTGGTGGTGCTGATGCTGCTGGTCTACCTGGTGGCGCGCCGCCTGGCGCCGCGCTACGCGGTGGTGTTCACGCTGCTCGCGGGCGTGGCGCAGGTACTGGCCACCGGCCGCTTCAACGCGGGCGCGCTCAGGCTCGAATGGGCCGTGCCGGTGTTCACCGCGCCGAGCTTCAGCCTGGCGGCGCTCACCAGCCTGGCGCTGCCGCTGTTCATCGTCACCATGGCCTCGCAGAACCTGCCGGGCGTGGCGGCCATCCGCGCGGCGGGCTACGACATGCCCATCTCGCGCATCCTCACCGTCACGGGCATCGCCACGCTGGTGCTGGCGCCTTTCGGCGCCTTCGCGCTCAACCTCTCGGCCATCACCGCGGCCATCTGCATGGGTCCCGAGGCCCACCCCGACCGCGACAAGCGCTACACCGCCGCGGTGGTGTGCGGCGCGCTGTACGTGGCCATCGGTCTGGTGGGCGCGCTGGTCACGGGCCTGCTGATCGCCTTCCCGCGCGAGCTGGTGATGGCCATCGCGGGCATCGCCCTGCTGGGCAGCATCGGCGGCGGGCTGCACGCCGCGCTCAAGGACGATGAGCACCGCGAGGCCGCGCTCATCACCTTCCTCGTCACGCTCAGCGGCGTGGTGATAGCCGGCATCGGCTCGGCCTTTTGGGGGGTGGTGGCCGGCGCCACCGCGCTCTTTGTGCAACAGTACGGCCTCGCGAAAAAACACCCCCGCCCATGACGAAGAAGATCCTGGTCGTCGCCGACCCGCTCGAAGCTTTCAAGACCTACAAGGACAGCACCTTCGCGATGATGCGCGAGCTGCAGCGCCGCGGCCACGCGCTCGCGGCCTGCGAGCCGCGCCACCTGCAATGGGTGAGCGGCGGCCGTGTCACCGCCCAGGTGCGGCACCTGCGCCTCACCGGCGAACTCGACCACTGGTTCGACGTGAGCGGCGAGGGCCGCGAGGCCCTGGCGAGCTTCGACGCCGTGCTGATGCGCAAGGACCCGCCCTTCGACAGCGAGTTCTTCTACGCCACGCACCTGCTGGAGCAGGCCGAGCGCGAAGGCACACGCGTGTTCAACAAGCCCGCCGCGCTGCGCGACCACCCCGAAAAACTCGCGCTGATGGAATGGCCGCAGTTCGCGCCGCCCACGCTGGTGACGCGTTCGGCCGACGACGTGCGCGCCTTCCACGCCGAGCACCGCGACGTGATCCTCAAGCCGCTCGACGGCATGGGCGGCATGGGCATCTTCCGCGTGCGCGAGGACGGCCTGAACCTGGGCTCCATCATCGAGACCCTGAACCAGGGCGGCGCCACCAGCGTGATGGTGCAGCGCTACCTGCCCGAGATCGTGGAGGGCGACAAGCGCCTGCTGCTCATCGGCGGGAAGGTGGCGCCCTTCGTGCTCGCGCGCATCCCGCAGGGCAGCGAGGTGCGCGGCAACCTGGCGGCCGGTGGCAAGGGCGTGGCCCAACCGCTGTCCGACGACAACCGCGCCGTGGCCGAGGCCATGGCGCCCACGCTGGCCGCGCGCGGCCTGCTGCTGGTGGGCCTGGACATGATCGGCAACCGCGTGACCGAGATCAACGTCACCAGCCCCACCTGTTTCCAGGAGATCCAGCAGCAAACCGGCTTCGACGTGCCGGCGATGTTCGTGGACGCGCTGGAGGCGGCGCTGGGCTGACGCGATGGCCTGCCATCGCGGCCGGTGGCCTGGACGCCGCCAAGCCCTCACACTGTGGCGATGAACACCCCCCCGAAGACCCCCGCCGCGCCGGTCTCGCCGCCGGTGGACCCGCTGTTCCTCGCCACGCCGAAGGTCGGCACCTTCCTGGGCGAGCAATCGCTCACCAACGCCAGCGGCTTCTTTTTTGCGCGCGACGAACACCTCTTCCTCGCGACCAGCCGCCACGTCTTCATCGACGAGGGCAGCGAGCACCGGCCGGACCGCATCGAGATCACCCTGCACCTGGACCTTCAGGACCTCACGCGCTGCACCGGCTTTTCCATGCCGCTGTACGCCGACGGCACGGCGCTGTGGCGCCAGGGCCAGGACAGCGGCGGCGACATCGACGTGGCCGTGCTCGAAATCGATCGCGAGGCCCTGCCGAAGGAGTCGGTGCTGTTCGCCTTCACGCCCGCGCACATCGTTCGCGACTTTGACGCCGTGCCCGTGGACGCCACGCTGTTCATCGCGGGTTTTCCGCTGGGCTTTCACGACGAGGTGCACCAGCTCCCGGTGCTGCGCCGCGCCGCCATCGCCTCGCCCTTCGGCATCCGCTTCCAGGGGCAGGGCACCTTTCTCACCGACGGGCGCGCGCACCGTGGCATCAGTGGCGCACCGGTGGTCATGCGCGACCCCGTGCCCGCGACCGGTGTGCTGCCCTGGCGGCTGCTGGGCGTGCACTCCTCGCGCCTGGACATGGGCAACCGCGACCAGGCGCTCGACGAATCCCTGGGCCTGAACTGCGCCTGGTACGCGGACATCCTGCTCACGCTGACGGAGCCGCCCGCGGCGGGACAGAGCGGTCCCGCGTAGAGAACGACAGGGGGTATGCCCCCGTCGCGCTGTGCACACTGGCGGGCCGTTCACCACCCGCCGCTGCCGCCCATGCGCCTCCATCGACTCATCCTGATCGCCGCCCTCACCGTCTTGGGCGCCTGCTCATCCCCCTCGACGCGCCCATCCGCCCCGTCCACCGCGCCCGCCGCCGACGGCACCCAGAGCGCCACCTCGCGGGACGGCTCCTTCCAGGGCGAGGTCACCGGCAAGGTCCGGCCCGGCAGCCGGTTCGCCCGGCTCCAGATCGGCATGGGCATGGACGAGGTGCAGACCCTGATGGACCGTGCGCCCGACCGTTCGCATTCCTACGAATCGGGCAAGCGCTGGATTCCGTTCTATTTCGGCAACGACGCGCGCCGCCTGCAAGCGCTCTACAAAGGCGAGGGCTGCCTGATCTTCACCGGCGGCAACGTCTGGGGCAGCGCCGGTGGCGACCTCATCGCCATCCACCACGACGCCACGGGCGCCTGCTACCAGCCCTGAGGCGCCCCGCTCAGCGCGGCTGCTTGACGATGCGCAGGTAGGGCTTGAGCGCCTTCCAGCCATCGGGGAACAGGGTCTTGGCGTCCGCATCGTTCACCGAGCCCGCGATGATCACGTCCTGCCCCTGCGTCCAGTTCGCGGGGGTCGCGACCTTGTGCCTCGCGGTGAGCTGAATCGAATCGAGCGCGCGCAGGATCTCGTCGAAGTTGCGGCCCGTGGTCATGGGGTAGGTCATCATGAGCTTGATCTTCTTGTCGGGGCCGATGATGAAGACCGAGCGCACCGTGGCGTTGGTGGCGGCGGTGCGGCCTTCGGCGCTGCCGGGTTCTTCGGCCGGCAGCATGTTGTAGAGCTTGGCCACCTTCAGATCGACGTCGCCGATCATGGGGTACTTGACCGTGGCGCCCTGCGTTTCCTCGATGTCGGTGACCCACTTGCCGTGGCTGTCCACCGGGTCCACCGACAGACCGATGAGCTTGGTGTTGCGCTTCGTGAACTCGGGTTCGATGCGGGCCATGTAGCCCAGCTCGGTGGTGCAGACGGGGGTGAAGTCCTTGGGGTGCGAGAAGAGGATGGCCCACTGGTCGCCAATCCAGCTGTGAAAGTCGATGACGCCTTGCGTGGTCTGGGCGCTGAAGTTCGGTGCGGTGTCGTTGATGCGTAGGGACATGCCGGGCTCCTGGGCGGGTGAAAAGCCGCTAGTGTGCGCAGTCCGAAAGACCGTGTCCATGAAGGAGTTACCTGCACCATGACCACCGTTCGCCCCTTGGCCGAGCCCGAAGCCGATCCGCGCGTGAAGGCCGTCTTCGACGACATCCGCGCCACGCGCAAGACCGACTTCGTCAACAACCTGTGGCGCGCCCTGGCCTTCGACCCCGCGCTGCTGGAGGGCACCTGGGCCGAGGTGAAGCGGCTGATGGCCACGCCCTCGCTACTGGACCCGCTGACCAAGGAACTGGTCTACATCGCGGTCTCCGTCGCCAATGGCTGCGGCTACTGCGTGCACTCGCACACGGCGGCGGCGCGCGCCAAGGGCATGACGGACGCCCAGCACGCGGAGCTGATGGCCATCGTTGGCCTGGCCGCCAAGACCAACCACCTGGCCACGGCCCTGCAGGTCGAGGTCGACCCGGTGTTCGACGCTGGCCGCGCCTGAGGCGGCGGCGCGCCTCAGTACAGGCGCACGGCGACGTCGAAGTGCCAGCTGCGGCGGATCTCGATCACGTCGTACTGGCGGGCCATGGCCGGCGGGAAGGCGGTGTGCGCCATGCCGTGCACCAGGCGCGGAATGGCCTCGTCGATGGCGGCCACGCCGCTGGTGCGCACCAGCGTGACCGATTCGATCGTGCCGTCGCTGCGGATGGCGACCGTCACCACCGGGTCGGTGTAGCGCTGCCGGGCCGCCTCGCGCACCAGTTCCACCGGCATGTTCATCTCGATGCGCTTGGCCCAGGCCTCGGCGTAGAGGACCAGGTCGCGGTTGGGGTCGTAGCGCCCGAAGAGCCGGACGCGGCGCAGGCCGCTGGCGGACGGGTTGCGCTGTGCCTCGGCCTCGGCGGCCGCGCGGCGGTCGGCCTCTTCGTTGAGCTGGCGACCGATGGCGCGGCGTCGCTCCTCGCGGGCCTCGTCCTCGGCCTGCCGTTCGGCCTGTTGGCGCGCGGCCTCGGTCCTGGCGGCGGCCTCGCGCTCGCCTTGCAGTCGGGCGGCTTCTGCCTGGGCGGTGGCTTGTGCCTCCGCTGCGGCTGCCGCCGCGGCGCGAGCGGCCGCCTGGCCTTCGGCCTCGAGCCTTGCCGCCTCTGCCTGAGCCTGAGCTTGAGCTTGAGCTTGAGCTTGAGCTTGAGCTTGAGCTTGAGCTTGAGCTTGAGCTGCGGCCTGTTGCGCGGCCGCCAGTTCGTTGGCCCGGCGCTCGGCCGCGCGTTGAGCGGCTTCGGCCTCGGCTGCTCGCTGCGCTTCCTGCCTTGTAGCCGCGTCGCGCTGAGCGGCCTGTCGTGCGGCCTCGGCCGCCTGCTGTTCGGCCTCACGCGCCGCCTGCTGTTCCGCCGCGAGGCGTTCTGCCTCGGCCCGCTCGGCCGCCTGCCGAGCGGCTTCGCGCTGTGCGGCGGCTTGTTGCTCCGCTTCCAGCCGTTGCGCCGCTGGCTCGGCCTGGCGCTGCGCTTCCAAGCGCTCGCGGGCCAACTGTTCGTTGGCCAGCCGTTCGGCTTCTGCCCGTGCAGCCTCCGCCCGCGCGGCTTGCTGGCGGGCGCTCTCTTGGCGGGCCGCTTCCTGGCGAGCGATTTCCTGCCGAGCCGTCTCCTCCCGAGCGGTGGCCTCGCGTTCGGCCTGCTGCGCCTGTTCGGCTGCCCGCTGCGCGGCCTCCCGGCGGAGCGCTTCCTGTCGCTCGACTTCCTGTTGCTGCTGCTGTTGCTGAGTGTCCCGCGCGGTGGCCTGCCGCGCCGCTTCCACGCGCTCGGCCTCGGCGCGGGCGCTCGCCTGCCGCAGGGCGTCCTGACGTTCGACTTCCAGGCGCTCCATCTCGGCGCGCTGCGCCGCCACCTGTTCGGCCGCTTCGCGGGCCGCGGTGGCTTGGCGTGCCGCCAGCTCGCTCTCGGCCTGCTGGCGCGCGGCGGCTTCCCGGGCCGCCTCCTGTTGGTCGGCCGCGACCCGCGCCGCGTCCTGTCGGGCGGCCGCCTCGCGTTCGGCGGTTTGCCGGGCGGTGTCGGCCTGTTCGGCCGCCGCCCTGGCCGCCACTTCCCTGGCCGCCGCCTCGCGCGCCGCGGCCTGCTGGGCCGCCAGTTCGCGTGCCCTGGCCTGCCGGGCCGCCTCGCGTTGGGCCGCCGCCGCCTGGGCCGCGGCCCGGCGCTCGGCCGCTCGCCGCTCGGCCAACTGGCGCGCCGCTTCCGCGCGCTGGGCTTCCCGGCGCGCGGCCTCCTGCCGCAAGGCTTCCTGTCGCTGGGCCTCCTGCCGTCGGGCCTGCAGCGCGGCGTGGTCGAGCACCGTCAAGGCCCCGGCGCTCGGGGGCGCCGGCGGGGTGGGGCGAGGCGCAGACACGCTGGCGGGCGGCGCCGCTTCGGCGGCGGGCGCTGGTGGCGGTGACAGGCGCGCTCGCAGTTCCGGCACCTCGGTACGCCGCTCCTTCCACGGCAGCTCCAGCCCCGGCAGGTCCAGGCCGTCGCCGAAGGTCAGGCTCAGGATCAGCGCGTGCACCAGCAGCGAGACCGACCAGGCGAAGGTTTGCCGGCGCGGCTCGGACACCAGCCAGCCGCGCGGCCGCCAGCGGTAGGCCAGCACCGCCGCCAGCGGTGGCAGCGGCCGTCGCACGGGCGCCTCGTTGTCCTTCGCGGTCTGCATGGGGCGCATTGTCTCGTCCAAACCGGCGCGCTCGCGGGGCGATGGTCGCGACAGGCCGTGCAACGCTCGTTTTTTCAGGGCCGCTGTCGATTCCGGGGTCCCATGGCCGTCGTCATGTTCGGTGGTGGCCGGGCGCGCGGGCCGCCACGGCGTTTTGTCCACGCCCGCGCGAAGGAAGACCTCCATGGCCTCGAACGACAAACCCCAGGGCCCCGCGTCCTACTTTCCTTCCATCGAGAAAAAGTACGGTCAGCCCATTGAGCATTGGATGGGCGTGCTGCGCCAGGCCGGCCCGCTCAAGCACATGGAGCTGGTGGCGCTGTTGAAGGCCGACCACGGACTGGGCCATGGACACGTCAATGCGCTGGTGGCTTGGTTTCTGGCCAAGCGCGGGTAAGCGAGCGCTTACGGCCGCCCCGCCAGCCCGCCCCGGGTTCATCCGCTGCCAAGCAGTGCGGCGCCCTTCGCCTGGTATCGCGCATGCTCTTCTGCCGGCACGAGTGAGCCCCCCGTTGCCCAGATGACGTGGGTGGCATTCGGATCATCGGATCGCAGGCCGTGGGCGTCCAGATAGGCGCGGCCAGCCTCGGACTGCGCGAGGAACAAGGGGCCGCGCGCTGCCGCGATGGCCGACGGTTCAAGCAGCACACCTTCCGTGCGCTGGAGGCGGCACACGTCGCGCAGCAGGTCGTCGTCGCGCACCGTGAACACACCGCCGAGCCGGCGCTTCATCATCGGCGCCACCAGGTGCGAGGCCTGCGCCACGGCCAGGCCATCGGCATCGGTCCTGTTGTCCAGACCGATGTCGTAGACCGAGAGCGGGCCCTGGCCACTGGCGCTCAGTTGCACCAGCATGCAGGGCGCGGCCACCGGCTCCGCGAAGAAGGTGTGTACCGCGTCACCGAACAAGGCTTTGAGACCGTAGGTGATGCCGCCAGGTGAACCGCCCACGCCGCAGGGCAGGTGCACGAACAGCGGTCGCTCGCGACGGGGCGTGCGGCCGATCGCGTCGAGCTGTCGCGCGAGTTCCTGTGCGGCGACCGAATATCCCAGGAAGAGGTCGGCCGAGCGCTCGTCGTCCACGAAGTGCACGCTCGGGTCCGTGGCGGCGCGCTGGCGGCCGCCCTCCAGTGCATCGGCGAAGTCGCCCGCGTGTTCGACGACGCGGATGCCCCGGTCGCGCAGGCGCCGCTTCTTCCATTCCTTGGCGTCGGCGGACATGTGCACTTCGGCCTGAAAGCCCAGGCCGGCGGCGATGAGTCCGATGCCCAGGCCCAGGTTGCCCGTGCTGCCCACCGAGATGGTGTGCCGTGAGAAGAAGGCGCGCGCCGCGGGCTGTTGCAGCACGATCGGGTCTTGCCCCGGCTGCAGCAGGGCGTGTGCGGTTGCCAGGCGTTCAGCGTGCGCCAGCACCTCGTGAAAGCCCCCTCGCGCCTTGACCGAGCCCGCCACCGGCAGCGCGTGATCGCCTTTGAGGAACCAGGCGCCTTGCCCCCCAAGCAGAGCGGAAAAGCGCGGCAGCGGCAGCAACTCGGACTCCACGCGGCCCTCCAGCGGCTCCAGCGCCGGGAACAGCGCGCGCATGAGGCCGCGAAAGCGTTTGAAGCGTGAGGCCGCGGATGCCATGTCGAAGCCGGCGTCCAGCGCGTCGACACCGGCGGCCATGGACTCGGCATGGGGGTTCACCCACAGCAGCGGCTCGCGCTCACGCAGCCGGGTCAGAAGGGTTGGATCGATGCGGGCGGCGGCATCGGAGAGGTGTTCAGCGGAGGCGGCCATCAGCGGGCGAAGTCGGGTGCGTCGCGGTGGAGTTTGCGCACGAAGGCGGCCCACATGAAGCGTTTTTGTTCGTGGCGGTCTTCGAACAGCGCTCGGCCTTCCTCGGCCACCTCGTCGCGCATGGGAATGTGAGGGCGTGCGCCGGCCAATACCTGCACCTGAATGCGGCAGGCCTTCTCGAGGTAGTACATGTAGAAGAAGGCGTCGGCCACGGTGGGGCCGCAGGTCATCATGCCGTGCGACTCCATGATCAGCGCGGGATGGTCGGCGATGCAGGCCACCAGCCGGTCCTTCTCGTGCTCGGGAAAGTGGATGGTGTCGTACGAGTAGCGGCCGATGCGCTTGTAGAAGTGCAGCGACATCTGGTTGAGCGGCAGCAGGCCCTCGGGCATGGAGGCCACCGTCATGCCGGCCAGGGAATGCGTGTGGATCACGCAGTGCGCATTGGGGCTGCGCGTGTGCACGGCGCTGTGGATGTCGAAGCCCGCGGGGTTCACCGGCCAGGGAGAGTCGCAGATCTTGTGGCCATTGACGTCGATCTTGACGAGCGACGTGGCGGTGACCTCCTCGAACATCATGCCGTAGGGGTTGATGAGGAAGGTGGGCACTTCGGTGTCGGGGATGCGCACCGAGATGTGCGTGAAGATAGCGTCGTCCATGTTGAGCGTGGCGATGAGGCGGTAGGCCGCCGCCAGATCGACGCGCGTTTGCCATTCGCCGGCGGAGTAGCGCGCCGGGTCCGGGTTCGGGATGTCGGGCATGCGCTCCGCCATGGCATTGCTTTTTTCCTCGACATGGACGGGTTCGGTGGATGGGTGGGAACGGGTGGGAAGCACGGTGTCTCCAGGGGACTACTTGAGCAGGCCGGGGATGGCCAGGGACAGGGCCGGCACGTAGGTGATGACACCGAGTGCGAGCAAAGAGGCGGCGATGAAGGGCAGGACTTCTTTCACCGAACTCTCGAAGGACACACCGGCGACGCGGCTGGTGACGAACAGCGCCAGGCCCACGGGCGGCGTGATGGAGCCGATCATGAGGTTGACGTTGACGATCACGCCGAAGTGCACCGGGTCGATGCCGTACTGCTGCACCACCGGCATCAGGATGGGAACGAAGATCACCATCGCGGCGAAGTTGTCGAGGACCATGCCCACGAGCAGGAGCAGCACGTTGATGATGATCAGCAGCATCAGCGGATCGGAGGTCAAGCTCAGCATCGCCGAGGCCACGCCCGCGGGGATCTGCTCGGCCACGATGACCCAGGCCAACAGGCTGGCCGATCCGATCATCAGCAGGATCTCGCCCATGCCTTTGGCCACGTCCCAGGAAAGGTGCAACAGCTGGTCGACGCGGATGCGACGCATGAGCACGGCCAGGGCCAGCGCGTAGGCCAGGGCCACCGCGGCGCCTTCGATGGGCGTGAAGACGCCGCCGCGGATGCCGCCCACGATGATGATCGGCAGGATCAGCACCGGAATCGACCGCCGGAGCGCGATGCCGGTCTTCAGGGCCGGCGCGGCGTCGCGAGCGGGGATGCGCCCGCGTCGCGACAGCATGTTGACCGTGAGCATCTGTAAGACGACGATCACCACGCCCGGCAAGATGCCCGCCATGAAGAGGTCGATCACCGACACGTCGGCCAGCACCGAGAACAGGATGAAGGTGATGCTGGGCGGAATGATGGGCGCCACGATGGAGCCGGCCGCGGTGAGCGCCGCCACGAAGGATGCGCGGTAGCCTTGCTCGACCATCTTGGGCTTCATCAGCGCCGTCAGGGCGGAGGCGTCCGCCAGGGCCGAACCCGAGATGCCCGCCATCATCATGTTGGTGCCCAGGTTGGCCATGGCCAGACCCGCGCGCAGGCGGCGCAACAGCACGTGCGCCAGATCGAGCAGGCGCGCCGTCAGGCCGGAGGTGTTCATGACCTCACCGGCCAGCATGAACATGGGCACGGCCAACAACAGGAACGAGTCCATGTTGTTGAACATGCGCTGCACGATCAGGTTGGTGGGGAATCCCTGCACCCAGATGTAGCTCGCCGAGGCGAGCCCGATGGTGGCCCAGATGGGGGCGCCCACCAGCAGCAGCACGCCGCCGACCAGCAGCAGGAGCACCATGGCTTCATTCATCGCGACCTCGCCAGATGTGCAGGAGACGCAGCAGGGCACCGCCGATGACGATGAGCCCGGCGATCGGAAACACCGCATACACCCAGTTCAGCGGGATTTCGGCCGCGGACGATCTGGGCGAAAACTCTGCCAGGAAAGACACCCGCGCCCCGTTGGTCACGAGGAGCAGCGCGAAGCCGATGGCCGCCAGCGAGGCCAGCGTGCGGCTGGCCTTGCGCAGCCAGGGGCGTTGGCTGTCCTTGATGGCGGAGAAGGCGATATAGCGGTCTTGCGCCGCCAGCGTCGCCGCACCCAGCAGGCCTGCCCAGATCATCAGGAAGGTGGAAACCTCTTCACCCCATGCGAGCGAACTGCCCAGCACGTAGCGGAAGAACACCTGAGCGATCAGAAGGCCGGCCACCACCAAGGTGGCGATGCCGACGGTGCCGCGATAGAGACTGACCAGACGAGCCATGGCTCAGTGCTTTCAGCGAGCGGCGTTGACGGCGGACTGCCAGGCCTGCAGCGCGGGGGCGCCCACGCGGCGTTCCACGTCCTTGATCACAGGCGGTTGCGAGGCCTTGGCCAGTTCGGCCATATTGGCGGCCGGCATGTCCATGACTTTCACGCCGAAGCCCGGCAAATCCTTGGTTTCTGCCTTGGTGACGTCTTCGTCGACGTACTGGCGTTCCTGCGGCGTGAGCGAACTCAGCGAGTGGAATACCAGGGTTCGCAGATCGGCGGGCAGCTTGTCGAAAAATGCCTTGGAGCCCAGCACCAGGATCGGGTCGTAGATGTGCTTGGTGAGCGTGAGGAACTTGAGCTGCTCGTGCACCGGGGTCTGCGAGAAGATGTAGCTGGGGTTCTCGACGCCGTCGATGATTCCTTGCTGCAGCGAGGTGTAGACCTGGGCCCAGCCGATGGGCGTGGGGTTGGCGCCCACGGCCTTCCAGGCCGTGATGTGCAGCGGCGCTTCCATGGTGCGCAGCTTCAGGCCCTGCATGTCGGCGGCCTTCATGGCCGGGGCCTTCACCGTGGCCAGGTTGCGAAAGCCCTGTTCCCAGGCCGCGAGGCCCACCAGGCCCACCTTGCCAAGGTTGGCGAACAGCATCTTCTCTCCGCCGTTGTCCAGGAACTTGCGCGCGTGCGCCGCGCTGTCGAACTGGAACGGGATGTCGAGCAGGGCAAAAGTCGGGTCGAAGGCGGCCGCAATGCCGTTGGGCGTCAGGGTGATTTCGATCGACCCGGCCTGCAGACCTTCGACGCCTTCGCGCTGGCCGGCGAGCTGACTGGAATGAAAGATGCGTACCTCGATCTGCCCTTTCGAGTCGGCCTCCACCTTCTCCTTGAACTTGAGCATGGCCTTGTGTCCCGGGTGGTTCACGGTGACCGCGTGCGAGACCTTGATCACGTGCTTCGCCGCCCAGACGGGGCCGGCCAGGCCCAGTGCGCAGGCGAAGGCCGCCACTTTCAAGGCATCGCGCCTCAGACCGGGAAAAGTTCTCATGGGTACCTCTGTGGTGGTGTGGGGAGGGGTGGAATGCGGCGCCATCGTATGTGTCACCAATGTTAACTGTCAACTGTTGCATGTTAACTGTCGACAAGAGGTCGTTCCCTTGGGCATAATCCGCCCGCGCGGTGGCCATGAAAAGGCCGCGCCAAAGGAGAAACCGTGAGCTTTGAAATGGACGCAAGCCCCCTGTCCGACCTGGCCCCCGTGAGCCGCGACAGCCTGCAGCATCAAGCGAAGCAGGCCATCGTGCGGTCCATCCTCAACGGCCTGTTCATGCCGGGGGAGCGTGTGGTGGAGACCAAGGTGGCCGAGGGACTGAACCTGAGCCGCAGCACGGTGCGCGCGGCCCTGCAGACCTTGATCCAGGAAGGACTCCTGGAACAGGAGAGCTTTCGCGGCACCATCGTGATGCCGGTGACGGTGCGCGGGGCCGAGGAGCTGGAAACCATCCGTGAGTCACTCGAGCAGCTCGCCGTGCGGCAGGCGATCGTGCACGCCTCCGATGCCGAAGTCGCCGAGTTGCGAGCGCGGTACGAGCGCGCCCTGGCCGCCGCCGCCAACCAGGACGTCGGCCTGGCGTACCACCTGGACCTCGCCATGCACCAGCAGATCGTGGCCATGGCGCACCACAGCCTGCTGTCGCGGCACTTCGCGCTGATCGAACACAAGATGCTGCTGTACATGGCGCACGCCGGCGGGCCGCATCTGTCGGCCGAGGGCTTTCGCCGCCAGCACGAGGACGTGATGGAGGGCATCGCCAGCCGCGATGAGGCCCGTGCGCTCAGGGGGCTGGACCGGCATTTCGTCGAGGCCACCAGCTTCCTGGTGGGCATGTTCACCAACAAGGAGACGACACATGGTTGAGGCCTCGACGGTGCCCGATCTGGTGATTCGCCAGGCGACGGTGATCGATGGCACCGGCGCCCCCGCACGCGTCGCCGACGTCGCCGTGTGCGGCGACCGTATCGTGCAGGTGGCGGACCGCATCGAGGCACGCGCAGCGGTGGAGATCGACGCCAAGGGCCAGGTGCTCGCCCCGGGTTTCATCGACGTGCACACGCACGACGATCGCGTGGTGATCGACGACCCGATCCACCTGTGCAAGATCAGCCAAGGCGTGACCACGGTGGTCACCGGCAATTGCGGGGTGAGCCTGGCCCCCTTGTCGCTGGAGCAGCGGCCGCCGCCGCCGCTGGACCTGCTCAGCGGCGATCCGCGCGCCTTCTTCGCGCGTTTTGCCGACTACCTGGCCTACCTGTCGGCCGAACCCGCGGCGGTGAACGTCGCGGCCCAGGTGGGGCACTCGACCTTGCGTGTGGCCACCATGAGCGATCTGCGCCGCCCGGCCACGCCGGACGAAATCTCCGCCATGCGCCGCCTGCTCGACGCCAGCCTGGATGCGGGCGCGATCGGCCTGTCGACCGGCCTGTTCTACCGGACGGCCGATGCATCCAGCACGGAAGAGGTGATCGCGATCACCGAAGCCATGCGGGGTCGGCCGCGCGCGCTCTACACCACCCACATGCGCAACGAAGCGGACCACATCGACGAGTCGCTGCGAGAGACCTTCCGCATCGGCCGCGAGACGGGCGTTCCGGTGGTCGTGTCGCACCACAAATGCTGCGGCACGCGCAACTTTGGCCGCGCGCCAGAAACGCTGGCGCTCATCGACGAGGCGAACGCCCGGCACCCCACGGGGCTGGACGTGTACCCCTACGACGCCGCGTCGAGCGTGCTCGACGTCGAGAAGTTTGCCGACGCGAGCCGCATCCGTATCAGCTGGTCACAGGCCGAGCCCACGGCGGCGGGACGTGACCTCGCCGAACTCGCGGCGGAGCGCGGCCTGAGCATGAAGGCCATGGCCGACCGTCTTCAACCCGCGGGGGGCATCTACTTCATGATGGACGAGGCCGACGTGCAGACCATCCTCAAGCACCCGCGCAGCATGATCGGCTCGGATGGCTTGCCAAGCGACACCCACCCGCATCCGCGCCTGTGGGGGACCTTCCCCCGCGTGCTGGGGCACTACTCGCGCGACCTGAAACTGTTCCCGCTGGAGACCGCCGTGCACAAGATGACGGGCATGTCCGCCCGGCATTTCGGGCTGGTGGACCGTGGCGAGATCCGCGAAGGAGCGTTTGCCGACATGGTTCTGTTCAGCGCCGACGACATCATCGACACCGCCAGCTTCGATGCGCCGGCGACCCCGGCGCGCGGCATCCGGTCGGTGTTCGTCAACGGGCGCAAGGTGTACGCGGACGGTCAGGCCACCGGGGCGCGCCCAGGCCAGGTGCTGCGAAGACCCGACTGAGGCCGCGCCACCCACCGCGTTCCGGCCGCGGGCCGGACGCTTACAGCTTCTCCGTTTCCCCGGCCTTGGGCTGCCACTTCATCAACCGCTTCTCGATGCGCCCCACCATCGCGTCCAGCACCAGCGCGAAGGCGGTGAGCACCAGGATGCCCGCCATCACCGTGTTGATGTCGAACTGGCCCTCGGCCTGCAGGATGAGGTAGCCCACGCCCTGCGAGGAGCCCAGGTACTCGCCCACCACCGCGCCCACGAAGGCCAGGCCCACGCTGGTGTGCAGCGAGCTGAACACCCAGCTGGTGGCGCTGGGCAGGTACACGTGGCGCAGCAGCTGCTTC
>VFQQ010002722.1_pt1 | contig 18997 bp, 15 predicted proteins | sample 3512341 | NCBI WGS metagenome assembly VFQQ01 (sample SAMN10412373, study PRJNA504923) | tailings metagenome | isolation source: Relicate 2 Philex TSF1 revegetated site | place: Philippines: Tuba, Benguet | collected 2017-08-29 | reverse complement strand
TGTGGCGCAAGAAGTGGGAGCGCGACTGGGAGCAGGTGAAGTACTGCTCCGATGCGTGTCGCTCGAAGGCGCGTCAGGGGGGCGGCGCCATGAGCGAGTAGCGTCGCATGATGGCGATCGCGCTTTCCATGACGTGGGCGTTCTCGGCATCGTGTCTGGACCGGGCGGCTTCGAGACCGCGCTGCGCGGCATCGACGAAGTTGACGTGCTCGTCGAGCCAGCGTTCGCGCGCGGCTTCTGCCACCACCGGATCACTGCTGACGGGGAGGTCCAGCGTCATGAAGACGAACGGCGTACTCTCGTCGAGGTCCATGGCTCCCCGTTTGATCTCGGCGTTCATCCACTCGCGCATTTCACGGCGCGTCATGCTGGTGAACTGTGGACTGTTTGCCGTTGCTGCTCGCTGCGTTGGCCACGGCCTGCCGGAGTGTGAATCGATTCGCATGCGTCGTCTGCCTGAAGAGGAATAAGGATATGCCAGCGCTGGTGAAGCAGGGCGATGGCTGAGCTCATTCCAAATGCAATGCCCGTGCCCATCCGTTCGCACGACCTGCCCTGGTCCGACGAAACGGCCCGCCGGGACCAATTGCATCGGTCGGCCTGCGAGTCGCGGACCTGAGACGATGATGGCCATCGCGCATCGCACGATGTGCCGACTCATCGCCATGTTGCAGTGCGTCCACGGCAATGTAGTCCCTGAAAGTCGGTCAATTGTGCGCGAGGGTACGGCACGTCCTTCCGCCACACGCGGCGGCCAGCGCACTTCATTCAAGCCGATTTGATCGCCAGCAACGCCGCAGCCGAATCGTCTTCTTCCAGTCCGCCGCTCACCGCATGCAGCGTATGTGCAGCCGTCGGCAGCCAGATCGTGAATCGTGTGCCTCGCCCCAACTCGGAGTCCAGGAACAGGGCGCCATGCATTTCGTGCACTGCGGACACCACGGTGGCGAGCCCGAGGCCGGTGCCCCGTTCGCCCTTGGTTGAAACAAACGCCTCGAACACGTCCGGCTGCATGGACGCTGGAATGCCCGTGCCGTTGTCTTCGATGGCCACGGTGACGTATGGGCCAGGTATCAGGTGTCCGCGGGTGGCGGGCCGGGTGTCGGTGATGTCGGTCTGATCGACGCGCACACTGATCGTGCCGCCGTTGGGCATCGCGTCGCGGGCGTTGAGCACCAGATTGCTGAGCAGCTGATCAAAGCGGCTGACGTCACCCAGCACTCTTCCACTCCCCATGAAGGCCGTGGACACGCTCACCGACGATGGCAGGGTGCCACGCAGACCGCACAGCAGTTGCTCGGTCAGATCCGCCACCTCGAAGGGCTCCACGCGCAAAGGCCGCATCTGCGCAATCGCCTGCAGGCGTGTGGTGAGGCGCGTGCCGCGACGCACGGCGTCTTCCGCCTCCCCCAACTCGCGCGTCAAATGCGCATGCTCGGCCCCCAGTGCCCCGCGGGCACGCCACAACGCGTCGGTGATGGCAGAGAACCGTCGGTGCAGGTCGTGTGCGAGGTCGCCCGCCAGACGCCCCAGACTCTGCAGTCGTTCCCGTTCGGTCGATCGATCAAGCGAGACGTGGATGCGCGTGACGGCACGGCGCGTGTGTTCGCGCTCGAGTTCGAGCGCCGCCACAAGGAACCCAATGCCCAGTGCGAACGGACCAAGAAACGCACTGAAGACGGCCGCGGCCGGAAGCCACGGCTCAGGCGAGTGGAACGCGATGCCGTAGCGGACCGCACCATCCACAACAAGAAAGCCCAGTGCCACGCAGGTGCCGATGCCAAGAGGCAGCAGTCTCCGCCGTGCGACCGGCGCCTGGCGCCACATGATGACGATGGCTCGCAGTCCCCAAAGTGTGGCGAGCACCAACAGACTGCGAAGCCAGAGATAGCGCACTACGGTCGATTCCGGCTCGACCACGTTGTACCAATAATGCGCCACGGCGCCAATGGCCGCGCCAAGCGCGGCGACTGCCCACGTGCGCCCCATTCGCCACGGGGGGCGCGTGCCGGAGTCGCCGATCTCCATGTCGGCCATGCCGCGTGCCGTGGCCGCAATCTGCTGCCCCATGACGAGGATGGCCGCGCACATCACCATGACCATGATGTGCCGAACCACACGGGCCGAGTTGGGCAACCCCAACCCCAGCAGCCAGCAGGCATCCAGCACCGTGAGCGCCATCCAGACTGCTGACGCCGAGCGAAGCGGCGTGTGTCGCAACTTGATGGTGAGACCGAGCATGGCGGAGCAGAACGCCACGGTGGCGAGCAGTTGCAGCGCCAGACTGGCGACGATGAACGGAGCGAACGGATTGGCCGTCACGATAGCGCGCCTGATCGCGGCAACGCGGACTCGAACGCGAAAGCGCGATCCGGTGGACCGTCTTTTTGCTCCGACATCAGACGCCGAATGCCCTGTGGCCGCGCTTCATCCCGCAACGCCGGCAGTGCCGGCAGAAAGATCTCCACGCTGGTGCCGTCACCCTCGCGCGAACGCACCTCAACCGCGCCACCTGCCGAGAGCGCAAACTGTCCCACCGTGTAGAGGCCGAGACCCGTACGCTGCGGCCCCTTCGTGGAGTAGAACGGATCGAAGAGTCTGGGGCGCACCGACTGTGCAATACCCGGGCCCTCGTCTTCCACGCGCAGACACACATAGTGGCGCGGCAGCACCCACCCGAGGCTGCAGGGGCGCGCGGTGTTCGGACGCACATCCCGCAGCGAAACGTGCACGGGACGTGTGCGCTGCGAGGCGGCATCGTGGGCTTCGCCGGCATTGGTGACCAGATTGAGCACGGCCTGCTCAAACAGGACGGCATCAAATCGGACCGGCGTACGGCTGCGAACGGCAAGCCGCAATGGGTTGCCGGTCGGCAGCACGCGTTGCAGCATGGGCGCGAGGCTCTCGAGCAACGCGCCCGGCGCCGCGTCGTCGGTGTGTCCGGGGCGACTCTTGGCGAAACGCAGCAGGCGCGCTGACCACGCGCCGGCATCTCCGGTTTCCGCGAGCACATCGCGCAGGTCCTGTTGCAGGTCGTGCGCGTCGGCTGGTACCTCGCTGCGCACCAGCTCCGCCATCGTGCGGATGATGGTGAGCATGTTGTTCACGTCGTGCGCCACACCGGCCGCCATGTTGCCAAGACTCTCCAGACGGGCGGATTCCGCTGCAGCCGATGCGATTTGCTGGGTGTCCGACGCCGTGGAGAGCAAATGCTCCCGCTCGAGTTCGAGCGCAGTCCACAGCGTACCCACGCCATACACGATCATGGCCCCGGTGAGCAGCGTGGCAGACCAGAGTTCGCGGCCCACGTCGCCGAGCACGACGGGGGTTTGGACGCGCAGGGCGCCGTCCAGAATGACACAGAGCGCGGCCCCCGCACTCCCGAGCGCCAGCGGTAGCAGTCGCCCCGTGAGCCAGCGGCGATGACGCAGAATGGCCACGCAGAGCAGCGAGGTGGCCAGGAACCCCGACAACTGCAATGCCCGCGTGAGGACCAGGGCACTGTTCATGGCCTCCGTGATCACGCGCGGCGCCCACCATTGGGCCGTGAACCCGACGGTGCCGCCCAGAGCCAGCGCGCTCAGCCAGTCCCGCGGCATGATGCGCACCGGATCGTCCGCCGCCACCTGAACGGCCCGAAGCGAGAGCATGGCCATGAGCATGACCACGCCGCCGGCCAGTGTGGCCAGCGCGATCTGTCTGATGCCACCCGTGACCGGCTGCTGCCAACCAATCACGCCCAAGAGAGCCAGCATGGCCCATGCGAACCAGGCCCAGGCCATCGCCCGATGGAACGCATGGCGCAGATACGACGACAATGCCGCCAGCACGCCCGCAAACACGAGCGCTATGGCAAGACGGGTGGCCAGGGCCAGCGCCGCCACGAAGGTGAGGTCGATGCTCTCAGTAACGGGCGTCATGCTGCGTGGAAGTATCGGACGCAGCATCGCGGATCGTTATGACTACCGGTCCACTCGAGCCGGTGGGCCCATCAGCCGGGCGAGGACTCCCTCGCCCGGCTGCCGGTCCCACTGCCCCAATCGGAAGGGACAATGTGACCAGTCCATTCACACCACTCATTCCTACCTGCGCGCAGCGAGCGCCCGAGTCACTGACACGCAAGGTGTGGCACAGCTTCCCATTCCCATTCCTGCTCAACGGTGCGCTACATCCAAATCGTGACGTCGAACCCGGTGCCACACTGTCCGCTGCCATCGGCCGGCTCGGCCGAGAGGATGTTGCCTGCCGAATCGAGCTGCACGCACATCAGCACACCGTTGCGTTTGGGGCTGGCGGCAGGTTCGAACTCGGGACCGGCGATGGCCGCCGAGCGTTCGCAGGCGGCGAGCGGGAGCAGCAGGGCAATGGCAGCGACGGTACGGCGCATTGGGGACAGCGTGGTCAGCAGGCGAGCAACGGGCATGGGGTACTCCGCAGGAGGGTTGACCCATGATGCGCGCGCGCGGGACTCAGCCGTTATGGCGAAATCGGCCCGGACTTTTCGTAATCGGCCCAAATTGGGGCCGATAAAGTAAAGTGGTGGGACGAAACGGATGGAACTCCCTATGGAACGCGCGATAGACTGCGCTTCACTCACGCAATGCCAGTCCTTCCGCCCACATCGCCATGACACAATTCACCATTCCCGACAGCCCGGTTCCGGCAGTGCCTCCCGAGATCAATCGCGAGGGGCTGCGCGGTGCGGTGCTGCTGGCGTGTAGTGAGTTGACCGGTTCGGATGGACTGCCTGCCGTTCCGGAGTGTGTTCAGGTGGCCATGCAGGCCGTCATCGACCGGTTGCAGGTACCCGCGGCTTCTCTCCCGCGTGAACATCCCGTGTATCGGTGGTTGGCCGTGGCTGCCGCTGCGGAATCGCAGGGTCTGTTCGACGAGTCCTGGGATGTGCTGAATGCGCTCGAGGATCGCGTCGCTGAGTCGGCCGTGTACGATGAGCCCCTGCGTCTACGAGTTGCCTCGCTGATCAGTGCCCGTCGCGGACGCGTGGCGCGCGTGGCCGGTCGGCACGACGACGCCGAAGTGTGGTATGCCCAGGCCATGCGGCTTGCGCGTCGTGGTCCGGCTGAACAGCGCTGGGCCGACGGCATGCCGCACGCGCTGCTGGGCCTTGCGGCGCTGGCCAGCAATCGTGGCAATTACCCCGAAGCTCGTCGGCTCGTGCAGCGCGTGCTGGCGCAGGCCAAGGTCGTGCACGACTGTTACCTGGTACCGGCGCATCTCATCATGCAGTTGATTTGCCGAAAGCTCGGACTGATGGATGAGGCGCTGCGCTCGGTGTGGCAGGCGCATGACTTGCTCACGCCGCCCGATGCGCGGCTGCCGGAAGTCCTGAATGCGCTGGGCGAGGTGGCCACCGAAATGAACGCCCCCGTTCCCGCCGTCCGTGCGCGACTCGCCGTACTCGCCTCTGCGGCGGCGCCGCGGCTCGCGGTTGGCGCGTTGGCCGGTGTACTCACTTCGCTCGTCCGCTTGCCGGCTGAGCTGCGCGGGCGCTGTGAGGCGGAAATTGCACGCAGCCCGTGGGGACGGCACGTACTGTCTTCGCGCACTGAACCAACGGTGCTCGCGCGCTTGCTGGGTGCCGCGCGGCCCTGGTTGGACGAAGCGGACGCGCGCGGCCTCACGCCGTTCGATGTGGTGCTCCTCGGACTTGGCCTTGCCCGCATGGCGCTGCTGCTCGGCAACCGCAGCTATGCGGAACAGGTCAATGCGCTCGTGCTGCAGACCGCCACGCTGCACGGCTATCACGAACGCGTTTTCGAGAGCGAGGCGCTGGCCGCGCAGATCGCGCGAGCCACGCCCATGCCGGAACCCCAGTACGCGCCCGGACTCACCGAGTCCACGCGCAGTGTGTCTGTTCGCCGACTGTTGAGGCAGGAACATCCACACACCTTCGACGCCCGCGCCGTGTTTGCATGAACGATCGATCGCAGTCCCGCCGGCTTCTGGCTTACGGCCTGCCCGCCATCTATCAGGCGGCGCTGCGCACCTCGCTCGAGGGCGCGGTGCCGGTGGAATTCACCGCGTCCTGGCGTCGGGTGCAGGAACGGCTGTTGGCCGAACTGCAGATGGTGCTGCTCGTGGTGGTGCCACGGGTGGATCCCTCGCTGGGCAGCGCGCGTCACCGCGAGGGATCCGACGCATCGTCCGGTGCACTCGAGCAGTTGCTGGGTATGCGTGAGCGATTCCCGCATGTGCCCATGGTGGGCGTATTCATCGAGGGTGAGTCGGACTTCACGGGTACCGCACGCCTGGGTGCGGCGGGAGTGGCCGACATCATCCCCTCTTCACGACTCGCCTCGCCGCGTGGCATGCAGGAACTGGTGCAGCGCTACGAGGCCGAGGGCGTGGCGCTGCGCGTGTGGAGGCAGGCGGGGCTCGAGGCCAACACCGAGAGTGCGACCATGCTGCGGCATGCGCTCATGCTGTCTCATCGGCCGGTGACGCTGCCGCAATTGGCCCGCGTACTGCGCATGCACGAGCGCACGCTGCGCAAGCATTGCGAGGCTCATGGGCTCCCGTCGCCCCAGCATCTCATTGGCTGGGCGCGCTGTCTGATGGTGGCCTGGTATCTCGAAGAACCGGGTCGCAGCATGCAGAGTATTGCCGATGTGCTGGGCTTCTCGTCCCCAGCCATGATGGCCAACCATGTGCGTCGCTACACGCGTCGCACACCAAGCGATCTGCGCGCGCATGGGGCCGTGCGTGCCGTCGCGCGCCTGCTGGGGGCGCAACTCGCCGAGACCACGGTGCCCGATGTGACTCCCGTGGAGCGGGCGCGGGCCTCGGGTGACGATCTCACACGTCCGCGCCTGCGACTGATCTGACAGACGACGCACAAAGGGCATCGAAACGTCCAGGACGACGTGTCGATGCCCTCTGTGTTGCTGCGGGACCCGTGGTCAGGTCGTGCGCTGCTGCTCGCGGCTGAGGTACTGACGACCGAGCCACCCGGCCAGGGCCAGCCAGGCCAGCGACAGTGGCACCATGGAGAAGGCGAGCCCGGACAGTCCAAGTCCGAACACGCCCATCCAGGTGTACGACCAAGCGCCCACCTGATCGCCCAGACGGTACACGAAGGTGTCGCTGAAGTTCTTGGCCTTGTACTTGTCGGAGCGACCGAGCACCGTGAACAGGGCCTCGCGCGCCGGCCGCTGTATGGCAAAGTTGCCCGCGCGCCGGGCCACCTGGAACACGATCAGCACGGCGAGGGTGGGCGCAAACCCCATGACGCCAAAGCCAATGAGCGTGACCAGCGGCAGGAAGGCCAGCGCCGCGCCCACGCCCAGCCACTTGATGAAGCGGCCGGTCACGAACAACTGCGCCAGCAGGGTGAGCGCGTTGACGGCAATGTCCATGGCGCCGAACACCTGTGTGCGCGCCGCACGATCGTCTCCGAACGTGCGGGCCACCACATCCACCTGCTGGAAGTACAGGAACGTGCTGGAGATGGTGTAAAACAGGATCAGCGATGCGATACCCAGCAGATACGGCGACGAGAGTATGTGCTTGATGCCGTCCAGCATGCCGCCGCCGATGACTGCGTCGGATGAGGCGGTGTCAGAGGCCGCGGCGTCGACGCCGCCCGCCGTTGCCGATACGGTGCCGCGGTCACTGCCATCATCGCTGAGCCGCATGGCCGCTTCGGCCTTGTCGAGCACGTGTGAGGCCCGCACCGCCAGCTCGAGAATGAGTGCCGATACCAGCATGAGGTTGAGCGGACCCATGAGGCCGACGAGCCCGGTGGTGATGCTGGCACCCAGCATGGCCCCCACCGTACCACCCACCGCCACCACTCCAAAGAGCCGTTTTCCCTGTCCCGGGCGGAACACGTCGGTGAGCAACGACCAGAACACCGACACCACGAACAGGTTGAAGATGCTGGTCCAGATGAAGAAGACCCGGCCCACCCACACCGCCTGCGATGCATCGACGGCGCGGAAGATCAGATAGAACACTACCAGATTCAGAATGAAGAATCGGTAGGTCCAGCCGATGAACTGCCGCCGCCGCAGCTTCGACACGAGCGAGGTATACAGCGGATGCACGAGCAGCATGCCCACCATGGTGCCGGTGAACAGCCAGGCGAGATTCTCGGCGCCGCTGGCCGCGCCCATGTCGTCGCGAATGGGGCGGATGACGTAGTAGGCGCAGAGGACGAGGAAGTAGTACGCGGTGGCCCACACCAGCACGGCCCCTTCGCCCGGGCGTGCGCCGACGCTGGCGCGAAGGCGCGCCAGTAGTCCTGTTTCAGCGTTCATGAATGGTCAGGTCGGGGATGCACTCGTGCATCAACGCTGCGCGGGCGGCAGGGCATCCACGAACTTGATGATCTGTTCACGCTGGGCAGCCGTGGGCACGGTGCCGATCCCGCCGCCAATGTTGTCGATCATGTTTTTCGCCTGGCTCGTGGCCGGCGTAATGGCGGTGACGGCGGGGTGCGCGAGAATGAACTTGAGGAAGAACTGCGCGTAGCTGGTGGCGCCGAACTCCTTCGCAAACTCGGGCAGCGGCGTGTCGGCCGCGCGACGGAACAGGCTGGTGCGTCCGAACGGCGCGTACACCAGCACGCCGATCTTCCGCTCCTGCGCGAGGGGCAGGATCTTTTCCTCCACACCGCGGTTGTCGGCGGCATAGTCGATGCCGATGAAATCGAGGGGCTCATTGCGCATGACGCTCTCCAGCAGACCGTACTGGCTGTCGCTGGTGGTGGTGATGCCCACATAGCGCACCCTGCCGGCCTTCTTGTACTCCTGGAGTACGCCAAGCTGCGTTGGCGGATCGGCCATGTTGTGCACCTGGATGAGGTCGATCTTTGCCTGCTTGAAGCGCGCAAACGACTGCTCCACCTGCGCCTTGGCTGCTGCGACGTCGGCCGAGCCACCGCCGCGTCCCACCACGTTGAGCTTGGTGGCCCAGAACATCTTGTTGGCAATGCCCATCTCGTTGACCAGCTTGCCGGCCACCTCCTCCGAGGCGCCGTACGACGGCGCCGTGTCGAACACGCTGGCCCCGCGGTCGGTCATGGCCTTGAAGACTTCGCGGAGTGCGGTCACATCCTCACTGCGCGCCACCGAGGAAAATGTGGCGGAACTTCCCAGTCCGATGACCGGGATCCGCTCGCCTGTCGAAGGAATGGCGCGCTGGATGAGCTGCCCTTGCGCCAGGGCGTCGAGCAAACGCGGGGTGAGGCTCAGCGTGGCACCGACGCCGGCCGTGGTCGCCAGGAAGTCGCGACGGGAGATCATGGGCATCCTCGGGCGAAACAGGAGGGAAGGGAAACGGCGGGAACAACACGGTCCATGGCGCCGGTATTCGGCACCAACGGCATGGTGAGAATACGCCCGTGTGAGGGGCTTTGCTGAAGGTGTGACGTGTCCGATGCCGTGGTGTTAGCGTGGTTCGTGCGCAGCAATCGCGCCGGGTCGGTCCCCTGTGCATCTTGCATGCAGCGGATTCGCACCCGTCCCATCCGTCCCCCGCCCGTCCCACCCCGGAGCTGCCATGCCCAGTACCTGCGTGTCCTGGTACAACCGTCTCGTGGCCAAGAGCGACCTCAAGTCGCGGGCTGCCATCGTCAAGGAACTCCGTGAGGCCAGCGAAGGCCGCTCCACCGGCAACGGCGCGCCTGAGGGACACTCCGGTATCCACTCCATGTCGTTCGACGCGTCCGAGAAGACCGCCATCACCTACGACACGCTCATGGGGGGGACCGGTGGTGTGGCCATCGACAAGGGCAAGCACGGCGTGTTCGTGCAACCGGGCGACATCGACAAGGTGCTGGCCACCATGCTGAGCTCCAAGGCTGCGAAATACATGTTCACGCAACTCGACGGTAACGGTGTGATCGGCAAGATGACCGCCTACGTGCCGCCGTCCGACCGCAAGCCGGTCATGTCCACCAGCGCTGGCGCAGCCGGCGGGGAGCGTGGCGTGGGCGGTGTAGTCTCCGGCGGCAAGCAGAACGAATCCGTGGGCATGTTCATCTACTTCAAGATGGGCAACAAGGGCGGCAGCGAATACCTGCACCTGCAGACCTGCTACCCCATCGCCGACGCCGACATCGGCATCAGCAGCGATGGCGCGCGGGTGGTCATCACCGGACAGGCCGCCGGTGGTGGCGGAGGTGCTGGCGTCACCACGACATACAAGTTTGACTGGATCGGCGCCGACGCCCCGCGGCCATGACCATGCGCGCCGTGACGGCGACCACGCGACGTGCCGTATTGGGCGCGGCCGCCGTGCTGGTGGCCTGCGGCAGCGAGGCGGTGCCCACAGAACAGGAGGGGCCGCTCGAGCGCGACGACAACGCCGCCTTTCAGACGGACTCGCTGCGGTACGGTCTCGTGCGCACCACGCAGGAGTATCAGGGTCGCGTGGAGATGCAGTACACCAATCGGCGCAGTGATTCGGTCTACGTGGCCAATTGCGGAGGAGCAACGGCGGTGAAACTCGAGCGACTCGTGGCCGGACAGTGGCGCACGGCGTATGAACCGCCCGTGTTCAACTGCTTCAGCCAACCCATTGTCATCGCGCCCGGTGCCACGCGGCGTTTCACGCTGCTCATTGGCGCCGGCGTGCAGGGCAGTACGGTCGAGCCCCGGTGGCCGTATGCCGATGTGGAGGGCACCTATCGCGTGGTCTGGGGGCAATTCCTCAGCTCGTACCGGGAAGACCGCTCTCCGAAGGGTGACGCGCTGCCGCTCGACCAGCGGCTCAGCAATCGTTTTCGGCTCGTCCTGTCCACCGCGCCCTGAGTCGCGGCATGGTCACGCCTCCTGCACTGACCTTGCGCCGCACGCTGGCCGCGCGTCTCCGGCGCCGTGTGTGGGCCGTAACGGGCGCGTATGCGCTGTTTGCGGCACTCTGGATTGCCTTCTCCGATCGGCTGTTGCTGGTGATGGCGGGCAGCGCCGAACGCTTCGTGCAGCTCAGCGTGTACAAGGGCCTGTTGTTCGTCGCGGTCACGTCCATCCTGCTGTTCGTGGTGCTTCGCCGCCTGCTCGATCGGGTGGCGGCGCGTGAACAACGCGAACGTGCGCGATACGAGGCGCGCATCCTCGGACAGCAGCGCATTCTCGAACATGTCGCGCACGGGACCACGCTGGCATCATCGCTCGAGGACATCGTGCGCTTCATCGAAGCGCAGATGCCGGACATGCTGGGCTCCATCCTCCTGCTCGATGCGGAGGGCCGGCGTTTGACGCACGGTGCCGGTCCCAGCCTGCCGCGCGAGTACATGGCGGCCATCGATGGGGCGCCCATCGGTCCCATGGCGGGCTCCTGCGGCACTGCGGCTTACAAGGACGAAGCCGTGTACGTGGAGGACATCGCCACCGATCCACGCTGGACCGACTACAAGCACCTCGCCCTCCCCCACGGACTGCGGGCCTGCTGGTCCACACCCATTCGCTCGGCTGATGGCCGGGTGCTGGGTACGTTTGCGATGTACTTCCGCTCGCCCGGCATGCCGCGCGAGGATCATCTCGCGCTGGTGGACATCGCCACGCAGCTGGCCTCGATTGCCATCGTGCGGGCCAACACCGAGCAGGCGCTGCGCGACAGCGAGTCGCGCTTTCACGCGTTCATGGACGCGGCGCCAGCCATTGCGTGGGTGACCGATGTGGAGGGAAGGCATGAGTACATGAATCATGCCTGGACGCAGGTGTTCGGCCGTGACCGTGATGGCTTCCGCGGCCAGCGTGCGACCGATCTCGTGCCCCCCGACGTGGCTGCGCGCATCCGGGAGAGCGACGCGCAGGTGCTTGCCTCGGGAGCCCCGCTGCACATCGCAGAAGACCGCACCGAAGTGGCGGGAAAGGCGGCGTGGTGGAATGTCGTGAAGTTTCCCTTCCAGAGCGCCGATGGGCGTCGCCTGCTGGGCGGTGTGGCCATCGACATCACGCCCCGCAAGCGCATGGAGCAGGAGTTGAGCCGCACGCGGGCCCGCCTCGAAGTGGTGGTGGAAAACCTGCGCGAAGGACTCATCATCACGGATCCGGTCGGTGACTTCCTGCATTGGAATCCTGCCGCGCTCCGCATGCTGGGTTTCGCCGATCCCGATATCGGTCGTCGGCACCAGCGTGACTTCTCCAGGTACTTCGAAGTGTTCACCGTGGAAGGCAAGCCGCTGGCACTGGCCGACTGGCCGCTCGCGCGTGTGCGCCGTGGCGAGGTGCTGGATCACTTCGAGGTACGCGTGCGGCGCAAAGACACGGACTGGCAGCGCATCTTCAGCTACTCCGGCGCCTGCGTGTCGCTCGACGGCGGTGACGAGCTGGCCTTCGTGACGCTCGCAGATGTCACCGAGCGGCGCGAGCAGGAACAGCAGCTGCGTGAACTCAATGCCGGGCTCGAGGAGCGGGTCGAGCAGCGCACCCGCGAACTGCGCACGGCGTTGCAGCGAGCGGAGTCTGCCGATCGACTCAAGTCGGCGTTTCTGGCCACCATGTCGCATGAGCTGCGCACCCCGCTCAACTCCATCATTGGCTTTACCGGCATACTGCTGCAGAAACTGGCCGGCCCGCTCAACGAGGAGCAGGCGCGTCAGATGGAAATGGTGCGGGGCAGCGCGCGCCACTTGTTGGCGCTCATCAACGACGTGCTCGACATCTCCAAGATCGAGGCAGGGCAACTCGAGGTGGCCGCCGAGTCCTTTGCTCTGGCGCCGGTGCTCGACCGCCTCATGGCCACCATGCAGCCGCAGGCCGACAAAAAGGGCCTGGCGCTGGTCCTCATGGTCGACCGGACGCCAGCGGAAATGAACACCGATCGGCGCCGCACCGAGCAGATTCTGCTCAACCTGCTTTCGAATGCCGTCAAGTTCACCGACCGCGGTCAGGTGACGCTGCGGGTGGGCACCGAAGAGGCGTGGCAGCGTTCACCAAACGACGTCCCGGTGGCGGCCGTACGATTCGTGGTGCAGGACACCGGCATCGGCATTGCCGACCGGGATCTGCCCGCGCTGTTCCAACCGTTTCGCCAGGTGGACTCCGGGCTTGCCCGTCAGCATGAGGGAACCGGTCTCGGGCTCTCCATCTGCCGCAAGCTCACCGAACTGCTGGGCGGCGACATCACGGTAGCCAGCACTCCGGGCATTGGCAGCAGTTTCACCGTCATCCTTCCCCTCCAACTGCAGCGTCACGCATGAGCTCCCGCATCCTGCTGATCGAGGACAATGAGCAGAATCGCTATCTGGCGACGTTTCTGCTTGAGCGGCACGGCTATCAGGTGGAGAGTGCTGAGGATGGCGCCAAGGGCGTGCAGGCCGCCGCCGCTCATCCGCCGGACATCATTCTGCTTGACATCCAGTTGCCGCAGATGGATGGGCATGCGGTGGCGAGGGCCCTGCGCGAACTGCGCACGCTTGATGCCACCCCCATCATCGCCGTGACCTCCTATGCCATGGTGGGGGACCGCGAGAAGTCGCTGGCGGCGGGCTGCGACGGCTACATCGAGAAGCCCATCGACCCCGACACGTTTGTCGAGACCGTTCGGACCATCGTGGACAGTGTGCGGAGCACGCGGGGCCGCACATGACGCACGTCCTCATCGTCGATGACAAGCCGGAGAACCTGTACTATCTCCGCGCCCTGTTCTCGGGCTCCGGCTACACCGTGGAGGAGGCGCGGCATGGTGCCGAGGCGCTGGTTGTGGCGCGCAGTCATCCACCCGACGTGATCATCTCCGACTTGCTCATGCCGGTCATGGATGGTTACACACTGCTGCGCTACTGGAAGGCCGATGGCGAGTTGCAGCGCATTCCCTTCGTGGTGTACACCGCCACCTATACGGAGGAGAAGGACGCGCGTCTCGCCCTGGATCTTGGTGCCGACGCCTTCATTCTCAAGCCCTGCGAGCCGGACGTGCTGCTTGAGCAGGTGGAAGCCGTGCGCACGCGCCGCGTGTCGAAGCCCGGAGTGGAGAGCAGCAATCCACGCCGCGACGAAGTGATGCAGGTCTACAGTGAAGCGCTCATTCGCAAGCTGGAAGAGAAGTCGCTGCAACTCGAGGACGCGAACAAGCGCCTGGCCCGCGCCTCGCTGTTGCTGGAGATTGCCGGCCGCGTCGCACGCATGGGCGGCTGGTGGATGGAGCTCGATGCGTCGCATGTGGTGTGGTCATCGGAAACCTGCCGCATTCACGGGGAGCCGGAGGGCACGGCGCCCGATCTCGAGCGGGCCCTGCAATACTACGAACCGCAGCGATCGCGTCCGGTCGTGCAAGCGGCGCTGGCCCGCTGCCGGTCGGAGGGCACGCCGTTCGATCTCGAGCTCGAGTTGCTGGCGCGTCAGGGACACACGGTGGCCGTGCGCGTGATCGGCGAAGCCGTGCGCGATGAACATGGGCGCACGGTGCGCATCCAGGGTGCCATCCAGGATGTCACGGAGCGTCGGTCGGCAGATCGCCGGCTCGCACAGCAGGCCGCGCTGCTCGAGAAGGCGCAGGACGCGATTCTGGTGCGTGCGCTGGACGACACCATCCTGTACTGGAACAAGAGTGCCGAGCGACTCTACGGCTGGAGCGCGGCCGAAGCGGTGGGGCGCAATGCCCACGAACTCATCAACGACGACTCCGCCGAGTTTCTCGACGCCAAGGCCATCCTCATGGAGCGCGGCGAGTGGACCGGTTCACTGCGGCAAGTCGCGCGCGACGGTCGCCGCGTGGTCACCGAATGTCGCTGGACGCTGGTGCGGGATGAAGAGGGCAAGCCGGAGTCGATTCTCGCCATCAATACCGATATCTCCGAGCGACGCAATCTGGAGCTGCAGTTTCTCCGGGCGCAGCGTCTCGAAAGCATCGGCACGCTGGCCGGCGGGATCGCGCATGATCTCAACAACGTGCTGGCGCCGGTGATGCTGTCGCTCAATCTGCTGCGCGACATGGTGGGGGCAGAGGGCGAGTCTCTGGTGAACAGTCTGCAGCAGAGCGTGGGGCGCGGCGCGGATCTCGTGCGTCATGTGCTGTCGTTTGCCCGCGGCCTCGATGGCAAGCGGGAACCGCTCGATTTGCGGGAGGTGGCGCGCGAACTGGAATCGGTGGTGCGCGAGACCTTCCCGAAGAACGTGGCGTTCACCGTGCAGCTCGCCGAGACACCGTGCCTGTTGCGTGGCGATGCCACGCAGTTGCACCAGGTCATCATGAACCTCGCCGTGAACGCGCGTGACGCCATGCCGGACGGTGGCTCGCTGCACATCGTGGTCGATCGTCAGCAGGTGAGCGCCGGGCCCCTGACGACGGCCATCGGCCTCGCTCCCGGCGCCTATGTGCGCTTGGTGGTGCAGGACAGCGGCGAGGGCATTCCGAGCGAACACCAGGTCGTGATCTTCGAGCCGTTCTTCACCACCAAGGGCGTGGGCAAGGGAACCGGGCTCGGATTGTCCACCGTGCAAAGCATTGTACGCGGACACGGTGGCACGATTGAACTCGAAAGTGAGCCCGGCAAGGGTACACGTTTCATCTGCTGGTTCCCGGAGGTGGAGGCGGGCGCCGGCGCGCAGTCGGCACGACCGGCCGAGCGCCGGCTGCCAGAGGGCCGCGGCGAGTGTGTGCTGGTGGTGGATGACGAAGACGGCATCCGCTCGGTCGCGCAGCGCATTCTCGAACGCAGTGGCTATCGCGTACTGCTGGCCGCTAATGGCCGGGAGGCGCTGCACCTCTTTCACGTGCATGCCCCCGACATCGATGTCGTGCTCACCGATGTCGCCATGCCGGAGCTCGATGGCCCGGGCTTTGTGGCGGCCCTGCGTGCCGAAGGGGTGGAAGTCCCCATCATCGTGTCCAGCGGTCATGCCATGGACGCCGCCGTGCTGATGAGTACCGGCGCCGAGTTCTTCATCTCCAAACCGTTTACGGCGGAGACCTTGTTGGCCACGCTGCGCGGTGCGTTGGTGGGGCGGCGCTAAGTGGGGGCGATGGGGCACGTCTGCGATGGGAACGTCATCGACTCTGCATGGTCCATTGCTGCGTACCACGCCGTACAAGTACCTGGATCTCACGCGCATCACGTTTCGTGATCTCAAAGGGGTACAGCCCCCATGGCGTCACAAGGGCATACAGGTCATCGCGGATCGCGCGAAGCGGCAAGCGATCAGCGCTCACGCCACCGGTCTGAAGAAATCGTGCGCGCAACGGTTCGGGCGTGCTCACCCATCCGCTATCCCCGTTCACAGCCCACTCGCCCTCAACGGGGGTGGTGTCGTATGTGCCCTGCCAGCGTCCTGACAATTGCAGCGCCTGACGCCGCGGCGCAGAGTTGAACAGGGCCTCGAGCAGCATATTGGCCGTGCCATCCATGGAAGCCGTCCATTCGACGTTGGTCATGAGCGCCAGACTGCGCCCTTCGTTGCGTCGCATGAGCAGCACGGAACGTGTGCCGGGATTGGCACCGGCATGATGCGCCAGAGGCCGACCGCGCCAGTCATCCTCCACACGCCACACAAACGCCACGCCGGTGCCGGCGCCCGCGTTCGTGCGCTGTTCCGTGAACGCCGCGGACAGCGTGGCGGCGGAAAACTGCCCGTTGAAGTAGGCGCGGGTCATGCGCACCAGATCGGATGGCGTCTGCAGCAAACCGGCGCCGGCCCACGCAAAGCTCAGGTTGCGCGGACCAGGAAGGGCGCGCAGTGAGTCACCCTGGCGCTCATACAGAAGCGCCATGCGCGGCGAAAGCGAATCCACGAACAGTCCGCCCGATGAGGTCATGTCGAACGGCACGAAGACCTCCCGGGCAAGCAAGTCCAGAATGGGCTGCCGTGCGCGCTGCTCCAGTACCGCCGACAGCAGCGTGATGCCGTGCGTGGAGTAGATCGAAAGTTCACCGGGGGCACCAACGCGTCTCGCTCTTGAGAACTCGTCCAGTGCAGCGCTGGCCCAGACATGGCGCTTGTCGCTGGGCATGGAGCCCGGCCCGTAGTGCGGAATGCCCGCCAGGTGCGCGGCCAGTAGGCGCGGCGTGATCGCGGCGGCCCCTGGAAAGTCCGGAAACTGTGCGGACACGGGTTGGTCGGGATCAAAGCGACCGTCCTGCATCATGCGCAGCGCGGCGGTGGCCATGACCACCTTTGACACCGAGGCCGACCCGAATCGCGTACTGCTGTCCACGGGCAGGCGTCGACTCACGTCGCGATATCCCGCGCCAAGGGCAAGGCGCACGCGGCCCTGATCCAGTGCGGCCACGCTGAGGCCGGGCAGACGGGCCACCCGCAACAGGTCCTGCATCAGCGTCGTCGCCAGAATTGAGTCGGGACGCGGCAACACCGTAGCTTGGGACTGTATCGTGGTGGGAAGCAGCATGGTGGTCAGCGCGACCGGAACGAACCGACGTACCCGGGATCGGACATGAAGTCGGACATGGGATCGGACATGAGCAGCGACAAACAAGTGAGCAGCAGGCACAGCGCGCCTCGTCAGCAGGAAGGGGTGGGGCGATGGAGCGTGTTGGATTTCGAGGAGTACGCGGCCGGCGTGCGGGGCAACAGGGAAGCCCGGTGAAGGACGGTGAAGCGAAGCGAAGTGGCCCGTCGCCGGCCATTGTGTTGCACCGGAGCTCGCGTCAACTCATTGGGCCCACAGGTGTTGTGGTGGACTTGCCCTGGCTGACGATGCAGTTGCTGATCGCGCTCCACGATCACGCGCCGCAGTTCGTGGACCCGCGGCGTCTGCAGGAATTGGTGTGGCCGGATACACACATTTCACCTGACGCGCTAAAACAGCGCGTTCGGCTCGCTCGGCAGTCGCTGCGTGAGGCCGGCTACGACCCCGCCGTTCTCGATTCGGTTCGTGGTGAGGGCTATGCCCTGCGTCTCCCGCTAAAGGAGCCGAGCGAAGACCGTGCGCCCGATCGCTCGACCGACCCGCAATTCGTCCCGCGGCTTGTCGCCGCGCGCGCCACCACCACCTACCAAACGACCTGGTGGAAACGTTGGCGCATTGCCATCATGGCTGCGCTCATCTTCTCCGCTGCGGTGGTGGCCGAGCGTCTTGGCAATTGGGGACGCAGCGCACCAGAGTACGCGGTGGCGCCGGGCTCCGTGTCGTCTCGCTCAATCGGTCCCGTCCCGGTTCGGGTGGCGCTGCTGCGCGACCTGTCCAGCGACACGGTGGTGGACCGCGCCTTGGAGTCCGTGCTGCAGAGTGCGCGGCGTAGCATGTCGGCGCATGCCGATGTGCTGCTGGTGCCACGCGCTCCGGGCGGATCCTGCGCCGAGGGCCCGCCGGTGCATCTGTGCGCACACATCACCGGCGACGCCCGTGAACTGCGTCTGGATGTGACCGACCTGCGTAGCGGCACCGCGCTCGTGCTTGGCCATTGGCCCCTGCCTGCCGCTGAAGATGATGTGTTTGCCAACAGCGCCGAGGCGGCACAGTTGGCGGTGGTGCTGTCACCCGGTACTCTGCGCTGGATTGGCGAGCCAACGGGTCGTGGGGACCGTGAATTCGGGACGCTGCTGCGTGCAGTGAAGGCGGCCACTGGTTGCGACGGCGTAGCCTGGCGGGACGCGGTTCGCTCGCTCAACGCCACGGCCGAACGGGCGCCCCAATTTCATGTGGCACGTGCTCTCAGGGCGCTGTTGGCGGCGGCAATCGTCGATTCCCCGGCGGTCGGGCCAGGGGACTCAAGTGCCGGTGCCGCCGGCCTTGGTGACGTAGAGGCGCTGCTGCGCGACGATCCCAACCAGTTGCTGGCGCATGCCGCACGCTGGCTGCTGGCATCGAGGCAACTGCCACCGAGCGACGTGAGCACGGCACGCGAGGCCGAGTTGTCGGCGGAGTTTCGACGGATACGCAGTATGTCGCCTGGCGTGGCGTGGCTGAGCGAGCACCTCAGGTCCTGTTCTGCACGGGAGGGTCGTAATCCCGATTGACGACATCGGGATTAGAGAATAGTTTTCAAGTATCGTTTGAAAATCGTTCTCAACAAACAACCGCGCTCGCGCCTCATGCGTACGCTCCGCCCCGTGCTGTTCTGGACCCACCT
>VFQQ010002720.1_pt1 | contig 19007 bp, 18 predicted proteins | sample 3512341 | NCBI WGS metagenome assembly VFQQ01 (sample SAMN10412373, study PRJNA504923) | tailings metagenome | isolation source: Relicate 2 Philex TSF1 revegetated site | place: Philippines: Tuba, Benguet | collected 2017-08-29 | reverse complement strand
CGCTCGTGGCGGCGATCTTCCGGCAGGTTGAGGATATCCTTGTTGGCCAGCCAGGTGAGCTGTGCCGCCATCTTGTCGCGCTTGCGCGGGCTGGCAACGATATCCATGCTGAAGCCGCCATCGATGGTCGAGATCACGCTGCCTTCGATGCGGCCGATATGATCGAGATAGGCAATCACCTTCTCGCCGACCTCGCCGGAGATCGGTGCGATCACGGCGGCGTCGCCCGGCGACATTTCGAGCACCTGGCACGGAAACTCGCGCCGGTCCTGCAGCATGTACCGGCCCAGCACCGAAATCTTGACGCGTTGAAAGCGTGCTGCCGACGCAGTGAAGCTGCGCGGGCGGGCGAGGCGCTCGGAGGCGGAATCGTCGGTGATCATTGGGTAGCCGGGCCCGATCGGAAGAAATCTCCCGACCACGCTACCCAGTTTTGGTTAACCGACTGTAAGATTTGCCGCGCAGACTGGGCGGAAGTCGCTGTCTTTACGAACGACCGCCGTCAATCACCGCCAGATGGGCATAGCGGCGGGCCGAACGGCCGTAGACGGTCGCCTGCATCGGGATCGGCGTGCTGCCGTTGCCGCTCGCGAACACCACTTCGTTCGGCACAGACGCGGCGATGTCCCGAGCCATGTCGTCGAGCGACACGTCGTCCGGCCAGATCAGGCGCAGGCCGGTGATGCGCTGTTCCATGACCGGCTGCACGCCGAACCAGTAGGGCTCGTCGATGGCCGTCATGGCGCCGAGCAGACGGGTGCCGGTCGAGCCATTGTGGCGGACGGGCAGGAGGATCGTTTCGATCGACACCTTGGTGTGGATCGCCGTCGTGCCCTGGAACGTCACCAGCGCCACGGCATGATCCTCGGTCACGGCGCGGATCAGCGTTTCCATGGCTTCGCGATCGCGCGGATGCCAGAGGCGGGTGAAGGACCGGCCCTTCAGTTCACGCGCATAGGCGGCGCAGATATGCGAACCGGCCAGGCGGAAGTCGAACTCGTTCGATTCGTTGAGCTCGAGGATGAAGGTATTGGCAAGCGCGCCGCGAATCCGGGTGGGGTCGATGTCGCGGCGATCCGGAGCCGAGCGCGAGCCGCGCAGGGTGTTCCAGTAGTCGTAGAGCGTTTTGGTGCTCGTTTTCTGCATTTTTGACGCGTTTCCCAAACCCAGGCGCGCCCTGGTTAGGGTCGTTCGCCGCCGCCAGACACAGTCGCAAAACGCCGCGACAAAATCGCCCTTAAACAATCCTTAAGGTTAACGCGGCGGGCGCCATGTGGATAATTCGGGGGAATGGGCTATGGATGGCCCAAACAGAGACCCGTAGATGACCGACGAGCCGAAATCCGAGGCAAAGCAGGGGCAGGGCGCCCGCGAGCCGATCCTCAACCTGCCCGGCGCGGTGCTGGCGCTGTGCGCCGCCATGGTGGCGATTCACTTGGCGAGAACCTTCGTTCTTAACGAAGAGGGGCAGTTCAATCTGCTGATCTGGTTCGCCTTTGTCCCATATCGGCTCATCGATCCGACCGGCGATTACGGTGGCTTCTGGCCGCTGCTGTGGACTCCCGTGACCCATGCCTTCCTCCACGCTGGCTGGGAGCACCTGATCTTCAATACGCTCTGGCTTGCCATCTTTGGCACGCCGGTGCAGCGGCGCTACGGCACTGTGCCGTTCCTCATCATTTTCGCAGTGTCGGCCGTCGCCGGCGCGGCGCTCTACGCCGCCTATGCACTCGCCGTTTCCGAGCCCGGCTTCCTGCTTGGGGCTTCCGGCGGCATTGCGGGGCTGACGGGTGCTGCGGTGCGCTTCATGTTCCAGCCGGTGATCGTCGCACCACATCCCGAGACAGGCGAACCAGTGATGCTCGGACGGCGGCTCGCGACGCTGCGCGAAGTGGCCGCCAACCCGCAGTCGCGATTCTTCGTACTGGTCTGGGTAGTACTCAACGGCATCGTGCCGCTGTTGCCGATCGGCGGCATGGCCATCGCCTGGCACGCGCATCTGGGCGGCTTCTTCACCGGCCTGCTGATCGTCAAGCTGTTCGAGAGGCGCTCATGACGGACAATGATCGCGTGGTGGCGCTCGAGGAGCGCATCGCTCACCAGGACCAGACCATTGAGGATCTGAACACGACCATTCTCGAGCTCTGGAAGGAGATCGAGGGCCTGAAGCGCCAGATCGGCAAGCTCGGCGACGAACTCAGCACCATCGCGGCCGATGTGCCGCAGGCGCCCGAACCGCCTCCGCCGCACTACTGAGCCTTGTAGACCACCTTGGGGTCGAACAGCTTCGGCTCGCCCGTATCGACGAGCGAGCCGTCCTGGACACGGCGATAAAAGCAGCTCTTGCGGCCGGTGTGACAGGCGGCGCCGCGGCCGGTCTGTTCTACCACCAGCAGCACCGCGTCCTGATCGCAGTCGACACGCACTTCCCGCACCTTCTGCACTTCGCCCGAGGTTTCGCCCTTTTTCCAGATTTTCTGGCGCGAGCGCGAGAAGTAGTGGACCTCGCCGGTGTCGAGCGTCAGCCGAAGGGCCTCGGCATTCATATGCGCCAGCATCAGCACGTCCTTGCTGCCGGCCTCGATGGCGATGGCGGTGACGAGTCCATGGGCATCGAATTTCGGCGCCAGGGTTGCGCCTTCCTCGATCTCGTCGTGGCTGAGTGTGCTCTGGTCGGCAAATGATGTGCTCATGGCGCGGGTTTTATCCCGCACAGTTGCCGAGCGCTAGGCTTTCACCGGCACCCAGATTTCCACGTCGCCTTCACCGGTCGGCACGTCGAAGTCCGGCCCGTAATACTCGATGAAGCTCGGGATATCGGCGGTCTCGATGCCGTAGCGCTCAATGTCGCGGTTGAAGATCGAGTGGATGGTCGGCCGCATGCGGGAGACATGGCCGTCGTGCTTGAAGACCGCGTAGCGCTGCGCCGGCATGCGCACAGCCGTCAGTTCCTGATGCAGGCCGCTCGTGCCGGTGACCTCGATGGCGGAAAAATACTGAAAGCTGTCGCCACCGTCGAAGGCATTGTTCAGCACGCCGTAGGCCGCCAGGCCGGTGGCGTGGGGGATGTGCTCGATGAACGGCGTAAAGCGCTGCCAGTGCGCCGGCACTTCTTCGGGCTTGGTGCAGGGATGCTGCTCCAGCAGCCCGGCCAGCAGCAGGGGCGCGACGTCGACGATCCGCGGCGGTTCGAGGGGCACGAACATGCGTTCATCGATGCGGATCGGTTCGATCAGCCGGAGTTCGTCAGTAGTGCCGCGGGCTCGCACCTGCTCGGGCGTAAGTCCGAACTGATCGCGGAAGGCGCGGGTGAAGGCTTCGTGCGAGCCGTAGGTGGCGTCGAGCGCCACCGAGAGAATGTCCGGCGCGCCTGCCGCCAGCGCCTTGGCGGCTTCGGTCAGGCGGCGGCCGCGCAGATAGGCCGAGATCGACATGCCGGTGGCGGCCGGAAAGCTGCGGGAAAGGTGAAAACGCGAAACGCCGATATGCTCGGCCATCGCTTCCAGGGTCAGTTCCTGCCCGTAGCGGTGCTCGATCAGCCAGAGCGCTTTTTCGACGACGACGGACATGCTGCCCCTCCAGAGCGTCCATCCTGCGGCATGAGAGTGCCTGCCGCTTGATCGGCGTTGCTAGCGGCGGTTCACCATGGAGAAGAACCGGTCTTGCTCGTTGCGGTCCTCGGCGAAGACGCCGGTGAAGCGGTGGGTGATGGTCGAAGCGCCATGGGCCCGCACACCGCGCATGGTCATGCACATGTGCTCGGCTTCCAGCATCACGGCCGCGCCGCGCGGGTTCAGCGTGTCGTTGATGGCGTCGATGATCTGCGCGGTGAGGTTTTCCTGCACCTGCAGGCGACGGGCGAAAACCTCCACCAGCCGGGCGAGCTTGGAGAGCCCTACGACACCGTCATGCGGCAGGTAGGCGATATCGACCACGCCGTCATGGGGCAGGTAGGCGATGTGCGCCTTGCCGATGAAGGGCACCATGTGGTGTTCGCAATGGCTGGAGAACGGGATGTCCTTGACCAGCACGATGTCGTCGTAGCCGCCGACTTCCTTGAAGGTTTTCTGCAGGATGGCCGCCGGGTCCTGCTCGTAGCCGGCGAAGAACTCGCCATAGGCCTTGGTCACGCGGTGCGGCGTTTCCAGCAGGCCCTCGCGGGTGGGATCGTCACCAGCCCACGCGATCAGCGTGCGCACGGCTTCCATGGCCTGTTCATGCGTGGGACGAACAAAAGTGGCGACGGCAGTTGCCGGCTGAGCCGGCTTCACGACAGCGTCCATCTCAAACCCCGGTCAATAGCAGGCGACAGACGCAAGACGTCGCCCCACGGTTCACGGATCGGTCAGCGACGATGGACGCCCCTGACTTTTGCATCACAGGCACTATATAGGTTGGCATCAGGCGACCTCAAGAAACAGATTTGTGTCGAAGATGGAACTGAGCGATCTCTATTCCGACCGGATCCTCGAAATCGCCGGTAATCAGCCAATTCCCGGTCGGCTTGCCGATGCGGACGCGTCGGCCCGCAAGGTCAGCCGCATCTGCGGCTCCACCATCGAGGTCGATATCAAGCTGCGTGATGGCGTGATTGTCGGTTACGGCCACGAAATCTCCGCCTGCGCGCTCGGCCAGACCTCGGCCGCGATCGTTGCGACCAACATAATCGGCACCCCCGTCGCTGAGTTCCGTCGGGTTCGCGACGAGATGATCACAATGCTTAAGGCCGACGGGACGCCGCCCACCGGCGAGAGGTGGATCGATCTCAAATATCTCGAGCCGGTCCGCGATTACCGGCCGCGCCACACCTCGACGCTATTGGTGTTCGACGCGGTGGCAGAGGCGCTGGACAAGGCGGAATCTGCAGCGTGATGAACAGCCTCGCCCGCGGTTTCTGGACCGTGGTGGACTATCCGTTCAAAGTCGTCAGCTACGTGCTCATCCAGGGCTATCGTTACAGCCTCTCGATGTTCATGGGCCGTAACTGCCGGCATGCGCCGACCTGTTCGGAATTCACCCGCGACGCCATCTGGCGCTTCGGTTTCTGGCCGGGCGGCTGGATGGGGCTGGCGCGGATAGTCCGCTGCCGGCCAGGCGGCACGCATGGCTTCGATCCAGTTCCCGAGGTGCTGCCGGGGCGGGCGCACTGGTACCTTCCGTGGCGCTACGGGCGCTGGAAATAGCAAAGGCTTCCGCCGAACCCGGCTTGCAACAGATGGCCAGTTGCGGTTGAACCGCGTCTCCATTCGGAGCCTCAGCGTGCGCCATCTCCTTGCTTTCATCCACCGCCATGAGCCGCGCGGGCAGGCCGTTTCGCATATCAAGTCGGCCCTCGGCGCGATCATCGCGATGACACTGGTCGGGGCCCTTGCCGCATGGACCGGCCTGCCGCTGCTGCTGGCGCCGTTCGGGGCGAGCGCCGTGCTGCTGTTCGGCCAGCCGCAGAGCCCGCTGAGCCAGCCGGCCAATGTATTCGGCGGCTACCTAACCGCCGCGGCCGTCAGCGTATTGGTGCTGGCGGTCCTGCCACCGGTCTGGTGGGCCGCGACGATCACCGTCGGCCTCGTCATCGGCGTGATGCTCCTGATGCGCGTCACCCATCCGCCCGCCGGCGCAGTGCCGCTCGTGGCGTTCACGACGCATATGCCGGCCGACACGCTGTTTTTCGTGGTTCTGGCCGGGGCCATGTGCCTTGTCGGCGTCGCCGTGGTTCACCACTGGCTGCCGCCACGTATCGTCTATCCGCGTCGCATCCCCGAGCAGCCGGCGGAGTAAAAGGGCAGGGCTGCTGCCTCATTTCGCCCCGATATGATCCCGCTTTTGGCCTCGGTCGGCCAAACTGAGCCCCATTGTCTGCTGTTTACGGGCGCGCCGCTTGGAGGCGGCGTGTGCAGACAGACGTGAAGTGGGTTTCTATTGCAGTCTTGGAAGTTGTCCGGGCAGGTGCTCCTGCCTGCCCTCGTGTGTGCTGTTTCCATTCTTTCCACCCAGGCCCAGGCCAGAGACCCTGAGCTGGTCAGCGCCGAAAAGGCAGCGGCTGCGGCTCACGCCGCCAGGATCGCTGCCATCACCGCCAAGGACGAGACCTGTCTCGCCGACGCGATCTATTTCGAGGCTCGCGGCGAGCCAGAGATGGGACAGGAGGCCGTGGCGCAGGTGATCCTCAACCGCGCCGCCAGCGGGCACTATCCCAAATCCGTGTGCGGCGTTGTCTATCAGGGCCAGTCCAGGCGCAATGGCTGCCAGTTCTCCTTCGCCTGCGACGGCAAGCCGGAGGCCAAGCGCGAGGCCGACGCCTGGACCAAGGCCAAGGCCATCGCCCGCGCCATGGCCAAGGGCGAAAAGCAGGTCTCGGCGCTGGAAACGGCGACGCATTATCACGCGACCTACGTGAAGCCGCGCTGGGCTCGAAAGATGAAAAAGCTCGAGACCATCGGCGGCCACGTTTTCTACGAGGATTGAGGTGTGCGGATGGGCCGGTGACCTGTCCAACCGGGTCGGGTGACACACAACCTTCCGACATGCTAGAGACGCGCCCTGATTTCGCTAATTAGCGAAATCGCTAACCCCCAATTCTGGAGATGAAAATGATCAAGGTGACGTTCCCCGACGGTGCAGTACGCGACTATACGCGTGGCACCACCGGGACCACCGTGGTCGAAGGCATCTCCCCGAGCCTGGCCAAGAAGACGGTCGCCATGAAGTGGAACGGGGTCCTTTCCGACCTCTCCGATCCGCTGGAAGCCGACGGCAGGATCGAGTTCGTGATGCGCGACAGCGCCGACGGGCTCGGTTTGATCCGTCACGACGCCGCTCACGTCCTCGCCGAGGCCGTGCAGGAACTCTGGCCCAAGACGCAGGTCACGATCGGCCCCGTCATCGAGAACGGCTTCTATTACGATTTCAAGCGCGACGAACCGTTCTCGGAAGAGGACTTTCCGGTCATCGAGAAGAAGATGGCCGAAATCATCGCGCGCGGCGCTGCCTTCACCAAGGAGGTGTGGAGCCGTGATGAAGCCAAGAAGGTGTTCAAAGCCAAGGGCGAGGACTTCAAGGTCGAGCTGATCGACGCCATTCCGGCCGATCAGTCGATCAAGATCTACAAGCAGGGCCAGTGGTTCGACCTCTGCCGCGGTCCGCACATGAAGTCCACCAAGGACGTCGGCACGGCCTTCAAGCTCACCAAGGTGGCGGGCGCCTACTGGCGCGGCGACAGCAACAATCCGGTGCTGAGCCGCCTCTACGGCACGGCTTTCGCCACGCAGAAGGAACTCGACGAGTACCTCCACATGCTGGAGGAGGCCGAGAAGCGCGACCATCGCAAGCTTGGCAAGGAACTCGACCTGTTCCACCTGCAGGAAGAAGCGCAGGGCTCGGTGTTCTGGCACCCGAAGGGTTTCACCATCTACAACCAGATGGAGGCCTATATCCGCCGCCGCCTCAACTCCTCGGGCTATGTCGAGGTGAAGACGCCGCAGCTGATGAACTCGAAGTTCTGGATCGCCTCGGGCCACTGGGGCAAGTACCGCGAAAACATGTTCGTCGTGCCCGACGAGGTGCCCAACACCGAGGAAGAAGGTCCGGTGCTGTCGGGCGAAGGCGAACTCATGGCTTTGAAGCCCATGAACTGCCCGGCCCACATCCAGATTTTCAACCAGGGCATCAAGTCGTATCGCGACCTGCCGATCCGCATGGCCGAGTTCGGCTGCTGCCACCGCAACGAGGCCCATGGCGCACTCCATGGCCTGATGCGCGTGCGGCAGATGACGCAGGACGACGCGCACATCTTCTGCCGCGAAGACCAGATCCAGTCCGAAACCGAGCATTTCGTGCATCTGCTCTATTCGGTCTACGGCCACATGGGCTTCGAAAACGTCGTCATCAAGCTCGCGACCCGTCCGGAAAAGTTCGGCGGCACGATCGAGCGCTGGGATGCGGCCGAAAAGGCGTTGGGTGATGCGCTCAAGGCCACCGGCTACGATTTCGAGATCGCCGAGGGCGAGGGTGCCTTCTATGCGCCCAAGCTCGAATTCCACCTCAAGGACGCCATCGGGCGCTCCTGGCAGGTGGGCACGCTGCAGCTCGACTACGTGCTGCCCGAGCGTCTGGACGCGACCTATGTCGCCGAAGACGGGTCGCGCAAGTATGCGGTGATGCTGCATCGTGCGATCCTCGGGTCGCTCGAGCGTTTCATCGGCATGATGATCGAGAACTATGCCGGCAAGATGCCGATGTGGCTGGCGCCGACCCAGGTCGTCGTCGCCACCGTGGTGTCGGACGCGGATGAGTATGCCACCAAGCTGGTCAACCAGCTCAAGGCAGCGGGCATCCGGGCCGAGCTCGATATCCGTAACGAGAAGATCAACTACAAGGTGCGCGAGCACTCGGTGCAGAAGGTGCCGCTGATGTTCGTGGTGGGCAAGCGCGAGGCCGAAGAGGGCACCGTGTCGGTCCGCCGCCTCGGCTCCGAAGGCCAGCAGGTTCGTCCGTCCATGGATGCCATCGTCGACCTGATGGCGGAAGTAGTGCCGCCGGACCTCAAGCAGGCCAAGGTCGCAGCCTGAAACAACAAGGGGCGCTCGGAGAAATCTCTGAGCGCCCCTTTTGATTCAAGGACTTGGTTCGCTCAGGCTGCGGATAACGCGCCGATCTCGATCGTCACGTTGCAGCTCGTCCTGGTCGGCGCGATGCAGCGCGACAGGATCTGGGCCGCGTCCTCGCCGATATTGCGGTAGCCGAACGGTACGCCGGCCGGAACGCGCACGAAGCCGCCGCTCATGACATGACCGACCGCACCGGCGACCATGAATTCGAGGGTGCCGTGTTCGACCACGAACACGGTCTCGGAGCGCTCGTTGACGCGAGCGGGCACCTGGACGTTAGGCGGCACGGAGTGGCAATGGGCGCGGTAGCGCAGGTCAGCGCCGTCGGCATTGGCGACAAAGATCACGCGGTTGCCGGAAATGAAGAAGGACTTGGACATGTGCGCCCCCGGTTGTTCAGTGCCCCATCTCTGCCTTAGTGCGGCGCGAATGAATGCAGCTTGAACGGGCGACTGTCCGGGCGGGTTGAGCCCCAGGTCTCATTTGAACCAAGCTGTGCGTAACCCGTTCTCTTCCCACAACGGCTTGCCGAACGGTGATAGCAGTTCGGGATTGCGTTATTCGGGTGATGCTATGGCACGCGCGCTTTATGTTGTGATCTTCAGCCGCGATAGCTGGTGGGTAGACTTCGAAGGCAAGGCCCACGGCCCCTTCGGCAGCAAGGACATTGCCGCCGCCGAAGCCAAGCATCTCGCCCAGTTCGCCGCCCATTCCGGCCGCTCCAGCGAAGTCCTCGTCCCCGATGACACCGGTCGCCACCGCGTGGTCTGGGAAAGCGCGATCGAGTATCCCGCTCACGCCGGTTTCAAGGCCGCGGAATAAGGCGCCGCGGGTTCATCCCGCACGTCACCACATCGTCGAGTGAAGAAAGGCAGGTCTTACGACCGGCCTCCCGTCTTTGCTGCCTTCTCGGCGTCCCACCACCAGGCCGTCGGGAAGCCGACCGAGAAGGTCGGGATTTTGGCATGGCTGAAGCGGTTCCAGATCGCGACGCGCTCGTCGACAGCGGCGTAGCTGGGGATGATGATCTGCTTGGCGAGCAGTACGCGGTCGAGCGCATGGGTCGCGGCGACCAGCGTGTCGCGATCGTCGGCGTAGATCACCTTCTGGATCAGGGCGTCGATGCCGGCGTCCTTGATCCCTGAATAGTTGCGCGAGTTGGCCGTATCGGCGGCCGCCGAGCCCCAGAAGTCGAGCTGCTCATTGCCCGGCGACAGCGTTTCGCCCCAGGCATTGTAGGTCATGTCGAAGTCCCGGTTACGCAGCCGGTCCTGGTACTGGGCCGAGTCCGCCGAGCGAATGGTGACCTGGATGCCGATGCGGCCCAGATTGGTGACGAGGTTCTCCGCCACCGGCTCGATCGTCGGTCCATCGAGCAGGATTTCGATCGTGAAGGGCGTGCCGTCCGGCTTCATGCGGGTCGAGCCGTTGAGCGCATAGCCGGCTTCGTCGAGCAGTTTGACCGCTTCGCCGAGATTTTTGCGCAGGTTTTCCGAGCCGCCCATCGGGTTGGTGTAGCGCGCCGTCAGCACTTCAGCCGGGATCAAATCCTTGACGCTCTGCAGGATTTCCAGCTCTTCGCCCGTCGGCGGGCCATCGGGCGCGGCGAGCTCGGTGCGGAAGAAGAACGAGTTCACGCGGTTGTACTCGCCATAGAACAGCGTCTTCTGCAGCTGTTCGAAGTCGAAGGCATAGTTCAGCGCGCGCCGCACCCGCTCGTCCTGGAACTGCGGCTTGCGGAGATTGTAGATGAAGCCGACCATGGCGCCGCTGTCGGCCATCGGCTCCTTGTAGCGCTCGCGGACAACGCGCCCATCCTTGGCGGCCGGGAAGTCGTACGCGGTAGCCCAGCGGGCGGCGCGGTTCTCGCTCCAGTAATCGAACTGGTCGGCCTTGAAGGCCTCGAAGGCGACGTCGGTGTCGCGGAAGAACTCGTAGCGCAGGGTGTCGAAATTGTTGGTGCCGAGCTCGGTGGGCTTGTTGGCGGCCCAATAGTCCTCGACTCGTTTGTAGGTCACCGAGGTGCCGGCATTGAACGAATCCAGCCGGTAAGGACCGGAGCCCATCGGGATTTCGAGGGTCGAGGCGGCGATATCGCGCTGCTTGCCGCTGGCATTGGTGCCCTCCCACCAATGCTTTGGCAGGATGGGGAATTCGCCCACGATCATCGGCAGTTCGCGGTTGCCGGTTTCCTTGAAGGTGAAGGTCACCTCGCCATCGCCGCTCGCTTCGACCTTGTCGACATTGGCGTAGTAGCTGGCCATGAACTTGTTGAGCTCGATGGACTTGTTGAAGCTCCAGATCACGTCGTCGGCGGTGATTGGTTGGCCGTCCCACCACTTGGCGTCGGGATCGAGCCTGAAGGTCACCGAGGAGAAATCGTCCGGGTAGGACAGGGATTCGGCGATCAGCCCATAGGCGGTCGAGGTTTCGTCGAGCGTATGGGTCAGCAGCGATTCATAGACCAAGCCCGAGGTCGGGGCGGCCTCGCCCTTGTCGAGGATCGGGTTGAAGGTGTCGAAGCTGCCGAAACCGGCCATCCGTACCGTACCGCCCTTGGGCGCGTCAGGGTTGACGTAGTCGAGATTGGCAAAGCCCTCGGGATACTTCAGCTCGCCCATCAGCGTGATGCCGTGGTGCCAGACCTTCTCTCCGGCTGCAGCCGGAGCAGCGGCGTCCTGCGCGAAGGCGGGCATAGCGATGAGTGCGGCGGCGAAAGCGAGTTGGGCGAAGGATTTCATCTTGTTCTTTTCGTCCTCGTGCCAAGGGTTTCGGACAGTCTAGGGGGCGAGACGGTCAAGTCGAGAGGCTTTCCCGCCATTGTGTTCAGTTTGCGGTCGCGTCATTGCCGCAGGTCGGCGCCCTTTTCGGAGCGCAGATCGAAGGCGGCCGCCATCAGCGCCCGGGTGTAGTCCGACTGTGGCCGGTCGAAGATTTCCGCCGCAGGGCCGTATTCCACCGCCTTGCCGTCGCGCATCACCAGAATGTCGTTAGCCAGCGCCCGCACCACGCGCAGGTCGTGCGAAATGAAGAGATAGGAGAGGTTGTGCTTGCGCTGCAGCTCGCGCAGCAGGTCGACGACATTGGCCTGCACGCTCATGTCGAGCGCCGAGGTCGGCTCGTCCAGCACCACGAATTTCGGCTTCAGCGCCATGGCCCGCGCGATGGCGATGCGCTGCCGCTGGCCGCCGGAGAATTCGTGCGGATAGCGGAAGCGAGTCGCCGGATCGAGCCCGACTTCGGTCAGCGCCTGCATCACGCGGGCATCGATCTCGGCGCGGCCCAGGCCCTTCTGGTGCACTTCGAGACCTTCGGCGACGATCTCGGCGATCGCCATGCGCGGGCTCAGCGAACCGAATGGGTCCTGGAAGACGATCTGCATGTCCTTGCGCAGCGGCCGCAGCGCCTGCCACGACAGTTTCTCGATCGGCCGGCCGACAAAGGCAATGTCGCCCTTCGAGGCGATCAGCCGGAGCAGAGCCCGCCCCAGCGTGGTCTTACCCGAGCCGCTCTCTCCGACCACGCCCAGCGTCTCGCCTTCGCGGACGGTGATGTCGATGTCGTCGACCGCCTTGAAGTGCCCGGTAGTGCGCATGAAGATGCCGCTCCGCACCGGAAACCACACTTTTAGCCCCTTGGCTTCCACTACCGGCTTGGCGCCGGCCACAGGTGCCGGCGGCGTGCCGCGCGGCTCGGCGGCCAGCAGCTTCTTCGTGTACGGGTGCTGTGGCGCGGCAAAAATCTGCTCGGTCGGACCGCTCTCGACGATCTCGCCGCCCGTCATCACATGCGTGGTGTCCGCCATCTTCCGCACGATGCCGAGATCGTGGGTGATGAACAGAATGGCCATGCCATGCCGGGCCTGCAGCGTGCGCAGCAACTCGAGGATTTGCGCCTGCACGGTGACGTCGAGCGCCGTGGTCGGCTCGTCGGCAATCAGCAGGTCCGGACTGTTCGCCAGCGCCATCGCGATCATGACGCGCTGACGCTGTCCGCCGGAGAGCTGGTGCGGAAAGGCCTGCAACTTGGCCTCGGGATCGGGAATGCCGACTTCCTTGAGCAGGTCCAGCGTCCGCGCGCGTGCCGCCGCCTTGCCCAGGCCCCGATGCGTCTTCAGCGCCTCGCCGATCTGCCGCTCGACCCGGTGCAGCGGGTTGAGCGAACTCATCGGCTCCTGAAAAATCATCGAGATCGGCCCGCCGCGAATGCCGCGCAGCTCGTGCGCGTCGGCGGCCATCAGGTCCGTGCCCTTGAACAGGATTTCGCCCGCGGGATGCTGCGCCTGCGGGTAGGGCAGGAGTTTCAGTACCGAGAGCGCCGTCACCGACTTGCCCGAGCCGCTTTCGCCCACCAGCGCCACCGTCTCGCCGCGGCCGATGTCGAAGGACACGCCCTTGACTGCCGCCAGCACGGTATCGCCGCTGCGGAAATCGACCTTGAGGCCGCGGATGGAGAGCAGGGGTTCGGTCATCGGAAACTCTTCCGCGGATCGAAGGCGTCGCGCACGCCTTCGCCGACGAACACCACCAGCGTCAGGATCAGGGAGATCACCACGAAGCCGGTGATGCCCAGCCACGGCGCCTGCAGGTTCTCCTTGCCCTGGCTCAGCAGCTCACCCAGCGACGGCGAGCCGACCGGCAGCCCGTAGCCGAGAAAGTCGAGCGAGGTCAGCGTGGTGATCGAGCCCGAGAGGATGAACGGCATGAAGGTCACCGTCGCCACCATGGCGTTGGGCAGCAGGTGCCTGACCATGATGGTCCAGTTGGAAACGCCGAGCGCCCGCGCCGCTGCGACATATTCGAAGTTGCGGGCGCGGAGGAATTCGGCGCGCACCACACCTACCAGCGTCACCCATGAGAACAGCAGCAGGATGATCAGCAGCGACCAGAAGCTGGGCACGATGACGCTCGAAACGATCAGCAGCAGATAGAGCGACGGCACCGAGGACCAGACTTCGATCAGCCGCTGGCCGATGAGGTCGGTCCAGCCGCCGAAAAAGCCCTGCACGGCGCCGGCGAGAATGCCGATCACCGATGACGCCACCGTCAGCACCAGCCCGAACAGCACCGAGATGCGGAAGCCGTAGAGCACGCGCGAAAGCACGTCGCGGCCCTGATCGTCGGTGCCCAGCCAGTGGAAATTGCCCATGTTGCAGCCGGGATCGTCGGCCCCGGCGGGATAGTCGCTGCAGCGGGTGGCCGTGTCCATGGTCCAGGACGGCGGCGACGGCGCGGCGGTGGGCAGCGCGTCGTCCACCGTGCGGTAGTCGAAGCGAATCGGCGGCCAGACCATCCAGCCGTTGGCGTTGATCTCGTCGGCGATGAACGGATCGCGGTACTGAGTCTCGGCGAGGAAGCCGCCGAACTTGCTCTCGGGGTAGTTCACCACCACCGGGAACAGCAGTTCGCCCTTGTAGGAGACGACGATCGGCCGGTCGTTGGCGAGCAGTTCGCAGAACAGCGTCAGCACGAAAAGGACCAGGAATAGCCAGAGCGACCACACCGCCCGCTTGTTGGCCTTGAAGGCTGCGAGACGCCGCCGGTTGATCGGCGATACCATTGTCGAACGGGGCGCGTCGGCCGGCGCGAAGGCGACAAACGGAGTGCCGAAAAGCGTCGCCGCGTGCATCAGACCTCCCGGTTCTCGAAATCGATGCGCGGGTCGATCCACATATACATGAGGTCCGAGACGAGGCCGATGACGAGCCCCATCAGCGAGAAGATGTAGAGGGTGGCAAACACCACCGGATAGTCGCGTCGCAGCACGGATTCGAAGCCGAGATAGCCGAGGCCATCGAGCGAGAAGATGGTTTCGATCAGCAGAGAGCCGCCGAAGAAGGCGCCGATGAAGGCGGCCGGAAAACTGGCGATCAGCAGCAGCATGGCGTTGCGGAAGACGTGCTTGTAGAGCACCTGCCGCTCGCTGAGGCCCTTGGCGCGTGCCGTGACCACGTACTGCTTGCGGATTTCATCGAGAAACGAGTTCTTGGTCAGCAGCGTCGTCGTCGCGAAGGCGCCCACCGCCATGGCGACGATCGGCAGCGTGATGTGCCAGAGATAATCGAGGATCTGCTGATACCAGGGCAGGCTGGCGAAATTGTCCGAAGTCAGCCCGCGCAGCGGGAACAGGTCCCAGAGGCTCCCGCCGGCAAAGAGCACGATCAGCAGGATGGCGAACAGGAAGCCGGGCAGGGCGTAGCCCACGATGATCACCGACGATGTCCAGACGTCGAACTTGCTGCCGTCGCGCACCGCCTTGGCGATGCCGAGCGGTACCGAAATGCCGTAACTCAGGAGTGTCATCCAGAGCCCCAGCGTGATCGAAACCGGCATTTTCTCCAGCACCAGGTCGACCACCGAGATGTCGCGGAAATAGCTCTCGCCGAAATCGAAACGCAGATAGTTCCAGAGCATCATCACGAAACGCTCGAGTGGCGGCTTGTCGAAGCCGAACTGCTTTTCGATCTGGGCGATGAACTCCGGCGGCAGCCCGCGCGATCCCCTGTAGCCGCTCGATTGGCCTTCGCCGCCCGGGTGGGCGCTGCTGACCTGCTGGCCCGCGAGATCGCCGCTCTGGCTGCCCGATATGGCGGTGGTGAGGTTGCCGCGGCCGTTCTGCAGTTCCGAAATGAACTGCTCTACCGGCCCGCCCGGGGCGAACTGCACGATGACGAACGACACGGCCATGATGCCGAGCAGCGTCGGGATCATGAACAGCAGGCGTCTGAGAATATAGGCGCCCATCAAGCCACCGGTTCGTGCACCATTGCTCCAGCAGCAACGCGCCAGATGTGACCAGTTTGCGACAAATCACGCGGTGTTGAAAAGGGGCAGATCGCACCCTTGCGGCGGCCGCGCCGCTTCGCCACATTGGCGCGGGGAAGCAGGGCGTCGCGCATTCCCGCCATCGGGGGGATGACGATGAGATCGCTGCTCGCTGCGGTGCTGGTGCTTTCTGCACTGTTGCACCCGGTTTCGGCTCAGGAAGCCAGTTCGGACAAGGCCACCACTATCGAACATTATCGCCTCAACAACGGCCTCGAAGTCGTGCTGGCGCCCGACCGGCGGGTGCCCAAGGTCGTGCTCGACATTGCCTATCGCGTCGGTTCGCTGAACGAACCGCCGGGGCGCTCGGGCTTTGCCCATCTCTTCGAACACCTGATGTTCGCCGGCACGCCGGCCTATCCCAATATCGACGATGCCTACGGCGCGGTGGGTGTGGGCATCAACGCGTGGACCCAGCAGGACAAGACGCTCTATTACGCCGAGGGCCTCTCCTCGGCGCTGCCCTATATGCTGGCGCTGGAGGCCGACCGCATGGCCAACCAGGGCCTCGCCGTCGAGCAGGCCGATCTCGATATCCAGCGCGATGTCGTGCTCAATGAAATGCGTCAGACCGTGCTCGATACGCCCGCCGCCTCCGGCTGGGAGGCCATCCGCTCGGCGCTCTATCCTGTCGGGCATCCCTATCATCGGCAGGTCATCGGCTCGCAGGCCGATCTGGAAGCCGCGACCCTCAATGATGTGAAGGGCTTCTTCGCGACCTATTATGTGCCCAACAACGCCATCCTGACGCTGGTGGGCGATTTCGATGTCGCCGACGCCAGGGCGCTGATCGAGGCGACCTTCGCGCTGGTGCCGCGTGGCGCCGACGTGCCGCGCCCCTCGCCGGTGGAGGTCCCGCCGCAGAAGGCGCGGATCGAACTCGAAGATGCCGTCGCCGCACTGGCGATCATGAGCGGCTGGAATACGCCGTCCTACCAGTCGCCCGAGAACGGCGCACTCGACCTCGCTGCCGAGCTGATCGGCAATTTCGAGTATGGCGTGCTGCGCGAGCGGCTCACTAACAAAGGGCTCGCGGCCAATGCCTGGGCCTGGCTGGAGCGTGGCGCGCTCGGCGGACGATTCTTCATCGAGATCGCCGGAGCCGAGGGCGTCGACGCCAAAGTCATCGAGGCCGAACTGAAGGCCGCGCTGGCCGACTTCGCCGCTCAGCCGATCGATTCCGCCGATCTGGAGCGGGCACGTCGAAAACTGCTGCAGGCCGACCGGCTGCTCGTCGAGCCCTTCAAGGCGCGGGCCGAGGAGATGGCGGTTGCCACCGACATGCTGGGCCGGCCGCAGGCGGCGATGGAGGCCGATCCGGGCATCGTCAATGCCACGGCCGATACGGTCAGCGCCGCGGTCCGCCAGTACCTGGCAGTCGACGATGCCACGCTGATGGTGATCACGCCGGGCAAACGCGGCAGCTATCCCAAGGTGCTGCTGGAATCGTCGGGCGAGCCGCTTCCCTATGCGCTGTCGCCACGCGATTTCATCACGGTGCCACCGCAGCCCGTGCGCGTCGCGGTGCCTGCCGAGCTGCCGGTTCGCCAGACCGCGGCGCTCTCGAACGGCATGCAGATCGTCCATTACCAGGTGCCCGGCGCGGCCATGACCTATATCGCCGCCGGCTCGTCGGGCGGCACGACTTCGGTGCCGGCGGGCAAGGAGGGCATGGTCGAACTCGCCGCGCAGATGGCGACGCGGGGCGCCGGGGACATGGACTTTCAGACGTTCGCCAAGGCGGCCAAGGATCTGGATGCCGATGTGAGCCACAGCGCGGACTATCTCTCGGCCTTCATCACCCTCTCGGTCCCGGGCGAAAATCTCGCCGCGGCCGCGCCGCTCTTTGCCGCCGCCGTGCGCGAACCGCGCTTCGATGCCGTGGCGTGGGAGTCGGCCGTGGACGAGACGCTGCTCGATCTCGGCCGTCGTGACGATGATCTCGAGGATCTGGCGCAGCGCGTGGCCGAGGCGCAGTTGCTGGTTCGCGAACCGGGAGCGCCGGCCAATGACCGCTCCGCTGCCTCGGTGCGCGGCATCGGTCGCGAGGAAACGCAGTTGTTCTTCCACACGCTGTTCGCACCCGACGGCATCACCTTCTACAGCAGTGGCCCGATGCCGGTGGCCGATGTCGTCGCGGCGCTGGAGCCGAATTTCGGCGACTGGCGCTCCGCCGTCGCGCCGCTCGCGCCGCGAGCGCGGCCGGCCGCAGTCTTCGCGTCCGGCCAGCGGGTGGTGTTCGTGCCCAAGGCCGGCGCCAGCCAGTCGGTGGTGCTCATCGCCACGCAGGCGCCGGGCACCGACCAGCCTGGGCACGCCGAGACGATCGCCGTGTCACGCCTGCTCGGCGCCGATTTCATCAGCCGTATCAATACCGTGATCCGCGAGCAGAAGGGCTATTCCTACGGCACGTCGGGCGAAGTCATCGATACGGTGCGCGGCGCGTCCTACATGACCATCGCGGCGCCGGTCGAGCGCGATCATACCGGCGACGCACTGGCGGACATGCTGGCAGGCTTCGGCACGCTGGTATCCGAGCCGGTGCGGCCCGACGAGGTCAACCGCACCGTCACCGAGACGTTGACCGAGATCGCCGGCACGGCCGAGACGTCGTGGACGCTCCTCTACGCCGTGCGCGAGCAGGCCGGCATCGCCTCGACGCTGGAGGAAGATCATGCCCGCGCGCTGGCGGTCACCGCGCTCACGGTTGATCCCGTGCGCGCCGAGGCCGTGACGCAATCGCGGCTCGATCCATCGCTGATCGTGGTAGTGGGAGACCCCGAAACCGTGCTGCCGCAATTGGCGAAGCTCGGGATGACGCCGGTCGAGGTCAATCCGGAGACCCTCAAGGAGAAACCGGCGGCCCCGTAGGACCGCCGGCAAAGTCGCGTCAGTCGAAGAAGTCCGCGTCACCGTCGGTGAGGTGCTTTTTGGCTTCCTTGACGTTGAAGTTGACGCCGAGGCCCGGACGATCCGGCACATCGATCAGGCCGCCCTTGACCGGCATGCCGTCGAAACCCTCGGTGATGTCGTACCAGAACGGCTCGAAGCGGGCCGGGTATTCGAAGGCGATCAGGTTGTCGGGCATCACCGCGCAGACCTGGATCAGCGCCGCGAGGCCGAAAATGCCGTTGGCGGTGCCGTGCGGCGCCATGGCGATGCCGTGCAGATCCGCATGCTCGGCCACCCACTTGATCTCGGCGAGGCCGCCGACATCGCAGGGATCGGGGCCGACGACGTTGACCGCGTGGCTTTCGATGAGGTGCTTGTAGTTCTGGCGCAGGTAGATCTGCTCGCCGGTATGGATCGGCGTCGTCGTCTGGTGGGTGATGTCGCGATAAAGGTCATGGTTCACGAACGGCACGTAGTCGCCGGTGATCATGTCCTCGAGCCACATCAGGTGCAGGTCTTCGACGGCCTTGGCGAGGCGCAGCGCGTCGAGCGGCATGAAGCCGGGGCCGGCGTCCACGGCGGTGTTGTAGCCCGGCCCGAGCGCTTCCTTGGCCGAGCGGATGCAGGCGACCAGGTGGTCGAAGCCTTCCTTGGTCATCGTGCCCTTGTGCGGGTACGGGAACGGCGC
>VFQQ010002718.1_pt1 | contig 19010 bp, 19 predicted proteins | sample 3512341 | NCBI WGS metagenome assembly VFQQ01 (sample SAMN10412373, study PRJNA504923) | tailings metagenome | isolation source: Relicate 2 Philex TSF1 revegetated site | place: Philippines: Tuba, Benguet | collected 2017-08-29 | reverse complement strand
AGTGCATGTCCTTGGCGCCCACGAACATGCGCGGCGCCTTCTTGAACTGCCGGTTGGCGGTGAAAGGCATCCAGAACGCGCTGAGATCGTTCGGCGTGACGTTGAGGCGGTTGGACACCTTTGGACTCCCCCGGGGCAGCGATTTGATTTTCCATCGCGCCGTTTGTGGCTTGACGAGTGGTCGACTTCTTCAGAAATTTGACCAATTGGAAAAAATGTTAGCACTCCCATGCCGCCGATCAAGATGAAAATGCTCAGCCTGCGGCGCTGCCGGGAGTGCCGCGCATGACCGTCGCCGAGAAGCCGAAAAAGCCCGTGCGCACCGGCCGTCCGTTGACGCGTATCCAGCGCGAGAAGCAGGACATCATCCTCGAAGCGGCGCTCGACGTGTTCTCGGTGCACGGTTTCCGTGGCGCCACGATCGACCAGATCGCCGAAGCGGCGGGGATGAGCAAACCCAACCTGCTCTACTATTTTCCGCGCAAGGAAGAGATCCATAAGCGGCTGATCGCCGAGATGCTGGAGATCTGGCTGGCGCCGCTCAAGGACTTCTCGGCCGACGGCGATCCGGTGCCGGAAATCCGCTCCTACATCCGGCGCAAGCTGGAGATGAGTCGCGATTTTCCCCGGCAGAGCAGGCTTTTCGCCAACGAAGTGCTGCAGGGGGCGCCGCGCATCATCGAGATGCTGGCGGTGGATCTGAAGGCCCTGGTCGACGAAAAGGCGCAGATCCTCGAGACCTGGATGGCGCAAGGGAAGATCAACCGGACAGACCCGTATCACCTGATCTTTTCGATCTGGGCGACGACGCAGCACTATGCCGATTTCGACGTGCAGGTGCGGGCGGTGCTGGGGCCGGAGCGTGGTGGCGACGGCCGGTTCGAGGACGCGGCGCGCTACCTCGAGAACCTCTTCCTGCACGGACTTTTGCCCAAAAAGTCGTAAAGTCCGTCGCTGCAATCCAAGCGACGATCACGAACTTTCATGAAGGTTTGTCACGCATGGTGCCGGGAACAGTCCGGAGCCATCCATGCGCGTGCCGCTGGCCGTCCTCATCGATGCCGAGAACATTTCGTCGCTGCTGTTCGAGCCTTTGAAAGAGAAGGCCGAGGCCCTCGGCGCGCCGATCGTCTGGCAGCTGCATGGCGACTTTTTCTCGTGGCCGCATCCAGGCTGGCAGGAGGTGGCGCAGCGCGAAGGGATCGAGCTCAGGCACCAGTTCCATGCCGGCAAGAATGCCGCCGACATCGCCATGACGATCGCGGCGATGGACCTGCTGCATGCCGGCAAGGTGCGCGGCCTCTGCATCGCCTCGACCGACAAGGATTTCACAGCACTGGCGCGGCGACTGCGGACCGAGAACATGCCGGTCTATGGCTTCGGCAAGGATGTGGCCAGCGACAGCTATCGCAAGGCGTTCACGGAGTTCTTCGTGCTGACGCCGCCCTTGCCGCTGCTGCCGGCGGCGGTGGACCGCGGGCTCGACCAGATCGACATCAAGCGGCTGCACGAACTGCTGCACACCGTCTGCCAGGAGGCGGGCAAGAACGGCAAGGTGCTGACCGCGACGGCGGCGACCTTCATCAAGATCAACGCGCCGGACCTCGCCGAGCGGGTCGGCGGGGCCGGCAAGTTCCTCAAGGCGCTCAAGGCCCTCGACCTCGTTGAAATCCACGAGGACGGACCGCAGCGCTGGATCAGCGTCAAATTCAACAAGCTTTCGGTGGTCGGCCGCTAGGCTGACGGGGCCGGCTTCCTGCCGTCGGGGACGAAAGCCAGCACGAGCAGGCCCAGAACCGTGACCAGCGCGCCGATGACCACGCTGAGCGTGGTCCAGCCGTGGCCGGCAAAGCCTTCGAACAGGATGACGAAGGCCGGCGTCAGATAGCCATAGGCGATGACCTTGGCGGACGGCAGGTGCTTGCTGGCATACTGGATGAGGAAGAAGCAGATCGCCGTCGGCCCCACGGCGAGGTAGAGTAGCACCCACCAGACGATGGGCGGCAGCGCCAGCCAATCGACCTGCATGATGTCGCCGATGCCATAGAGCGTGATCCAGAACGCCGTGGCGGTGAGCGTCCAGAAGCTCAGCACCAGCGCGGACTCGCCGCGCTGAAACTTGCGCAGCAGCGGCGTGTAGACCGCATAGGCGACGCAGCCGACGAAATAGATCAGTTCGCCCTGCCCCACGTCGAAGCGCAGCAGCGCATCGAGATCGCCGCGGAAGATCACCCAGATGGCGCCGGCGCCGGCGAGCACGAGACTGAGGAGTACGGCTGGCCCGGAGCGCTGGCCGAGGAGGAAGAAGGCCGTGACCGCCGTCATGATCGGCACCAGCGTGTAGACGGCGCTCGTCGCCACCGGCAGCGTAATGGTCAAGGCGATGAACATGGTGACGAAGTAGATCGCGGTCAGGAAGCCGGTGATGCCGAAGCGCCAGGGCTGCCGGGGGAACGCGAATGCCTGCCGCGCGATGCCGAAAGCAAAGATGCCCATCAGCAGCGCAGCGAGGATGAAGCGCGCGGCGTTGAGCGGCACCGGCGCCAGGTAGGGCACGGCGAGGGCACCCGTGGTGAACGATCCGGCGATGAGGGCTGCAAACAGCAGCATGCCCAGATGGGCGAGGAGGCGGGGCGACATGGTGCGCCGGGCGTAGTCCCGCGCAGGTCGGCTGTCCAGAGGGTTCAGCGGTGTCCGGACCTCTTGGTTCGACGGGCTCACCATGAGGTCCTCGGAATGCTTGACACCAGCCGTCTGTCACAATACTAAAGCAATTACTTAAGTGATGGAGAGTGGCATGACCCAGCAGGTCGAAGCGCATATGAGCCTGTCGCTCGACGGTTTTGGCACCGGCCTCAACCAGAGCCTCGACAAGCCGTTCGGCGACGCCGATGGCGAAGCGCTGCACCGGTGGATGTTCGAGGACGTCGAGAACAACGAGGCCGAGATCGAGAAGGTGACCGATTACGGCGCCTTCATCATGGGCCGGAACATGTTCGGGGTCGGCGATGGGCCGATTAACCCGAACTGGCAGGGCTGGTGGGGACCCAACCCGCCCTATCGCGCTCCGGTCTATGTGCTGACCCATTATGCGAGGCCGACGCTCCACATGGAGGGCGGCACCAGCTTCCACTTCATAACGGAAGGTCCGGAGATTGCGCTGGAACTGGCGCGGCAGGCGGCGGGCGACCGCAATGTGGCGATAGCGGGTGGCGTCTCGACGCTGCGGCACTATCTCAATGCCGGGCAGGTCGACCGACTGCACCTGTCGCTGACGCCGCTGCTGTTCGGCAGCGGCGAGCGGCTGTGGGACGGGCTGAAGGCCGACCTCAAGGCAGTGTCGGCGCGCCAGACTGCCTACGTGACGCACATCCAGTACGTACCCGTACGCTAGGCAGCGGTCTCAGGCTGCCTTGGGCAGGCCGAGCGCCAGTTCTTCGGCGAAGGCGAACCGCACGCCATCGATGGCCTTGGCCCGATAGAGCGCAGCATCGGCGCTGGCCACCAGATCATGGGCATCGCGCATGTGCTCGCTGCGGCTGGCGACGCCGATGGAGAGGCCGACCTCGGCTTCGACATCGCCCAGGCCATACGGGAAGGTGATGCGCTGGTGGATGCGGCTGGCCAGTTCGGTGAGCTCGATGCGGCTGGCGGCGGCGCGGCGCAGCAGCACGAATTCGTCACCGCCGAGGCGGGCGACGCAATCGTCCGGCCCGGCAATATGGGCGAGGCGCTGCGCGGCGCAGTTGAGCAGTTCGTCGCCGACGGCATGGCCATAGCGATCGTTGACCTGCTTGAAGCGGTCGAGGTCGAGATAGAGCAGCGACATCGGCGCGCCAGACGCAAAGCCGGCATCGAGCGCTTCGGAGAAGCCGCGGCGATTGGCAAGGCCCGTCAGCGCATCGCGGGTGGCGAGATCGCGGGCGACGCGACGGCGTGCTTCGAGATCGCGGGCCAGACGATAGAGCCGCAGCAGGATGAAGATGACCGTCATCAGCACGCCGGTGACGGCCGCGATGCGGATCGGCGCGACGCCGATGGCGGTTTCGGTGGCGAAGCGCCGCGGCGTCCAGGCGAGTACCAGCGCGGTACCGGCCAGCGGCACGAAGGCTTCATGGGCGGCGACGGCATCGGGGGGCGCCAGGTGAGCGCCGGTGAGCATGTAGTCACGGGCCAGCTTGCCGGCGATGACGCTGTCCATGCTGGTGCCGGCCTGCTGGGCCAGACCCACCGCGATCATGGCGCGATCGCGCTCATTGGCGATGGAGGCATTGTCTATGTTCTGGATCGCGGTGAACGTGCCCCACAGGAAGATCACCGCCATGGCGATCACGCCCGCGATACCCGCCAGTACGAGGCGGCTCGAGCGAAGCTCGTGCCGCAGTTCCTGCGATTGTTGTCCGACCCGAAATTGCCGGGCGCCTGCGGCGACCGATTCGAGGAGAAAATGCTGCGCCATCTTCGTCCACCTGCTTCCCAATGCGGGGACGATAGAGCGCCGAGTGTTCCGCAAACCTTACTTAGGGGAATCCCTCGGCGGCGATGGTTTAGAGGGAGATAACGCTGCCACATTCCTGCCATTTCCGGCCGGCCCGGGACGGCGATCACGATTTGGCGCAAACTTTTTCTCACCCGGCAGAATAAGGCGGTTTTGCCGCTATTGAAGCCCAAGCTGTTGGAGTCTCACGCGGAATCCTGAAAGTTCCCTCACGAAGCTGTGAGGCATGGCTGCAACAGTTGCGGCTGGAATCGCCTCGTTCATTTTCGGTTCACATTGGCGCCCAGTTTCCCCCGCATCCGGCAAGGGTTCGTAAACTACAGTGAGACAGTAGCTTGACTAAAAACATCGTTGTGGTCGCCGCGCTGGTGGCTGGTCTGTTGTCGACCACCGGGGCGTATGCCGGCGATCAATGCGGCGGGGCATCCTGGTATTCGCTACCAGGCAACCGCACGGCGAGCGGGGACCGGATGAACCCCAGCGCCATGACCGCGGCTCACAAGTCGCTTCCGTTCGGCAGCAAAGTGCGTGTTGTCGATCAGGAGACGGGGAAGTCGATCCAGGTCACGATCAACGATCGCGGACCCTTCGTTAAGGGCCGCATCATCGATCTCTCGAAAGCGGCGGCCACCAAGCTTGGCTTCCGCAACGCGGGCCACACCAAGGTCTGCATCGAACGGGTGTAGTGCAATCACTCGTGGACAATCAAAGGGTCGCCCGATGCATGCGGGCGGCCCTTTTTGTTTGCCCCGGAATCCCGCCTAGAACTCTTCGTGGGTGCGCGGGTCACCATCGAAGAGGCGGCCGTCGGGGCGGGTGAGGGCGTTGATCGCCTGCATGTCGGCATCGTCGAGGGCGAAGTCCTCGATCTTGAGGTTTTCCAGGCGGCGGGCGGAGTTGGCCGATTTCGGGATCGGCAGCACGCCGAGCTGGGCGTGCCAGCGCAGGACGACCTGCGCGGGCGTGCGGCCGTGCTTTTGCGCCGCTGCAACGATCGGGGCCTCGCTGAGGAGAGCCGTGCCCTTGCCGATCGGGGTCCAGGCCTGGGTGAGGACGCCGCGGGCGCGATCGGCGGCGCGCTGGGTGGGCTGGTTGAAATAGGGGTGCAGCTCGATCTGGTTGACGCTCGGGGCGACGCCGGTCTTTTCGATAAGCAGGTCGAGATATTCGGGCAGGAAGTTCGACACGCCGATGGAGCGCAGCAGGCCGCGCTCGCGGGCCTCGATCATGGCTTCCCAGCCCTCGACATAGAGGCCCTGGCTCGGGTTGGGCCAGTGGATGAGGTAGAGGTCGATATAGTCGAGGCCGGTGCGCAGCACCGATTCCTCGATGGCGATGGCGGCCTTCTTCTTGCTGTGATGGCGGCCGGGGAGTTTCGAGGTGACGCGGATCTCCTCACGCGCGACGCCGGACTGCCGCACGGCGCGGCCGAGCGCGCCCTCGTTCTCGTAGTTCACGGCAGAATCGAGCAGCCGGTAGCCTTCCTCGAGCGCGGCGCTCATCGCCTCGACGCCGGCGAAGCCGAAAAGGCCGTAGGTGCCGAGGCCAACCAGAGGCAGCGTGGTCCCGTCATTGAGTGTGTGGTGGCTGTTGGTCATGAAAGCGTCCCTCGCGTTTGGGGACACATGAACCATCATTGCGACGCCGCGTACATAAGGCGAAGGGACCAGCGGGCGGGATTTTTCGATTTCCCAATCGGGCGGTCCCGGCTAGATCAGCCGCATGACCGCCTTCCTTTCCGGCCTGACCCTCGGCCTCGGCCTCATCGTCGCCATCGGCGCGCAGAATGCCTTCGTGCTGCGGCAGGGGCTGAAGCGCGAACACGTGTTCTGGGTGTGCCTTGTCTGCGCGCTGTCGGATGCGGTGCTGATCGCCGCGGGTGTCGCGGGCTTCGGCTTCATCGTGCAGCAGTTGCCGTGGCTGATCGACGCGATGCGCTATGGCGGCGCGGCATTTCTCGTTCTCTACGGCATTCGCAGCGTGCTGGCGGCGTTCCGGTCGACCGAAACGCTGGAAGCAGCGGCCAGCGCGGCGGGGACCCTGCGCAAGGCAATCCTCACCGTGCTCGCCTTCACCTGGCTCAACCCGCATGTCTATCTCGACACGGTGGTGCTGCTAGGTTCGATCTCGACGCAGTTCGGGGAGGCGAAACCGGTGTTTGCGGCCGGGGCGATGGTGGCGTCGTTCGCGTTCTTCTTTTCGCTCGGCTATGGCGCCCGCCTGCTGCGACCGCTGTTTGCCAGCGTCACCGCGTGGCGCATTCTCGACGGCGTCACCGCACTGGTGATGTTCGCCATAGCGGGGAAGCTTTTGCTCGAGGCCTGAGGGCCCGGACCTCGTGGTTCGACAGGCTCACCATGAGGTCCTCGCAAGCATCGCAACCCGGCAGTGGCCCTCATGGTGAGCTTGTCGAACCACGAGGGCGTGGCGCAAAATAGCCGGAAACAACCGGAGACACCCATGAAGAGCTGGCCCGAATCCGCCCGAGACCTGATCGATGTGGCCGCGGGCCGCAAACCTGCCGAGATGGTGGTGCGCAACGGGCGCTGGGTGAACGTGCATTCGGGCGAGATCGTCGACGGCATGGATGTGGCGATCGTTGCGGGTCGGTTTGCAGCGATCGGACCGAACCTGACGGCTGCGGTGGGACCGGAGACCGAGGTGATCGACGCCAGCGGGCGCTACATGGTGCCGGGGCTTTGCGACGCGCACATGCATGTCGAGAGCGGCATGGTGACGGTGACCGAGTTTTCGCGGGCCGTGATCCCGCATGGCACGACCTCGATGTTCATCGATCCGCACGAGATCGCCAATGTGCTCGGCTCCAGGGGCGTGCGGCTGATGCACGACGAAGCGATGGCGCAGCCGATCAACGTCTTCGTGCAGGCGCCCAGCTGCGTGCCATCCGCCCCCGGCCTCGAAACGCCGGGCGCGACGCTGTCGGCCGAAGAAGTGGCCGAGATGATGGGCTGGCCCAACATCATCGGGCTCGGGGAGATGATGAATTTCCCCGGCGTGATCATGAAGGACGACAAGATGCTCGCCGAAATCGCGGCGACGCAGCGGGCCGGCAAGACGGTAGGCGGGCACTATGCTTCACCCGACCTCGGCGCGCCGTTCGCCGCCTATGTGGCGGGCGGACCGGCGGACGACCACGAGGGGACGCGCAAGGAAGACGCCATCGCGCGCGTTCGCAACGGCATGCGGGCGATGCTGCGGCTCGGGTCGGCCTGGTTCGACGTGGCCACGCAGGTGAAGGCGATCACCGAGGACGGGCTCGACAGCCGCAATTTCGTGCTCTGCACCGACGACAGCCATTCGGGCACGCTGGTCAATGACGGGCACATGGACCGCGTGGTGCGCCACGCCATCGCGCATGGGCTCAGGCCGATCACCGCCATTCAGATGGCGACGCTGAACACGGCGAGCCATTTCGGGCTGGAGCGCGAGCTGGGCTCGATCACGCCGGGCCGTCGCGCCGACCTGTTCCTCACCTCGGACCTCGCGGCTTTGCCGATCGAGCTGGTGGTGGCGCATGGCAAGGTGCTGGCGCAGAACGGGGTGCTGACGGCCGAGATGCGGGCCTGGGACTATCCGGATTACGCTCGCAAGACGGTCAATCTGGGCAAGACGTATGCCGCGGCGGATTTCGCCATCACGGCGCCGGCCGGGCGCAACTCGGTGACGGCGCGGGTGATCGGGGTGATCGAGAACCAGGCGGGGACGAAGGCGCTGGAGCGGACGCTGCCGGTCGAGGATGGGCTCGTGGCCATGGACCATGCCGAGGATGTCTGCCAGATCGCGCTGGTCGAGCGGCATCGCGGCACCGGGCAGGTGGTCAACGCGCTGGTCTCGGGCTTTGGCTACGATGTGGATTGCGCGGTGGCCTCGACCGTGGCGCATGACAGCCACCATATGATCGTGGTGGGCACCAATCGCGACGACATGGCGCTGGCGGCCAACACACTGGGGCAGGTGGGCGGCGGGGCCGTGGTGGTCAGCAAGGGCAAGGTGCTGGCGCTGGTGGAACTGCCGATTGCCGGGCTGATGTCGGACGAACGCGCCGAGATCGTCGCCCGCAAGGCGGATGCGCTGGTGGCGGCGATGCGCGATTGCGGCTGCACCCTCAACAACGCCTACATGCAGCATTCGCTGCTGGCGCTGGTGGTGATCCCGGAACTGCGGATTTCGGACGTGGGGCTGGTCGACGTGCGGACCTTCGAGAAGGTCGAGCTGTTCGTCTGAGAAGAGGTTGGGCCGCCCGTTGAGGCGAGCGGCCCGGGGGACGGCCTGACACGTTGGGACAGATCAGGCCGGTTTGTGGATCAGCGGCTGCAGCGGCCGCTGACCAGATCGGCGATGTCGTCGCGATCGATGCCGATATCGGTGAGCAGGCGATTGTCGAGAGCGCTCAGGCGCTTGATGTCGTGGGTGTTGCGCAACCAGCGACTGAAGCGGTTCTTGAGGTCGGTGAGCGTCATCACGAGTCTCCTTTCAATGGCGCAAAGCTCTGCCATCGCCCGTTCAGGCGGGCTTGATGCGGCTTGCTCTGTGTGCGGCGTCGAAAAACCAGTTACGTGACTGGTCGTTGGCCGGTGGCCGTTTTCGACATGGCCCATACTTGCTCATTGCAGCGGGGTGGCGCTACAACCGGGTTCGCAACGTGTTTTTCAGAAATGAAAAGCCTATGTCCTTGAGCGCATCAGAGATTTCCTGGGACGACCTGCGGCTGTTTCTCGATGTGGCGCGGCTCGGCGGACTGTCGGCGGCGACCACGACGACGGGTCTTTCGGCGGCGACGCTGGGGCGGCGGGTGTCGGCGCTCGAAGCGCAGATCGGCGAACCGCTGTTCGTCCGCAGCCAGAGCGGCTACCAGCTGACCAAGGCCGGCAACGAACTGCTCGACCGCGCCGAGGACGTGGAAAGCGCCATGCGGAGCCTGACGCGCTGGCGCGACGGCAATGTCGGCGAGCGCATCGTGCGGGTTTCGGCCGGCACGTGGACGTCGGCTTTCCTCGCCGCGCATATCGACGCGCTGTGGAGCGTCGACGACAACATGCGGCTCGAGTTCGTCACCGCCTATGACAAGGTCGATATCGGCCGGCGCGCCGCCGATATCGGCATCCGTTCGGCCCGACCGACGGAGGCCAACCTCGCCGGACGGAAGATCGGCACCGTGGCCCATGCCATCTATTCGGGCCGGCACCTGATCAACGGCGTCGAGGCCGGGCTCTTTGTCGGCACCACCGGCGATGCCGCGAACATCGCGTCGTCGCGCTGGCTGATGGCGCATCATGGCGACCGGGTCACCGTGCGGGGCAACGATCCGCACAGCGTGCGCGAAATGGTGGCCGCTGGCGCCGGCCTCTCGGTGTTTCCATGCTTTGTCGGCGACAGCGACCAGCGGCTGGTGCGGCCGGCCAAGATCATCACCGAGCTGACCACCGAACAGTGGCTGGTGTCGCATCAGGAAGAGCGGCATCGCCCGGAAGTGCGGCGCATCGCCGACCGCATCGCGGCGCTGATGAAGCAGCATGGCGCGCTGTTCCGCGGCGAGCTGTACCAGGAATAACGCCGCATTAACGGGGGCTGTGCAGAGTTCGCGCCGGGAATGCAATCAGGTCGAAGGACGCGACCTTGTTCAAGGCGACAGCCTATATTGTCGGACCGCAGGACGGTCCGGGCGCGGCTTTGGCCGAGATGGCACGACATCTGGGCTTCGAGGCAGTGCTGGCCTATGCCGGCGCAGCCGTAGCGGAGCAGCAGCTGGCGCGGACGCCGCTGATCTACTTCCTGTTTGCGGCGGTGAACGACGTCACATCGCTGAAAATGCATGCCGACGCGCTGCGCTTCGGGCCGAGCCGCAGGCTGCGCCTGTCGCCACTGATCTATTTTTCCGAGAGCCCGTCGCTCGACGGCATCCGCGCCTGCGCCGCGATGGGCTTTGATGACGTGGTGACGCTGCCCTTCTCGCGCGATCGCGTCATGGGACGGCTTGCCCGGCAGGTCGGCCAGAGCATCACCTATTGCGAGAGCCGCGACTATTTCGGACCCGATCGCCGCACCGCCGGCGGCGGCCCGGTGCGACGGTTCGATCTCATCCGCAGCTTCACCGAAGGCACCACCGTAACCCGGGACGATGCCCGGGCCGCCTGAACGGCAGGCCGTGGCGTCGCACGCCGCTGCATCGCGCCTTCATCGCCTTGTGCCGATGGGCCAAATTCTCTAGGTTGCCCGGACATTCCAGCGGGTATTCCCATGAGATTCGGCCTCGACCTGCCGCCCCAATTTCGGGTCTTCGGCGGCTTTTTCGTATATTCGTTCTGCATGGGAAGCCTGCCGCCGCGCCTGCCCGATATCCAGCATGCAATGGGCATCGAGGAGGGCGCGCTCGGACTCGGCCTGATCGGGGCGGCCGCCGGTACGCTGATCTCGCTCAGCCTCGCCGGCCCGTGGCTCGAAAAGATCGGTTATCGCCGCGCCATCCTGGGGCTCATTCCGCTGCTGGCGCTGGGCTATGCGCTTGCGGTCTTCGCCACCGGGCCGCTGGCGTTTTTCCTCCTGCTGCTGCCGGTCGGCATCCTGATCGGCTGCATCGAAATCATCCTCAATCTGGAAGCTGACCGGACCGAACACCTGATCGGCCGGCGCATCATGAACCGGGCGCATTCGTTCTGGAGCTTCGGGTTCTTCTCCGCCGGTATCGTCTCGGCGATCATCGCCCAGACCGGTCTCAGCCCACAGTTGCACCTCTTGCTGATGGTGCCGGTGGTGATCGTCGCCGTGGCGCTGGTGCTTGGCCGCTATGAGCCGTCGCCACCGCGCACGGGCGGTTCGACCGACGACACCAAGGGTTTTGCGGCCCCCACTCTCGCCATCATGGTTCTCGTGGCAGTGACGCTCTCGGCCATGATCATGGAGGGCGCCGGCATCGACTGGTCGGCGATCTACATGCGGGACGAGTTCATGGTGTCGCCGTTCCTCGCCGGTTTCGCGGTGGCGCTGGGCGCCTTCACGCAGGCGGTGACGCGGTTCTTCGCCGACTCGTTCGTCGAGCGCTATTCACCCACCGCCGTGTCGCGCGTGCTGCTGACGGTGCTGGGCATCGGCACGCTGCTGGTGTTCTTCGCCTCGTCCGACTGGATGGCGCTGCTCGGCTTCGGCCTGATGGGCGTGGGTACCTCGGTGATCTTCCCGCTCGCCATGTCGGCGGCGGCGCAGCGCACCGACCGGCCGGCGGCGACGAACGTCGCCTCGCTGGCGCAGATTTCCTTCGTCGCGTTCCTGCTCGGACCGCCGCTGCTGGGCTTTGTGGCCGAGCATTTCGGCATCCGCTGGAGCTTTGGTATCGGCATCCCGCTGGTGGTGCTCAGTCTCGTCTTTGCCGGCTCGCTGGGCCGCAAGCCTATTCCCCATGAGGTCGCCGAATGAAGCCGCATCACCGTATCTTTGGCGTCTTCTTCATCTTCGCGCTGACCATGGGCGCGCTGCTGGCGCGCCTTCCCGACCTCCAGAACTCGCTCGGGCTGACCCATGGCCAGCTTGGCCTGCTGCTGCTGACCATGTCGGTGGGTGCGCTGACCGGCCTCACCTTCTCGAGCCCCTATATCGAAAAGCTCGGGGCGCGGAAGACCGCCTTCATCACCGTGTTCGGCGCTTCGATCTGCTACGCCATCATCCCCTGGCTGCCCAATGCCTGGGCGGTGGCGCCGGTGTTCTTCATCGCCGGCATCTTTGCCGGCGCGCTGGAGATCAACGTCAATCTCGAGACCGACCGGCACGAGGCGGTGCTGGGCTACCGCATCATGAGCCGTGCGCACGGCATGTGGAGCCTGGGGTTCTTCGTCACCGCCTTCATTTCGGCCGGCGTCCGCCAGCTCGGCATTTCGCCCGAACTGCACGTGCTCGGCTCGGTGGTGGTGGCGGCGATCGCCGGCTGGTTCGTGTTTTCGGGCATCGAGAACGCGCCGCATCGCGCCGACAGCCATGGCGGCGACATGCCGGGCATCGCCTTCCCGACCGTCGGCCTCTTGCCACTCTGCCTCATCGGGGCGGCGCCGCTGCTGGTCGAAGGCGGCGGCATCGACTGGTCGGCGATCTATATGCGCGACGTGTTCGCAGTGGAGCCGTTCATCGGCGGCATGTCGATCACCATCTTCTCGCTGTTCATGGCCCTGGCGCGCCTCTTCATGGACCCGGTGGTCGACCGCTATTCGCCGCGATTGGTGGCCGGCAGCCTGCTCGGCGTCGCCGGCATTGGCCTCGTGATCGTCGGCATCGCGCCGCACCCCTATGTGGCGCTGTTCGGCTTCCTGCTGATGGGGCTTGGCTGTTCGTCGGTCTATCCGCTGGCCGTATCGGCCGCCGCGCAGCGCACCGACCGGCCCGCTTCGGTCAATGTCGCGTCGCTGGGGCAGATGACCTTCGTGGTTTTCTTTGCCGGTCCGCCGCTGCTCGGCTTCGTGGCGCAGGCCTTCGGCATCCGCCTCAGCTACATCGTCATCCTGCCGCTGGTGATTGCGGCGCTGCTGGTGATCCGGGCGCTGCCGGGCAAGCCCGGCAAGGTGCTGAGCGAACCCGAGCCGATATCGCCCCATGGCTGAGCTGCCGCAGCAGATTTTCGATCTGCGGCAATCGCCGACGGCGCTCCGGGTGCAACGCGGGGTGATGCGCTTCCTGCGCGCCGCCCATGATTTCTGCTGTTACGCGGAAGTGCCGCTGGCCAATGGCCGGCGCGCCGACGTGCTCGGCATCGGGCCCAAGGGCGAGATCTGGATCGTCGAGATCAAGAGCTCGCTCATCGATTTCCAGGTCGACCAGAAATGGCCGAACTACAAGGATTTCTGCGACCGCTTCTTTTTCGCCAAGCCGCCCGAGCTCGATCCCGACATCTTCCCGGCTGCCGAGGGGCTGATGGTGGCGGACGGGCATGACGGGGCGATCCTCCGCATGGCCGCCGAGGAGCCGCTGCCGGGGGCGCGGCGCAAGGCGGTGATGCTGAAGCTGGCGCGCCTCGGCGCCGACCGCATCCACACGCTGATGGACCCCGAAGGCGGCAGCTTCCCGTGAACCAGCGCCACACCATTCGCACCGCCTTCCTGATTCAGGCGCTCGCCACCGGCTCGATGTTCACCCGCATTCCGGACTTCCAGGCCGGGCTCGGCATCAACGAGGGTGTGCTCGGCCTTTGCCTGCTCGGCCAGCCGGTGGGCGCCATCCTGACCTTCCTGGTTTCGAGCCGGCTGGTGGAAGTGGCAGGGACGCGGGTCACGCTGCTCTGGGGCATTCCGCTGGCGTCGCTGTTTGTCGCGCTGATGCCGCTGGCGCCGACGCCGCTGCTGCTGTTCGTGATCTTTGCGATCTACGGCATCACCTTCGCGCTCACCAATGTGGCGATGAATGTCGAGGCCGACCGCGTGGAGGCGGCCACCGGCAAGCGGCTGATGAATTCGTGCCATGGCATCTGGAGCATCGGGCAACTGGTCACGGTGAGCGTGGGCGCGCTGGTGCGCGGGCTGGGCGTGCCGGCTTCGGTGCATCTGGGATTGATCGCGCCGGTCATCCTCGTGGCCGTGCTGGTCGTCGTCTGGCCAATGCGGGGCGCACCGGCGCGGGCACACACGCGCACCGGGCCGCAGAAGCGGATTTCGCTGCCGACAATCGCCACCCTGCTGCTGGTGGGTTACGCCATTGGCGGCGCCATTCTCGAGGCGGCAGTGCGCAACTGGTCGGTGATCTTCATGCGCGACAGCTTCACCGCTCCCACCTGGGTGGACACGCTGACGCTGCCGGCCTTCATCGGCGCGACGGTGATCGGGCGGCTGTTGGCCGATCAATTCATAACGCGTTATGGACCGATACGCTTCGCACGGGCGCTGGGGCTCATTTCGCTGTTCGGGCTGGCGCTGGTGGTGGTGTCACCGAACCTCACCGTGGCGCTGATCGGCTTTGCCTTTGTGGGCCTCGGGGTCTGCGTCAGTTTTCCGCTCTCGACCTCGGCGGCGGCGCGTCTCGGCGATCGCCCGGCTTCGGAGAACGTCGCGGCGCTGACCATGACCAGCAACATCACCCTGCTCGGCACACCGGCGCTGCTGGGCTGGGTGGCCGCGAGCTTCGGCATCCGCACGATCTTCATCGTGGTGGTGCCGGTGGTGGTGCTGGCGATCTTTCTCGCGAAGTATCTGGAGCCGCGGAGCGAACCGGCGGCTCAGCCGATCACCAGATAGCGTCGGGTCAGCCGACCCATGAGATCGCGATAGAGGCGATCGGGTAGACGCCTGAGGCCGAGATGGGCCAGCACGGCGCTCGGCAGGATGTGGGTGAAATAGAGCGGCAGCAGGTGGCGCGTTTCGTCCCGCACCGCCATCATCCGCAGGATCTGCGGCGCTCGTTCGTAGTAGAGAGCGATGTCGCGACGTCCCTCGGGCGTCCGCGCCAGAACCTGATCGCGGAAACGGCGAAGCGCGCGCAGTTCGAAGCAATCGTCCGTCAGGCCGACCAGTTCGCAGCAGGCTGTTGTGAGGAAGCAGTTGCTGTCGACCGGCGCGTTCGGATCGGAGGGAGAGGTGGCCCCCACAGGCTCGCGACCGATGCCGCGGACATTGTAGTTGTAGTCCGGGATGAGCCGCATGTTTTCGAGCGCGGCGGCCGTGTCGGCCAAGGCGACTTCGTAGACGACGTGTTCCTCGCCATCGATGGTCATGACCATCTGCAGCGTACCAATGGTGGTCAACCGGCTGAGATCGTCGCCGAACAGAGTGAGGGCATCGCGGACATTCTCGAACGGGCCACTCGCATCGGCGCGTTTGGCGATGAAACTGTCGATCTCGACACCATCGGCAAGAACGCGCGCCGGATATTCCGTGCCGGGTGCGTCTGAACGCACCGAGGCCGTGAGCGCGCCTTCGTAGCGCTTGTCGGTGCTCCAATAGCCAAGCTTGAGTTCGGCGGAGCCGCCATGGCTGGCGACCTCCTCCCCCACGGAGAAGGCGCGGGTAATGACCTTGTCCTCAGGAATGAAGGCATTGGCGTAGTTGGCGATCGAACTCACCCGCCAACTGCCGATATCGACGACGACATTCTCATCGGGATTACTGGGAATGCCTTCCGGCAGGTCCTGTGGCGCGTTCGGATCGAACTTCGGGCCGGTGGAGTCGCTCGAGCCGGCGCCCTGCGCCCGCGCAAGGCCGGGAATAGCGACCGTCATCAGTCCGAACAGAGCCAGAAACCGACGTCGACGCAGCACGGGCATCGCAGTCCCTCCCACGACATTCGTGGAAGGATGCTAGAGCCGCCTCGGCTACTCGTCCACAGCCGTCTTCTCGCCGGTGCTGCCAGCCGGCGGGATCGGCCGGGCCGGCGCGGCAGACGATACACCGGTGCCACGCAGCTTTGCCTGCAACTCCGCCATCAAGGCGAGGCGCTCGCGATCGTTGGTGGCGTTCTGCAACTGGTGGCTGAGGTCGATGATGAAGCTGGCATAGGCATTGTGCCAGTCGCTGGTAATCTGGATCGGGTCGATGCGCGGCTGCGCCGGCTTGCTGATGCCGGCGACGCCGGAGGGGCGCAGCTCGAAGGCGTCGTCGAGCATCGGGATGATCACCTGATCGCCGGAAAGCCCATCATCCTGCATGATCTCGGTGCGCAGGGTGGCGCGCTCCTCGTCCTCGCCATGGACGAGGAAGATGGCGCCGTGCGCCGGCAGGCGCTCCTTGACCCAGGCGCGCAGCTCGCTGTCGTCGGCATGGGCCGAGTAATTGCCGAGGCTGCGGATGCGGGCACGCACCGGCACCAGTTCGGAATGGATGCGGACTTCCTTGGCGCCGGACTGGATGATCTGGCCGAGCGTGCCGGGCGCCTGATAGCCGACGAAGAGCACGGTGGCGTTCGACCGCGGCAGGTTGTTGCGCAGGTGGTGCTTGATGCGGCCGGCATCGGCCATGCCGGAGGCCGACATGATGATGGCGCCGCCGCGGATGGAATTGATCGCCTTGGACTCTTCGACCGCCTCGATGATGCGGAAGCGCGAATCGTTGAAGAGCTCATTGGCCGAGAGCTCCACATCCTCGAACATGGCGTCGTATTTCTTGTAGACGCTGGTCACCTTGCTGGCGAGCGGGCTGTCGAGAAACACCAGCTGGGGCGAGATTTCGCCCTGCTTGATGAGCAGGCCGATGTCGTGCAGCAGCTCCTGGCTACGCTCGACCGCGAAGGCCGGGATAACAAGGTTGCCGCCGCGGGCCAGCGCGTCGTTGATCTCGGTCTTGAGCGCCTCGCGACGCTCCACCAGCGTGTAGTCCTGCCGCTCGCGGCCGCCATAGGTGGACTCGCAGAGGATATAGTCGAAGCCGGCCGGGGCATCGGGTTCCTTGTAGAACACCTTCTCGTCCGGGCCGAGATCGCCTGAAAAGAGGATGGTCACCGGCTTGCCGTCGCCGTTCATCACCTCGACCTCGATCGAGGCGGAGCCGAGGATGTGACCGGCGTTCCAGTAGCGGGCGCGGACGCCGGGGCCGGGGGTGAGCCACTCGCCATACTGCACGCCGACGCGGTGCTTGAGCACCTCCTGGGCGTCTTCCATGGTGTAGAGCGGTTCGACCGGCTCTTCGGCGCGGCGCGAGCGCTTCTTGCTCTCGCGCTCGGCCTCGCTCTCCTGGATGCCGGCGGCGTCAGGCAGCAGATATTCCAGCAGGCCGTTGGTCGGCTCGGTGGCGATGATGGATTTGCGATAGCCCTGATGCGCCAGCTTGGGCAGCAGCCCGGCATGATCGATATGGGCGTGCGTGAGCAGCACGAAGTCGATCGCCCTGGGGTCGAAGGGCAGCGGCTTGTAGTTGAGGTCGCGGACGGTCTTGTTGCCCTGGAACATGCCGCAATCGACCAGGAACTGCCCGCCGGGGTGGACGATGCGATAGCACGAGCCGGTGACGGTCCCCGCCGCCCCATGGAAATTCAAGGTGACGGTCATGGACGCTCCTCCGGCTCGACTATTTATAACAGGTTATTTTGGCGCACGCTTGGCAAGGATACGCTGCAGGGTGCGGCGATGCATGTTGAGCCGGCGCGCTGTCTCCGAGACGTTGCGATCGCAGAGTTCATAGACGCGCTGGATGTGCTCCCAGCGCACGCGATCGGCCGACATCGGGTTTTCCGGCGGCTCGGGCGCCTGCTCGCCGGTGGCCAGCAAAGCGTTGATCACGTCGTCGGCGTCGGCCGGCTTGCTGAGATAGTCCACGGCACCGAGCTTCACGGCGGTGACCGCGGTCGCGATGTTCCCGTAGCCGGTCAGCACCACGGCGCGCGCGTCGGGGCGCTTGGTGTGGAGGACATTGATCACGTCGAGGCCGTTGCCGTCCTCGAGCCGGAGATCGACGACCGCATAGGCCGGCGGCGCCGTGTTCACGGCGGCCACGGCATCGGCGACGGTGTCGGCGATACGAACGTCGAAGCCGCGCTTCTGCATGGCGCGCTCGAGGCGCGTCAGGAAGGCCTTGTCGTCATCGACGAGGAGAAGCGACGGGTCGGTCGCCAGAAGTTCATCAACTGTGCTCATCGGCGCCTCATGTAAGGCGTCCGGACCAAAAGGTCAAAGGAGCGGGCCTTCAACCTTCCGTTGGTCGCAGCGGGTATGAGCCGATGAGCGGCCTAGGCCTCCTCGATCACCTTGCGTGGCCAGACCACCCGGACCCGGGCATTGCCCTTGTCGTGGCTGTTCTCGAAGGCGATTTTCGCGCCGGTCCGCTGCAGCAGGGTCTTGGCGATGAACACGCCGAGCCCCAGCCCGCCGCCGTCGCCGCCGCGGTTGGAGATATAGGGCTCGCCCATGCGCGCCAGCAGTTCGGCCGGGAAGCCCGGACCATCGTCGGTGATGGTGACGCTGATCGCCGTCCGGTCCCACGAGCATTCGATCATCACGCTCGAGCGGGCGAAGTGCACGGCGTTCTCGATCAGGTTGCCCAGCCCGTAGAGCAGGCCGACATTGCGGCGGAACACCGGATCGGGGCCGGCCATCTGCTCCTTGCGGATGGTGATGGTCTTGCCTTCGTGCTCATGCGGCTTGGCGACTTCGGCGATCAGGTCGCTCAGCGGCACCGTGGCGAAGGGATCGCCGCCGTCGGCGCCCAGATTGCGCAGCTTGGCGAGAATGTCGCGGCAGCGCGCGGTCTGGCTGATGATGAGCTCGATGTCTTCGCGCAGCGGCCCGTCGGGCAGGTCCGAGCGCATTTCCTTGGCGGCCAGCGCGATCGTCGACAGCGGCGTGCCGAGTTCGTGTGCGGCGGCGGCGGCGAGGCCGTCGAGCGACGCCAGCTGCTCGCGCCGCGACAGCTGGATCTCGGTGGCCGACAGCGCGTCGGCGAGCTGGCGGGATTCGTAGGCGACGCGGTTGGTATAGGCGGCGATGAACACCGTGCCGCAGAGCAGGCTGACCCAGATGCCGATGATGTAGACGCGGTCGAAGACGATCCGCTCGGCCGGGTTCCAGGGCAGGTCGTAGTGGAAGATCGCGAGCAGC
>VFQQ010002717.1_pt1 | contig 19012 bp, 26 predicted proteins | sample 3512341 | NCBI WGS metagenome assembly VFQQ01 (sample SAMN10412373, study PRJNA504923) | tailings metagenome | isolation source: Relicate 2 Philex TSF1 revegetated site | place: Philippines: Tuba, Benguet | collected 2017-08-29 | reverse complement strand
ATAATAGATGCAGAGCACGACGATGACCGAACCCTGCCCACGCAGCCAGCCGGCCATGGCGCGGTCGATCTGGCTCAGCACGCCGTGGATTTCGTCGCGGTGCTGGCGCGGCAGCAGCGTATCCACGCGCTTGACCATGCCGTCCCAGTCGAGCAGCAGGTAGAACGCCACCACCGGCGTGATGAACAGCACGACCAGCGTGTTGAGCACGCCGAAGCCGCTCTGCGCCACCTGCGAGAAGATCGATCCGGCGAGTTCGATGCCATTGCCGATCATGCCGGCCAGCGACGCTTCCAGCTGCGCGGCGCGCTCCGGCCCGAGCCATTCGTTGAGCTGCGGCGCGAAGTCCTGCACCACATGCTGCAGGTCGCCGATATAGGCCGGCAGGCGCAGCACCAGCCCCGCCACCTGCGTCGACACCAGCGGTACCAGCATCAGCACCAGCCCGGTGATCACGGCGATCACCAGCACCAGGACCAGCGCGGAGCCGAGGGAACGCGGAATCCTGATCCGCTGCAGCAGGTTGACCAGCGGATTGAGCAGGTAGGCCAGCGCCATGCCCACCACGAAGGGCAACAGAATCGAGCGGAACACCCAGAGCAGAAGTACCGCCATAAGCAGCAAGCCGCCCCAAACCAGCACCTGATTTCTGAGTGTCATCGACCGGGGCAACCCTTGCGTACGGCGGGTGGAGCGGCTATCAGCGCCAAGATATCCTTACCCCAAAAAGATCGGCTAGCAGAGCCCATGTCCGACGCGCAAAACCTGCCATCAAACGGGCTTTCTTACAAGCAGGCGGGCGTCGATATCGATGCCGGCAACGCCCTTGTGGAAGCGATCAAGCCGGCGGTTCGTTCCACGCGCCGATCCGGCGCCGACGGTGAAATCGGCGGCTTCGGCGGCCTTTTCGATCTCAAGGCCGCGGGTTTTGTCGATCCGATCCTCGTGGCCGCCAATGATGGCGTCGGCACCAAGCTCAAGATCGCCATCGATACCGGCAGCCACTCCACCATCGGGCAGGATCTCGTGGCTATGTGCGTCAACGACATCATCGTGCAGGGCGCCGAGCCGCTGTTCTTCCTCGACTATTTTGCCACCGGCCGGCTCGATGTCGAAACCGGCACGCAGATCGTCGAAGGCATCGCCGCCGGCTGCCGCATGGCCGGTTGCGCGCTGATCGGCGGCGAAACCGCCGAAATGCCGGGCATGTATCACGGCAAGGACTATGATCTGGGTGGTTTTGCCGTCGGCGCCGCCGAGCGCGGCACGCTGCTGCCCCGCGCCGATATCGAGGCTGGCGACACGCTCGTCGCAATCGCCTCGTCCGGCGTCCATTCCAACGGCTTTTCGCTCGTTCGCAAGATCGTCGAGATTTCGGGCGTCGACTGGTACCTGCCCGCGCCGTTCGACGAGAGCAAGACACTGTCGGAAGCCCTGCTCACCCCGACCCGCATCTACGTCAAGCCGCTGCTTTCCGCACTCAAAGCCGGCCTCAACATCAAGGCCCTCGCCCACATCACCGGCGGCGGCTTCATCGACAATATTCCGCGCGTCCTGCCGGACAACCTCGCCGCCCATATCGATCTCAGCCAGGTGACGGTTCCAAAAGTCTTCTCGTGGCTCTCCCGCGTGGGCGGCATGAGCGAGCGCGAAATGCTGCGCACCTTCAACTGCGGCGTCGGCATGCTCTGCGCGGTCGCCGCCGAGGACGCCGACAGGCTCGTCGCTCACCTTCAGGCCGAAGGCGAGACGGCGGCCGTCGTCGGCAGCCTGATCCGTCGCACTGGCGAACCAGTCACCTTCGACGGCAAGCTGGCGCTTTGACCTTGGCGGACCGCGCTGGCCGGCTGATCGTCATCTGCGGCCTGCCCGGCACCGGCAAAACCACGCTGGCCCGCAAGCTCGCAGTTCAGCATTCCGGCGTGGTCTACTCAGCCGACGACTGGCTTGAGGCCCTCGACCTTTCGCTCTGGGACGAAGCCGGGCGCGCCACCATTGAGGCGCGGCAATGGAGCCAGGCACAGGCGCTCATTGCCGCCGGCGGCACAGCCATCATCGAATGGGGCAGTTGGGGCCGCTCGGAGCGCGACATTCTGCGTGAAACCGCCCGTAGCCTCGGCGCGAGGGTCGAGCTGATCTATCTCGATGACGCTCTCGACGTCCTCCATGCCCGCGTCACCGCTCGCGGACGAGAGACGCCGCCAATCACCATGGCGCAGTTCCGCCAGTACGACGCCGCCTTCCAGCGCCCGACGCCGGACGAACTCGCCCTCTTCGATTCCCCGACGGAGCCCCTGCCGTGACCCGCAAGCGCGTTGCCATCCTGATTTCTGGCCGCGGCTCCAATATGGTGGCGCTGATCGAGGCTGCGAAAGCAGCCGACTTTCCGGCCGAAGTCGTCGGCGTCTTCTCCAACAAGGCCGATGCTCCCGGCCTCGCCTTTGCCCAGTCCGCCGGCATCCCGACCGCCATTCGCTCCCACAAGGATTTCGCCTCTCGCGAAGCCTTCGACACCGAAGTCGATGCGATCCTCTCGGCCTGGGGAACTGAAATCGTCTGCCTCGCCGGCTTCATGCGCATTCTCTCTAACCCCTTCGCCGAGAAGTGGACCGGGAAAATGCTCAACATTCACCCGTCCCTCCTGCCGCTCTTCAAGGGCCTCAACCCGCAGCAGCAGGCGCTCGACGCCGGCGTCGCCGAATCCGGCTGCACCGTCCACTGGGTCATCCCGGCGCTGGACGACGGCCCGACGATCCTGCAGCGCTCCGTCCCCATCGTGCCCGGCGACAATGCCGACACCCTCGCCGCCCGCATTCTCGTCGAGGAGCACAAGGCCTACCCGGACGCGTTGGCCCTGGTGGCTACTGGCAAGGCCCGTCTCTAGCGCCCGCGTGGCGCCCATCACCCGAATTCATCGACCCCATCGTCAAAATCGGTTCGACCCGACTCCGCGCGGACCATAAACTGCGTACAAACGGAGAACCTGCATGCCATCGACGCGCATTGAAACCCGGTCCGGCTGGATCAATGGCCGGCAGGCGGACCTGCTCGAGGCCGTCCAGCGGGCGCTGGTCGAGGGCATCCGCATCCCCGAGGGCGACCGTTGCATCCGCCTGCACGAACTGCCGCCCGAGGCGATCCTCGCGCCGCGCGACCGCAGCGAGAAGTACACCCTGATCGAGATTTCCATGTTCAAGGGCCGCACCATCGAGGCCAAGCGCCGGCTTTATGCCGCACTGGTCCGCGAGCTGGCCGCCTTCGATGTGCCCGCCCGCGATGTAAAGGTCTTGATCCACGAGCCCGAACGCGAGAACTGGAGCGTCGGCGGAGTCGCGCTCAGCGACGTCGAGCTCGGGTTCAAGGTAGAGGTCTGAAATGAAAGCGCATTACTGGGCCCTGATCATCTTCCTGGGCGCGCTCTGGGGCTGCTCGTTCCTGTTCAACGCCATCCTGATCCGCGAACTCGGCCCGCTCTGGGTTTCGGCCGGCCGCATCACCATCGGCGCCGCCGGCTGCTGGGTCTATTTCCTCGCCATGCGCAAGACGCTGCCGACCGATCCCAAGGTCTACGCGCAGCTGCTCGTCCTCGGCCTGATGAACTACGCCATCCCGTTCGCGCTGTTCCCTTTCGCCGAAAAGACCCTGGCCAGCGGCATTGTCGGTGTGCTCAACGGCCTCACGCCCATGACCACCGTGCTGGTCTCGCAGTTCTGGCCGGGTGGCGAGAGAGCGACCTGGAATAAATCCATCGGCGTCGGCATCGGCTTTGTCGGCGCGGCTATCCTCGCCTCGCCGAGTTTTGGTGGTGGCACCGCCGACATCCTGCCGGTCCTCGCCTGCCTGCTCGCGACGCTCTGCTACGCCTTCACCCTCAACTATGCCCGACGCTTCAAGTCCATCGACTCCGCCGCCGTCGCTTCCAGTTCGCTGACCGGCGCGGCTCTGGTGATGGTCCCCGCAGCCTTCCTCTTCGAAGGCGTGCCGGTCATCACCCAGGGCGAGACCTGGGCGGCGCTTTTCGCCATCGGCCTGCTCTCGTCCTCGCTGGCCTTCCTGCTGCTCTGGTGGCTGGTGCCGCGCGTCGGCGCCACCAATGTGTCCCTCAACACCTTCATCACGCCGATCTCGGCCATCCTGCTCGGCGTACTCGTGCTGCACGAGCGCTTCGAGCTGGTGCATGTGATCGGCATCATCGTGATCTTCTTCGGCCTCATCTTCATCGACGGCCGTCTGGTCAAGCGCTGGATGCCGCAGCCGAAGACGGTCTGAGGCGGTAGCCGCAGCCGTTCAACCCCGGTTCATCCCGCCCGCGCCACCGTGCAGCCAGCACGGAGGCAAGCGCATGTATGTGAAAACCGTTTCGGACGCCGAGGCCGAGGGCGAAATCGCCCAGATCTACGCCGATGAGCGCGCCGCCATGGGTACGGTGATGAACGCCACCCGCTGCTGGTCCGCCCGGCCCGACATGCTGGCGCCGGTCGAACACCTGCTGCATCAGCTCCGCAACGGCTTCTCGCTCGGTCTGGTCAACTTCCGGTTGATCACCCTGATCGCCGCCAAGCACGTGCCGTCGAGCTATTGCACCCATGTCTATTTCCGCACGCTGTCGAAGGCCCTTGGCCGAGACAAGGTGCTGGCCATCCACCGCGACTTTCGCAGCGCCGGCCTCACCCCGGCCGAGGTCGCGATGCTCTCCTATGCCGAGCAGATCGCCATCGACGCCAGCAGGATCACCCAGGCCGATATCGACGCCCTGCGTGCCGTCGGCCTCAGCGATCTCAACATCGCCGACATCGCGCTCGCCGCCTCCTATCGCTGCTTCATGAGCCGCTACTTCGACGCCATCGGCGCCAAGGTCGAGCCGGATTTCCTCGACGACGACCCCGATATCCGCGCCGAGATGGCGGTGGGAACGGCGTGAGCCTCTTGCCATCCGCGTCCATGACGCCTATGTGACGGCTGCTGACGGGCTTCGCCGCCCGTTGGTTGGGCCCGTCGGGAGTTTCCACCTCCTCGTCGGGCCCTCTTATTTTCTGCGACCGCGATAGCTCTGCCGCTCTCCCCTTCACCGCGGATGCCGCTGCCAAAGCCGCCTAGACCGGGGCCTTGGCGAAACCCTTGACGAGGATCGGTCCGGTCGGCCGTCCCGTCGGCGAGCCTGGGGCGGGCTCGAGGGTGATTTCGTAGAGCTGGCCTTGTGCCGGGGCCGGCAGATCCGGTCCGCTCAGCCGCGCCTCGAGCGCGCCGTCGAGCGTGCCCAGCGATACCGGGCCGGTCGCGGGGTCCGGCAGCGTCCAGACCTGCAGCACCCGTCCCTCCGGCACGGCGAACTGTTCGAGCGGCACGATATGCACGCTGTCGTCTCCGAACGCCTCGATGATGGCGCCGGGGCTCTGGTCGGTCTCGTTGATCAGCACGGCTACCATTACCGGCCGGGCGTCCCGCGGCGACAGCAGCTGACCGGAGAGATAGCCCACGCCGAGCGCCAGCACGATGCTGGCGGCCAGCGCGGCCCAGCGCGGCAGTGGGACACTGTTCTGGTTGGCCGGCCGCGGCGGCAGCTGCGGCAGTGTGTCGATCCGCTGCTCGATGCGGGTCCAGAGCGATGCATCGGCCTCGCCGGTAGCCGTGTCGTCGAGTGACTGCATGCGGGCCTCGAGCCGAGCCACCATGCTGGCGAGTTCGGCATCGCGCGCCATCTCGGCCTCGAAGCCGGCGCGCTCCGCGTCCTCGATCAGGCCCAGCACATACTCACCGGCGCGTTCCAGTTTCTCCTCGCGGGTCATGACAGGCACTCCTGCAGCGAGGCGACGCCGCGGCGTATCCATGCCTTCACCGTACCCAGTGGCGCGTTCAGCGATGCTGCCACCTCGCCGTGATTTAGGCCGGTGACATAGCAGAGCAGGATCGCGCGGCGCTTCTGTCTATCAAGTCCGTCGAGGCAGTGGCGCAGCGCATCGCGCTCGGCGAGCAGGTCGAAGGCGGCCTCGGCATCGCGGCTACGATCACCCATATCTGCCAGTGTTTCGGCATCGTGGTACTCCACCCGCGCGCCGTCGCGCAGCAGGTTCAGCGCCCGGTTGCGGACGATGGTGGTAAGCCAGGCGCGGGCCGGACCACGAGACGGATCGAACTGCCGGGCCCGCTGCCAGGCGGCGACGAAGGCGTCCTGCACCACTTCCTCGGCGAGGTCACGGCGGCGCACGATGCGCTGCGCGACCGCCACCAGGCGCCCGCCTTCGGCTGCGAACAGAGCCCCGAGTGCGGCCTTGTCGCCGGCCGCCACCAGCTCCATCAGTCCGTTTCCGTCATCGCCGTCGCTGCCCAAGGCCAAAAATCCGATCGCGTTCATGCCGGTGATACACACCAGCCTGCCTTTGCGGATGCAGGCAACGAATTATTTGTCGCACGCTGCATCCAGACCGGACGACTGGCGGGTAGAGCCATCGTAACGGCGCGCCAAAGCGCCATCCCGAGAGAGGAATTCCGATGACCAAGTCCCTGAGCCTCACCCTGCTTGCCGGCACCGCCCTGTGCGTCCTGACCGGTGCGGCGGCCGCCGCCCCGGCGATCGGCCTGACCGGCGACAAGACCCTCGTGATGTTCGATACCGAGACCCTCGCCGTGAGCGGCACCATGGACGTGACCGGCGTCGACAAGCTGCACGGCATCGACGTGCGTCCGGCCGATGGCATGCTCTATGGCGTCAGCGCCGACGGCAAGGTGGTGACCATCGACACCGCCTCGGGCGCTGCCACCGAAAAGAGCACGCTCTCCGAAATGCTGCCCGATGGCGTCTCCGCCAGCGTCGACTTCAACCCGGTCGCCGACCGGCTCCGCATCGTGGGCTCGGACGGCACCAACCTCCGCGCCAATGTCGACGATGGTTCGGTGACGGTCGACGGCAAGCTCGCCTATGACGCGGCCGACATGCATGCCGGCGAGACCCCGAACATCGTCGCGGTGGCCTACACCAACTCGGTGGGCAAGCCGGAAAAGACCGCGATGTACGACATCGACGCCACCATCGTCGGCCTCATCCAGCAGGCGCCGCCCAATGACGGCGTGCTCAAGGCCATCGGCAAGCTCGGCGTCGACGGCGGCGACAGCTATGCCTTCGACATCTCTGCGACTGCCGACCTGACCAACACGGCCTACCTGGTGGTCGGCAACACGCTGCACACCGTAGCGCTCGACACCGGCGTGGCGACGGCGGTCGGCGCCATCGAAGGCGGCGCGCTGCGCGACATCGCCGTGCTGCCGTAAGACCTGCCATCGGCGTCCATGACGCCGACCTTTCCGCCCGTTGCCCGGGCCCGTCGGGAGTTCCTCGCCGGGCCCGCCTGTTTCTGCGGGTGCTTTTGCTGCGCTTTGGGCAGCCAACGGCTGTCATCCCTGCGAAAGCAGGGACCCACGTGTCAGCCCGAGTGGAGGAAACATCGATCCCTGCTTCGCGAGGGCGACAATCGAGGTGATGGCTTGAACTCTCGACCTCTCCCTTACCAAGGGAGTGCTCTACCACCGCCCGCCAAACTCAGTCCTCGTGCTTGTCGATCTTGCTCAGGAAATAGGTCAGCGCCACGATGACGATGCCCACGGCGCCGCCGAGGTAGAGGATGTCGATGCCGCTTTCCCACACCACCGCCCGGCCGAGGAAATAGACCGCCAGCACGGTTATCACCACGCCGACGAGCTTTGACTTCAGGTCGTCCAGCGTCTCGATCTTCAGCCATTTCGGCAGTTGCAGGTCCTGGCGGAAATAGAGCTGGTAGAGCCCCAGCGACACCACCTGCACCACCGTCGCGAGCAGGAAAATGTCGACGATCTCGATGGCGAGGAGGATGGCCTCGTCGCGGCTCACCGCGTGCTCGCCGAACAGCGCCCCGATCAGGTGCCGGGTTTCCATCGCGCCATAGATGATCAGCGCCACCGTCGCGACGGTCAGCGCGATCACCGGCACCAGCATGGCGATGCGCACCACGAAGCCGCCGATCACGAACACGCCGCGCTGCGGGTGCTGCTCCGGCCCGGCCGCCGGCGGCTTCCTCTCGCTCATTCCACGCCCTCGACGATGACGAAATTGGCCGCGCCCGCATCGAGCCGCTTCTTCTTGCCCTCGGCATACTCGGCCGAATGATAGGCCGCGACGGCACCGGCGTAGCTGGGGAATTCCACCACGACGACACGCGGCAGCACATCTCCCTCCACTACCTCTGCCTGCCCGCCGCGCACGATGAAGCGGCCGTCATGGGCAGCGAGGAAGGGTTCGACGAAGGCGCGATAGTCCTTGTAGAGGGCGATGTCGGTCACCTCGAGGTTCACCACCCAATACCCCTTGGTCATCGCGCCCTCCCGCTTACTCGATGCCGAGCTTCTTTTTCAGGATGTCGTTGAGCGCGGTCGGGTTGGCCTTGCCGCCCGAGGCCTTCATCGCCTGGCCGACAAACCAGCCGAGCATGGTCGGCTTGGCCTTGACCTGCTCTACCTTGTCCGGATTGGCGGCGATGATGCCGTCGACCACCGCCTCGATGGCGCCGAGGTCGGTTACCTGCTTCATGCCGCGCCGCTCGACGATCTCGGCCGGCTCGCCCTCGGGCTCCTCGGCGATGATGATCTGGAGGAGGTCCTTGGCGCCCTTGGACGAAATCGTGTTGCCGGCCACGAGGTCGACGATGCCGGCGATCTGGGCAGGCTTGATGTGCGTCTCGAACGCCGACAGGCCCTGGCTGTTGGCGTAGGCGGCAATGTCGCCGGTGACGAGGTTGGCCACGGCCTTGCCGTCGCGCTTTGCGCCGCCATGAGCCACCGCCGCCTCGTAATAGTCGGCCGTCTCGCGCTCCAGCGTCAGCACCATCGCGTCGTACGGCGTCACGCCATAGTCGCGGATGAAGCGGTCCTGCTTCTCGTCGGGCAGCTCCGGCAGGTCCTTGGCCAGGTTGTCGATGAAGGCCTGATCGAATTCGAGCGGCAGCAGGTCCGGATCGGGGAAATAGCGGTAGTCGTGCGCTTCTTCCTTGGAGCGCATCGAACGCGTCTCGCCGGTCTTGGGGTCGTAGAGGCGGGTTTCCTGGTCGATCTTGCCGCCGTCTTCGAGAATGTCGATCTGGCGGCGTGCTTCGAATTCGATCGCCTGGCCGGCAAAGCGGACCGAGTTCACGTTCTTGATCTCGCAGCGCGTGCCGAACTCGCCACCGGGCTTGCGCACCGAAACGTTGATATCGGCGCGCAGCGAGCCCTGTTCCATGTTGCCGTCGCAGGTGCCGAGATAGCGCATGATGGTGCGCAGCTTGCTCATGTAGGTCTTGGCTTCTTCCGACGACCGCAGGTCCGGCTTGGAGACGATCTCCATCAGCGCCACGCCCGAGCGGTTGAGATCGACGAAGCTCATGTTCGGGTGCTGGTCGTGGATCGACTTGCCGGCGTCCTGCTCGATGTGCAGGCGCTCGATGCCGATCTCGATACGCTCGCCGTCGACGTCGATATAGACCTTGCCCTCGCCGACCACCGGATCCTTGAACTGGCTGATCTGGTAGCCCTGCGGCAGGTCCGCGTAGAAGTAGTTCTTGCGGTCGAAGACCGAGCGCTTGTTGATCGCCGCCTTGAGCCCGAGACCCGTCCGCACCGCCTGGCGCACGCATTCCTCGTTGATCACCGGCAGCATGCCGGGCATCGCCGCGTCCACGAAGCTCACGTTGGAATTCGGTGGCGACCCGAACTCGGTCGACGAGCCCGAGAAGAGCTTGCTCTCCGAGAGCACCTGCGCATGGACTTCCATGCCGATGACGATCTCCCAGTCCCCGGTGGCGCCGGAGATGAAGTTCTTGGGGTTCGGCGTGCGCGTATCGATCAGAGTCATGCTGTCTCAAAGGCCCTTCTGCAGTCCGATCTTGTCTAGCCAGAACCGCGCGCAAGGGGAAGCTTTTTGGCGCTTGGGGGGCCTCATTCCCTTCGGTCGGCATTCCGGCAAAGCCAGGACCCAGCATGCTCGGTCTCGCGCCTTACGACCGCCGTCACCCCACACGCCGTCATCCTCGGGCTTGACCCGAGGACCCATGCCGCAACTTGCGCAAGCGGATGCCTGGGTCCTCGGATCAAGTCCGAGGATGACGGTGGTTGGGGTCGGTTTAGTGCAAAAAGCGTAGGCGTTGCTGGCGCGAAGCCTCGCTCAATCGTCGCTGACCGGCCCGCGATACGGCGCCAGCCGCTTTTCGAGCCGGATCGATGTTTCCGGGTTGTGCGCCGATTGATCCTCGGGTCGCATGGCCAGGATACGGTAGCCTTGGTGCTGGTAAAAGCTCACCGCCCGCACATTGTCGGCCAGCGTATTGAGCTGCACCCGGTCGGCGCCTTCGAGTTCAAGCAGCGATTCCATCCGGTGCAGCAGCAGGGTGCCGATGCCGTGGTTCTGCAACAGCGGTGTCACGAACAGATACGGGATGTAGGCCCTGCCCCGCGCCCGGCTGCACCAGCCGACCGCGACGCCGTCGATCTCGGCGACGATGATGCGATCGAGATGGGCATGCACTTCGTGGCTCAGCCGGCGCCGTTCGAGATCGCGATTGGCTGCCGGACCCGCCAGCAGCGGCCGCAGATCCTTGTCCCAGGCCACATAGGCGATATCGGCGAGGGTCTCGACTTCCGAAGCCAGGGCCTTGCGGATCACGGCCGTCATTGGAGCTACTCCATGCGCTTGCGCGCCGCGATGATACCCTTCTCGTAATTCACGTTCCAGTTGATCAGCGTGCGCCAGATCAACTCTGCCTGATCCTCGTCGAGCTCCAGCTCTTCGGCCCGGCCGCGCTGCTTCTTGATCACCGCCTCGATGCGCACCGGGTCGAGCGCCTCGTGCGGATCGGTTTTGATCTGCGCCATGCGCGTCACATACTGGTGACGCTCGGCGAACAGGGTCAGCAGGCCCTGATCGATCCGGTCGATCTCGTCGCGGACGTCTTCCTTGGTCTGGCACTCGGCAGGGGTCTTGGTCACGGCACGTCTCTCTCGTTCACTGTGGCTGGTTTGCACGGGAAATCCGTCGAACACAACCGCCCGATTGTCGGGGACCGACCAAATGGCTATTCATCCGTCGTTCATCGGCATGGCCCTAGTGCGGCCGGCGCAGAAGGATATGCCTATGTCTAGCCAGTCGGAGATTGTGTAGCACCCCGTCCCTTTCGGTGACGGGGTCTCGTGAACCACGCCGCTGCCACGCGTGATGCTGGCAGCCGCGCAGCGCTTTCGCACATCCCAGGCTACTCATAGCAATGAACATTTCCCGCGACGAACAGCGGGTGCTGCACGCCCTCGCGCAGGGCGGCAACATCACTCCCATCAAGAACCCCAAGGGCCGCATCGTATCGGTCCAGCTTCACCACCGCGACGGCTGGATCATCCCGTCCTTCGACCTGCTTCTGTTCAAAAAGCTCAAGCGCAAGAAGACCATAGCCAGCCAGCAGAGCCAGCCCTACCGCATTACCAGGCGCGGTCTGGAACTGGTGCGGTCGGAGTTGGACAACCGCTAAACCCTTGCGGCAGATCAAAAGAGGCGGTTCTGGCCGGGGCCATAACTCCCGGCCATGAACCGCCTTGCTGCCTTTGCCGGCCTTGCCGCTCCGCTGATCTATGCCGTCACGGTCATCGTCGGCGGCTGGATCACGCCCACCTACAGCCAGCTCAACCAGCCGGTGAGCGCCCTCATCGCCGTCGGCGCGCCCAACGCCCTGACGCTGGGCTGGGCCTTCACCCTCTACAACCTGCTGGCGCTCGGCTTCGCGGTGGGGCTGTTTTTCTATTGGAACAGCAAGACCTTGCGTATTTCGGCCGTGGCCATCGGCCTGACCGGCATCCTTGGCCTCATCATGTCCGGCTTCCCGATGGACGCACCCGGCTTGTCGATCTCCGTCACCGGCATCGTGCACCTCACCCTGGCCGCCCTGCTCTCGCTCGGCACGATGGCGGCGATGCTCTTCGCCACTATCGGCTGGCGGCAATCCGGTAACGACCGCGCGACCATTCCCACCGATCTCGCGCTGATCCTCGTCCTGCTGTCCGGTGTCGCCGCCGTCCTCTTCACCGCGCAGAACTGGCCGTTTTCCGGCCTCTTTGAGCGCATCGCCATCGGCACCTATCTCTGCTGGCTGCTCGCTGTTGCGCTGGGGGTTCGTCGCGCCGCCGCTTGACATCGCAGCCGTTTGTTCTCTTTATGTTCTTCCCATAGACCTCCCGCGAGGTGTCGTCGTGAGCACGACGGCGACCATCCTGCATGCCGATCTCGACTCGTTCTACGCCTCGGTCGAGCAACTGCTCGATCCGACGCTCATCGGCAAACCCATCGCCGTCGGCGGTGGCATCGTGCTGGCGGCCTCGTACGAGGCCAAGGCGTTCGGCGTCTACACGCCCATGCCCGGCTGGAAGGCGAAGGAACTCTGCCCCAACCTGATCTTCGTGGACGGTCATTTCGACCAGTACCAGCGCCTCGGCGACGCCGCCATCAAGGTCCTCAGCGACTACACCCCGCTGGTCGAGCGCATCTCCATCGATGAAGCCTTCGCCGACGTTGCCGGTACGGAACACCTGTTCGGCCCGCCCGAAAGGATCGCCCGCACCATCCGTCAGCGCGTTCGCGACGAACTCGGCCTGCCGATCTCGGTCGGCGTCGCCCGCACCAAGCATCTCGCCAAGATCGGCTCGCAGGTGGCGAAACCCGACGGCATGGTGGTGATCGATCCGGCGCGCGAGATCGAGTTCCTGCACAAGCTGCCGGTCGAGCTGATGTGGGGAGTCGGCCCGGTCACGAAGCAAAAACTTGCCGGCGAGGGCATCGCCACCATCGGCCAGCTCGCCAACTCGTCGTCCGGCCTCCTCACCCGCCTGCTCGGCCCAGCCGCCGGCGACAAGCTTGCGGCGTTGGCGTGGAACCGCGATCACCGGGAGATCGTCACCGATCGCCGCGCTCATTCCGCCGGTGCGCAATCGGCGTTGGGCCGGAAGCCGGCGACCGAAGCGGTGTTCCGGCCGGCATTGCTCCACCTTGCCGATCGCATCGGTTCGCGCCTCAGGGCAAAACAGCTCTCCGGCCGAACCGTAACCGCCCGGGTACGCTTCGCCGACCTTCACGCCGTCACCCGCTCGGTCACCCTGCCCGCGCCGATCTCGGCCACGACGACGCTCGCCGACGTCGCCGAGGAGCTGGTGCGCGGCGCGCTGGCCGATCATCCGAAGGAGCGCTGGCTCTCTCTGCTGGCGATTTCGGTGAGCCATCTCGAGCGCCAGCCCATGCTGCAGCTTGAACTCCCCCTCGGCCTCGCCGACGAGAAGCATCGCCCCGGCACCCGCAAGGGCGCCGCCCGCTGGCTCGCCGACCGCGCCATCGACAAGGTCCGCGATCGTTTTGGTTGGGAAGCGATCGGCTATGGCCCTGTCGCGCTGGAAAAGCGCAGCGGTGTGCCGGATGCGTTCCGGTCACTGGCCGAAAAGGAGCTCTGAGCCCAGGCCTCAGCGGCCGAGCAGACGCCCCAGCAGCGAGGGTTTCCGGCCGCCTTGCGCAATCGTCTCCAGCCGCCGCCTGATGGCGGGGTCGAGCGGGGCGACCAGTCCAAAACCGGGATGCCTCTCGACGCCGGAATGGAGTTTGGCCGCTGCAGCCAGCGCCAACGTCGCCGCTTCGGCCGCACGATCTGGTGCCTCGTCGGCCAGCAGCAAGGCCCGACCGCCTTCGACGCGGAAGATTTCGACAGGCAGATTGAGGTCGGTCGCCCGATACTCATCGAGCAGGTCGAGGGCGCGTTGCCGGTGCGCCCCGAGGTCCCGCGTTGCCACCAGCCAGGCATAGTCCGTCCAGGCCGCGGTTTTCGCGGTACGCGCCGTCGCCATCAGGCGCAGCGCCTCCTCGAAGGCCGCCAGCGCCGCGTCATCCCGGCCCAGCGCCGCCAGCGCATTGCCCATGCCCGTCGCGGCATCGGCCGAAAACGTGCCCGTCGGTTCGAGCGCCAGCGCCTCGCGATAAAGGTCGAGCGCGATTTCAGGCCGCGCGACAGCGGCGCCCATCAGGCTACCGGCCTGGATGCAGAGATATTGCGGGCGGTTGCCTGCCCGGGCACGGCCGAGCCGGGCGACGAAGTCCGCCGCGTCGGCCGCGGTCCAGGTTTCTTTCCGATACCAGTCCGCCGCCGCCATCCCGATCTCAGTGCTGCGTGACGCCCGAGAGTTCCTTGGCGATGTGTTCCCACTCCGCCTTCACGTTCGGGGCCGAACGCTTGCGGCCGGCGCGGCGATACCAGTAGTCGGCATTGCCCATATCGGCTTCGATCCAGTGCAGCAGCGCGTGCACCCAGTCGAACTCGAACACGCCTTCCATCGCCTGGGTGATGGCATGCGCTTCTTCCCATTCGGGACCGACGCGGAACTGACCCTTGCGGATCCACCACAGCGCCTGCAGCGGCTTGCTCATATCCTTGGGCGGCGCCGACCAGTCCTCGGAGGTGAAAATATCGGTCGACATGCTCACCACCACTTGTCCGGGGTGAAATCCATGCCGGCGGAGCGTTCGATGACGCGGCCGGCGGCGAACAGGGTTTCCTCATCGAACGGCTTGCCGATGAGCTGCAGGCCGAGCGGCAGGCCCGACGCATCCTTGCCGGCCGGCACGGCGATACCCGGCAGGCCCGCCATGTTCACGGTCACCGTGAACACGTCGTTGAGGTACATTTTCACCGGATCGGCGTTCATGTCCTCGTCGCCCACGCCAAAGGCCGCCGATGGCGTCGCCGGGGTGAGGATGGCGTCGACGCCGGCGTTGAAGACGGTCTCGAAGTCGCGCTTGATCAGCGTGCGGATCTTCTGCGCACGGACGTAGTAGGCGTCGTAGTAGCCGGCCGACAGCACATAGGTGCCGATCATCAGGCGACGGCGCACTTCCGCGCCAAAGCCCTTGGCGCGGGTCAGCTCGTACATGTCGGTGATGTCCTTGCCGGTCACCCGCAGGCCATACTTCACGCCGTCATAACGGGCGAGGTTGGACGAGGCTTCGGCCGGGGCCACGATATAATAGGCCGGCAGCGCGTATTTGGTGTGCGGCAGCGAGATGTCGCGGACTTCAGCGCCCTCGGCCTTGAGCCAGGCGATGCCCTGCTGCCAGAGCTTCTCGATCTCGTCGGGCATGCCGTCCATGCGGTATTCCTTGGGAATGCCGATGGTGAGGCCCTTCACGCCACGCTCCACCGCCGCCGCGAAATCCGGCACCGCGAGGTCGACACTGGTCGAATCCTTGGCGTCGAAGCCCGACATCGAGGCCAGCATGATGGCGTTGTCCTCGACGGTACGCGCGATCGGCCCGGCCTGGTCGAGCGATGAGGCAAAAGCGACAACGCCCCAGCGCGAGCAGCGGCCATAGGTCGGCTTGATGCCGACCGTGCCGGTGAACGCCGCCGGCTGGCGGATCGAGCCGCCGGTATCGGTCGCAGTGGCGCCAGCGCAAAGCCAGGCGGCAACGGCCGAGGCCGAACCACCCGACGAACCGCCGGGCACCAGCTGGGCGTTCGACCCTTCCGAACGCCAAGGGTTGATCACCGGGCCGTAATAGGACGTCTCGTTCGACGAGCCCATGGCGAACTCGTCCATGTTGAGCTTGCCCAACATCACGGCGCCGTCGCGCCAGAGGTTCGAGGTCACCGTCGACTCATATTCCGGCTTGAAGCCGTCGAGGATGTGGCTCGCCGCCTGCGTGTGCACGCCCTTGGTGCCGAACAGGTCCTTGATGCCCAGCGGCACGCCTTCGATCGGCCCGCCCTGCCCGGCCTGGAGCTTCTGGTCGCTCGCCTTGGCCATGTCGCGCGCCTGCTCGTGCGTCACCGCCACATAGGCGTTGAGCTTGGGATTGGCGGCGTCGATGGCCTTGAGATAGGCGTCGGTCAGTTCCAGGGAGGTGAAATCCTTGGCCTTGAGCCCGTCACGGGCGGCGGCAAGGGAAAGGCGGGTCAGGTCGGTCAACGCGTTTGGCTCGCTGAGGCAGAATTCGTCAGCCGTTCCTATAGCGCGAGGCGCTTTCCCGCAACCGGGCAGACGGTCAGGGGCGGGGTTCGACCGGAATCGCGTCGCAGCGGTGATAGCGGCCGCCGATGCGCTCCCACTTGGCAATATTGTCGCCGCCGATGCCCTGGCGCATCGAGACGATGTCGGCCAGCGAGCCGTAAGGCGGGCGCTGGTCGGCGGGCATATCGAAGCCGTCGGTGTCGACCGGCATCACCGTGACCATGTCGACATAGTCGTTCATTTCGGTGTCACGGCACCTGACGGTGCCGATGATGTCCTCGCCGTCCGCCATGTTCGACAGGAAACGGCAGCTGTTCTCGGCCCTGTTGAGTATCCAGTGCCCGGGCGCGATCGCCACGGCATCGAGGTCGAAGCTCGATTGCAGCAGGTCCCCACCGGCTTTGACGGCGTCACATAGCTGCGGCTTGGACACGAATACGCCGTCCAGCGGTCCCGCCAGCGCGATGCCGGGCAACCCGATGACTATTAGTGCCGCAGCGAACCGCTTCATGCTGCAACCCGCCCCTTGAGCGGCTTTTCGAGGAAGACCGAGTGGTCGCTGTCGGGGTAATCGAGATAGGGGCCGCGCCGCGTAAAGCCGCCACGCTCATAGAGGCGGTGCGCCTCCGGCATGGTCTCGATCGAGCCGGTCTCGAGCATCAGCACCTCGAGTCCGCGGCTCCGCGCCAGCGCCTCGATGGCATTGAGCAGCGACGACCCGACCCGCTTGCCGCGGATTTCCGGGTCTGTCCACATGCGCTTGACCTCGCCCATTTCGGCAGTGTGCACGCAAAGCGCACCCATGCCGACGGCGCGATTGGCCTCGTCGCGGGCCACGAACAGCGTCGTGTTCGGCTCGGCCATCTGTTCAACCGTCATCTTGAACTGGAATTCGACCGGCGACAGCGGCAGCAGGAAGCCGTTGAGGTGGTCGACCAGCCGGCGCACATCGTCCTGCAGCGGCGTCTCGACGCCGATCGAAATGCCCATGGCTTACTCGACGACCTTGGGCACCATGAAGAAATTGTCTTCGGTCAGCGGCGCGTTCTTGACGATCTTTTCTGGGTAGCCGCCGTCGGTGATCTTGTCCTCGCGGCGGCGGAGCTGCATCGGGGTCACCGAGGTCATTGCCTCGACGCCCTCGACATTGACCTCGCCGAGCTGCTCGACAAAACCCAGGATGGCGTTGAGTTCGCCCTGGTACTTCTCCACCTCGTTCTCCTCAACGCGGATGCGCGCAAGGCGCCCGATTCGCTTCACGGTGGCGGCGTCGATCGACATGAAGGCACTCCAGAGGCTTGTTTCAGCCCGCTTCTAGCAACGGAGAGGGGCAAAGAACAACGAATTTGCTTGATGGGCCCGATCAGACTTCCAGCGCCAAAGCCGGCTCCATCGCCATCAGGCCCGTCCCGTCGAGCAGATCGCGCACCGCCTCGATGGTCGCGTCCACCGCATGCTCGCCGCCCGCCAGCGCCATCAGCCGCGGCCCGATCTCATTGACGACGCTCCTGGCCGTGCCCGCCAAATCCCGGCCGGCCGCGATCACGACTGCTTCACGGCCCCAGCGCCCAACTTCGGGCACCTCGCCCGTCGCAATCACCAGCGGCGCCTCGCCGACCGCTTCGATCAGCACGGCGGCATCGTTGAGCCGAAACAGCAGCACCTCTGGCAGTTCTGCCTCGTCGATCAACGCGCCGACCTTGCGCGGCGCCCATCTCTCTCCCGCTTCCGGCAGCGCATCCCCCAACCCGAACGCCCGGTCCGCTCCACTGAGCAGTTCGGTCCGATCAATCCGCTCCGGCGCCCCGTCCGCGTCCACCACCAGCACTTGCCCGCCAACGTGAATCCGGAACGTCGTTCCCCCGAACCAAGTGAGTTTCATTGCAGTGGCCTCGCCTAAAGTGCAGATAGGTCTACCGAACGCGGTCCCAAAGGCAACCGATTGAGCGACGTCACCACCCTCCCCGCCTCCGGCAAGCTGCTCGGGCTCGATCTGGGCACCAAGACCATCGGCGTGGCGATCTCGGATGGCATGCGCTATTCGGCGACGCCGCTCGAAACCATCAAGCGGCTGAAATTCACCCAGGATGCCGCCCGCCTCATCGAGCTCATCGCCGAGAACCAGGCCGTCGGGATCGTGTTGGGGCTGCCGCTCAATATGGATGGGTCCGAAGGGCCGCGGGCGCAGTCCACTCGGGCTTTCGCCCGCAATCTGGCGCAGAAGATCGAGATCCCCATCGCCTTCTGGGACGAGCGGCTCTCCACTGCTGCCGTGACCCGTACGCTGATCGAGGCCGACACCCGCCGCGACAAACGGGCCGAGGTCGTCGACAAGCTGGCTGCCAGCTACATCCTGCAGGGCGCTCTCGATAGGCTTCGCCGCGCCTAGCGTCCACCGGGGATAATCGGCCGGCGGGCTATACATTTGCGGGTCGGTCGGCTAGACCCCGCCCAGCCCAACGGACGGACCCGCATGCTCCCTTTTCAGCATCGCCACCTGCTCGGCATCTCCCAGCTCAATCAGTTCGAGATTCTGGACCTCTTGGATCGGGCCGAGGCCATGATCCCGGTGTCCCGCCAGCCGCGCAAAACCCTGCCAACCCTCTCCGGCAAGACCCAGATCAACCTCTTCTTCGAGGCCTCGACCCGGACTCAGGCCAGCTTCGAGATCGCCGGCAAACGTCTCGGCGCGCAGGTCACCAACATGTCGGTCAAAACCTCGTCCATCACCAAGGGCGAGACGCTGATCGATACGGCGGCGACGCTCAACGCCATGCAGCCCGACGTCATCATCGTCCGCCACCCGGCGTCCGGCGCGGTCGAACTGCTGAGCCAGAAGGTCGGCTGCTCGGTGATCAATGCCGGCGATGGCGCGCATGAGCACCCGACCCAGGCGCTACTCGACGCACTCACCATCCGCCGCCACAAGGGCTATCTCGCCGGGCTGACCGTCGCCATCTGTGGCGATATCGCCAATTCGCGCGTC
>VFQQ010002716.1_pt1 | contig 19019 bp, 38 predicted proteins | sample 3512341 | NCBI WGS metagenome assembly VFQQ01 (sample SAMN10412373, study PRJNA504923) | tailings metagenome | isolation source: Relicate 2 Philex TSF1 revegetated site | place: Philippines: Tuba, Benguet | collected 2017-08-29 | reverse complement strand
GTGCACCCTGGACGCCCTGCCTGTGGCCACTCGTGAACCCGATGAACTGCGATCTACCAGCCCTGCTTGCCAGCCCCTGACTGTCACTGAGGCCGCCGCCATCTCCGCCGCCGCTTCAGCAGGTCGTCTCCCTCGCAGCGCCAGAGGACGAGGCAGCCCGAGTGTTGCATGAGGCTTGCACCAATGACGGCTTCTTCTATGGTTTGTCTTGCTGTGCAGCAGCTTGCTGGATCGCTCAGCCGCGCGCCCTGCTGTGAAACTGAGTGCATGCTGCCAAATGCTGCTCGTCTACTCTGCAGTCGCCGACCATGGTGTGCCGGAGCAGCTGCTTGATGACACGATGGCAGCGCAGCGCGCGTTCTTCAGCCTGCCACTGGAGCAGAAGATGCGCATTGCCGTGAACAAGTATTACCGGTGCGCGCTGGTTGGGGTGCACGAGGGGCAGGTGTGGGGGCGCTTGCATCGCCTGCGGCATCACGGTGCTCAACTCCCAAACCAATGGATGGCCATGCTTGCTGCGACCTTGCTCACCTGCTGAGTGCCACCATCTCCCAGCCAGCTGCCTGAGCAGCCGTGCACCTCCCCTGCCCTGCAGCGGCTACACGCCCATGGCCGAAGAGGTGAGCTGGTGGCATGCAGTGGGAGAGCGGCTGCAGGATGGGTGGCTGCAACCCTCCATATCACATTACTGCCTGCTTCGAACCTTGCAACCATTGCTCCCGCTGCCACCGTCCTGCTCCAGACGCTGGACCCGTCCCGGTCGCGGCGGGGCGATACGCACGAGGGCATTTACTACGGTCGCCACGTCGAGGAGGGCAGCGAGGAGGCCAAGCTGCCGCTGCACGGCCCCAACCAATGGCCTGACGAGGTGGGGGCCGGGAGCTGGTTGCCAGCTGCTAGGACTGGCTGGTGGGCAGGAACTGGCCCCTGCAGGTGCTGTTCCCATCCTGCCTCCCAGCTTGCTTACTGTACCTCCAGCTTGCACACTGCACCCTATTCCGCTGCATGTTTGCTCCTGCACATGCTCTGCAGGCGCTGGTGCCGGGCTACCGTGCAGCCACGGAAGCGTACTGGGAGGCGACGGCGGCGGTGGGCTTCCGCCTGCTGCGCCTGCTGGGCCTGAGCCTTGGCCTTGGGGCAGGCGCGTGCGCAGGGGGATGCCGGCTCAAACGCAGTTTAGTGACGGCAGTTGCATGACAACAGGTGCAAGCCTTCGCACTGCTAGTAGCTAACTCATGTTCTGTGCCATCCGCGCCCTGCAGATTATTTTCAGCCCTACTTTACGCGGCCCATGATTGCACTGCGACCGCTGCACTACAGGTGCGCATGCCGTGGGTCTGTGTATGAGGAGAGCGGGCGGATGCCGGCAGGCACACGTTGCATTCTTTGGTTGTACAGTATGCCACCGTCAGGAAGCGCTGTTCTGCTAGTTCTGTTTGCAGCGGCGAGCGTAGCAGCGAGGCGGATGGCCTGTACGCCGCTGGAGCACACACAGACTATGGCAAGTGAGGGCTGGAGAGCTGGGTCATGCAGGCAGCCTGGCCAGCCAGATCAGTAAGAGCAGCATGCACATATCACTCACCCTTGTTTCAGTGTGGCCTGTGCAGGCATGCTGACCCTGTTGGCCACAGATGGCGTGCCGGGGCTGCAGGTACGCGCTTGGGCCGGCTGTCATGGCATACCCGAACCTGCATAAGCCTGGCAAGCCGCGAATTAACTCGGGAGGGCAGCACAACAAAGACATGCCTCCATTACTGTTGCCCGACCGCAGATTTGCACTGATGGCGCAACGTGGCGAGGGGTGGACCCGCTGCCTGGCTGCTTCATTGTGAACATCGGCGACATGCTCTGCAGGTGTCGGGTTATGGCTGGGCAGCTGGCATGCCTGCTGCGCCATCCTTAGCACGGCAGCATGACAGCAAGGCACCGCAATCATCCCTCCCTCCCTGCGCTGGCCCAGGTGGACCAACGGGCGCTACAAGAGCACGCTGCACCGCGTCGTCAACACCACCGGCCGGGAGCGCTACTCGCTCCCTCTGTTCTTTGAGCCCAACTTTGATGCTCTGGTGGTTGCGCTGGACTCGGTGAGGAATGGCATGGTGCATCAGGTTGCAGTCTTTGGAAAAGCAAAGCAACAGCCGGGTCTGCTGGTGCCCCCAGCAGCCCTTGCTCTCGTTCTCCATACCAACCCGCTGATCAAGTCGCCCTCACGCCCCACCCTCCCCCCAGTGTGTGGAGGAGGGCCAGGCGCCACTGTTCCCGCCCATCACCGCTGGAGAGCACCTGCTGGAGCGGTACCATGCCACGCATGCTGGGTATGGCAAGGCGGCCGCTGAGCAGGCAGCGGCAGCAGCAGGTGTGGATAAGCAAGATGGCCAGTAGGGCAGTAAGCCAGCATGTTGTGCGGGTGCATATTGACCTGGATTTTGTGTAGATTATGCAAGAACAACTTGAGCTACATGTGAGCTGATGGACAAATAAACATGCGTGGCACCCGATAGAAAGCACTGTAAGAGGGTCTTATAAGCTTGAGGGATGTGAAGGCTGTCGGCTGGTGTCATGGGCCCACAGTACAACTGAGGTAGCTCGGATGGTGAATGGATGTTCGATCTTGTTTCCGCTGTATACTGCTACTGCACTCGTATCAAACTGTGGGGTAGGCGGGGTAGGAGGCAGCTGGCTGTGCCGCGGCGGCTTGGGCAGCCACAGCAGGCGGCGGTGCAGCAGGTGTTGCGCCGGGCGTTGCCTGCGGCCGGCCGGGCAGTGGCATGCGCCGCAGCTCGTGAAAATATTCCACCACCTGGAGAAACACAGGGCAGGGAGGGACGTGTGGTGAGTGCCCTGCTTGCTGGAACCGCCCAACCTGGACAGATCTGACCGCGCTTGGCTGAAAGCGCCCCCCTTCACCAATGATGACCAATGCCCCCTGCGGCCCTTCCGTCCTTCCTCACCTGGCCCGGCAGCTCCCCCAGCAGCTTGGAGGCCAGACCCTCCACAGTGTCACGCTGCAACACGACAGGGGCAGACCAAGGCTGTGTGTCATTACCACAGCACGTAGACAGGGAGGCGCTGGCGTCACATGCCATCCCTCTGCCGGTCATGACACCTGCTGGCAACCCCCAGTCACCGCACCTGGTGCGGGCGCAGCTCGCAGAACTGCACAATGTCGCGTGCCGCCTGCTGGCCGCTGGGCGCCCGCAGCCGCTTCTTGTCAGAGTCCAGCGCCTGCGAAGGGAGGGGCGCAGCGCAGGGCACGGCGGGGTTGGTTGGTTGGCGGTCCACAGCTTGCAACCGCCAGACAACTAGCTTGACATGCACCTACCAGGCCGACAGGACACGGCCACACATCCCCGCCTGCCTCACCTCCATGGCTGCAAAGTCCTCGTTGCCTACGCCCACGATGAGCAGGGACAGGGGCAGCTGGGAGGCGGACACCACGGCCTGCAGCGTGTTGGCCATGTCCATGATGCACCTGCAGAGGGAGGGGAGGGAAGGGCGCTAGGCAAGGCTGGGGCAAGAGAGATGGCAGGTGCAGGCCTGTGACCATGGTAGCGGCAGCCAATAATTGGCTGCCACCCGGCCTGAGAGCCGCTCTACTGACCCACCGCAGCCGCTCTACTGACCCACCGCAGCTCACCCATCTGTCAGGATGAGCAGCACCCAATACTTTGGGGTGGTGGTGGGCTGCGCCGCAATCTGCACAAGAAGGGGTATTTGCAGAAATAAGCGGCTTTGAGGCTGCTGCACCGATGATAACTTGGTCTCAAGCGTCAGCATTGAAATGCAGCTGGCATCAACTCAGAGTCCCCAATTACCTGCGCCGCCTGGTTGATGATTGGGGCAAACAGCGTGGGACCCGAGAGCCGCACAGTCGACAGCGCTTGCCTGCAGCCCAGTGGCAGCAGCAAGATGAAGCAAAGCTGCGCTTCCTGTGGCGCTTATGCTGTGCCATTTGCTGCCTTGTTGCACCTGCTCCCCCCCTGTCCACCCACCCCACTCACCTGTACGCCTGGAGGATGCCCTGCACCCCCGCCACCTCTGGGTTGTGTGCGTTGCCGTTGAGCGGGAAGCAGTGGCTGGTCACATTGTTGGGCGGCAGCACGGCACCAAAGCCATAGGTCGGGAAGTGCTTGTCCTTGTCATAGAACTCGAGCACGCGCCCCACAGCGCTGATGGCGTCTGTGGGCCAGCGACAGGCCGGGGTGCATAAGGTGGCATGAAAACGGATGCTACAACAGGTGTGCATGAACCTGCCCCTATGAAGCCAACATGCTGAACCCTAGCCCGCTGCAAGATACCTTCGTAGATTGTGGGCCTCTGGCTGAAGTAATGCAGGGAGGCGGGGTCACGGGGGTCGCCGTTTGAGGCGGTGTAGTCAATGCCCACGATAAACGACAGCTCCACGCCTCCTGTGTGCAGGGACGGGAGGATGGGTGGGAGGTAGGTAGCCGGCAGTTGGCAGTTGTGTGCCGTGAGACCAGCTGGGATGTCGAGCTGGGCAACCGACCCTCCACCAGGGCGCTGCCAGACCCAGTGCACCCCGTGCAGCCTGCAACTAGACGCCTGCCTGTAGTCCGCACCTCGGATGTAATCCAGGAAGGATGGGCGCGGCGTGACGGTCACGCTCTTGACCAGCAGCGCCCCTGCAGCACATGCAAGCGAGGGTCATGAGCGGAGGCTGTTGCAATCAACGCGTAGGCAGTTTTCGATCAACATTGCCAGTCATCCCCAAGCCAGCCAGCCAGCACTCACCTGAGCTGGAGTAGCCGGGGCTGCCCTGCTTGCGCGGGTTGACCAGCGGCAGCGGCTGGCCCTGTGCCGCGGCGGCCTGAAGCTGTGCCAGCGACGCCTCAGCCCGGCCAAGCAGGTCGTGTGAGCCGCCAGCATCATGGTCGTACACCTGCCCAAGGGTGAGTGTGGGGGGCATGGACAAACTTGTTGGCATTAGTATTTCTAGAGGCAATGCAGGGCATTGCCCACCAGCTCATCCACAGCCATCACAACCAACGTGCCTCAATGAGGAGGGGCCGGGCCTCGTCGCAGTGGCACAGCGAGGCCATCGAGACGCGCAGCGGGCGCCAGGTGGGGTTCAGGTTGTTGCTGACCACCTGCGAGAAACACAAGGGCGTTGGTTACCGAGAGGGGCAGGGAAGCCGGGAGCAGGCGAGCAGCACGAGAAGGAGGGTCAAACAACTGGCAACCTCACATATTCCTCCCTCCCCGCGGCCCCTGCTGAGCGCACCTCCGACTTGACAACGGGCGCCCATGCGCCGTTTTCACGGGCCTTGGAGATCTTGAGGAACGGGTCGCTCTTGCCAAACATGTCCTTATTGTCCAGGTGCTGGGCAGCCAGGGCCAGCGTGACCACAGCGTTTGTGTTGGGCAGCTCCTCCGCTGACAACACAGCGGTGCAGCCCGGCAGCGGGCGGCCGTGCGCGTCCTTGAGGGGCAGCGCCAGCGTCTGCCCAGATGCGGTGAGCAGGTCGGAGAGCAGGAAGGCGGCCTCGCCTGCAGGGCACGTGGTGAGGTGACCGCTGACCAAGGGGTGCAGGGAGCTGAGGATGGGGTTGGTTGGTAAGCCACCGCCCAGCCGCGCCGGGCTGCTGCGCAACAAACAAGCGCGCACCCAGCCCTGCCCAGTTCCCGCCGCAATGCCTCCTGCGCACCCAAGAAGTCCTGCAGAATTGACAGGCAGGGACACACAGCCGGATCAGTGCCACTGCACAGATTTGACAATGCCCGTTGGTCCTTCAACCCATGAAGAGCTCACATGTGCAAGGGCACCATCACCCCGACATGCCACACTCGCCTGCTCCGCCAGCTTCAGCTTGCGGTTGTCCTTCTCCCGCACATCCACGTCGTACACCGCCAGGCGCATGGGCTGCAGCTTCTCAAAGTTGTAGGTGGCCCGCAGGGGCTTGCGGAACTCGGGGTCTGCAGGGCGCAACAGGCAAAACAAATGGCAGTGAGGAGCTGGCGTGCTTGTTTGAAGGGGGCTCCAGCTGCTGCACAACCTGGTCATTCCCTCTCTCCATGCCCTGCTCGCTTCTGCTCCACGCACTCAGGGAGTTGCAGACTGTGTCCGTCCTGCCGACCTCGCTCCACGCCTTGGCATTGTATCCATCGCCCGCCAGCAGCACCGCCATTGCATCGCTCTTGCTGCATGCAGGCCAGGGTGGGATGGTGTGGGACAGCCTGAACACTGAAGACCACAGGCGCACCAGCTTTCCACCTCCTCAATGTTGGCCTGCACCTGCCGTCTGTTACCCACCTGAGCACGTCCCGGTCGGGCAGCCCTTTGCACTTCACGCTGATCTCCACAAGCGCCGAGGTGCCGGGCCCCAACATCTGGGCCACGGCGGCAGCCGCATCCTGCTGGAAGCCGTTTGAAGCCTGCGACAGCGTGCCTGCCGCCTGCTTGTCCTCCACGCTCATGCCGCACCCCCTGCACGGACCATAGTTGCTTGTGTGGCTCCGGTGGCGGCGGCGGCGGCGGCGGCGAGCGGCGGCGGTGGCTGTGCAGCGATCCCCCAGGCACCCTGTTCGTCTGTCGTAGCACGGCCAGCACGTTCGACACAAGGGCAACGAAGCTCACATGGTGCCGGGCGGAAGGCAACGGCCGCGTTCGCAAGTCCAGCTCCGCTGTCTGCCGGTGCGCGTGGGATCGGAGACTGTAGTCGACGGCCCGATAGGCTGCACAGTTCTGCGCCACGGCTGCCAGCTAAAACCAGATACCTCTGCCGCCGCGCATGGGCCCGCTCCGTCACCGCCGCGGCACCGCCATTGGCCTGGACCCTCGCCTGCGCTCCAGGCCTGCTTCTGCTAGCAATAAGTTACAGGTGCGCAGATCAGATCGATTTTTCACTCGTTCAAAGGTGTGCAAGGTACAGCACGCTGGCGCCGGCCACACAAGAGGGCGCCACGCCCGGCACAACGGTGCGCTCAGTGCAAAAAAGTTGGCAGAGGAACCTGAGGCTTGGTAGGGCATGCGCAGATCAGAGGGATCCCGGAAGGCAAAAACGAAATGTGGATCGGAAGCTAAGGGTGTGCGTCCAGCGAGTGCTCACTTGTTATTCATTCACGCCTGCTTGCCGCTCTTGTTGTCCGAAGTTTTGCCGCCCTCGCCCTCCTTGCGAGAGGCGATCACACCAGCAACAACCACCGCGGCGCCGCCAGCCACGGTATAGCTGCTCATGGGCTCGCCACCCAGCAGCAGGAAGGCAAAGGCCAGAGACCAGAGCGGGGTGGTGCTGAAGATGACCTGCGCGTCGGCGGGCGGCACCACAGACTGGCCCTGCACAGCGGTGAGAGGGAGGGTGCCAGGCCAGGCAGGGGTTGGGTGAGACGCCAGGGCAGGATGCCATGGCTGCAGCCTGCTGCAGCCAAGACCGCCAGGACAGGTGGAAAAGCAGCCCTATCAGCTGCACCAGGGTGGCATCAAGCATATTGCTCATCCTTTAATCCCACTGCACACTGCCGCGCCGCCCACCTTGGCATGCAGGAACGCGGCCAGCGCGCCGGGGCCCAGCGCGCTCCAGATCATGATGCCCCAGGCCAGCGGATTGTCGTAGCCCGGCCACAGGTCGGACAGCGGTGCACCCTCGGCTGCTAGCGCCGCGGCCGCCACGCCAAACGTGCCCAGCGCAATGCCTGCAGGGGTGTGTGTAGGTGCAGACGGGTGAGGCCAGCCAGCGGTGGGGTGCGGCGCAGAGCAAGGCAAGTTCATGCACACACCACCTCTGGACGCCGCAGCCACGGCCCCACCCTCACAGCCGGCCCCCACAGCCCAGCCAGCCCCCCTCCCAGAAGCGCACCGCCCAGCACCAGGCTCTTGGCCGCCGCCAGCTCCACGGCAGGGATGGCGCGCGCGTATGTGCCCAGCCGCACCGTGGCCAGCGAGAAGAAGAAGGCAGAGGAGAGGATGGCGGCATCGCCGGCTGCAAGGGCAAGGGCGTGCCAGGGCGGGTGGTGGGGTGGGGCGGAGGATGACATGCATGGCGGCCTGGGGGAGATTGCTTGCAGCACGGCAGAGCGAGGGATCATACATATCCAGGAATGTGGGCGCGACCGCTGCCAAGCCAGAAAACTGAAGGGCTTGCCAGCACAATCCGCGATGGCTTACCCAAGCTGAATGCCGCGACATCATCGGGGTCTGCTGCCGATGCATCGGTGGCGATGCAGAGGCAGCCCGCCAGCGCGACCATGCAGCCGATCCACACGTTGCGTGACGGCTTCTGGCCTGCACAACGACATGTTGGCAGGTAAGACACAAGCATTCGGGATCACAACACCCCGGATCCAGCACAGAGATCTTGCTGCTGCTACAATTAATGGGTGAGCAATGCCACAGCAATGCCCCCCTGCCGTTGAGCCCTCAGCTCGCTTTTGCACCACTCACCTGTGAAGCTGGCCAGGAGCGGCGTGAGCAGCGCGGTGGCCTGGATGAGGAAGCCGGCACGCGTGGCTGTCGTGAGCTGCAGGCCCACGGTCTGCATAGGGGGGCAGATGGGGCAGAGGGGTGCTGATCCAACAAGTGTGCTGCAGCCACTGGCACACGGTGCTGCAAACTGCACAATGCAGTTCATGTGACAGCCCCCTTCTGCACCCACACCTGACCCACCTGGATGCCTGTGGCCATAAACAGCCATAAGCCCAGCTCGGATGCGGCAATGGCGGTGAAGGGCACCTTGCTGGCCAGGTCAGCCGCCCACGCTGGCACCAGGCCGCCGCCAGCCTGCTGCTGCTCCGCTGTTGCTTCTGCCGCGGGATGCTGCTGCTGCTGCTGCTGCTGCTGCTGTTGCTGAGTGTCACTGCCACCCTGGCTGCCGCCCTCCCGTGTGTCGCGAGTCGCCCAGGTGTAGGCAGCCAGCAGCACGCTGGCCTGAATCACGCCACGGAAGAGCATGACGGCCACCGGCCCCGGCGGCCCATCCTGTGCGTACAGCACCTTGAGCCTGTGGCGGGGCAGCAGGCAGGCAGAGGCGGTGAGATTGGATGATTAGACAGTGTGCTAGAAGCCAGATAGCTGAGGGGCAGGTGTGGAACCATGGTGCAGAGGGCAGCGGCACTGTCCGCCCGGGCAGCCTGCAAGCACTGCCCTGCCTGCTGGACTCACATGGGGTTGTAGGAGCCCCACAGCAGCGCGACCATGAGCAGGCACAGCTTGCCAACAACGTCAGCATCGAGCCGGCCTAAAAGGCCGCTCAATCCCTGTTGCTGTGCTGCCTGTGCTGGAGGCGCCGCCGTCTGCTGCTGCGCTGCCCAGTCGCTGGGCGCCGGCGGCGAGGCGGGTGCCTCCTCGCCTACTGTTGCAGCCGCCTCTGCTGGTGGCGGCGCCGCTGCGGCTCTGCTCCTGCGCTGATCAGCTCTGCTGCTGCCATGTGGGGCAGCTGCGCAGGGTGCAGCGAGCCGCTGCAGCCTGTGGTGTAGGCGTGTGCCTGGTGGCGCCGCCGCTAGCTGTGGCTGCCGTGCCGCCGCCTGCAGGCTGGCGGGCTGCCCCGCTGCTCCCAGTCGCATGTTGTGTTGTGCTGGTGTCGCAAACGAGCGCGGTAGGCCCGTTGGAAGCAGTGGTAGAGAGAGTCGTGTCTCAGCCAGCACAGGCGGGCCTGGGGCGGCTTGCAGGCACGGCTGGCCGGTGCTAGAGCATGTGCATCGATCGAGCGTTGAGCCAAGGCACTCAGGCGCGCCTCCAGCCGCTGCCTCTGCGATTCATTTGCCTGCTGTGCCCTGGTCCGCCGCAGGGGGTCGTGTGCGCGCCCCCGCCTGCCTCGGCCTCTTCCCGAAGCCTTTGGCCTGCGCTGGTAGAGCAAGTCAAGGTGCGCGGGCGAGGGGCGACCCCGGCCATGCTCGCCGCCGCCCTGGGGCCGCTGGCAGGGGCCTGCAGCGCGGGGCAGGCGGCACCTGTGCTCCAGCAGCAGCTGGACGGCGCGAGGAGGCGCATCGAGCGCATGCCGCCGCCCGGCAGCACCCTCGAGCGGCGTGGGCAGCCTGGCGGGCCGCCAGCGCGTCCATCGGGACCAGCACAATGGCGTGGAGCGGGCGCATGAGGCGCCGTGTGCTCAGCCGCTCTGGGCAGCCCGCCTCTGTGCAGTGGCGGCAGCAGCGGGCGCCGCGCAAGCTTTGCAGCGCCGGCTGGTGGCTCTAGGACGACGCCACGCAGATTGATGTGCAGCAGCACGCACAGAGTACTGATCCAAGCAGCCGTCCAGCATGTGGGCCGGCTGCAGCGCCCTGGCCGGAGCCACAGGCAGTGGCTGCCCAGCCGTGTGTCGCCGGCATCACGGTTGCCCGGTTGCCACTGCCACTGCCGACCTGGCATGCTGCCCCCCTTGCTGCGTGCAGATGGCGAAGGGCGACAAGCGCCAGGAGGTGTGCACCCGCGAGTACACCCTCAACCTGGGCAAGCGGCTGCACGGCATCACCTTCAAGAAGCGGGCGCCCCGCGCCATCAAGGAGATCCAGAAGTTTGCGGCCAAGCAGATGGGCACCAAGGTGGTGCGCGTGGACGTCAAGCTGAACAAGGCGGTGTGGAGCCAGGTGCGGAGCGGGCAGTGGAAGATGTAATGGGGGCACCGGCCTGCTGAAGGTGGCAGCGTGGCAGCCAGCAGGCGCAGAATGGGCAGTCCGCGGCGGACGGAGCGCAGTGTTGAACGCGAGCAGTAGGCGTCTGGCGAAGCTGTCGGCAGCTGAACAGTAGCGGAAGCAGGAGATTGGCAACATGCACAGCTGTGGCAGCCATGGGCGTATGTGCGGCTGGGGGGCACAGCACGTGGCGGCCTGATGGGGGCCATTGGAGCACGGCAAGGCCACATGCAGCGGCATGCTGGGACAGCCGGCAGCAGCTGGAAACCCACGCTGCTAGCTTGGTGCTGGAGCCAGCACTGCAGCGAGGCAGGCAGTGTCAGCCATTTCTCACAGTGCAGCTTGTGGCGGCATGGCATGCTCCGCGGTGGCTGTCGCCCAGTGGCAGCCCTCTTTGCCATCCAACGCCTCGCTAATCCTCCCACGCTCCCTGTTATGCTTTTTTGCGCGCAGGGCATCAAGAACGTGCCCAACCGGCTGCGCATTGTGGTGCAGCGGAAGCGCAACGAGGACGACGAGGACTCTGTGAGTCAGTCCGCTGTCGGCGGTGCAGCCAGCCAGCCTGGGGCTAGTGTGCACGGCTGGCAAACTAAATATGCTGCCAGCTGCTGCTGCTGGTTGCTAGGCTGTAGCTGCACAGCAGCCAGCTTTTGCTGCTGCCCCATGCTACACGCGCGTGCAGCAGGCAACCTGGTTTGGCAGCTGCTTGTCGGCTTGCCACATGCGTCGCATGTCCTCACTGCCCTGCCCACCCCTCCCTCCACCCCACCCCCCCTGCAGGAGGAGATGTTCTCCCTGGTGACCCTGGCTGAGGACCAGAACACCAAGAAGGGCGTGGTTGTGCTGGAGGCGTAAGCGCCTGCCGCACGCCGCAGCACCAAATTGACGTCACCTCCCACCGCAGCAGCCGCACTCTCCCGACTTCCCTGCACGCGTTGCAGCAGCATGTAACGCGCGCGCTAGCAGTTTACAGCTGCCAGGGGCAGGCAGTGCAGCCGCCAGGGCTGCCAGGATTGCGTAGCAATGGTTGTGGAGCCGGCTGCCGTCGAGGGGCTTGAGCACCGCAGGATGGCTGCTGCACAGCGGATAGGCGGCAGCTGCACCACCAACCCTGTCGCTGCTGCGCTGGAAGGGTTACACGGGGTGTGCAAAACACAACAACAAGTCAGCCAGTGCTGCGGGGAGGGTCAATGCGCTCATGAAACGGCAACCAAATATGCGAGGGGGAGGAAAACTGGACAGTGAGGAGCCGAATGTGAGGGGATCATACGAGCGATGGAGGGGGCGGGGGTTGCAAGGAAGAGGAACAAGCGGGTGAAAGAATACAGGCGAGGTTGGAAGGGTTGGGGGTGTTTGGGCGGAGCGCGAGTGGCACGGTAGGGCTCGCCCAGCAGGCGCACGGGCGTGCGTGCCTCCGCAGCAGCTGCAGCGCGAGCGCAGCGCGCCACGCTGGGCGTCTACACGCCCACCCCAGGCAGCACAAACTTGATGAAGAAGTAGACGCAGGCGCCGGTGAAGAGGTACGAGTCGAGGCGGTCCAGCAGGCCGCCGTGGCCGGGGATGAGGTTGGACGCGTCCTTCAACCCCGCGTCCCGCTTGATCACGCTCTCAATCAGGTCGCCAAACAGCGAGGCGAAGAAGACGATGGTGCCCAGCGCGGCGGCGTCCAGCGAGCTGGCCGGCCAGGCAGACAGCTGCAGAGTGGGAACAAGCAGGGTGCAAGGGATGAGGGCAGTTGGAATGCCTGCAAGGGCTGCGAGGACGGGCGCTGGCTGGCCAAGCGGGCACGCACCGGCAGGGCTGCTTCCCTGCCTGCTGCCGCACATCAGCGCCGCTCTGCCTGCAGCCCCCTGCTCTGAATATGCTGAAGCGTTTCGCACCTTGTAGAGCCCCAGCGCCACCGCAATGCTGCTGAGCAGGCCGCCGATGGCTCCCTCCACAGTCTTCTTGGGGCTCACCGTGGTCAGCTGTGTAATGTACAAAGGGGGAGAGAGGCACAGCTGCGTCAGCCCATCCAGGCCAGCGTGGCGATGCAAGCTGGTGGCGGCTGCCTCCTTCAGCGCTGCAGCGGCACCTGCTCCAGACGCAACACCACAAGCTGCCTTCACCATGCCACACATGCCCTGCCCTCCTCTCGTCAGCGCACCTGTGTGCGGCCAAATGCCTTGCCGCAGAAGTAGGCGCCCGTGTCTGCCGCAATGATGCAGGACACTGCGATGAAAGTGGCCACCATGCCGACCGTGAGGGCGGTGGGGCCGCCCAGCAGGGCGGGGATGTGCACCGCCAGCGCCGCGCTGTTCACTGCCGGCACCGCCGTCAGGCGCAGCTTGATCCAGAAGCTGGGCAGGTAGCCTACGGGCGGGAGGGCGGGAGAGCGGTGGGCGGGGCAGCGGTGGGTGGGGGTGCATGGCAGGCATTACAGGGCATGCAGCAGCTGGTGCCGAAGAAGTGGGAATGCCTGGCAACCTGTGCTGCGCTGTAGTCTGGCCTGCTGGCAGTGCATGTTGCAGCGTACAACCAGCCTGGGTGCATACATGTGCTGCCTATCAGCTGATTCCCGGCGATACCACAATCAGCCCGTGGTTGTGTGTGCCATCCTGCACACCCCACCTCACCACAGTAGAAGAGGCCAAAGACGGAGGAGGCGAGCTGCGCGAAGCGCGGCTTGGAGGACGCCACCAGCTGCAGCGAGAGCACGAGGAACGAGGCGACCGCCATGGCGCTGGCCGAGCGGCCGTTGGTGATGAACACCCAGGCATTGAGCGCGACGCAGAGCAGCGAGATGGCGGTGGTGACCAGCGGCGGCGGCGGCTCCGCGCCCTTGGCAATGCCCTTGGCCGACACCATGCCAATGTACTCCTGCAGGCACAGCAAGAGGCAGATGGGTGAGACAGCGCAGGCCGGGGGACCGCTGCTTGTGTGGCGGCGGGGCAGCGCAGCAAGGAGGGGCAGGAGGGGGTGAGGCAGGCGCCCTGCGCTGCTGGCGCAAGCAAAAGTGCGCAGCCCGTGCCTGGGCCAGGCCTGCACCAGGCTGGCTGCGCACCTTTGAGCACTGCCAGGCCGCCAGGCAGGCCACCGCGCCGTACAGCCAGCCGCCGGTGACGATCACCACGGCGCCGCTCAGGCCCAGGATGGTGCCAAACACCACGCGCTTGGCCAGGCTGCCGCCCTTCTTCTTGGGCTGCTCCTCTGCTGCATCTGCTGGTGCTGCTGCTTCCGCTGCGTCTGGCTGCTGCACGTGCTGCTGCGCGGCTGCCCCAGCGGCAGCTGCTGCCGCCGCAGCGTCAGCCGCAAGGGAGGCGGCGGCGTCTGCATCCGCTGCTGCTGCTGCTGGCGACCGCTGCTGCCGCCACGCGTGTCGCCCAGGGGCTGCGCCGCTGCTGCTGGCGCCGCCGGCGCCTCTGAGGCTGCCCAAGCGCCGCTGCTGACCGGCGGTGAGGCCCAGCGGGCCGCGGGCGGCCGCCGATCGCGCCCTAGAGGCTGGGGCTACGCTACCGGAACTGCAGGGAGCGAGGCAGCCGCCCAGGGCCGCGCCCAGCGCTGGGCTCATGGCAGGCAGGGCGACTGCGGGCGGGAGGGGCTTGCGCGGCTCGGCTGGCTGCGAACTTAAGCTCTCCACCGCCGATGGCTGCCGTCGGATTGCAATGCACGGCCGCAGGGCCGCCCGGCTGACGACATTTGGGGCCGTGCTGTGCTCTGTTCCCGGCCGGCGCCGAGGGGCGGCATGCGCGCCGCCATCGGCCTCTTTCGACTCCCTATTGCCTGTGGGGTGAGTTGCGCGCGCCAGGGGGGCGGTGTGCAGTGCCGCCGCGCGGTCGTGTGCTGGGGCCGCCGCCTAGCGGGGCCTGGGGTCGGCAGCCGCGGCAGCATGGCATGCCCGACCTCCAGCAGCGGCTGCGCGGCGCGGGGAGGCGCATCGGGCGCATGCCGCCGCCCCAGGCAGCTCCGCCGGCTGTGGGGGCGTCCCGCGGCGCGCATCCAGTGCGGCAGCCATGGAGATGAAGGGCTGAAGCGCGGGCAGGCGGGCGCCGCACGCCTGGGGCAGCTGGAGGGCGGGCGGCGGCGGCAGCGCGGCGGCCCGCCTTCAGCAGCCGGCAGTGCTGGCCGGCAGCCCACAGCAGGCAGATGGCAGGTGCCGCAGCATGGAGCGGAGCCTGCATCCCGGCAGTGGCGCAGACAGCGCTCACCAGACACGCAGGCAGCTCCCCGCAAGGCTTGGTTGCCCCCCGCTGCCGCGCTGCACCCTGCCGCGGGCACGCAGTGCTTTGAAAGTTGCATGCCGCCCGTGCTGTGCCCTGCAGGTCTCAGGAGCAGGATGGTGAAGTTCCTGAAGCCCGGGAAGGTGGTCATCCTTCTGTCCGGCCGCTATGCCGGCAAGAAGGCGGTCATCGTGAAGAACTACGATGATGGCACCAGCAGCCGCCCCTACGGCCACGCGCTCGTGTGCGGCCTGTCTAAGGAGCCCCGGAAGGTGCGGCAGCAAGCCTGGAGAGCAGGGTGCCAGCGTGCCGCAGCTCAGCATGCGGCGCAACCAGCATGGGCATGGGGCAAAGACAGCGAGATCGCGTGTGCGAGCAGCACAATGCAGCAGCAGTTGGCACCATGCCCGGTGTCCATTCGCAGCTGCCAACCTCGATGCCAGCAGCAGCGGCATCCTGTCAGCAGGCATGCTGCACCCGGCTCATGCGCACCCATGCCGCCGTCTGCTGTGCAGGTGATCAAGCGGTCGTCCCTCAAGACCCAGGCGCGCCGCTCCAGCCTGAAGGTGCGAGCAGAGCGGGGAGGCGGCCGAGGGCCGCAGCGCTGCTGAGTTGTGCCAGCTAGGCAGCAGTGAAGCAAAAAGCATATTTAGGTGGAGGGCCCAGCAGTGGGAAACCAGTGCTGCAGAACATGCATGCTTGTGCAGACCTGCAGCATGCGGCAAAAGCGCCTGGGCTAACAGATGCAGCTGTGCTGCTGCCTCTGGAGCAGCTGCCTGCTCAACAGGGCATTGGGCAGCTGGAGTTGGAGTCGATTGGGGCTGGTTGTTGGTGCTTGGGTCCCGCCGCACCTTGCTGAACTGCCTGCTAAACTGCATGCCGCCCGCCCCTTGCTCGTGTGTGTGCAGACCTTCATCAAGGTGGTCAACTACCAGCACATGATGCCCACCCGCTACACGCTGGAGGTGCGCCGCCAGTGTGCCAGCAGCTCAGGCCCGAATTGCACCGTCCAGCCGGTTGGGGCAGGCCAGCCATAGCTTGCTGTCGCACCGTGGGCACCAAGCTTGCTGCTGTGGAAGAGCTGCTGCAGCTGCGGCTGCTTGCCGCCGGTGCTGCCAGCGCACACACATTACATGCCTGCCTGTGCAAAGCCTCGCCCACTGCGTGCGCTGCTGAAGGCCGTTGCCCCTGCTTCTGTTCCCACCCCGCAGGTGGACCTCAAGGGCGTGGTGACCGCCGAGTGCGTGGACAACAGCACCAAGAAGGTGGAGGCCAACAAGGAGGCCAAGGCGCTGCTGGAGGAGAAGTTCAAGAGCGGCAAGAACCGGTGAGGCGGCAGGAGTGCAGCTGCGCCGGCTGGCGGCTTTGTCAGCCTGGCAGCTGTTGGCCCGGTGGTGCAGCATGCCGCTGGTGCAGCGTGTAGGGCGGGAGCAGCCTGGCAGCACAACAGCCGTCAGCAGCTGCGACTGCAGCAGCATGTGATGTGGTGTGCCAGCAGCACCTGCGCTGATTGTCTGGCCGCCTCTGGTTGCCCCGCCCGCCCCTGCAGGTGGTTCTTCACCAAGCTCCGCTTCTGAGGGAGTTTCTTGGAGAGCCTAGGTTGCAGCAGCCGTGACGTGACGTGCTCCTTGCCCCGAGACGCCATGTAACGTCACACCCCGCAGAAGCTGAGGCAGACCAAAGGCAACAGCTGCTGACAGGGCAGGCTGGGGGCCATGCAGATTGCAGTGGCATCACAAGTAGTGCGGGAATGCGGAGGCCACACAGAGCCGGCTGCATGCTGGGTGTGACCCGCACAATTTCCATGGCTTTTGCGCTGGGCGCTGCAGCTTTGGCCATCATCCCTGGTGGCAACTGGGTTTTGATTTGGAGTGCGTCACAGCGGTGTCAAGTCCAACGATGAAAGAATGGGTTGCGGGTACGAAGCAGTGCGGGGAGGGGAGCAGCAGAACAGAAGGGTAGCGGCACAAATTCGGGGTCATTCATTGATGGTGTTTGGGGTGGTGATCGGCATCCAGATGCGCTCTGTGGCCTGCCTTGGGCTGCACAGCCAGGGCTGGCTGCTGCACAAGCTGCGGCTGCTGGGCTTGCTGCTGGGCTTGCTGCCACACTGAGCTGCCTTGACTGATCTCACACCAGCTCCACGCCGGAGCCCTCCACAATCTCTCCCAGCTCAAAGGCGCCGATGCCCAGGCCCAGCACCTTGTCCACCTCGGAGCGGGGCACCACAATGATCATGCCCACGCCCATGTTGAAGGTGCGGAACATCTCGCTGTCCGGCACCTTGCCGGCCTGCAGGGTGCAGGGTGGGGAGGCAGGGATGCGAGGTTAGCAAGCAGCTAAGCAGAGCGAGTGAGCGCCTGTCCCCGCCAGCCTGTGCACCAAGCCATGCCGCAGGGCGGAAGACAACGATGGCCAGCCATGCAGCCCCGCCCCGCCCTCGCACCTCCTGCAGCCACTGGAAGAGCGCGGGCACCTCCCAGGCGGAGCGGCGGATGCGGGCGGCCAGGCCCTTGGGCACCACGCGCGGGATGTTCTCGGGGAAGCCGCCGCCAGTCATGTGCACCAGGCCCCGCACGTCGGCAGCGCCAATCTGCAGAGGGAGGATGGTCGGGGGCAGAGGCTGGGGTTGGACTATGTGCCGTGCAGGGATAATTACTCCGGTGTACAGGCATTGCCGAGGACACGTGTGCAAATTGGACAACAGGCGATGCCATGCAGCCAGCAGTAGGAATGCAGCGCCCCAGCCTGGCGCCCTCTCACCATCTTCATGCAGTCGCGCACGTAGATGACGGTGGGGGTCAGCAGGCTCAGGCCCACAGACGTGCTGGGCGCCCAGGGCGCAGCGTCATGCAGCGAGGTGCCAGACACCTGCGCCAGGGGTAGCGTGTGGAAGCGTGTGAGGACTGGCTTCTTCTCCAGCGGCTGCCAACGCTGGCCCAAGCCAGGAATGCACAACCAGCAGGAGCAGGGCAGCTTGTGTGGCTGCAGCTTGCTGAGATTCTTGGCTGCAGCTTGCTGGCTTGCCGCCGGCGCTCACCTCCAGGACCTTGCGCACAAGGGAGAAGCCGTTGGAGTGCACGCCGCTGGAGGCCAGGCCCAGGATGGCATCGCCCGCCTGCAGTCCATAATGTGACATGGAAAGGCAGGTGAGCCCCACAGCTGCAGCAAAGAGGCAGCGTGTCGGCACGCCGCTCAGCAGCCTGCACATGCTGGCTGCACTGCTTGCCTGCCTGTTCCCGCCCACTGTCCCCGCCTGCCAGCAACCGCCGCACGCCTGCCCATTGATGGTTGGGAATACATTCAACCGCCCACCCACCCTCCCACCAATCCAATCGCTCCCCCCCACCAATCCAATCGCTCCTCCCACCCACCTGGATGCGGGAGCCATCGATGACTGCATCCTTCTTCACGCTGCCCACCGCAAAGCCAGCCAGGTCGTACTCTCCGGGGGAATAGAAGCCGGGCATCTCGGCCGTCTCGCCGCCCAGCAGTTGGCAGTCGGACTGGCGGCAGCCCTCCACAATTCCCTTGATGACCTGGCGGATGAAGGGTGGGGTGGGGACAAGCGAGGAAGCAGGCAGGTGAGACACGCTGGGGAGAACAGCAAGGAGAGCGGTGGGCTGATGTGACAAATGAGTACGCAAGGTAGCAAAGGTTCACGGCAAGTGTGCGGGTACGAAAGGAATGTGCCAGGGGGATCATTCTGCTTCAGCCACGGGCAGTGGAGGCTGGGCAGATATCGACCCTGGCTGGGTGTCTGCTGTAGCATTGGTAACAAGACCGGTGGCCGTGGCACAGAGTCGAGGCCGACCGGCTTGGATACCATGCATGCACGGCAAATGCATGTGCAACCGGCTGCCAAGTGCTGTGCGCATCACTTCCATGGTGGCTGGGTGCACCGGCTCCTGATGGTGCAGCCATGGAACCACCGGCACCATGCAGGCCGGAGCGAGGCACAATTAAGTTCACAGACAGACTGAACATCTGCCCACCTGCTCCGCCGTGTCCACGTCCAGCTTGCCGCATGCAAAGTAGTCGAGGAAGAACATGGGCTGCGCGCCGCTGGTCACGATGTCGTTCACGCTCATGGCCACCAGGTCGATGCCCACCTGCGGGAGGCAGCGCCACAGCCATGCAACTTTACAGCAGCCTCGCATTGGAAGCAGGCAGGCTGCAAGGGCACTACGTGGCAAACCGGGCAGCCGCGCTGCCTCCCTTTCAACACCTCCGCACCGT
>VFQQ010002715.1_pt1 | contig 19025 bp, 18 predicted proteins | sample 3512341 | NCBI WGS metagenome assembly VFQQ01 (sample SAMN10412373, study PRJNA504923) | tailings metagenome | isolation source: Relicate 2 Philex TSF1 revegetated site | place: Philippines: Tuba, Benguet | collected 2017-08-29 | reverse complement strand
GGGCCTCGGCGGTGAGGTCGGACTTGTCGAAGTTGAAGAAGACGATGAACGTCTTGGCCGGCGGCGGCGGCGGCGGCGGGGGCGCGATCTCGGCCGGGGCGGCTTCCGGCTCGTAGAAGTGATACTTCACGCCGAGCTTCACGGTGTGGGCGATATAGTCGTCCTGCGCACCGTCGATGTCCCAGTTGTCGGCCACGAAATAGTTGTAACCGGCGAAGATGCCGACATTGCTGTCGACCATGTATTCGAACTCGGCGATGCCCTGGTAGGCGAACACGACGTCGCGGCCGATGGAGCCGGTGTCGTCGAACAGGAACGAGACGCGGCTGGCGCCGACGCCGGCGCCAATCGAGAGCGCCATGTTCTCACCGACGTCGAGGTCGTAGAGCACGTTGACCATGCCCGAGAGCGCGCGGTTGGTGAGCGTGCCCTCGAACAAAGCGATCTTGCCGAAGAAGAAATCGACGCTGTTCTCGCGGAACGAGGCTTCGAACTCGGCGCGGATGCCGTTGTCCCACTTATAGCCGATCACGCCACCGACATAGTAGCCGGTGTCCCAGTCGCCATATTTGCCTGCGAAGGTGTCGTACTCTTCCAGGAAGTTGGCGCCGGCCGCGAGGCCGATATAGGTGCCGGCCGGCGTGTCGGCGGCGGCCGTGCCGAGCAGCGCAAGAGCTGCGGCGCCGGCAAAGAGCGATTTGCTGAGCATGGTGGTCCCCAAAATAGTGGCGTGCGGATATCACAAACGTGCGAGTGCGCCTATCGCCGTATTGCCGCAGTGCACCTAAAATTGTGCCGAACCCTAAAGACAAAGGGCGACCCGGAGGGCCGCCCTTTGAATTTTTGGGACGGGATCGCGATTAGCGGAAGGTCGCAACGCTCTCGGGCTTGCCGTTCGGGACGAAGGCCGTCTCGGAGGAGGTCGTGGTGTCACCCTTGCGGATTTCGGCGACGGCGGCGGCGCCGAGGACCGAGGGCTTGGCCTGGGGCACGATGGTGTCGACATAGGTCGGCGCAGCGGCGGCGACTTCGACCGGGGCGGGAGCCGCAGGGGCCGGTTCAGCCGAGGCGATGGCGGCCGGGGCCGACAGGGCGGCGGGCTTGGCCTTCGGCACGATGGTGTCGATATAGACCGGCGCGGCGGCCTGAGCGGCTTCGGCGGCTTCAGCCTGCTGAATCTGTTCGGCCGAGGCGAGGGCCATCGGGGCGGCGATCGAGGCGGGCTTGGCGCCCGGAACGATGGTGTCGACGTAAACCGGCTTGGCAGCGGCCATGGCGACCGGCGGCGTGGTGACCGTGACGGTCTCCGGCTTGGCGATCGGCTGGCGCGCGGCGGCGGCAGGGACTTCGGCGACGAGGACCGGGGTCCTGGTTTCGACCGGGGCGGCGGCGGGCGCCGACTTGGTCACGACGGCTTCGGCGTACTGGATGTCGCCGGCGAGGTTGGCGGGCACGTCGGCGAGGCTGGCGTAAACCGTCTGGTTGCCGCGCGCCGGCGCGTCGACGATGAAGCCCGAAACGCCGAGGGCGCGCTTGCCGAACTGCGAGAGATTGGGGTGCCAGACGACGACCTTGGACCAGTCGTTATTGGCCGAAACGTCCATCACCGGCTGGTCGAGATAGATCTGGCCGTTGGACAGCCAGTTCGAGTGATCGATGACAATGTGGCGGCTGTCGATGATCTTGGTGACGACGCCGACATGGCCGCGGCGGGTCTGCATGACCATTACGGAACCGACGGTCGGGGCCTTGACGCGGATGAAATCGCCGGCGGCCTGGGCCCACCAGGTGTTGGCGTTGCCGCGGATGGCGACGCCCGAACGCTCACGCGCGAAGGGCACGCACTGGAGGCGGCGGCTGATGAGGACGGTGCGGGGGTTCACATCGGCGCTGGCCAGCAGAGAGGCGGGCGGGCGGCCGGTGGCGTTGATCTGACGGACGGAGACGTCGAGGGCTTCGGTGACGCGGGCGAGGGCGGTGGAGGCCGCCGTGATGGTCGGTTGCTGCACCTGCGCAGTGACCACCGGAACCGGCTGAATATTACGGGCGTTATGGGTTGCGGTAGCGCAAGCACCAAGGGCCGAGACCGCACAAAAAACGGAAGCGCGCGCGAGAATGCCTCGTGGCGTCATTTACCCAACCCTGCAGAACTAATCCCTGCGGCCACGGTTATGGAGGGGTGCCGCTATGGTCAACTTAAAGTTAGCGTAATGTTGGGATCAAAGGCGGAACATCTTTGTAAGATGTTGATCCGCAACGCTGATTTTGTGACGTGAAAAAGGCGACAGGTGGCTTTCGCGCGTCTGTTTCAGGCCTGAAATATCACTTGTGAAGGGCTGCAATGTTCATGCCGGGCAGGATGAATCCCTGCACGGCATAGGTTCGGGCGCCGTATTGGCCCCCCGGCGCGTACCAGACGCGGACCGCCGACCAGTCGTTATTTTCGGAGACATCGCGGACCGGCTGGTCGAGATAGATCTTGCCGTCATTCAGCCAATTGGCGTGATCGACGACGATTTCCCGGTCGGAAATGACGCGCCGCACAACGGCGACATGGCCCCGGTCGCTGCGCTGGTAGCCGAAGAGGACCATGACCGAGCCTTCTTCGGGCTCGTGGGTCCGCTCGTAGAGATTGGCCGCCTTGCCCCACCACAGATGGGCATCGCCATAGATCTGGATGCCCGACTCGTTGCGGGCGAAGGGAACGCACTGCATCCGGCTGCCCGGCGTGACGACGGACGGGTCGGCGAAGCCGCCCCCGACGACACGGGTGGAACCGCAGGCGGCGAGGCCAAGGCACAAAACAGCGAAAATCAGGCGTTTCATGGCGCGGACCCTACGCACCACACCCTAAAAATCGGTATGTGTGTGACCGGGTGACCCCTTTGAAATCCGGCCCTCAGGGCCGATATTTAAAGCGCGGGGCTTTTGGATCGGGAGATTGGGTCATGACGACTCGGCAACTGGGCCTGGCTGCAGGCCTTACCTTCGCTGCTCTGGCGCTCGGCGCCTGCGCCAGCACGCCGCTCTACAAGCCGCAGGCGAGTTCCGCAGGCGCGGGTTATAGCGAGCAGCAGCTCGACGAGAACCAGTACCGGGTGACCTTCACCGGCAAACGCACCACCTCGCGGGGCCGTGTCGAGGACGGGCTGATTTTGCGCGCCGCCGAGGTGACGACCGCCGCTGGCTATTCCCACTTCCTGATCGACGACCGCGACGTGACCCGCGAGGGCAACAGCTATTACCGCGATCCATGGGGCGACAGCTTCGGGCCGCGCTTCGCGTTCAGCGCCGGTTTCGGCCACGGTCGCTACGGTTTCTATGACCCGTTCTTCTATCGCTGGGGTTTCTACAACGATTTCGACAACTCGCGGTATGTGGCCTCGGCCGACATCGCGCTGTTGACCCCAGAACAGGCGGCGAATGAGGCGCGGGCGATCAATGCGAAGGAAGTGATCGCCAAGCTCGGCCCCGACTTCGCACCGCCGCCGCCGCGCAGCTGAAGCTGTCACGATCAAGTCAGGCTGACGCGCTCGTTTCTTGACGCAGCGCGCAGCCTGCTTCTTTCATGCCTCCCATAGATAAACGTCATTCTTGGGAGGTGACGCCGTGGGGTTCTTCGAGGCGATCGGGCGTGAGTTCAACTTCGTGCGGACAGGCCTGCGCCTGACGCGCAGGGTGAAAGACGTAAAGCCCGAATCGACTTTCACCACGGCGGATGTCTTCGAGCAGTGGGTGACGAAGACCCCGGACGCGCCGGCCATCTGGTACGAAGACCAGGTCATTTCCTGGAAGCAGATGGACCAGGGCGCCTGTCGCTATGCCCGCTGGGCGCGCGAGCAGGGGATCGGCAAGGGCGACGCCGTCGCGATCCTGATGGAGAACCGGCCGGATTTCATCATGGCCTGGTTCGGCCTGCACAAGATCGGTGCGGTCGGCGCGCTGATCAACACGAACCTGACCACCGCGCCGCTGGCGCATTCGCTGAACATCTCGGGCGCGAAGCACCTGATCCTCGGCGCGGAGCTGGCCGGGAATTACGCGACCATCGGCGACAAGCTGGAGGCGCCGATGACGGTTTGGGCATCCGGCGGCGCGGTCGCCGGGGCGAACGATCTGGACGCAGTGTTGGCGGAGACCAGCCCGGCGCCGATCCCGCGCCCGTTCCGCGATGGGCTGACCTGCGCCGACAAGGCGCTCTACATCTACACGTCCGGCACGACCGGCATGCCGAAGGCTGCGAATATCAGCCACCTCCGCATGCAGATGATGATGCATGCCTTCGGCGCGTCGACCAACGCGAAGGCGAGCGACATCATGTATGACGTGCTACCGCTGTATCACTCGGCGGGCGGCATTTGCGCGCTGGGCGCGGTGTTCACGGTCGGCGGCTCGGTGGTGCTGCGGCGGAAATTCTCGGCGACGCAGTTCTGGGAAGATTGCGACCGCTATAAGCCGACGCTGTTCCAGTATATCGGCGAGCTCTGCCGCTATCTGCTGAACGCGCCGCCGCATCCCAAGGAAGCGACGCACAAGCTACGACTGGCGATCGGCAACGGGCTGCGCCCCGAGATCTGGCCGACCTTCCAGAAGCGCTTCAACATCCCGAAGGTCATCGAGTTCTACGGTGCGACCGAAGGCAATGTCGCGTTGCTGAATTTCGACGGCAAGGTCGGCGCGGTCGGGCGCATCCCGAACTATGCGCGCAAGAAATTCCCGGTCTGGCTGGTGAAGTTCGACGTCGAGACCGAGCAGCCGGTGCGCAATGCCGAGGGCTTCTGCATCGAATGCGGGCCAGACGAGGCGGGCGAGGCGATCGGCAAGATCGACCCGAAGGAGCCGCGCACCAGCTTCGAGGGCTATTCGAAAGGTTCGGACACGCAGAAGAAGCTGATGACCGACGTGTTCGAGACGGGCGACCGCTTCTTCCGCACGGGCGATCTGCTGAAGAAGGACAAGCTCGGATACTTCTATTTCGTCGACCGGATCGGCGACACGTTCCGCTGGAAGGGTGAGAACGTGGCGACGTCGGAAGTCGCCGAGGCGCTGTCGCTGTTCCCGGGCGTGAAGGAAGCCAATGTCTATGGCGTGAAGGTCGGATCGCTGGACGGCAAGGCCGGGATGGCCGCGCTGGTGGCGGGACCGGAGCTCGATCTTGCGAACCTCCCTACATACCTGGAGGGCAATCTGCCGGCCTATGCGCGGCCGCTGGTCATCCGTCTGCTGCAGCACGAGATGGAGATCACCGGCACCTTCAAACATCGCAAGGTGGAGCTGGTGAAGGAAGGCTTCGATCCGGCGAGCGTCAGCGATCCGATGTTCTGGCTGGAGCCGGAGAGCAAGAGCTATAAGCCGCTGACCCCCGACGCCTATGCCAAGATGATGTCGGGCGAGATCAGGCTGTAGCGGCGCACGTCAGACGGCGTCGCGCAATGCGCGCAGATTCTTGCGCGCGCCGCTCCAGCCTTCGGCGCCCAGCTTGCCGACCAGTTCGTCCTGCGCCTGGCGCCAGAGCGGCAGGGCCTTGGCGAGCGCTTTCTCGCCGGTCTTCGACAGCGTCTTGCGGCGGGCGCGGCCGTCTTTCGCGCTGACGAGCAGGCCGTCGCGCTCCAGCACGTCGAGATTGCGCACGAGGGTGGTGCGGTCGATGGCGAGGCGTTCGGCGAGATCGGTAGCGGTGAGGCCGGGATCAGATTTCAGCGCCGCGAGCAGGCTGAACTGCGCGCCGGTGAGGCCTGCTGGCCCGAGATAAGCCTCGTAATGGCGCGTGACGGCGCGCGCGGTCATGCGGACGCGCAGCATAACGCATTCACGGCCGGGATCGTCCAGTTCGGTCTTGCTCATCGTCTATCCGTGCAGATGCACGATAAGCTAGGGCCGCACGCGGCGCGGCGCAAGCCTTCACCATGACGTCATCGCGGTGGAAAGCGCAGGCCAGGCGTGAAAGGCTTTGGGCCAGACAAAGGACGCGAGGAGACGGCCATGGAGATGCGGAGCTTCGGCAGGGATACGGGCCTGAAGATCGCGCCGCTGGTGCTGGGCGGGAATGTGTTCGGCTGGACGGCGGACCAGGCGACCTCGTTCGCGATTCTGGACGCCTTCCTGGAGGGCGGGTTCAACGCGGTCGATACAGCAGATGTCTATTCGCGCTGGGTGCCGGGGCATCAGGGCGGCGAATCCGAAAGCGTGATCGGCGCGTGGATGGCCGAGCGGGGGACGCGCGACAAGCTGGTGCTGATCACCAAGGTCGGGATGGATATGGGCGAGGCGGGCAAGGGCCTGCGCCAGGCGCATATCGTGTCTGCGATCGAGGCATCGCTGAAGCGGCTGAAGACGGATTATGTCGATGTGTATCTGTCGCATTATCCCGACGCTGAAGCGCCCATCGAGGAGACGCTGGAGGCGCATCAGGCGCTGATCGATGCGGGCAAGGTGCGCGCGGCGGGCGGATCGAACTATGACGCGGCGCAGATGAAGGCGGCGCTGGATGCGGCAGGCGGCGGCAAGGCGCGCTATCAGTTGCTGCAGCCGGTCTACAATCTGCACGACCGCCAGCCTTATGAGGGCGCGCTGGAGGATCTGTGCGCGGCGGAAGGGATCGGCGTGTTTCCCTATTACGGGCTGGCGTCGGGATTCCTCACCGGCAAATACCGTTCCGAGGCCGATTTCGGGAAGAGCATCCGCGGCGGGCGGATGAAGACATATCTGACGCCACGCGGTCTTCGCATTCTCGGCGCGCTGGATGCGGTGGGCGCGCGGCTGAACGCGTCGCCGGCGCAGGTGGCGTTGGCCTTCGTGATGGCGCGGCCCAGCATCGCCGCACCGATCGCCAGCGCGACCAGCGTGGCGCAGTTGAAAGAGCTGATGGGCGCTGCGGCGCTGAAACTCAGCGCCGCAGACCTTGCCGAGCTGGAGGCGGCGTCGGCGCTTTAGACCGGCTGCATCTTCGGGTCGCCGGTCTGCCAGAGGCCGAAGGCGTAGGCGTCGGCCCATTCCTTGTCGCGCTGGGCGCGGGTGGAGCCGAGGCCGTGGCCGGCGTCGAAGGTGACGCGCAGGAGGATCGGCTTGTCGGACGTCGTCGCGGCGAGGAGGTGCGCAGTCATCTTGGCGGGGTGCCAGGGATCGACGCGCGGATCGGTCATGCCGGTGGTGAGCAGGATGCCGGGATAGGCTGTGCCGGGCTTCACGTGCTGGGTTGAATCCATCGCGTAGAGGCCCTTGAAGCCGTCCTCGGTGGTGACCGAGCCGAACTCCGGGATGTTCGGCGGGCCGTTCTGGCCGAACTCAGCGCGCAGGTTGTTGCAGACACCGACCTGGCTGACGACGGCGCCGAAGAGATCGGGTCGGTCGGTGACCGCGCGGCCGACCGTGATGCCGCCGGCCGAGCCGCCGTTGATCACCACCTTGCCGACGCTGGTCCAGCCTTCGGCGATGAGGTGTTCGGTGCAGGCGATCATGTCGCCCCAGGTGTTGGGCTTGTTCAGCAAGCGGCCCTGTTCGTGCCATTCGCGGCCGTACTCGCCGCCGCCGCGCACATTGGCCGTCGCCCAGATGCCGCCGCGCTCCATCCACGCGATGAAGCGCGGACCGAAGAAGGGTTCGGAGTTGATGCCGTAACTGCCATAGGCTTGGAGGAAGACCGGGGCGGTGCCGTCCTTCGCGATATCCTTCTTGTAGACGATGGAGACGGGCACCTTCGTGCCGTCCTTGGCCGTCGCGAAGAGGCGTTCGGAGGTGAAGCCGCTGACGTCGATGGCGGGCTTGGCGACGAGGCCGGTATCGGTGACCGCGCCGTCGGCGGTGATCTCGTACAGCGTCGCGGGGACGACCCAGCTGGCGAGGTTCATGAAGACGCCGTCGCGGGCGCTGTCGGCATAGACGCCGCCGATGGCGCCGTCATAGGGGAGCGCGATGTCGGAGAGCGTGCCGTCGATGAGCTTCTTCATGCGCGCGACGCCGCCGTCGAGATACTGGACGTAGAGCGCGTCTTTCGCCGGCACGAGATATTGAAGCACGGAATCGGCCTGCGGGATCGCCTCGGTCGCCGTGGCGATGCCGGGCGAGGCGAAAGTGGTCTTGAGGGCGCGGTAGCGCGGCGCGTCCTTGTAGGTGACCGCGAAGATATCGTCGCCGCGGAAGGTGACGCCGGTGACCTTGTCGTCGGGAACGCAGACGAGTTGCAGATTGCCGTTGGCGGCGATCGCGTCGGCGAGCGTGCCTGCATAGACCTTGATCTCGTTCTGCACGCCCGCGACGAGGGTGGCGATCACCTTGTCGGAGCCGGCCTGGGTCACGAAGTTCGGGAATTCGATCTCGGTGATGTCGACGCCGGGGAACTGGCCGCGCGCGAGGACCTTCACGTCGGCTGAAGGATCGGTGCCGATGCGGTGAAGCCAGCAGACCGAGTTCTTGTAGTAGTCGGTCGAGCCCTTGGCGGCGTCTTCGGCGAGGCGGTTGAAGAAGAAGCCGGTGCCGTCGGGCAGCCAGTTGATATAGGCGTATTGCGCGCGGTTGATGCGCTCGGGGAGGATCTCGCCCGTCTCCACCTTCATGATGTGGATGATGCTGTCTTCGGAGCCGGATTTGGACAGGCCATAGGCGAGATGGGTGCCGTCATAGGAGGCGGTCCAGTAGTCGAGCGAGACATGGGCGTCGCCTTCCGACAATTTGGTCGGATCGACGAGCACGCGCTCCTCGCCCGTCATCCCCTTGCGGACGGTGAGGATGAAGTTATCTGCGCCGAGCGGACGCTTGTTGATGAAGACATTCTCACCCGCGACCTGAATGCCGGAGACGATTTCAAGATCGCCCGCCAGTTCCGAAACGCGCGCCTGAATGGCGGCGTAGTCGCCGAGCTTCGCCAGCGCCGCTTCGGTGTGGGCGGCGTGACCCTTCATGAAGGGTTCCCAGTCCCGGTCCTTGGCGTTCTCCATCCAGCGGTAATTGTCGGTGATGTCGGTCCCGAAGAAATTTTCGGTCACCGGTTCGACGCGGGCGACCGGCGGGCCGACATGGATGTCGGGCGGCGGGGCCATGTTGGCGAAGGCGCCGCGCGGCAGGAGGCCGATGGCGGCGGTCGCGGCGGCGGAGGAGAGCAGGGTGCGGCGGGAAACGATGTGCATGACGGCCTCTGGCGGCTGAACGTTGCCGGAGAGGCTGCATTGCGCACGCGCGCCGTTCAATGCGGCGCGGCGGCGCGGCGCGTGTCATTGATCACTTGATGGTGACGGTCGCGCCCGAGTCGGTGAGGCTGCGGGCGAGAATTTCGGCATCGCCGCGCGAGAGGCCCCTGGCGACGAAGCCCGGCGCGGCATCGACCAAGTCCTTGGTCTCCCTGAGGCCGAGCTGTGTGAACAGGCGCAGTTCCTTGATGACGGCGATCTTGTTCGGCCCGGCATCTTCGATGCGGACGCTGTAGGGACCGCCATCACCGACTGGCGCGGCAGGCGGGAAAACGCGACGGGGCGGCGAAGCTTCCGCTCCGCCGCCCCGATTGCGTCCAATCAGATAGCCGATGAGGAGGCAGCCCGCGACGATGGCGAAGAGCTGCCAGCTCTCCATTACTCCGCCGCGTCCTTCTTGGTCTTGGCGGCGACTTCGGCGGCGTGCTTCTGCAGCTGCTGCATCACTGCGCCGCCGGCGGCGGCCATCAGCGCCCCCGCATTCGCCCTGGTGTGCTCGTAGCTGTCGACGCGGGCGGAGTTGGCGCCGTGGATGACCGGCGTCACGTAGCGCTGCCACATCTCGTAGGACTTCTTGGTTTCCTCGAACGGCGCCCAGTTATGGGCGAGCTGGAGGAAGCAGCCGAACTCGCCCTGCTTTTCCTGCAGGCGGCGGATCTGGGCGATGGCGTCATCTGGCGTGCCCACGACGATGGTGCCTTCGCGCAGGCCCCGCTCCAGCGGATCCTCGTTCGGGTCCTGGTTGACGTTGAGCGGCGAGAGGTTCGCGAAATACTGCGCCCATTTGTAGTAACCGAAGCGCACGTTCTCCATCGCCTTCTCTTTCGTCTCGGCGAGGTGGACGGGGCCGACGAGGCGCAGCGCTTCGGGGTTCATGGTGCGGCCGTTTTCGGCGGCGACCTCGTTGGCGATCTTCCAGTTGATGCCGAGCGCGTCATAGCCGCCGGCCTGGGTGGCGGCGACGCAGAGCATGCCGAAACCGTGCTTGCCGGCGAGCTTGCCGCCCGACGGCGTGACCGACGAGGCGACGCAGATTTCAGGATGTGGCCAGGTGTAGGGCTTCACCTGGCAAATCGCGTTGTCGAGGTTGAACCAGTCGGTCTTCTTGGTGACGCGCTTGCCGTTGAAGAGATCGAGGATGACCTCGAGCCCTTCGACCATGCGGTCGCGCTGCACCGACGGGTCGATGCCGAGCTGGAAGGCATCCGACGGCAGGAGGCCCGGACCGACGCCGAACATGATGCGGCCGCGCGTCTGGTGATCGAGCTGGATGATGCGGTTCGCGGTGGTCAGCGGGTTATGGTAGGGCAGCGAGATGACGCCGGTGCCCAGCTTGATGCGTTTGGTGCGCTCGGCGGCGGCGGCGATGAAGACCTCCGGCGAGGGGATGATCTCGAAGCCCGCCGAGTGGTGCTCGCCGATCCAGGCCTCTTCGTAGCCGAGGCGGTCGAGATGCTCCATCAGCTCAAGGTCGCGATGGATGCACAACGTGGGGTCTTCGTCAGTCGGGTGGAAGGGCGCCATGAAGACGCCGTTGCGCATGCGAATAGCCATTTAAGTTCTCCCGCCGCGATCCTTCGATGGGCGCGGCTGTTATGTATTGCGAACCGCCGGATCAAACGCCTCCCCGGCGGTAGAGGCAAGATGCCCCCGGCGTCAGGCCGGACCCGAGTTTGCATAGGCTTTCAGGCCCTCAGCGCGCGTGACCTCGCCGACATAGCCGAGTTCGGCGCGCGCTTTTGCGTCATTCGTTGTGAAGGGGCGGCCGATGAGACGGACCATGGTGCGCGACATCGGCGGGTCGTCCTTCGCGCGGCGGAGGCGGGCCCAGAATTCCATCACGCCCGCGAGCATCCAGGCAACGCCATAGGAGAAGCTGGGGGATTTCGAGATGTCGAGGCCGAGCGCGCTGCCGACATCGGAGAGGAAATCGCGGAGCGTCGCGGGTTCGGCATCGTTGATGAAATAGGCAGAGCCGCCTTTGCCCTTGTCGAGTGCGCAGATGAGCGCCTCGACGACATTGTCGACGTGGCAGGTGACATTGGCGAAATTGCCGCCGCCGATGAAGCCGAACTGGCGGGCCTTCACGATTTTCGGGAGCGCCGTGGAGAAGGCGTCGCCCGCGCCCCAGATGCCGGGCGGGCGGAGCGCGATGGTGGTGAAGTCCGGCGTGTTGGCGGCTCGGACGAGCTGTTCGGCCTCGGCCTTGGTCGCGATGTAGGGCGAAAAGCTGTTCGGGAAGATGGGCGCGGTTTCATCCGCGTCGACGACGGGCGAGCCCTTGTCGTCCATCACCACCGCTCCGGCGGAGATGTAGACGAAGCGGCGCGCGCCGGCGCGGCGGGCGGCATCGAGCATGGCGCGCGTGCCGTCGACATTCGATTTGTGGAAGACGGCGCGGGGGCCGGTGAAACGGAAATGCGCAGCGACGTGGAGGACGGCGTCGCAGGCGGGGAAATTGAGCGGCGGATTGTCGAGATCGCCGTCGATGGCGGTGGCGCCGAGCGCTTCGGCCGCACGCTTCGATGAGGACGAGCGGGCGAGGGCGAAGACCTCGTGTCCCGCTGCGATGAGCGCAGGAACCAGCCTGCCTCCGAGAAACCCGGAAGCACCCGATACAGCGATTTTCATGTGTCAGCCCTTTTTTGCGGCTTTCAGGACGGTGGACATCGCGGCCTCTCGGAGCGCGGTGACGGTTTTCGGCAGCGGCGGTGTTGCGCCGGTGACGTAGAGAATTGCGGCGGCGTGGGCGGAGGCCCAGACGAGATCGGCGGCGGCGGCAACAGGGAGCGCGAGGCCGCCCGTCGCCGCGATGCGTGCGAGGCGATCTTCCAGAATGGCGCGTGACTGGCGGGCGGCGGGAATATCCGCACCCTGCAGGAAGCGGGCGAACATGGCCGTGTAGAGTTTCGGGCGGGCAGCGGCGAAGGCGACGTAATCGTCCCAGCCGCCTTTCAGGGCCTTGAGGAGATCGCGCTCATTCGCCTGTTTCTCCTTCGACTTCAGGAACTGAGCAAAGGCTGCCTCGATGGCGGCGCTGAGGAGGCCGTCGGCGGTGCCGAAGTGATGATAGAGCGTCGGCGCGGTGACGCCCGCGATGGCGCAGGCCGCACGTGTGGAAAAGCCGCTCTCGCCGCTCTCTTCGAGCAGTTTCAGGGCAGCGGCGACGAGGGCAGTGCGGGCGTCCATGCTTCCTGTATAGCAGTGCTATACGGCGCTGCCTATAGCGATGCTATAGAGCCTAGCGCCGGTCGCGCGACCGCCCATGCCAGACGAACGCGAGAATGAGCGCCGCGACGGCGACGATGGGGCCGGCGACGGCGGGCAGAATGATGAGAACAGCGCCGGCGCCGTCGCCGTTCATCGCGTCCTTCACCCAGGGCTTGTCGGCGTTGGCGATGAGGAAGCCGCCGAGGCCTGCGCCGATGGCGGCGACGATGAGCGCGATGTTGCGCGCCTTCTTCGGATTGCGGTCAGCCGCGCGGGCGGGCGCGGAGAGGATGTGCGCGACCGGGCCCAGCTTCACCGGCTCAGCATACCAGGCGACGGCGGCGCGGCCTTGCTGCGCGGCCTCCGGCGCGACGGGAAAGCGCATGCAGAAGTGGCGCGCCGAGGTTTTTGCGGTGGGGGGGTAATAATAGAAGAGCTCGATGGCCTGGGGCGACGAGTCCACAAAGCGCGCCATTCGAAGGTCCGCCTTGCCGGCGGTGAAATAGGCGTCGCCCACGCGCAGCGCTTCTCTCGACACGACGATCTCGACCGGCGCGTCGATGGTGGCGGGCACCTCGATGGGATTGACGCGCCATTCGGGCTGCAACGCGGCGGTAAGACCGCGATCGAGCTCGGCGAAGCGCCGCCAGATTTCAGGCTCGATGTTCCAGCGGCCAAGCAGACCCTCGCCGCGATCGAGGCGCTCGAACGAGCGGACAGAGAAATACAGATAGATGCCGGCGACGGCCGCGATGGGCGCGACCATCATGCCGCCGATCATCAGCACGATCTGGAGCGTCGAATCCTCGCCCTCGCTGTCCATCGCCAACGAGATGGCGATGGCGGCGAAACCCGCCAGCGCGATCAGAATGACGATATCGCGCCAGAATTTCGGGTTCTTCACGGCTTAGCCCAGCGGGAACGTCATTGAAGTTTTTCGATCGCCACCGACGACATCATTTCCTCCGTGGTCTTGAGACCGAGCTGCGAGTTGATCACGGGATAGGCGAAGCAAAAGTGCAGAATTCGGTCAGCTCCGTCTCTGCCTGCGCCACGGTCGGCCAACTCCCATCGTTGGACGACGATTTCTGTTCCGCCGCCGAACTTGATCGGTCTGAAGCCGTAAATCATCACCGATCCCGGCCGGTCGTCAGCGACAACCTTTCGCAATGTGATCGGGGTGACCAGTTCACCGTCCTCCGCCAGCATTGTCTTGAAGTCGCGTTCGGCGCGACTGCGTATCTGCTCCCAATCCTCATCGGAGAGATTGTCCCAAACCTCCACCGGCATCGCGCGATTGTTGGAGTCGCTAAACGAGGCATGCAAATTCAGTGTCGGGGGACTGTTCTCACTGAAGGTGGCGGCATTGTTTCCCGAAAGGCAGATCTTTTCGAGAAGGGCGGCATCGGGCGTATGTGCGGCCAAATCGTCGGCGACCCAGCGAGCGGGCACCACCATCGACACACCAGGTATTACGGTGGCCCGCGTCCATTGCTGTCCGGATGTCGCGGGATCGGCTTGCGCGAGCCATAGACTGCTCGCGCAACCGACGGCTAACGCCAGACCGATTGAGCGCCGCCCGCCGTTCAATCAGTTCACCCGGCGCTCTTTGCCGGCCCAGAACGGTTCGCGCAGTTCGCGGCGGAGGATCTTGCCCGAGGGATTGCGCGGCAGGCCTTCGATGAAGTCGATGGACTTGGGCGTTTTGTACGAGGCGATGCGCGTCTTGGTGAAGGCGATGATGTCTTCGGCGCTGGTGTCGGCGCCGGGTTTGAGCACCACCATGCCCTTCACCGCCTCGCCCCATTTCTCGTCGGGCACGCCGATCACGGCGGCGTCGGCGATGGCGGGGTGGCTCATCAGCGCGTTCTCGACCTCGGCCGGATAGACGTTCTCGCCGCCCGACACGATCATGTCCTTCACGCGGTCGTAGATGAACAGGTAGCCCTCTTCATCGAAGAAACCGGCATCGCCCGTGTAGAACTTGTTGTTGACGATGGCCTTGGCGGTCGCGTCGGGCTTGCCCCAATAGCCTTTCATGACGGTCGGGGCCTGAATGGTGATTTCGCCGACCTGGCCCTGCGGCACGGGCTTGCCGTTCTCGTCCAGCACTTCGATGACGAAGCCCGGATAGGGCAGGCCGCAGGAGCGCAGCTTGCCGCGCGCCGGATCGTGCGCCTCGGGCGGCAGATAGGTGCCGGCGCCGACGGTTTCGGTGAGGCCGTAAAGCTGGGTGAAGTTGGCGCCGAGCACGCGCTGCGCGTTGACGAGCACCTCTTCCGAGATCGGCGAGGCGCCGTAGAAGACGCGGTTGAGGGTGGAGAAGTCGCGCTTCTCCACGCCCGGAACGGCGATGAGGAACTGGATCACCGCCGGCACCAGGAACATCGCGTTGATGCGTTCCTTCTCGATCAGGTCGATCACCTTCACCGGGTCGACCTGCTTCATGATGATGCTGGTCGCGCCCTGGCCCGTCGCCATGACGCCGGCGTTGAGGCCCGCGACGTGGAAGTTCGGCATGGCGCAGAGCGCGACCTCGCCCGCGTCATAGCCGCCCCAACCCGCCTGCTGGGCGTGATCGAAGAACGAGATGTAATTGCCGTTGGTGAGCTGAACCCCCTTGGGGTGGCCGGTGGTGCCGGAGGTGTAGAGCTGAACCACGTCGTCATCGAGCTTGATGTCGAGCATGGGATCGGTGGCGGACTGGCTGTCGCGCCAGGCCTCGTAGACCGGCCAGTCGGCATGCGGGCCGTCGATGGCGATGAAGTGCTTCACCGTGGTGAGCTGCGCCTTGATCGGCTCGATCAGCGGCAGAAACTCGGCGCCGACGAACAGCACTTCGGCCTGGGCGTCGTTCAGCACATAGACGATCTCGGGCGGCGCGAGGCGCCAGTTGACGCCGACCACCACGACATTCGCCTTGAACGAGCCGAACACGACTTCGAAGAAGCGGTCGGAGTTCATGCCGATATAGCCGACGCGGGCGTGGGGCTTGCAGCCGAGCTTGATGAGGCCGTTGGCGACCTGGGTCGCGTAGGTGTCGAGCGCCTTGAAGCTGGTGCGGCGGTCTTCGAAGACCTGGGCGATGGCGTCCGGGCGCGCCTTGGCCTGCGCCCGCGTGATGTCGGCGCATGTCTTGATGGCGTCCAGATCGAACATGTCCTGAAGTCCCTTCCCTGAGGTGTTTTTTGTGGATTGCCCGGACCTTAGCGGCGCGGTTGACGCCTAGGCAAGGCAGGGCTTGCGAACTGGACCGAGGCGTCCAACGATGGGCGCAACAAAAGAACACATCACGAGGAGACGCCAATGCCCCGCCTGAAACCGCTCGAACCCTCCGAGGCGCCGCCCAAGGCCGCCGAGGCGCTGGCCAAGATGGCGCAGCTCAATGTCTTCAAGGTGATGGCGCATGGCGACGGACTGCTGCCCGCCTTCTCGCGGCTCGGCGGTTATCTCCTCAGCCGGTCGAAGCTCGATCCGCATCTCAGGGAGATCGCGATCATTCGCGTCGGCGTGCTGAACAAGGCGAAATACGAGGTGCACCAGCATATGCGCATCGGGCGCGACCTCGGCATGCGCGAAGAATTGCTCGCTGGCATCCATGAAGGACCGCTCGCCGATGGGCTGACCGAGATCGAGCGGCAGGTCATCGCGATCACCGACGATGTCGTCGCGAATGTGCGGGCGGGCGATGCGACCTACGATCCGCTGGCGAAGGTGCTCTCCTCGCAGGAGATGGTCGAGCTCGTCATCACGATCGGCTTCTACATGATGGTCTGCCGCTATCTTGAGACGTTCGACGTCGAGATCGAGACGGCGCCGCCCGAAGGCAAGATCGACGTCGGCCAGGCGCGCACATGAGCGAGCGTCATATCCATCTGCCACCGGAGAGCCTGGGGCAAGCGCCGGGGCGGGGCAGGCTGGTGGGGCGGCGTATTCTCGTCGTCGGTGGCGGGCAGACCGATATCGGTGAGGATGACACGCCGGCCGGCAATGGCCGCGCGATGTCGATCTTGTTTGCGCGCGAGGGCGCGAAGGTCGTGGTCGCGGACCGCGTGCTGAAGACGGCGGAGGCGACCGTCGCGCTGATGCCGGCCGGGCAGGGCACGGCCATAGCGGCGGATGTGTCCGATCCCGCAGCCATCGAGACGATGGTGGCGGATGCGGCGGCGGTTCTGGGCGGTCTCGACGGGCTGGCCCTCAATGTCGGCATCGGCGGGAAGCCGCTGCTCGCCAATAACGACGCCAAGGAATGGGATTTCACTTTCGCCGTGAACCTGCGCAGTCACATGCTGAGCGTGCGCGCGGCGTGGCCGCATTTCGCGGATGCGTCGAGCATCGTGTTCATTTCGTCCATCGCAGGCATCAAGCCGGGGAGCCGGATTCCGGCCTACGATTCCTCTAAGGCCGCCCTGGGCGGGCTCTGCCGTCATGTCGCGCTGGAGGGCGAGAAGCGGGCGATCCGGGCGAATGTGGTTGCGCCGGGGTTGATGGACACGTCCATCGGCCGGCTGGCCTCGCGCGGGCGGCCCTCGCGCACGACGACGCCTGTGCCGCTGTCAAGGCAGGGGACGGGCTGGGAGACCGCCTATTCAGCCCTCTTTCTGATGAGCGACGAAGCGGCTTATGTGACGGGACAGACTTTGGTCGTCGACGGGGGACTCAGCGCGCTGCGCTGACAGGCAAGGAAAACAGATGAGCGACACACTCAAGCACTGGATCGATGGCGCGAAAGACCTGCTGCCGGGCGCGATCAAGCTGCGCCGCACGATCCATGCCTATCCGGAGCTCGGCAACTTCCTGCCCGTGACCGTGAAGACGGTGCGCGATGCGCTGGCGGATCTCGATCTCACCTATGAGGAGGGCCCGTCCTCCTCTGGGTTCATCGCGACGCTGAAAGGTCCCGGTCAGGGGCGCACGGTGCTGCTGCGCGGCGACATGGATGCGCTGCCGATGCCCGAGGACACCGAGGTCGAATTCAAGTCGACCGTGCCCGGCGCGATGCATGCCTGCGGCCATGACAGCCACACGGCGATGCTTGCGACCGCCGCGCGCCTGCTGCACGCCAATCGCGACAAGCTGGCCGGCACGGTGAAGTTCATGTTCCAGCCGGGCGAGGAAGGTCATTTCGGCGCGGTGAAGATGATCGAGGACGGGTTGATGGATCGCGGCCCGAAGCCCGACGGCGCGTTCGCCATGCACATCACGCCGAACATTCCGACCGGCGTCTTCGGCGCCAAGGCCGGGCCGTTCATGGCGGCGACCGACGAAGTGCACATCACCGTGTGGGGCAAAGGGGGCCATGCCTCCTCGCCCCAGCACGCGCTCGATCCCGTGCCGATCGCCTGCGAGATCGTGCTGGCGCTGCAGAACGCGGTGACGCGGCGGATCAACGCCTTCGATCCGGTGGTGCTGACCATCGCGCAGATCAATGGCGGCACGACGACCAACGTAATCCCGGAAACCGTGGTGCTGGGCGGCACGCTGCGTTCGGTGTCGGAGGCGTCTCGCAAGCAGGCGAAGGAGGCGATCACCAAGGTCGCGACGAATATCGCCAAGGCGCATGGCGCGTGGGCGGAGGTGGAACTGATCCCCGGCTATGACGTGACGGTGAACGATGCCCGCATGGTGAACCTCGCGGGCAAGGCCTCGCGCGAGATGCTGGGCGAGCACAGCTTCTTCACGATGCCCGCGCCGGTGATGGGCGCGGAGGACTGGTCGTACGTCCTTCAGAAGATTCCGGGCTGCATGGTGTTCTTAGGCGTCGCGCCGGCGGGGTGCGATCACAACACGGCGGCGCCCTGCCATTCCAACAAAATGCAGCTTGAGGAAAGCGCGATGGCGCACGGCGTGGCGCTCTACGCCGCCGTCGCCGAACGCTTCCTCGACAAGGGCTTCGACTAGGCGGCTGCGTCCGCCGCTTTAAAGCGGGCGATCTGTTCGTCGCGGGCCTTGATGAAGGCGGGGCGTGCGGTGGCGCGGGTGACATAGGCCTTGGTGGCCGGGAAATTCTTCAGCCCGTCGAAGCGATCGACGAGGCGGAGCAGGTCGGCCATCAGAATGTCGGCGATGGAGAACGTGCCGGCGAGCCAGTCGCGCCTGCCGATCACCTTTTCGAGGTTGGTGAGGCGCGAGGTCAGCCAGCCATCGACGCGCTCCCAGGCCGCGCCCTGTTTGTCATTGGAGAATTGGTGGATCGACCAGGGGACGGAGACCATCTCCATCGAGTTGAGGCCGGCAATCAGCCATTCGATGGTTTCGATGCGGGCGCGTTTGTCCGTGGGGAGCAGCTTGTCGCTCTTTTCGCCGAGATAGAGGAGGCAGGCGCCGCTTTCGAAGACGGAGATGTCGCCATCCGTCAGCCAGGGCACCTGGCCGAAGGGCTGGTGGGCGAAATGCTGAGGCCCGCGGTCAGCGAACGGCGTGGTCTCGATGCGGTAGGGAAGGCCGGCTTCTTCCAACGCCCAGCAGAGGCGGACGTCACGGACGTGGCCGCGTGGCGGCAGCGGCACCCAGTCATAGGTGACGACGGTGATGTCGCTCATCAGAGGGCCTCCACATACTGGATGAAGCCGGATTTCTTCGCGATCCGGTCGTAAAGCTGCTGGCCGGTGATGTTGGTCGTTTCGGTCAGCC
>VFQQ010002714.1_pt1 | contig 19025 bp, 26 predicted proteins | sample 3512341 | NCBI WGS metagenome assembly VFQQ01 (sample SAMN10412373, study PRJNA504923) | tailings metagenome | isolation source: Relicate 2 Philex TSF1 revegetated site | place: Philippines: Tuba, Benguet | collected 2017-08-29 | reverse complement strand
GTCGGGAGGCAGCAGCTGGCGCTCATTGTGCACTCCAGCAAACCAGCACCCACATTCTTGCTCAGCAGGGCCTGCCGCGGTGCCGGGCGTAAAGGGCAGGATAATCCTGCTTCTGATGAGCCATCACGTTGTAGCCACACCCGCAGGTCCCACACACCTGGTCAAACAGCGCAAAGCGCTTGACTTCGAACAGGTCCTTCACCTCCAGCAGGTTGGCGTGCAGCGTGTCTGGGCAGGCAGGGCAGGCAGACGGAGTGGAGGCAATGAGGGACCAGCTTACTGCTTGCAATTCACAAGGAATGTAGCACTGGTCTACCAGGGCCGCTGCACAAATTCATGGGTGCTGCCCCCCAGCGCTGCCCCGCAGCGACCAAAGATGCTTCACAGCAGGTGCGCAGCACCTTGATCATGCGCCGATCAGCATCAGCAAGGCTCACCCGGGTTGCAGGAGACGTAGACCACTCGGTCAAACTCGCGCAGCAGCTGCACCGTCTGGTCGTCCAGCCCCGCGCGCGGCGGGTCCACCAGCAGGGTGGTGAAGTTCAGGGCGGCCAGGTCCAGCCCCTCCAGCCTGCGCATTGAAAGGCAGCGAGACATTGGTCAAAGCACGGCAATGAGTTGGACACAATGTAAATGGAGCTTGCCCAGGCCCTCCAGCCTGCATGCAGAAAGCAGGGGTGCCCATGGTTGCAGCTTGGCAAGCCAATGTGCTTGCAAGTGTGCTTGTGCACCTCCATGCCCACACTAGCTGGGCCAGAGAAATGCAATGCATCAGCCTGTCCCTTCTCCCTCGCAGCGCACCGCTTCATGGGCCGCCGCTCGTGCCAGGCGGAGGTGAACTCCTCAGAGCTCATGCGCGCCACAAACACGTTGGTCACGCCTGGAGTGGCGGGCGGGTGGGCAGGGGGGGAGGGCAGGTGGGGCCGAGTCGACAGCTCTCTGAGAGCAGTCGGCATGCAGAAGATTCCTGTAGTCATGTAGTCCTGCCATAGCAACGACAACAGCCCCAAGTCCCTGCTCAACGCAGCTGCCCTCGCTGCACGCTGCTCACCGTTGAGCTCGAAGTTGCGCTTGGCCGCCGCCACGCCCGGCTTGCTGAGCTCCGTGGCAACCACCTGGGGAGGGCGGGGCAGGGGCAACAGGTTTATGACGGCCGAAGAGGATATTAACCGCTCATTTCCAGCTGTGACAGCATGGGTGCATGCTGGACAGCCAGCGCACAGTTCCCAGCATCCCAACCACGGCTGCCAGCATGGCAGCAAGGCACGAGCTCCCCTTCACATTTCTGCCACCCGGCATCAGCTCACCTTGCGGAAGTTGGGGGCCACCGCCTGCGTGAAGTTGCCGTTGCCGCAGTACAGCTCCAGCAGGTCGCCGTCCGTGGAGCCGGCTGCAAATAGTAAACAGACGCATCGGGCACATCAGCCCGCAGTTGAGAGCAGCAAGACCAACCGACTCGCAGGTTGCTGCTCCTAGCCCCGTCTGCGTGCCAGGCGAGGGTGCTTGCCACATGCCACCACACCACCCCAGCGCCGCATAACCAGCAACCGAGCGCACCTGTGACGCTGCGCGCCCAGCTGAGCATGTTCTGGCACATGCCGCCGTTGGGCTGGCTGAAGCTGGCCTCTATCTGGATCTGCTTCAGCCGCAGCTCGTCCACCTGCTCGTCCAGGAGTGAGCGGCTGGCTCAATCAGTGGGTGCAGGAGTTGCAAAACGGTGGCAAGGCAGTTGGCGGCGGCACTGACCAGCACTCCAGCATGCAAAGTGTCACAGCAAGCTCGCACAGGTGCCCACTGGCCAGCACTGCAGCCAGCACAGCGTGCCACCAGCATGTTGGTCTGCACTGTGATGCCCTGGGCTCACCTGCAGCTCCTCCAGCACCTCGTCCGCATCCACGCACACTTTCTGCCCCCTGCAATTAAGCATTCACCAGCACATGGCACGTGGTTGTGGAGCGGTGTGGCCAGGCAGCAATGGCACTCACACAGTCTGTCTATAGAGCGAGCCGCTCAGCGTGATGCACAAGCAGCTGCCGGGTTTTACACGACCCATCAGCAGCTCCAGCAAGCATGTACCCACTTGCTGCGCCCAACGATGTGTGGCATGGCCTTGCTGCTGGGCGCTGTGGCCAGGGCTTCACGCAGCTGCTGCGCTGCCTGCACAGGCGTGCGTTGGCAAGGCAGAGGCAACTGTCCGTCAGCTCAAACTCAGGCCGCATCACACGAATTGCAGCACATGCACAAAACAGTGGAATGCAGTAGCTTGGCAGGCATGCAGGCGCAAGCTAGAGCAGGCAGCCTAGAGGCGGCAATTCCCATCCCACGCGATGCCCCACCTGCTTCCACTCATCGTCCAGCTTCTTGTGGTAGATCAGGCTGATCATGGACTGCCCGCTCAGCGTGGTGTGGAAGTTGGCCTGCTCATAGAAGGGGGACAGGCAGCAGGCGCATGGGGGATCAGCAACCGCTGCCCAGTGTGGGTGCCCAGGCTGAGCAACCACATTGCCACGCCAGCCTGCCCAGGCGCGCCACGGCAAGGCGGGCTCCCACAAGGCAGACACGCTCGCCACATGCGCTCAAACCGACAAGCGCGCAACCCATCATGCCCATTTTGCTGCCCACCTGGAACAGCTTCTTGCGCAGCACGGGGTTGGCCAGCACGTGCTGGCGCAGCAGGCCCATCAGCTCGTTCAGCAGCTCTGTGGCAATGCAAAGGGGGGCAGGGCGAAGGAAATGCGTGTGCACAGCAAAGCAGGTGCGATGCGACAGCAGCGCAAGCGCAGCAGCACAGCAGGTTCCAGGGCGAAGTCGTCGGCAACCAAACGCTGGCTGTGCCGACCCATGCTGCGCGGGCGCCGCCCCATGCAGCGCACGCAACCCACCTGAGGCCACGGGGAACTTGTCCACCCGCACGTCCCGGTTCTTTCCCTCCGCATCCTTTTCGTACATCAGGAAGAACATGTCCTCGCCCTGGTGCCACACCCGGAACTCGGCGCTGCGGGGCAGGCAGGGTTGGGGGGCGGCAGATGGTCAGTGTCCGCGGTGCTGCCGCATTCCAAGCTCGGCGCTGCAATAGACCAAGAGGCTTGAGGCGCAAGACCTGGCTGCAGCAGCCAGGCAACTGCTCAAGAGAGGGCAGCATCGTGAAGCACCTTCCACTCCTAGCCAAACACCCGCTTGCGCCCCGCTGCGAACCGATTGCAGACGCGCACCGCATGCGGTAATGCTCCGGCCGGCTGCGATACGCGGTCAGCGGCGGCGGGTTGAACTCTGCAAACTGCGCCGTGATGCGCTGCACCTTGGCCTCCAGCTGCGAGTCGTACTGGCCGGGGTCGATGGTGGTGAGCGCAGGGCTGAACGTCTTGGGCGCGGCGGCGGCGGCAGGAGCGCCGGCGGCGGCCTTGGCTTTAGCGGCCGCGCCGCCTGCCTCCTGCTTTCGGCCCTGCGCCTTGGCGCGAGTCATGCTGCTGCAGCCGTGGCCCAGGCGGCGGCCGCCGAGGAGGCTGTGGGCGGGGCGGGCCAGTGAGCGGCACAGGCTTGCTGCCGCGCGCAAGAGCATCTGGATGAGCGCAGGAATGCTTTGCAGCGCTGGCATGGCGCAATGCATGTCGCCTGCTGCGGCCAACATGGAGCGCAGCGTGTCGGCCAGGCGGGCGGCCGACCGATGGCGGCATGGCCGGCGGATTCTGGACCTCTCATGCTATGTAACGACCTTGGATGCAACCACTAAGTGATAAGGGACAGGGCAGCAGTGGTTTGGGGGCTTGAGGAGGGATCGGCAGGCCAAATGATCGACGTGTGGATCGAGCGGTGCCGTCGGGGTGGAAAGCGCCGATGCTGCATGCTCTCACAGCTCCCATTCTCCTCTTTTCCCAACTTCAATCCTCCAGCCCGACACCCCCAACCATGAGCAAGACCTTCCTGGCGCTCCTGGGCCTGCTGGCCCTCTGCACCGCCGGCGTGCAGGTGGGTGGGGGCCCTGGCCGCCACTCTGGTGGGCTGGGCTGCCTGTGCTGAGGTGCCAGGGGTGCAAGTGGGCTGGAGAGCTGGTCCTTGGTAGCGTGCAGGGGCTAGGGCTCCAAGCTTCGTGTCCGAGGGGTGGCCGAGTCTGTAGTCGGGCGTGTGGCACAGCTGGAGGGCTAGTGAGCCTGGGCAGGGGCCAGCCAGCAAACTGGCAGTTTCTGCCCCTGCCGTCGACGCGGCGGCAGCTCCCGTCGCCACGGCGCGGGCCTGCGCCTCTCTCCACATTCTCACGGCGTGTGTGCAACCTGCCCGCTTTCCTGTTCCTTCAGGCAGATTGTCCGGCGTGCACGTCCACCTACTGCAAGTGAGCCAGGCCCTAGGGAGCCAGGGAATCTTTGCCCGGCGCCTTGACTGCCTCTTTGTCTATCATCCATGCCGGCATCGTTCCACCCCCTGTCTTGCAGCCAGTGCACCTGCACCTATGGCCAAACGTCGTCTGGGACCTGCTACATCACCAGCAAGAGCTGCTCCTGCACCTCGGTACGCACTGGCGTGTAAATGTTAGGTTGCCACGTCCACAGCATTGTTCATCTGAATGCATTGTTTCTCCACAGCTGAGAGGGGGACGGGTACTGCCAATGACAAGGTGGATGTCTCATGTTCCACTTGCAGACGACTTGTACTGGCTCCACGGGGTGCCCCTCTCCCTGCACTGCCGCCTACTGCCAGGCCAACTGCCCCTCTGGGTATGCGGATTGGGGTTGGTGGTGGGCAAAGTGCTTTGCCACGTCCTGCATGCGTTATTCATGACAGCCTGCCCTCCTCGTCCCCCGAGCACCGTTTCAGGTGCACCTGCTGCTACACAGTGACTGCCAACACCTGCACCTTCTCCTCCAAGAGCTGTGCCAATGCGGTGAGTCTCGGCAGCCATTCCAATCCTTTGTTGTGTTCACAGGTTTCGTCAGGCTGTGGCCCACTCTGTTGTGCCACGCCTGCCCACCCTTTCTGGCTGCAGTGCTCCTGCTCCTCCATCAAAGTTACTGGTGGCTACTACTGCAATGGCACCGTCGACAAGTGCAAGTGCCCGCCCGGCTATGCGAGTGGCTCCAAGTGCCTGGTACCATGCCAGTGCCTGTAAGCAAGCCCTCCATGCTCCGTGCACATTCGATAAAAGCGCGCCCAAGCTCAGGCGCTTCCTGCCCCTCCAAATGCATCGCCTCTGTGCCTGCACACCAGGCCCTTAGCTTAGCTAGCCTGCCCCCTTATCAATCCATCCACCACATGCCGTAACCACCAAGCCTCAAGGAATGCTTGCCATCTAAGCTTGCCGCAAGCGATTCTGCTGGCGGCTTCTCCCCGGCCAACCCGCGAAGCGATTCTGCTGGCGGCCTCCATCCCATGCCGTGCATCCGCCGCCTTGCTTTGCCTTGTTGAGACACCATGCCTTGTTGTAACACATGTCATGTTGTTTTCGAAGGCACAAGCACAGCAGGGGCAGTCGGCTCAGTTGCTCAAATGCACTGACTCGGGGCACCGCGGCATCAGTGGCGAGTGCCACCGTCCGCTGCGTGGGCCTGTCAAGTCAGCCCTGCCGCTGCTGCAGGCGGCTGTGCAATCGCTGAACTTCAATTGAGAGCTCCAGGCACCTGTCCAGCAGCTGAGAGGCCGAGTGCGGCCAAAGCGGGAGGGGCCGAGTTGCAAAGGGCAGGGGCGGCGGGCCACGCGCCGCCCAGGCCGCCATGGCGGAGCGTCTGAAATGGACCTACAGGTGCGACGGCGTGTGGCCGCTGCAGCTGCCACTTGTTCGGCTCGGCCCGCGCTGCGGGCTCCCAGGGCGCTCTCGCCGCACTGGGCAGCTCCACTCGGCGAACAGGCTGCTCAGCAGGGCGGCTGGGCCGCCTCCCCCGCCAGCAGTGGCGGCGGCGGCGGCGGCGGGGGCAGGCAGGCACACGCCCAGCTGCCGTGGCCTCGAGTGTGCGTGCTGCTTTCCCCAGCCTGCACCATCCCATGCCCACCCCACCGCCTCTGTAGGATGGAGGAGGCGTATGATGCGGCGGTGGCGCAGTGCGGCGGCCTGGAGGCGGCTAAGCCCAAGGGCGTGTTTGAAGCGATGCAGGCCACGGGCGAATTTCCCGAACTCACCCTCCAGGTGGGCGCCTGCAGTGGAACCTGAATTTACAGGTCTCAAGTAGGCTGCAGTGGATGCTGTAGGACTGCTACGATGTGTCCATGCTGCGGCGGCTGCCTTTGAGGCCATGGTGCTGTGCTGCTGCGCCCTAGCAGTGGTCAGATGCAGTAGGGACTTAGCGCCGGCTGCCCGCGCTGCACGTGGCATTCATTGCTGAGTCCATGCTGCTCTCTTCCCCCTCGCAATGCAGGCCGTCAAGTGGTGCGTGCGACTCAGTGCACAGGGCAGGGTGGCACAAGGGGTCCAGTCATTGATGCTGATCATGCTTGCAACAGCGCTGTACCGAACGCAAATCCCCTCTGTCCGACTCTCTGTCTGCGCTTGCGTCATGACCTGCAGGCACCTGCAGTCCCACCGGCGGCGAGAGGCGCGGGAGCGGGAGCATGGCCCCAGCACTGAGATCAAGTGGACGGGCAGGTGGGCGGTACGGGGGCGCGTTGCCGCCCTGGGCTGGACGTCGAAATGTTGTTGGTCCGCTGTTCGTAGCCTGCGTTGGTCTGCACATGGGGTGCATGCAAAGATGCCGAGGCAGCCGCACGAGTAGCTGACTGAGTATCGCCATTGTGTGCCCCCAACGCACCGCAGGCTGGAGCAGCTGTACGAGTCGGCGGTGGCCAGCCTGGGCGGCATTTGGGCGGCCAAGCCCAAGGACATCCACGCCCAGCTGGTGGGGGAGTTCCCAGAACTGACGGTGCAGGTGGGCCCAGTTTTGCTGCGCAGGTGTTGACTTCGCAGCTGATAAGCAATAAGACTGGGAAGGGCTTGATGGCGCTGCAGCCCTGCGAAGGGGCATTTTCGCTCTGTGCCTGCACCACAACCAGCCGCCGTGATGCCAAGAGTGCATGTTGCAGCAGCAGCCACACACTTTCCTCTGCCTGCCCCCTGCCCTGCCCACCGCAGAGCACCAAGTGGCACCTTTATGCGCAGCGGCGTGCTGAGGAGCGAGTGCGGCAGCGCCAGGAGACCACCACACCGTGAGTAGTGGGCAGCAGCCAGAATTGTGTTGCAGCAGCGGCGGCTGGTGCAAACGCATGTTGCCATGAGCCAGCCAGGACTGCTGCCACAGCTGACTTGACTGCCCACCAGCCAGCCAGCAGGCACTTGCGGCAGCCTGCCGAACCAGCATGCCTCACTCCCCTGGGCTGCCCTGCAGGTCTTCTGCCGCCTATCAGCAGCAGGAGGAAGGGGAGGAGCAGGAGCCGGAGGAGCGGCAGCAGCGGTCTGTTGCGCGGGCCAGCAGGCCGGGCGCCAAGCGGCGGCAGAGCAGCCGGCAGCGGCGGCGGCCAATCGACGAGGATGAGGAGGAAGATGAGGAGGAAGGAGAGGCACCCTCCCCACGCATGCCACGTCAGCAGTCGGCATCTTCGCTGGTGTCATTGCCAGCTGCGCCCGAGTCCATGCAGCAGGATGGGTTGTCCCCAGCGGCAGCCGCCGCAGCACAGGTGCTGCCTGCGCTGGCATGGGGCGAAGTGCAGTCTGGTATGCCCAGCCTGCTGCCTGCTGCCAGCCCTGCAAGCGGGCAGCAGCCGCAGCAGGGGGGGCAGGCAGTGTCGGCGGCAGCAGCACACTCAGCTTCTCTCGCCTCGCAACAGCAGCAGCAGCAGCAGCAGCAGCAGTCGGTGGGCCGACCTGTGGCGCTGCGGCCTCAGCACGCTCCCTGGACAGTCTTTGCGTACGCGGCAGCATGCAGGGCACTGGTGCACCGCCAGCGCCGCGTGCAGTTCATCCGGCAGGTGGGTGGGTGTGCAGAGGGGCTGCCTGCCTGGGGCCCTGCTTGCGCTGTGCCGGCGAGGTGGCTGGGCGGAGGCAGCCAACAGCGACAGTGCCCTGCCATACGCCACCACCTGGAGGATTGTCGCCGACAGGCAGGTGTGGCCCTGCCGTACCCCACCTGTTGTGACCCCCGCCGTTGCTGCCATCGCACACATGCAGGTGGTGATGGCTCTAGAGCAGCAGGCTAACGAGCTTCGCATGGTGGTGGACGGCTTGGAAGGGGGCAGCAGCGATGGCGACAGCGCCGCCCTCCTGCCGCTCCTCGCCCCCAACTTGTCTGGAGGCCTGGGCGGCAGCAGCATGCTGCAGCCGCTGGCAACCGCTGCGTCGGGCGGCTTGGCCGATGTGCCAGCCGCGCTGATGCGAGCGGTGGCTTCGGCCACGGCGGCGCAGCCGCAGCGCAGCATAGCGGCGGGGGCGGCTGTGGGGCGGCTGCACGGCGGTGGCCTGGGCTGGCCAGCACAGGGCGGCAGCAGCGGCGGTTCGAGCGGCGGCGCCGGTTCAGCGGTGCCGCCGTTGCCGGGTGCGGTGCCAGGCCCGTACCAGAAGCGGGCGCACGACCCAGCCAGCTGCACAGCCCCCAACTGCCGCCTGTGCGCGTATGAGCAGCGCCTGCAGCAGCGAGCGGGCCAGCCCAAGGCGCAGCAGCCGCACCCGCCGTTCCTGCAGCCAGTGGTGGAGGCACAGCCGCCGCCGCAGCAGGCGCAGGCGCAGCAGCAGCTGGCGGCGATGGAGCTTGGGCTGGGTGGGCAGCTGTTGGGTGCTGATCCGAGCGATGCTGTGGCAAAGGCCATGCTGGAGGCCAGCGGTCTGTTGGAAGGATCTGGGCTGGTGAGCGGCGGAGTGAGCGCCCCGCTGCTGGACGCGCTGCTGCACAACCTGCCGTCGCTCCCCACGCTGCTGCCGCACCCGCCGCCCAGCTAAACCCCGCAACGCTCGACGGGCCCTGAGGGCAGCCCTGCGGAATGTACCAATGCAGCCTGCTTGTCCGTGTACGTGCTTTGTAAATCTTTCCGCCTGCGCGGGAAGCCCTGCCAGCTGCTGGGCAAAGCGAACCAGGGAAGCATACAAGGAGGACGGCGCCGCCGCGCTGTGCCGCAGCGCGCTGAGCGGCGGCGTCTGCTGCCGCAGCAGGATGCCTGCTTCTGGGGCATCGCCTGGCGCTAAACGCCTGCTCGCTTCCTGCCCCACACACCCTGCGCTCTCCAGCTAGTTCTTGGCCAAGCCCTGCAAGCTTCGCAACTCAAGTTTGCGTGCCAATGGCGCCCCGCCGGCGGGGAGCTGCTGCCCCACAGGGCGACCAGCGGTCATCAATTGCCGTGCAAATTGGCGCTCTGCCCCCAGAGCTGCTGGTGGCGGCCCTTTGCCTTCGTCCCGCTGCTCGAGCGGTCAGCTTGGGACGCAGAGAGCTTGCATGCGCAGTATCAATCTCGATGGAATTGAGTGCAAGCAGCCAGCCGCGCGCCCACCAAGCAGCGCCCCCCACCGCTGCCGCCATCGCATTCCCCTGCCGTACCTCCCATTTCCCTGCAGGCACAGCAGCCTATCCCTGGTGTGCCGCCAGTGGGCGGAGCTGGTGCACAGCCCTCCGCTGCTGGGCAGCCTGGACATTGCGCTCTGCTCGGCGGACGAGGGGCGGCTGCTGGCGCGGCTGCGGGCGTTGGTCGAGTGGATGGCCCGGCGGGCGGCGGGGCACGTGCAGCAGCTCCGTTTAGAGGTGGCACTCAAACACGGGCCGGCTGTCGGTCTGGCCCAGGGTGAGCATCAGGAGCTGGGTGCCACCGTGGCAGCTGCGCTCAGCCTGCTCGCTGCCAGCTTGCGGCAGGTGCGGCTGGCCAGCCGCGGCGTGCTGCTGCCGCCGCTGGGACCCTGGCTGGCACCGCTGGCAGGGCTGACCAGCTTTGAGCTCAGCTCTGATTCCTACATACTGCCCGTCAGCGGATCCCTGCGCTGCCTGACGGGGCTGCGCGGCTTGATGCACCCAGGGGGCACGTGCTGCTGGTGACTGGCGCATGCCTGCCGCCCTGCCTCACAAGCCTCTGGATGCACTCTTCATCCCTGCCCCCTGTGGTGCGTGCTGAGCGTGCTGAGCCACAACATGGCTGCTGCTGCAAGCTGACGGGGGTGCTGCATTGAGAACTGGTGTGCAGCAGGACAGACTTGCCATGCTGCATATGGTTGAAAATGCCATGCAGTGCTGCGCCCGCGTGTCCAGGCTCAATTTGCTCACGGAATTGTTACTTACTCCCAACCTAGCCTCACCCACTTCTGCCCCGCCCTCTGCAGCTGGGCAGCCTGCAGCATCTGCAAGAGCTGACGCTGGTCGGGTGCCACCCCGACCCAGAGCAGTATGCTCCCCTTGCGCTCCTGAGCTCCAGCCTCACCTCACTCAACCTCACCAGCCTCGACTGCGTGCCAGACTGCCTATCTGAGCTCACTGCACTGCGCCGCCTGAGTGAGTTGCCTGCTGCAATGGCGGTGGCTGACACATAACATGTGTGTGTCTGGGGCAGGAAGGTGGGAGTGTGCGAGACCCACAGTGCATGCAGGCGGGCGCCTGCTGCTTGCAGCAACCAAGCAGCCACCCACACGGCGCCATGCTAGAAATGTACAAAAGACTGACTACCTGCGGCCCGTTGGCCTGGGAAACCACTGCCTCACCTGCCGCCTCCCTGTCTTATCCGTGTGCAGCGATTGACGACATTCACGCCAGTCTGGAAACACCAAACGACGAGGTGCTGGAGCACGCACTGCCTGAGCTGCAGGAACTGACGGCAGTGGTGAGCGCGGCACAGTTTCCGATCGCTTAGAGAGCTGCTGACCAATTGTGACATCGTGACCATTTGTGATACCGAGGCCATCCGTGGCTCGCTGTCGCACTGTGCGTGTCATCGTGCAGCCCGCTGCTGCTGTCGTCCAGACAGGTTCCTGCCACTGTCGCCCCTGTTGTTGTGCCGGGTTGCCATCACGCCTCGGTTTCCCAACTCCCACCCACTGCAACCACCCACCCTCCGCAGTACCTGTTGTCCGGGGGGATGCCCGAGACGCCCGCTGCGCTGTCCTTGCTGCGCCGCCTGCACACTGTCTGCTGGTTGGGGTACGACAAGGAGCCTCGCCGGCTGCCCGGCGGGCCCTGGCTGAGCAGCCTGCGGCGCTTGGCGCTGTCCTGCCACTTTCTGTCAGCTGCCGCCAGCCTGAAGACGCTCAGCACGGCACGTCAGCTGGAGCAGCTGGGGGTGGCTGACACCTGCCAGCTGCAAGGCTACGGACACGACCTGCATGCGCCGCGTGAGGTGGCATTTTATCGTGATGCCCCTGTGCGGCGCATCATCGAATGGGCGCGACAGCACGCCAGCCTGCAGCTGCTGGCGCTGGGCAAAGTGTTGCCACGCACGGCCGCCCGCGCGGCTGCGGCGCAGCGGGCACGCCCCGGGCTGAGCATTGAGGTGGGGGTGAAAGATGTGTACGAAGCGGCATGCGGCTACGAGTGCCAGTGGCCATGGGCGGGGTAAAACCTTTGCAGTGGCGGCAGATTTTGGCCTGCACTCCTTTCAATTTCATCACTCAGTATAATAGCCAGCTGTAACAATGGCCTTACGGCATGGGGATTGGCAGTCAACAAGCAGGTCCTGCAACGCTGGGCAGCGTGCGCTGCGGCGCGCTGAGCGGTGCTTTGGCACCTGCCTGGTGAGCACCCCAGCGCTTTATCGCGCTTTCCTCGCCGCCCATACTTGTGCCAGCCCAGGGTCGTGCAAGATCGTGGGCAGCTTTGAACTTGGCGGCCATGGCGCCTCGCCGGCAGGGCGACGCGGCCTTCCAGGGCGATCAGCGGCCACCGGATGCGCTGCAGATAAATAATTTGCCGTCGGAGCTGCTGGTGGCGGCCTTTAGCTGCGTGCCGCTGTTTGAACGGTGAGCTTGGCACGTTTTTCGACAGCCTGTATGCATCATCAACTCGCAGAAGGCGATTGCAAGCTGCCTTGCTTTGCTGTGCCCCCTCACAAGGCAGCGCCCCCGCCGCCGCCGCCGCCATTGCATTCCCCTGCCGCCCCTCCCCTTCCCCGTGTAGGCACAGCAGCCTGGCCCTGGTGTGCCGTGAGTGGGCGCAGCTGGTGCACAGCTCCCCGCTGCTGGGCAGCCTGGACATTGCGCTCTGCTCGGCGGACGGAGGGCGGCTGCTGGGGTGGCTGCGGGCGCTGGCCCGGTGGCTGGCCCGGTGGGCGGCAGGGCACGTGCAGAAGCTCCGTTTAGAGGTGGCACTCAAGCATGGGCCGGCTGTCGGCCTGGCCCAGGGGCAGCAGCAGCAGCAGCAGCAGCAACAGCCGCAGCAGCTTCTCAACATTGACGCGGCGCTCAGCATTTCAGCTGCGCTGCGCCCGCTAGCAGGTAGCCTTCGACAGCTGCAGCTGGCCGGCCGCGGCCTGCTGCTGCAGCTGCTGGAGCCCTCGCTGCCGCATGTGACCAGCTTTGAGCTCAGCTCTGACCAGCGGGTACTGCCCGTTTCGGCCACCCTGGCCCATCTGGCCGGCCTGCGCAGCATGCGGCTCGACGCCACCTGTGGGCTGGTTTATGTGGTGCCAGGCACACGCCTGCCGCCCTACCTCACGCGCCTGTGGATCCGAAGCGACTCGTCTGCCCTGCCCGCTGGGGTGCGTGCTGAGATGCAAACACCTGCTGCCACCTGGCAATGCTGCTGCTGCTGCTGTCGCCGCCGCCGCTGCTGCCCATGCGGTGCTGTACTCATTTGGCCAGCCCCAGCCTCTAACTTGCTCACCGGAGCACCCCCCTTCCAACCCACCCTACCACTACCTCCGCTTCCACAGCTCGGCACCCTGAGCCATCTGCAAGAGCTGACGCTTGTGGGGTGCCAACCTCCCACTGATGGCTATGCTGCTCTAGCCAATCTGCACGCCAGCCTCACCTCGCTCAACCTCACCGGCCTGTATTGTGTTCCAGACTGCCTGGCACAGCTGACCGGGCTGCGCTCCCTGAGTGAGTTACCTGCTGCTTTGCCTTGCTCTCTGGGTGCCGTGCTTTCAAATTTCCTGCAATGAGAGGTGAGGGAGAAGGTGTGGGGCATGCAAGGCGCGTCTGCAAGCCCTTGCCCCGGCTTGCAGCAAGCTGGTTGCAGACGGCACGCCCGTGCCATGGTGGTCGCTGCCTGAGCCAGCCGATGCACCTAGCTCTCCTTACTGCCTGACCGCAGCAGTTGTGCGTTCGCACCTTTCAAAGTCAGACACCCAGAGGCCAATCCATTGCTCCCATGATCCCACCCTGAGCGCAGCCATTGCGGACAGCGAGGCCGACCTTGGAGAGGCAGACACTGAGATTTTGGAGCAGGCGCTGCCTGAGCTGCAGCACCTCACAGCCGTGGTGAGTGCCGGGCGCTGCGGGAAGAGCTGGGGCCCGATTGAGGCTGGGCTCGCCTGCGGCTCCATTTATGCTGCGTGCAGGCTGCTGTCAGCCCACCACCACCACCACCACCACCCTGCCGCCATCTCAACCTGTTTCTGCTGCACTCTGCTTCCACCCGCCCCTGCTTGATCGTGCGCGTGGAATCAACACATCAACTGCTTAGCCTCATCTGTCTCCCGTTTTCCCACTCGCCTGCCCACCCGCCCTCCCACCCACTGCAGTACCTCTTTTCCGCCGCGTTGCCGCAAACGCCCGCTGCGCTGTCCTCGCTGCGCCGCCTGCACACGGTCTGCTGGTGCAACTTTGCGAGCGAGCCTCGCCCCCTGCCTGGCGGCGCCTGGCTGAGCGGCCTGCGGCGCCTGGCGCTGTCCTGCCACTTCCTATCGGATGCGGCCAGCCTGAAGACGCTGGATGCAGCGCGGCATCTGCAGCGCCTGGGCCTGGATGATGTGGCAGAGGTGGAGGATCTCTGGCGGGAGCAACGCCAGGAGCAGAGCACGGCTGGCGAGGCAGCGCGGCAGCAGGCCTCGCCCGTCCAGCGGTTCTTCGACTGGGCGCAGCGGCATGGCAGCCTGCAGCTGCTGGCGCTTGATGCATCGGCGGACGTGGTCGCTGCGGCAGCAGTGGCGGCGCAGGGTGCACGGCCGGGGCTGAGCGTCGAGGTGGCTGGGCCTGTGCATGAAATGGCTGAGTTGACGTGCGGCCACGTGTGCCAGCTGACGGGCTAGCATGGTTCTGCGCTGTAGATGGGAGGTTGAGCAAACCCCCATCCCCATGGTGTTATTGTTATAAAATTCACTTGGGAAGGCCGGAAGCAATGCACACCAGCCATGTGGCACCTGTAATGAAGATGTCAGCTGCAAGCCAAACGCCATGCAGAGCCTGCAGGAGGGGCGGCAACAACAGCAGGCGCAGCGGCGCGCCGAGGCGGCCCCATGCAACCTTGCGCCTGCACCAACCGGCGGGGCTACTTGCTTCCGTGCCTAACAGGCTGGATGTTGCGAGCAGGGCTTGGTGGTGCGCCCGGGAATTGACTGCGCTCAAGGTCGGCCTCCCCCAGCGTCCGACTCTGGGGAGCGGCTCCCCGCCTTCCGAGACTCAGCGAGGTGCGTGGAGGGCGAGCGCCCGCCCGCAAGGGCTGCTCACACTGCTGCCCCTCTGCGCCGTCTCTGCCCGCTCGCGACAGGCCACTAGCTGCCGCCGCCAGGCTCGGCCTTTGTACCCTGAATGCTGCCTTCTGCTCCTCTTCCTTTCTTCATGCAGGATCATTTACCCAACATAGAATTCTACGTATGAGCATATACGAAGCTGCCCTGCGGGGCGATGTGGCCAGCGTCACTGCTGCACTCGCAGCGGGCGTGGGCGTCAACGCACCGGACCTGTTTGGGAACACGGCCCTGCACTATGCCTGCATGGCTGGCCACGCCAAGTGCGCCAAGCTGCTGCTTGCGGCGGGGGCTCATCCCATGGCGCAGCTTGAACGGTCACTCTTTGTGGGGCCTGGGAGCACGCCTCTCCATGCCGCAGCGGCCGGCTCATCAGATGGCTGCCTGGCGTGCGCTGCTGCGCTGCTGGCGGCAGGCGCCGACCCCTGCGCCCCTAACGAAGATGCGCAGACGCCGCTGCACGTGGCGTCGGGGCATGGCAGCCTGCTGACGGTGCGCCTGCTGCTCGAGGCTGCTCCACACGCTGCGCTGCTGAAGGACGGCAGCGGTAACACGCCGCTCGAGGCCGCAGCCGAGGGTGCCAACAGTTTTATGTTTTCGGCATACACGCGGAAGCGGTGCGCAATCACAGCCGGGTATTTGGTCAACCACTTGGCGCTGCTGCCTGAAGGCGTCCAGCAGCTGCAGGACGCGCTGCTGCCTGCCCTGGCTGCCTCACTGCACTGCCAGAAGGAGCAATGGACAATGCCCTTGCCCTGCACCGGCCTGGGCGCCCTGCTGCCAGCGGCACTGCAACAGTCGGAGGCGCAGGTGGCGTGGCTGGTGCGCCACTTGCCGCACGCCGAACAGCAGCGGCTGCGCACCTTTGCCCTGTGTCTGGGAGCAGCAGGGCGCCGGGGGCTGCTGCCGCTGCTGCCCTCTCCCATCACTCACCACTTGCTGGCGCTGTGCGCAGCGCATCCGGGACAGTGTGAGGTGCTGCAGGAGCAGCAGCACGTGCTGCAGCGTTACCAGCGTGAGCAGTGGCGCTGGTGGTTGACTCAGTTCTGGAAATCTTGATTGTCCCAATCTACATCATTCATCGTATACTTGCTTACATCACTCGTACCTGAGAGCACAGGAGGCATTTGTGCTGCTAGTTGGGCGCATTTGCTCTGTAACTTGACTGACCTGTGCCAACAGGAGCAGCAGTGACATGTGAACAGGTGCAAACCCACACGGGCCTAGCCATGCCGACCCCCACCAGCCTCTGTGCTCAGGTGCGGCGGCGAGGATCATGGCTGCTTAGGTGCATGGAGGTGCATGCACTGCTGCTGCATGTCCGCAGAGGCCAAGGCAGCCTGCCCAGCGGCTGCTGGCATGTCCGCATGGGTGCAGAGAATTGCTGGCATGGCGGAATGGGCAAAAGCGATCAAGAGGATGGGCATCGGGGTGCAGACCGACGGCACGCGATCGGCGTGCTTTGCCGCCGCGGGTGTGCACTGCCGAGTGTTTCGCTCTTCTCCAGACGTCGCTGTGCATATTCTGCTGCTCGTGTGCCAGCCCCTGCGCAGCTTGCGCCAAAAGCAGAGGCCACCGACACCGGCAAGCCGGTGCCATGGTTTGCGAACGCTAGGCAACGCCCGTTCCAGCCCCAGGAGCTCAGGATGAGTTCCCAAGGGCAGCGCGGCCAGCGGAGCGGCTCGCCCTCGCCGCCGCAGGTGCTCAAGTGGACGCCCAGGTGCGGCAGCTCGTCAATTCCGGCCACAGGTCTTGCAGGAAGGCCTGCAGCGGCAGTTGCTGTTGCAACTGGCTCCCCTGGGCCATGGGTGCCCTCTGCCGCTGCCGCCGGCACCTGGCGAGCGTTGCCGACCTGCCCCCGACCACAAATGCCCTCGTGTGTGCAAACGCAGTATGGATGAGGCGTATGAGGCAGCGGTGGAGAAGCTGGGAGGGCTGGATCAGTGCAAGCCCAAGGCGGTGCTGCAGCAGCTGCAGGTGGGCCGCTGCGCAACTGCTGCAGCCCCGCCGAGAGCCCTGCCCGCCGCAAGCGCCACCGATGTGCCCTCACCTGCGCCAGTAGCACACGCATGTGTCAGGGCCCATGCTGATGCATTGATGTGGACAGCAAACCACGCGCTGAACGAGCGCAACCGCATGCCCACAACAGATGCATGCCATCGGAGGCGATGCCAGCTCAGTGCCGACCAACTTGCTGTGCATCTTCAGACGACTCGTTTGCACCCCAATCACCCTGCCTCACAGGCCGACCACCCAGACCTCTTTGCCGACATGGACATCCAGCGAGTCAAGTGGAAGCTGCTGTCGCACCGGCGGAGGGAGATGCGGCACCGCGCCATGGCGCCGCAGGGCATCGCCCCGCCCACCAAGTGGAGTGGCAGGTGGGTGGCGGCTGGGCGGGTAGCAGGGGTGTGCATCGCTTGTAGGGCATGCTGGCCACATTGTGGTCTCAAGCCAAGCTCGTGTGGACTGGAACTCATGCAATTGCTGGAGGAGGCGTACGAGGTGGCGGTGCGGGCTGTCCTTTACTGCCACAAATTGAGCAGAAAGAGGCTTACGTGTGATGCTTACTTCACATGTCTACCGCCCACACAGGCTGGAGGAGGCGTACGAGGCGGCGGTGGCGCAGCTGGGCGGCATCCACAGCGCGCAGCCCAAGCAGCTGCTGGAGCAGCTGCAGCCGGAGTTCCCAGACCTCACGCTGGAGGTGGGCTGTTGTGATGGGGTGCTTCTGGGCTGTGTTGAGTTGTGTTTGGGCCGATTGTGGCAGCCAGAGTTCCCAGACGTCACGCTCCAGGTGGGCAGTTGTGATGGGGTGCTTCTGGGCTGTGTTGCACTGCAAGGTGTCTGTGCTGGGCGGTGTTTGGGTATGTGCCAGCCCTGCTGCACGCCCAGCTTGCCACGTGCACGGGCGCGCCTCTGCAGCATCGGCACAACGGGCAGCCAGCCGGCAGGTGCCTGAGCTGCCACTGACTGCTGATGCCTCCCTTGCTGCCTCTGTCCCCCTGCAGGTCATCAAGTGGTGCGTTGCAGCCGGGGGGCGATCTCAGAAAAAAGGAAACCGGGCTGGGCTGCCGGCCTGCTCTTGCACGCGTTGCTCTTGTACTGCAATGATGGGAACCTCTGGCAGATGCTATCGAGTTGAATTGTGCCTCTGACTGCTGCTCGTTTGTACGCCACCCCATCCATCTGGGTCCTGCAGGCACCTTCAGGGGCAGCGGCGGCGGGAGCGGCGCATTACGGGCCGCAGTGGCAGCACCCAGCATTCCTCGCAGCAGCAGCAGCAGGAGCAGCAGGAGGAGCAGCAGGAGGATGCGGAGGAGCAAGAGGCGCAGGAGGAGCAAGAGGAGCAGGGCAGGGGGCGGGCGCAGCGGCCTAAACAGCAGCGGCAGCAGCCTGCCCGCCGGCGGCGGCGTGCTGCATCTCCTACATCAGAGGCAGACGGCGCTTCTATGTCAGCTGCTGGCGCATCAGACGACGAGCAGGAAGCTGCGAATGCACAGCAGCAGCAGCAGCAGCTGGCACTGCAGCCTCAGCAGCAGCAGACGACGGCGCAGCACCAGCACCAGCAGCAGACGACGACGCAGCAGCAAGAACAGCCGCTGCCACCGAGTTGGTTGCAGCAGCCGTCAGCGGCGCAGTGGACAGTCGAGCAGCAGTTGGTGCAGCAAGGCATTGCGCAGCAGCTGGGCCAGGTGGCACCAGCAGTGCACCCCCTGCTGCAGCTGCCACACCTGCCGCCGCTTCCCGCGGCAGCCCGTTTGCCAGATGCGCTGCTTGCGGGCCCGCCTGCACCCGGGGGGCTTGTGGCAGGCGGTTCGGCAGCAGCAGGCGTGGTTGGAGTCGCGGGGTCGGCACAGCACACGCTGCCGGCTGCGTTTCAAGCGCTCGCCAAGGTCAGGCGCTCGCGGCTCATCGCTTCGCAGGTGCGTCATGCTGCTGCCGCCCTGGTGTGCTGCGCTAGGGTGGGGTGGTCAACGAGCTGCACTACCGGCTGGCCAACAACCGTTTCCAAGCCATACCGCCTGCCAGCCCGCAACTCTTACCCCCCAATTCACCTCATCTGCCCTCTGCCTCGCCCCCATTCTGCAGCTGGTGGCCTTGCTGGAGGAGCAGCGTGCCAAGCTGGTGCGGCTAGTGCCGACCCTGGTTGCGGCGGAAGCAGCCCAGCCGCTCAGCAGCAACGCCAGCGGTGCCAGCGGCGACCCGCTCTCGCAGCTGCTGCAGACGGCGCAGCTGCTGCCGGCGGGGCAGCCTTGGCCCGCGCTGGCCGGTGCTAGCAGCATGCTGCCACCTGCCGCTGCGCGTGACATCTCCCCTGTGCCTCACAAGCGTCAGCTACACGGTGTGCTTGCGGCCGCTGCTGCCTTGCCACTGTGTTCGGCCTCCGCTGCGGTGGGGCCGCTTCAGAGCAGCGGCGGCGGCAGCCGCAGCAGCGGGGAGAGCGGGGAGGAGCACCTGCTCACCTGCACCATCCCCAACTGCCGCCGTTGCGCCTACGAGCGGCGCTTGCAGGCCTC
>VFQQ010002712.1_pt1 | contig 19029 bp, 14 predicted proteins | sample 3512341 | NCBI WGS metagenome assembly VFQQ01 (sample SAMN10412373, study PRJNA504923) | tailings metagenome | isolation source: Relicate 2 Philex TSF1 revegetated site | place: Philippines: Tuba, Benguet | collected 2017-08-29 | reverse complement strand
GGCTCGAAGCGGTGGCAGGAGCCGAACTCGGCCATGCGCAGCGGCAGGTCGCGATAGCTGCGAAGCCCTTGGTTGAAGATCTGCACATGACAGGGGCAGTTCATCGGCTTCAGCGCGAAGATGCGGCTCCCCGGGTCGGCAACGTACTCCTTGAGGCCTTCCTCGTTCTCCGAGATGTACATGTTCTCGCGGAACTTCTCCCAGTGGCCGGAGGCTTCCCAAAGCTTCCGGTCCACCAGTTGCGGCGTCTTCACCTCGACATAGCCGTCCCGCTCCAGCCGGCCGCGGATGAAGCGCTCCAGCGTCCGGTATAACGTCCAGCCCTTGGGGTGCCAGAACACCATGCCGGCGGCTTCTTCCTGCTGGTGGAAGAGGCCCATCTCCTTGCCGATGCGCCGGTGGTCCCGCTTCTCCGCCTCCTCGATCTGGAGGAGGTGCTGGTCGAGTTCGGCCTTGCTGCGCCAAGCGGTGCCGTAGATGCGCTGAAGCTGCTGGTTGCGGGCATCGCCGCGCCAGTAAGCGCCCGACACCCGCATCAGCTTGAAGGCGACGGGAAGCTTGCCGGTGGAGGGCAGGTGCGGGCCGGTGCAGAGGTCGAACCAGTCGCCCTGCCGGTAGATGGAGATCGCCTCGCCGGTCGGAATCTCGTGCACCCACTCGGCCTTGTACTTCTCGCCCTTGTCCTTGAACAGCGCGGCGGCGGCGTCGCGGTCCCATTCCTCGCGGGTGATTTCCTCGTTCCGGCCGACGATCTCGCGCATGCGCGCCTCGATCTTCTCCAGATCCTCGGGCGTGAACGGCTCGTCGCGCACGAAATCGTAGTAGAAGCCGGTCTCGGTCGACGGTCCGAAGGTCACCTGCGTGCCGGGATAGAGCTCCTGCACGGCTTCCGCCATCACATGGGCGCAGTCGTGGCGGATCAGGTCCAATACGTCCGGATGGTCGGTCTTCAAGGTCAGGATCTCGACCTTGGAATCCCTGCCGATCTTCGTCTTCAGGTCCTTCAGGACCCCGTCGACGCGAATGGCGAGCGCGGCCTTGGCGAGGCCCGGGCCGATATCGGCGGCCAGCCTGTCGCCGGTGACCGGGCCGTCATAGCGGCGCACGCTGCCGTCCGGCAGCGTCAGCGCGACGCCCAAGGCTTGCACGTCAGACATCGGAAACCTCCAGAGGCGCGCAACTTAGGCAGGGCGGGGGTGGTGTCAAGGATGCGGGCATCGTCTTCTCCTGCGGTTAAGGGGCCGTGGAGAGGCGGGGCCTCGACAAAACAAAGGCCCCGTCCGTCTCCGGCGGGGCCCTCGGGCTCAAGTCGCAATCAATCCACGATCAGCGCGCGCAAACCCTCCGGCCCCGCGAGGGGGTCGTGGTGGTAGTGCGCGCGGTGGGGTCGATACGCATGCGCCAGGAGTACGCCGGGGCGGTCTGGGCTGTCAATGCCGACCGGCAAGGCGGGCCCCCCGGGGAAGGCGTGCTCGCCGTCACGGCGCCGCGACGAAGCGGTTTCGCAGCACGCCGATCCCGGTGATCTCCACCTCCACCTCGTCGCCGGCCCGAAGGTCGGGCGAGGTGCCGTCGGTGCCCATCCAGATCATGTCGCCGGGATACAGCGTGATGTAGCGGCTGATGGTCGAAATATAGGCCTCGACGCCGAACAGCATCGAATTGGTCCGGAAACGCGTGGTTTCGGCCCCGTTCACCCTGACCCGAGTCTCCAATGCATCGAGATCGACATCGGTCTCGATCCACGGCCCCATGGGCTTGAAGGTGTCGGTGTTCTTCGCCCGCCACAGCGTGCGGTCCGACTTCTGCCAGGCCCGCTCGCTGACGTCGTTGCCGATGCTGTAGCCGAGCACGCAGGAGAGCGCTTCGGCCTCCGACAGGTTCCTCGCCTTCCTGCCGATGACGACGGCGAGTTCCCCTTCGTACTGCACCTTGGTGGCGCCCGGCGGGATGACGACGTTCTCCCCGTGCGCGATCAGCGCATTGTTGGAGCGATAGCCGACATCGGGCTGCGTCGGCAGGTCGGGCATGGTGCCGAACTTCGCCGCCGCCTCCCTGATATGCGCGGTATAGTTCAGGCCGACGCAGTAGAAGGTCGGCGGGATCACCGGCACCTCGATCTTCACATCGGAAAGCGCATGCGTCTCGCCGGTCTTTTCCCATCCGCCGAAGGGATCGCCCGCCACCTCGACGATGCGCTCGCCTTCCAGGATGCCGTAGGCGAGCGCGTCCGCTTGCGAATACCTGATCCAGCGCATTCTCGCTCTCCTCAAGGTTCTCCGGGCAGGCCGGCGCCGATGTCGACGTAGCGAAAGTCGGTCGGCATGGGGAGGACGTAGGGCGTCGCCGGGGCGGGGTGGGCATGCCATTCCAGCGGCATGATGATGCAGAGCATCTGCCGCCGCGCGCCTTCCACCTCCACCGGCAGGGCCACCGTCTCGTAGAGCACCGTCTTGCCGACCGGCAGCGTATGCCGGCGAAGGTAGTATGTGCCGCAAGGGTGATCGACCTGGGCGGCATAGCGAGCGCTCCGTCGAGGCCAGTCGGCGGGCGCTGTGATGTCCTTCAGGTTCCGTCCCGCCATGTCCTGGCCGTACACGTCTCGCAAGCCCGATCCGGCGATGCGCAGACGCGCTTCCTCCGGCCCGATCACTTCGAGCAGCCCGAGCCAGGGCATGAACTCCGCCAGTTCGCCGAGATCCATGTCGCGCTTGGCCGGCAACAGCCTTTCGCCGCGCCAGCCGCACCAAGCCTCGACCACGCGCCGGCAGCCCCGGCTCAACACCACCTTCGGCAAATCCCGCACATGCATGCGACGCATTTCCTCCCGGCGAAGGGAGAGTAGCACGGAGCATCTTCCCCGCGCTTCCGCTCCGCCGCCGCGCTTCGCGATTGCAGATGTGCCAGCCGACACGGCGCGCAGGCCTCGGACTTGCGAGACTTCGGTATGTCACGAGGGTGGAAATGCGCACCCTGTCCCGCCTCAGCCTTGCTTCGGCTCGGGCTTGCGCCAGAAGCGCTCGGCATCCAGGAACCGGTCCCAGGCCTTGGCGAAGGCCGACAGTTCGAGGTGTTCCACGGCCGCGAACCAGCCTTCGACGGCGCCCTGTGCCCGGGCGCGCAGCGTGCTGCGCCGGGACCGCCCGCCGAGCCGGTCCCAGGCTTCCGCGATCCGGGCCCGCCCGACCGCACCATCGTTGATGGCGCCGAGGCAGTCCTGCACGCCGGCCAGCGCGCCGACATAGTCGCGCACGCGCTTCTTCTTGTAGATCTGGCGAAGGAAATCGGCCGCATAGCGCAGCTTCTTGGCCGCGATCCGCAGCTCGTGCAGTTCCTCAAGCGTCATCGCATGATGATTGCGCCCGAACCGCTTCAGCTTGCGATGCCGCTTCTGCAGGATGGCATCGGCGAAGGGGCCGATCGGCGCGGTCCACGGCGGAGCGCGCCAGTCCGGCGGCGCCGGCCGTTCCGCGTACTGCGCCCAGTCGGTGGACAGGAGCTCCATCAGGGCCAGCTTCAGGTCGGTATGCTCGGGTGCCGCGATCGCCTGGCGCAAGCGCCGGTGCCCCTCCTGGCGCGCGGCGCGCGCGATCCGGTCGAGCCGCGCGAGGCCCGGCTCCTCGCCGACACGGCGTCCCAGCGGGACGAGCGTCTCCTCCACCAGCACGTCCCATTCCCGGGCGGGTCCGAAGGCCGCCATCAGCGCGCGCAGGCGCTCGCGCAGGGGTGCGAAGGGGCGGGGCGGCAGCGCGGGGCCAAACAGGCTGACCGCCGAGCGCAGGCGGCGCAGGCCGACGCGCAACTGGTGAACCCCTTCCGGGTCCTGTCCGGCGAGCGACGGCGCCTCGTTGGCGGCCATCTGTCGCAGGCAGGATCCGGCGATGCGCTTGAAGGCCGTCTCGATCGACTGCCCGGCTTCCAACTCCACCGCTTGGGCTTTCTCGGCCTCGGGGACGCCGTCGAGCAGGGCGAACCCCCGGGCCGATTTCGGCCGGAACTCGAGGCGGAACGGCACGTCCGCAAGCAGGCGCCGAGCGAAGGCGAAGAGTTCGGCCGTCTCGCCTTCCTTCAACTCGAGCTCGACTTCCGCGATCGGCTCCGACCTGTCGCCCCCGCTCAGCTTGCCGCGATCGATCGCCATCTCGATCAGCGTTCCGGGAGCCGGCCGGAGCAGGCGGAGCGTTCGCGACACCTCGACCGTGACGAGCGGCCTCAGATCGGCCGCCGTCATACCCTTGCCGGCGAGAATCTCCGCGACCGGCGTGTCGGCGGCGGCGGCGAGGTCGGGCGCCAGACCCTCGACAGCCGTCTCCCATTCCTGGCGCGAGGCGAGGTCGTCGTCCGCCGTCGTCTCCGCCTTGACCGTCTGGGTGTGGAGCCGGCCGTCCTTCCTGACCCGCAACGTGTGGCGGCGCCGGAACAGCAGCCGGTCCTCGGTATCGAAATAGACGCTGTGCAGCCGGCGGCGGCGGATCCCGCCCTCGGCCGCGGCCAGGATTGTTTCCGCCTTCATGAGCCGGATGAGATCGCGGCGTTCGAAGATCAGCTTTATCTCGGTTTCGAGGGTCATCGGGCGCTGTGCAGCGTCTCTACAGGTCGGTCACATGTTGGCCCTTAGCACGGTCATCTCCCGGTCATCTATCGTGTCGAGCCTGTTTTCCGGGCTTGTCCGCCCGGCCCGGCGGGGCGTATCGAGGGGATACTGGCCGGGCGAATCGGGCGCCCGTGGTGGCGTGGGGGACGCCCAAGATGGTGAGAAGAGCGGGATTGGGAGCGGTCTGCCTGGCGGCATTGGCTTCGGCCGGGGCCTGGGCGCAGGGCGTCCAGCCCAATCCCGAACGCGAACCGGAGCGTGAACTCGAGGCGGGAAGGGCGGCGCGCGGCGCCGCGCAGCGCGCGGGCGAGGAGGCCGACCTGGGGCCGGAAATCCGCTTCCAGCAGATCCTGGCGGACCCCGACAACGTGGCGCTCAACCTGCGCTATGTGGAACAGCGCATCCGCGCGGGCGACCTGCGCGCGGCGGCGGCGACGCTCGAACGCATACTCGCCGTGCAGCCCGACAATGCGCAGGCCCGGCTTCTCTACGGCCTCGTGTTGCTGCGTCTCGACAACCTCGCGGAGGCCGAGCGCGAATTGCTCGCGATCCGATCGCTTCCCATGCCCGACAGGCTGCGGGCGGAAGTCGATGCCTATCTCGGGCAGATCGAGCAGCGGCGCAAGCTGACGCGCTATACGGCGAGCCTATCCGTCGGCGCCCATTTCGACACCAACCGCGATGCCGCGCCCGCCTCGCACCAGCGGCGGGCCTTCGGTTTCAGCGGGACCGCCGACCGCGGTCACGACGATGTCGGCATCCTGGGCATCGGTGCCTTCGAGGTGCGACACGACCTCGGCCATCAGGCGCGACACGAAGTGTTCGGACGCGCGACGCTTCTCGTCGACGAACAGCTCCGCCTGTCCCAGCAGGATCTGAAGGCCCTCGTGCTGGAGGCGGGGGGCAGCCTGAAACTCGACCAGCTCACCCTCATTCCCTCGGTCACCTATACGCAGATAGAACTCAACCGGCAGGACTATCTCTATTCCGGCGGCCTCAAGTTCAGGGCCGAGCAGCGGGTGGACGCCATGGTGCAACTGCACGGGGAGGCGCAGATGCACTACGAGGATTTCGATGCGGTGACGCGCCTGGGCTCGGGGACCCAGAGCCAGACCTCGACCGCGCCGAATGCCGACGAGCAGTCGGGCTATCGCCTCGGCCTTCAGGCGGGCGTGACGCTCACCCTCTCTCCGCGGCACAGGTTCACGCTCACGGCCGGCTGGACCAACAAGGAAGCGAAAGAGAACTACAACGCCTACGAAGGCGGAGAGCTCACGGCCCGATACGTCTGGATCTTCGCCGAAGGCCAGTTCCTCCTCGGTGACGCCTCATTCCAGTCCTATCGCTACGACCGGCCCGAGGCGCTGGTCGACCCCTCGCTCGCCCGGCGTGACCGGCTCCACCGCGCTCGCCTGACATACGGCATTCAGGCTGGGGCGCTGTTCGGGAGCGACCTGCCCGACGCCTTTCGCGACCTGCTGTTCACCACCGCGGCCGAATACTTCTACTCCGACAGCAACCTGCCCAACTACACCTACAGCAACCTCAAGCTGCAGGGGCTGGTCACCAAGTCCTGGCAATTCTGATCAGGGCGCGGCGCCGGTGCGCACGGCATGGGCATAGGCGGCATTGCGGGCCGCGATGACGGGCCGGAAGGCGGGGCAGGTATGGGCGGCGTCGATCAGCGTGGCGGAGGCCGGCGCCAGCGCCCGCAGATAGGCGCGGACGCGGCAGGCGAAGGCGTTGCGCTGCTCGGCCGAGCCGCCGTGATAGCGCCCCAAGGCCTCGCGCCAGCCCGGGCTCGCCTTGCGCTGGCCTTGCAGGATGCGCGCGGCGCGGCGGATGTTGCGCTCCGGGTCCAGCATGCTCTCGGGGCGGTCGAACGATCGCACATGCGTCTTGAGCGAGAGCTGCATGCACCCGACATGCGCCTCCTCCACCAGGCTGCCATCGGGGTTCCGCAGCAGGGCCTCGGCGGCCTTTCGCGTCGACGGATAGCGCGATTCCCCGCCGCGCTGGACCGCATGCGGCTGGGGCATGCCGTTGCGGCTGGTTTCGGTCAGGGTGATGGCATGCAGGAGGCCGACCGGAAGCCCCATCTCCTTCTCGATCCTGACCGCGAAGCGGGTACAGGGTTCTTCCTGCTGCGCCCGGGCGGCTCCGGCCAGGACCGTCAGACTGGCGATGACGGCGAGGCCGAGCCTCAGCTCCGCACCGCGCCGATGGAGAACAGATCTACGGGCGTCGCGAACAGGTCCCAGATGACCTTCGAGGCCACCGCGAGAACCAGCAGCCCCAGCAGGCCGCGCAACTGCACCGCGTTCAGCCTCGCGCCGACACCGGCGCCGAGCTGCGCCCCGATCACACCGCCGATGGTGAGGAGAAGGGAGAGCGGAATGTCGACGGTCTGGTTCTGGACCGAATGCAGGAAGGTGGTGTTGGCGGTCACGAAGACGATGTGGAAAAGCGATGTCCCGATGGCGAGCAGTGTCGGCATGCCGAGCAGGAAGATCATCGCCGGCACCAGGATGAACCCGCCCCCCACACCCATGATCGCGACCAGGATGCCGACGAAGAGGCCGATCAGGAGTGGCAGCGTGACGGAGATATAGAGCCTCGACTTGCGGAAGCGGATTTTCAGCGGAAGGCGATGCAGCAGGTAGTGCTTGTGCAGCTTCTCGCGCTTCACGCCGCCGGCCCGGCGCGTCTTGATGATGGTGCGGCCGCTTTCCACCATCATCAGCGTCCCCATGGTTCCCAGCAGGATGGCGAAGGTGATGGCGATGACGAGATCGATCTGACCCACCCGGCGCAGCACGGCGAAGAGCCAGACGCCGATGCCGGAGCCGAGCAGCCCGCCCAGGGTCAGCACCAATCCCATGGTCATGTCGACGTTGTCGCGCCGGAAATGTGCCAGCATGCCCGAGAAGGAAGAGGCCAGAATCTGAGGTGCCTGGGTAGAAACGGCGACGGTCGGCGGGATGCCGAGGACGATCAGCACCGGCGTCATGAGAAAGCCGCCGCCGACCCCGAACATGCCCGACAGGAACCCGACCACGAGGCCGAGGCCGAGGAGCACCGTCATATTGACCGAAACTTCGGCAATCGGGAGGTAGAGCTGAAACATCGTAACGTTTGTCCGGCCTCAGGCGACCACACTCCCGTTTGGCCGGGGTGTCAAGAAGCGGCGCCGGCTCAGGCCGCCTTCTCGGCGATCTCCCGCGTGGCGTTGAAGGCGATGTCGGGGAAGTCCTGCTGGGTACGGGCCAGCTCCCACGAGTTCCGGGCCAGGAAGACGAGGCGGCCGTCGCCGTCTTCGGCCACGTCGTTTCGGCGGGCGGCGACGAAACGCTCGAGCAGCGTCTTGTCGTCCGTGTTCACCCAGCGCGCGGTTTCGTAGGGCGCCTGCTCGAAGCCGGCCTGCACATTGTATTCCGCCCCGATCCGCGAGGTCAGCACGTCGAACTGCAGTGGCCCGACCACGCCCACGATCCAGTTGCCGCCGTTCAGGGGCCGGAAGACCTGGCTGATGCCCTCCTCGCCCAGGTCCATCAAGGCCTTCTTCAGCTGCTTCGCGCGCATGGGGTCGTCGAGGCGGGCCCGGCGCAGCACTTCCGGCGCGAAGCTCGGGATGCCGGTGAAGCGGATGTCCTCTCCTTCGGTCAGCGCGTCGCCGATGCGCAGCTGGCCGTGGTTCGGCACGCCCATGATGTCGCCCGGGAAAGCCTCGTCGGCGATGTTCCTGTCCTTTGCCAGGAACAGCATGGGGCTGGTCACCGTCAGCCACTTCTGGGTACGCGGATGAAAGAGCTTCATGCCGCGCCGGAACTGGCCCGAGCAGAGGCGTACGAAGGCGATGCGGTCGCGGTGGTTCGGATCCATGTTCGCCTGGATCTTGAACACGAAGGCCGTGACCTTGGGCTCGGAAGGCTCGATCGGCCGGGGCTGTGCGGGTTGCGGGCGGGGTGGCGGCGCATAGGCGCCGAGCGTCGCCAGGAGTTCGGCCACGCCGAAGTTGCGCAGCGCGCTGCCGAACAGCACCGGCGTCAGGTGACCTTCGCGATAGCTTTCCAGGTCGAAGGGCTTGCAGGCGCCGCGGGCCAGTTCGACCTCTTCCCGCAGCTTCTCGAGCTGCCCCGCCGGCAGGTATTCGTCGAGCTTGGGATCGTCCAGGCCTGAGAGCTGGACCATGGGGCCCAGCCGGTCGCGCAGGCCGCCCTCGAACAGGATCAGCCTGTCGTTCAGCAGGTCATACACGCCCTTGAAGTCGCTGCCCGAGCCGATCGGCCAGGTGATCGGGGCGGCGTCCAACGCCAGCGTCTTCTCGATCTCGTCCAGCAGGTCGAACGCCTCGCGGCTCTCGCGGTCGAGCTTGTTGATGAAGGTCACGATGGGCAGGTCGCGCAGGCGGCAGACCTCGAACAGCTTTCGCGTTTGGGTCTCGATGCCCTTGGCGGCGTCGAGCACCATGATCGCCGATTCGACCGCGGTCAGCGTGCGGTAGGTGTCCTCGCTGAAATCTTCGTGACCGGGCGTGTCGAGCAGGTTGAAGATGATGTCGTCATGCTCGAAGGTCATGACCGAGGCGGTGACCGAGATGCCGCGCTGGCGTTCGATCTCCATCCAGTCCGACCGCGCGCGCCGGCGCTCGCCGCGGGCTTTCACGGCGCCGGCGAGCTGGATGGCGCCACCGAACAGCAGCAGCTTCTCGGTCAGGGTGGTCTTGCCCGCGTCCGGGTGCGAGATGATCGCAAACGTCCGGCGGCGGGCGATCTCTGTCGCGGTGTCGGGCATGGGCGGGCCGTTTAGCCGGACCGGGGCAGGCCGTCAACGCCGCAGGGTCGCGGCCTCGGGACCGTAGGGAGCACATGATGAACCGACGCCACGCCCTGCTGGGCCTCGCCACCGCCATGATCGGCGGGCCGGCCGCCGCCGAAACCTGCCGGCTGACCCCGCAATCCACGGAGGGACCCTTCTATTTCGACCCGTCGCTCCTGCGGTCCGACATCACGGAAGGGCTTCCCGGCGTGCCGGTCGACCTGACCCTCGATGTCGTCGGACCCGATTGCGCTCCGATCGCCGGGGCGCGCGTCGACCTGTGGCATGCCGATGCGCTGGGCCGGTATTCCGGCTACATGGGCCAGGGCGACGACAGGACGATCTCCACCCGCGGCGCGACCTTCATGCGCGGCAGCCAGGTGAGCGACGCGCGGGGTCGGGCCGGCTTCCGCACCGTGTATCCGGGCTGGTATCGGGGCCGCACACCGCACTACCACTTCAAGGTCATCCTGCTCCGCGGGCCCATCCTGACCGGGCAGATCTATTTCCCCGACGAGGTGAGCGCGGCGGTCTATCGCGATCTCGCCCCCTATCGCGACCGGCCGGGCCGGGCGGACACCGGCAACCGCAACGACGGGCTGTTCCGCCGCGGCGGCGAGGCGACCGTCGCCACGCTGGCCGAGGATACCGGACGCTTCCGTGCCGCGCTGACCATCGGCATCGATCCGAGAGCCTGACCGCCTATTCAAGAAAGCCCGGGTCCTTCTCGAGCATCCAGCGGGTCATGGCGGCGAACTGCATTTCCGCGTCGGTGCCGTTTTCATAGGCGTTCTCCGCCTGGCGGGCGGCCTTGGCCGCGATCTCGGCAGGCACAAGGCGGGGCCGCGCGCCGCCCGACTGGGCGGCGATCTGCACCTCGCAGGCGCGCTGCAGCAGATACATCCGCGCGAAGGCGAGCGCGACCGAGGAGCCGCAGGTCAGAAGCCCGTGGTTGCGCAGGATCATCGCGTTGTGATGCCCCAGATCGGCGGCGAGCCGGCCGCATTCTTCTGTATCGAGCGTGATGCCCTCGTAGTCGTGATAGGCGAGGCGGCCGTGGAAGAAGACGGCGGTGAAGTTGTTGAAGAGAAGTCCTTCCTCCTGGCAGGCCACCGCCATTCCGGCCGTCGTGTGCGTGTGCATGACGCAATGCGCATCCGGCCGGTTCGCATGCACCGCGGAATGGACGACGAAGCCGGCCGGGTTCACCGGATGGCGGCTGTCCCCGACGATATTCCCCTCGATATCGATCTTGACCAGGTTGGAGGCCTTCACCTCGCGGTAGAGCAGACCGAAGGGATTGATGAGGAAGCGGCCCTCCTCGCCGGGCACCCGCAGCGTGATGTGGTTGAAGATGATCTCGTGCCAGCCGAAATGGTCGAAGACGCGATAGGCGCAGGCCAGTTCCTGCCGGGCCTGCCATTCTTCCGGCGTCATGCCGGCGGGCTTGGCGTCGTTCCGCCGCATCGGGATCGCGTTCATCATCACCCCTCCCGTCTGTCGCCGCAGTCTAGCGGAAGACCACGGTCTTGCGACCGTTCTGCAGGATGCGCCGTTCCGCATGCCACCTGACCGCGCGGGCCAGGACCGAACATTCGATGTCGCGTCCCGTGGCCACGAAATCCTCGGCGGAGAGCCCGTGATCAACCCGGGCCACGTCCTGCTCGATGATCGGTCCTTCGTCGAGGTCGGCGGTCACGTAGTGCGCTGTGGCGCCGATCAGCTTTACCCCGCGCCGATGCGCCTCGAAATAGGGTTTCGCGCCCTTGAAGGAGGGCAGGAAGGAATGATGGATGTTGATGACGCGACCTTGCAGCCGCTCGCACATCGGAGGCGACAGGACCTGCATGTAGCGCGCGAGGACGACGAGGTCGATCCGGTGCCGTTCGATCAGGCCGGCCAGTTCCTCCTCCTGTCCCGCCTTGGTCGCGGCCGTGACGGGCAGATGCAGGAACGGGATGCCGTTCGACGTCACCAGCCCCTCGAAGTCGCGGTGGTTGGACACGACCAGCGGGATCTCGATCGGCAGCGCCCCGGTGGCATGCCGGAACAGCAGATCGTTCAGGCAATGCCCGAACCGCGAGACCATGACCAGCGTCCGGAGCTTCGCCGCCGCCGGATGGATGGCCCAGTCCATGCCGAAGCCGGTCGCCGTCGGGGCAAAGGCCGAGACGATGGTGGCGGGCAGCGGCGCTTCGGCCTCGGCGCGGAAGCGCACGCGCATGAAGAAGCGTCCGGTTTCGAGGTCGCCGAACTGGGCGCTCTCGACGATGTTGCAGGCCTGGCCGTTCAGGAAGCTCGCCACCGCGGCGACGATGCCGCGCCGGTCGGGGCAGGAAAGGGTGAGGATATGGTCGCGGTCGGACATGGAGGCGGAACTCAGGACGAGGGTGCGGCTGCATAGGCGGGCGTCGCCCCGCCGGCAAGAGCCGCCACGCGCGGTGCGACCTCGGCCGTCATGCGTCGCAGGCTGGCCTCGACCCGGTCGAAGGGAAGCGCGCCGAAATCGGCCAGCGCGATGACATGGTCGACGCCCCAGCCGGCAAGCCGGGCGATCTTCGCCGCCACGGTGTCGGGCGAGCCGAACAGCGACAGGCCCGATCGCATGATGTCGTCGTAGGTCTGCCTGCGGGCATAGAGGCGGGTCGCGACATAGAGGTCGAAGGCCTCCGCCGCTTCCGCCCGCGCGGCGGCGTCGGTCTCGGCGACGTAGGTGTGCAGCGTGACGCCCACGGCGCCGCGCGGATCCGCGCGGCCGGCCTCCGCGAGGCCTCTCTGGTGAGCCTTCACCAGGCCTTCGATCTCCTCGAAGCTGCCGACGGAGGCATAGGGGACGCAGAGCATGTCCTGGTTCTTCCGTCCGATCTCATAGGCACCCTCGGCGCGGAGCGTGGCGACGGCGACCGGCACCGGCCGCTGCAGCGGTTCGACGTTGAGCCGGACGTCCCGCAGGCGGTTCCAGCGACCCTCGATGCTGACGCGCTCACCGGCCAGCAGCCGGCGCAGGATGTCGAGGTTCTCCTCGAAGCGTTCGCGCTTCTCCGCGGCCTCCACGCCGAAACCCGCGAACTCGTGCGCCAGATAGCCGGAGCCGACCCCGAGTTCGAGCCTGCCGCCCGAGAGGAGGTCGAGCATGGCATAGCTTTCCGCCACCTCGATCGGATTGCGGAAGGTGAGAGCCGCGACGGCGGTGCCGAGGCGCAGGCGCCGGGTGCGCTGGGCGAGGGCGGAGAGGAAGACCGCCGGGTTCGGCACCGCCCCGTATTCGTGGAAATGGTGCTCGGCGACATAGAGGGCGTGAAAGCCGAGGCGGTCGGCGAGTTCGCCCTGGGCCAGCACTTCGGCATAGAGACCGGCCAGGCTTCGCCGGCCACCCGGATGATGGTCGAGCACGCTGAAGAGCGAATAGCGCATCGATGGTTCCTCCCCGGAGCGACCCTGGAAAGGGCGGGCCGCCCTGTCAAACCGGTATCGCGCGGGCGGCCCGCGGTGCGAGAATGTCGCCCGGGGATTCGCCGGGGACCTGTCTTGGAAGACCTGCTCTACCTGATCGCACTCGCGCTGCTGGGCTGGTTCCTGCGCGCTGCCCGCCGGCACATCAAGGCCATGCAGGCCCAGCTGGAGCAGATGCAGGCGCGGCTGCAGGCCCTCGAAGCCGCCGCCGGCCCGCCTGTCCCGGCCGCGCAGCCGGCACCCGCCGAGACCGTGCCGATGATGTACGACGAGCGCGGGGCCTTGATCCCCGTGCCGGCGGAACTGCTGGCACGAGCCGCCGAAGCACCGCCGCCCCCGCCACCCCCGCCCGAGGGGGTGGAGGCGGCGCAGGAGCCGCCCAGTCCGCCGCCGCCCAGTCCGCCGCCGTCCCCGCCGCCACCCGCCAGACCCAAGCTCGAGGAACTGCTGACCGTGCGCTGGTCGGTCTGGCTCGGGGCTGCGACCATCGGCCTCGCCGGCGTCTTCATGGTCCGCTATTCGATCGAGCAGGGCTGGATCGGCCCCACGGTGCGGATCAGCCTCGGCCTCCTGCTCGGCCTCGTCCTCGTCGGCGGGGCCGAATGGCTGCGCCGCCGCGGCGTGGCGTCCGCGCTCACCGCGCGCTTCGCCGGTGCACTGCCGCAGGCCAGCATCACCGCGGCGCTCGCGGCCGGTGGCGTCGTCGCCCTCTATGCCGCGCTCTATGCGGGGTATGCGCTCTACGACCTCTACGGTCCCCTCGCCGCCTTCGGCGCGCTCGCCGTCGTGTCGAGCCTGTCGCTCAGCCTGTCGCTGCTGCATGGCCCGCTGCTCGCCGTCGTCGGCCTGGTCGGCGCCTATATCGTGCCGGACCTGGTCTCGAGCGATTCTCCCTCGGCCTGGGTGCTGTTCACCTATCTCCTCATCGTCTCCGGGGCCGCCACGGCGCTGGCCCGGCACCGCGGCTGGGGTTTCGCCGGGGGTATCGCGGCCGGTGGCGCGGTGATCTGGACGATGCTGTGGATGCTCTTCGCCTGGCAGAGCCGCGACGGACTTCCGGTGGGTCTGTTCCTCATCGGCTGCACCGCGCTCTTCGCCATCTTCCTCGCCGACGTGCCGATGCGCCTGCCCGGCAATTCGCCATCGGCCGACCGGGTACTGGCGCTGGCGCCCTCCGCGGCAATGGCTCTCCTCGCCGTCGCGCTGGTGCGCTTCGCCGCCTATGACACCGCGTCGCTGACCGCCCTCCTGGTCGTCGCGGCTCTGCTGCTGGCGCGGGCCCGCTGGCGGGAGGACGATGCCGCCCTCCTGCCCGTGGCGCTCCTCGCCGTCCTGTCGGTGCAGGCGCTGTGGCATCTGCCGGCGATCGTCGAGCAGCCGGAGGCGATCGGCCTGGTCGAGGGCCGGCCGGCCGGCTTCATCGGCGGGCCGATCGTGCCGCCCAGCTTGGAACGCTTCCTCGCCTGGAGCGTCGCCTTCGCGGCGATGCTGGCGGGCGGCGCCCTCGCCGCCCTGAGGGGCGCGAGGCGGCCGGGCGTCTGGGCCGCCCTGGCCGTCGCCGCCCCGATCGCCCTCTTTGTCGTCGCCTATTGGCGGATCGAGGACCTGAAGGCCTCGCTGCCCTGGGCGGGGGTCGCGCTGGCGCTCGCCGGGGCCTATCTCGGTCTCGCCGCGCGGGCGAAGGCCGCGCCGGGGATGCCGGCGCCGCTCGGGGCCTTTGCCGTCGGCTGCACGCTCGCCGTCACGCTCGCCTTCGCCACCACCTTCCGCGACGGCTGGCTTACGGTCGCCTTCTCGGTCGAGCTCCCCGTCCTGGCCTGGATCGCCGGCCGGCTCGACCTCGTCGCGATCCGCCGGGTGGCGCTCTTCCTCGCCGGTCTCGTGCTGGTGCGGCTTCTGGCCAATCCGGAGGTGCTCGACTACCGCCTCGGCCAATGGCCGGTGCTGAACGGTCTGCTCTACACCTACGGGCTTCCGGCCGCGGCGTTCGGCGTCGCGGCGGCGATGTTCGCGCGGGGAGGGCGCGACCTCCTCGTTCATGTCCTGGAGGGCGGCGCGCTCGCCTTCGTCTCGGCGCTCGTCACGCTCAACATCCGCCTCGCCGCCTGCAGCGGGCTCGCCACCTGCGCCAACAGCCTGGGGGAGACCGGCGGCTATACGCTCGCCTGGGCCGGAATGGCCTATCTCCTCTACCGCGCGGTGCCGCTGCATCCCACCCCCGTCACGCGCTGGGGCTGGCCGCTGCTCGCCATCGGCGCGCTCGCCATGCTGGTGCTGGGCGGCCTGCTGGCCGACAACCCGGTCTTCATGCACCGCCCGGTCGGCGGCTGGCCGGTCTTCAATCTCCTCATGGTCGCCTATGGCCTCCCCGCCCTCGTCGCCGCCCTGTTCCTCCGCACCGCCTGGCGCCGGGGCGAGAACCGCCTCGCCACCGCCGCCGGGGTGATCGCGCTCTCGGCCGGCCTCGCCTACATCTCCTTCGAGGTGCGCCGCGCCTTCCAGGGCACCTATCTCGACCGTTTCCGGATGGACGATGCCGAGTGGTACGCCTATTCCGCCGCCTGGCTGGTCTATGGCGGCCTGCTGCTGGGCCTCGGCCTGTGGACCGGGCTGCGGAAGCTGCGCTGGGCCTCGCTCGCCGTCATCCTGCTGGTCATCGCCAAGGTCTTCCTGCTCGACATGGCGGCGCTGACCGGCCTGTGGCGGGCGGTCTCCTTCCTCGGCCTCGGCCTCTGCCTGATCGGCATCGGCTGGCTCTACCAGCGCTTCGTCTTCCCCGCCGGGCGGCCGCCGGCGGACAGCGCGGCGTGACTACTTCAGGACGAATTCGATCGTGTAGTCGCCGCAACGGCTGCCCGGATGCTGGTTCCCGGCGCCGGTATAGGTGAAGGACCCGTCGGGCCTTATGTCGGCCTGGGAGACCGAGAAGGTGAAGCGGAAGCGGTCGGCCTGGTCGCGGGTGACGCCGCCCGAGCCGCTGTCGGCGGCGAGCGAGATCCACAATCCGGCCGAGCTGAGCTGGATGCGGGTGCCGCCCAGCATGTTGTCGCCGGAAAAGCGGCTGTCCCAGACGTCGCCCTCCTTGAAGACCAGGGGGTCGCTGGCGCGGAGCTTGTAGTTCATGCCGCAGCGCTTGCTGGTGACGACGTAATAGGGCTTGCGCGGATTGGCGGCGTAGCTCGCGCGCAGGTCGATGCCGCGCGAAGGCGTCGCGGGCTCGGCCGCGGCGGGCGGCGGGATGGCGGCGGCGAGCAGGTCCTGGCGCTGCGGCGGTGCCGGCGGAGCGGGGGCGGCCGCCGGTGCCGGTAGGGACATCGGTGCGGGTGTGGGTAGCGGCGCCGGGGCCGGCGCGGGGACGGGGGCCGGCGCTGCCGCCAGGGCAGCCGGCGCGGGCTTGCGCAGCGCATCGATGCGGGCGCGGGCGATAGGCGCGAAGGTGCCGGCGGGGAACTGCTGCAGATAGGCTTCGAACAGGGCCGGGTTGTCGCTGTTCTGGATCGAGGTCCAGAACACCGCGTCGCGGTCGGGAGAGACGGCGGCCGGGGGCGCGGCGACGGGCGGCGGTGCCGGTAGCGGTGCCTGGGCCGCGGTGGCGGCGGGATCGCGGAAATAGAAGGTGCCGGTGAGCGAGGAGGCTTCCCAGGGAGTCTGCGCGCCCTGCGAGACACGGGCGACCTCGATGCGGACACGCTTGAACACTTCCTCCACCTGCAGGCCGGGGGTGTCGAGGGCCCGCAGGAGTTCGGCGGTATAGAGCCCGTTGTCACCGGCGCCGTCGGCCGCGACCTTGCCGGGCGCGGTGGCATAGGAGATCAGCGTGCCTTGCGGCGCGTTGATCTGGGCGAGGCCGCCCCCGGTGGCGCGGAAGCGCCGCTCGAAGGGATTGTTGCGGCAGGCGTCGAGCAGCACGAGGTTCACCCGCGAGCCCGCCGCCGCCATCTGGTCCAGCACCAGGTCGACGTCGAGGGTTTCCAGGCGCACCCGGGCCTGGGTGGCGATCCTGGCATCGGTGGGGACCAGGAAGTTGCGCCCGTCCACCTGCATGCCGTGCCCGGCATAGAAGAAGAGGCCGATCGTCTCCGGGCCGAGCTGGTCGCCGAAATCGGCGACGGCGCGCTCCATCTCGAGCTTGGTCGTGTTCTCGCGCAGGATGACGGTGAAGCCGAGCTGCTTCAGCTTGGCCGCCATCGCCCGGGCGTCGTTCACCGGGTTCTTGAGCGGCGCCTCCTTGTAGGCGGCGTTGCCGAGGACGAGCGCGACGCGCTTTTCCGCCGCGGCCGGCAGCGCGGCGGCGCAGAGAGCGGCGAAACAGGCCAGCAGGCGTATCAGGATGCGCAAGGGTGATTCCTCACTGGGCGATTCTGGCGTTGCGCAGCAGGTCGCCGATCTCGGCGACCGTGGGAGTGCGCGATCCGTCCTGGTGGCAGACGATACCGAACAGGCGCCATGCATAGCCGGCGCCCTGGCGCGGCCCGGCTCGATCGAAGCCGACGCAGCCCGGCGGTCCCTCGCTGAAGGGCACGATCGTGTCGTTGCCGGCCTGGATCAGGTCCCTGCTAGGGGTGGCTCCGGGGGCATGACGCTGCATATCCGTCCGGAGACTGCCACGGGTCTGCTCATAGCTGTAGTTGGCGATGAAGTGGGGAGCGGACGGCAGCATCAGCCTCAAGTCGTAGTGAAGGCCGCGGGCGTAGCCCGCGGCGCTGCCGGAACTCGACCCGGGGATGGTGCCGCCGGTCGGCGAAAACGGCACTTGCGGCCCCTTGCCGCAGAGGGTGTTGCCTTCGATCTGCAGGATTGCGCTGCCGCAGTCGATCTGCCCGAACTGGTTCCTGAGTGCCAGCCTGAAGCTCCTGCCCGGCCGCGCCGCGGCGCCGGCTGCGGGAAGTGCAGCGACGGGGCCCGGGGGCGGGCGGCGGAAGCTGTCGAGCTTGGACCGGGCAATAGGCGCGAAGGTGCCGGTGGGGAACTGCTGCAGGTAGGCCTCATATAGAGCCGGATCGCCGCTGTTCTGTATGGAGGTCCAGAAGATCGCCTCGCGATCGGGGGCCATGGGCGGCGCGGCGGCCGGCGTGGGCGCCGCGTTCGAGGCAGCGGCCTCGCGGAAATAGAAGGAGCCGGTGAGGGACGACGCCTCCCAGGGGGTCTGTGCGCCCTGGGAAGCGCGGGCGACCTCGATGCGGACGCGCTTGAACACTTCCTCCACCTGCAGGCCGGGGGTGTCGAGGGCGCGAAGGAGTTCGGTGGTATAGAGGCCGTTGTCGCCGGCGCCGTCGGCCGCCACTTTGCCGGGCGCGGTGGCATAGGAGATCAGTGTACCCTGGGGCGCGTTGATCTGGGCGAGGCCGCCGCCGGTGGCGCGGAAGCGCCGCTCGAAAGGGTTGTTGCGGCAGGCATCCAGGATGACGAGGTTCACCCGCGAGCCGGCGACCGCCATCTGGTCCAATACCAGGTCGACATCCAGCGTCTCGAGGCGCACGCGGGCTTGACTCGCGATCTGGGCGTCGGTGGGAACCAGGAAGTTGCGCCCGTCCACCTGCATGCCGTGCCCGGCATAGAAGAACAGGCCGATGGCATCCGGGCCGAGCTGGTCGCCGAAATCGGCGATGGCACGCTCCATCTGCAGTTTGGTCGCGTTCTCGCGCAGAATGACGGTGAAGCCGAGCTGCTTCAGCTTGGCCGCCATCGCCCGGGCGTCGTTCACCGGGTTTTTCAGCGGCGCTTCCCTGTAGGTGGCGTTCCCCATGACCAGGGCGACGCGCTTCTCCGCCGCCGCGGGCATCGCCGCGGCGAGCACGAAGAGGCTGGCCAGCAGGGCCAGGATGGGCACGGCAAGGACGGGCACAGCGGAACCCCCGATCACACCGGCATTCCAGAGTTTACAGGTTAACCTCCGGTAAGCGGAAGGGCATGACGGTCGTCACCGGCCGGCGGACATTTCTGTCCGCCGAGGAGGGCGGCGGCGGAGACGCCGTTGAGCCAGGAAGGCCGGCGGGAGGGATCGGCTGGCGCCTTCTCCGAGGCGAAGATCGGCTTTTCCAGCAAGTCGCTGATCGGGCGTAGCTTTTCCGGCTGGGCGGCGATTTCGACCCTGCCTAAGTCAGCCAATTCGAGCCAACTCGAGCCAGCTTCGGCCAGTGCGGTGCCCGCTGGTGCCGGTTCGG
>VFQQ010002711.1_pt1 | contig 19035 bp, 15 predicted proteins | sample 3512341 | NCBI WGS metagenome assembly VFQQ01 (sample SAMN10412373, study PRJNA504923) | tailings metagenome | isolation source: Relicate 2 Philex TSF1 revegetated site | place: Philippines: Tuba, Benguet | collected 2017-08-29 | reverse complement strand
CTTATCTTCTGCTCACTTCGATCTGTGAACCAGCCGTTATCGTTACTCAGCGCATAAACGCCGTCTCCAATACGATAAACTTCAAAAACGGTGAGAACGCGACTAACACCTGCGATAGCGTGATATGCTTCGGTAGCAGGGACAAATGGTGCTGCGACAAGTAATGCACTGGCCGTCGCAACACCACCTAGGTCTTGGGTGGAACACGAAGAGCAGAGCAATCCGGAAAGTGTAACAATGAGCGTGCGCATCGGATGAAATCTTCCGGCTAACGACTCAGATCAGCCAAGCCCGCCGAGCGGGCGAGCCGTCTCTTTTAAATGACTGGGCCATGCTGAACGGAAATGACATCAGCGAATCACGCGAGAGCAATGGCGTTGCTGCTGTGGCTGTTGGATCGGCTCTTCACTTCTTCGGCTCCGATGCCCGGCGAATCTCTTCCTGCTTCTCCTTGTATTCACTTGGCGACATGCGCCCTTCGAGCATTGCTTTCCGATACGGCTCTTCAGCCGCGCTACGCGCTAGCTGCTGACATCCGCAATGAACTAGCGCGCTTGCCGCCAGAACGACAATAAGGGTGATCTTCTTCATGGGATTTGCCGGATATTATTCCGCAGATCGTTCAGTGATGAGCCATGTCGGTGCGAAGCACCGACATTGGCTCTGGCCGCTGGATCGCCTCTTTAGACATACAGCTTCAATGCGGGGTGCTCGACAGCGAACGCCTCATAATGATCGGAGTCATCTTCAATCACGAGGGTGGCTCGCTCGAACTGAATCTCCAGATGACGGTCGTCTCGAACGACAACGCCGATAATCTTTCTTCCTGCTAGCGCTGGGATGCGCCACTCCGTCCGGTCGGCAGACTCGCACCAGCGATCAACGACTCTTCCTTCTTCTGCGAGCGTCCAATCTCCCTCGATGCGGAGGAAGCCGACCGGATGCAAATTCAAGATAACCTCGTTCTGGCCAATGCAGACTTGGACTACCTCTGAACCAAGTAGCGGGCTGAAGTTGGTGTCGTGCTTGAAGCGGTGCATTTTCTTCCGGCGATCAGTGTTATTTAGACTACGCGTAATGCCTACGCTTGGCTTGGCCCGTGGAGCGCAGAAAGAGGGATAATTTGTTTGTTTTCAATCTCGGTCTTTGCGCCGCCGGCCATTCTCCACCGCAGGAATAGCGGGCAATTGCCCACGATTCATCCAGGCCGTCTCCCGTCAGCATCCGGCCCATTTCCTTCCCAAGTGAAGTGAGCTCTGGCATCCGGCAACTTGGCGGCCTGCACGACCCTGGGGTGTGATCGTCTCGTTCGGTCCGGCTGGACCTTCCGGATGCGCCCCGAGTCGCCTCGTCGGCACATTCGCCGCGAAATTTCCGTGTCCTCCGTGTTTTCCGTGGGCCGACAACTCTTCTCAGATCGGATGCAATCCGGTCCTACGGCGAGGCGGGCGCGCCGGCCGACGGCGCCTGCTGCTTCTTCCGCTGCCGCGCATAGAAGATCGAGAGCGCGATCAACCCCACGCCGAGCACGAGGAACGACAGGATCCGATACGCCGGCTCCAGCCGCGACAGGTCCACCACGAACACATAGCCGATCGTGGCGAAGATCGTCGCGATCGCCATCCAGCGGTATTTCCGGTTGGCGAGCAGAAGGCTCGCGCCGAAATACCCCGCCGCCGCCAGCAGCCACGAGGTGCTCACCAGCGAGCGCGGCACGAGGTGATACAGCCCGTAGGGGATGATCACCGTCGCCGCCGCGAGGTAGGTGTTGCGCATGAACTCCGTGCGGAGGCCCAGGTGCTCCTTCCGCCAGTTCAGGATCCGCGCGATCGCCAGCGCCACCAGCGCAAAGCTGAGGCTCACCGTGCCGGACGCCGGCGCCAGCAGCAGGTAGGCGAAGAAGATGCCGCCGCAGATGAAGAGGTTCGCCACGATCACGATCTTCGAGCGGAACCACACCGCCGTCGCCGCCACGAGCAGGCTCTGCCACGCCAGCCAGCCGTAGACCGCCGGGGACGGAAACCACGCCAGGATCGCGACGCTCAGCGCCAGGTAGCCGAAACACGCGTAGATCGCCGTGCCGTAGCGGCCGCGGTGATGCTGCCAATACGCCGTCGCCAGCGCGAGGAAGCCCAGCGCCAGCCCGAGCGGAATCCACGGCGGCTGCCCGAGGTGGAATTGCCGCTGGTTCAACAGCCCGAGCACGAACAGCCCGCCGGCCGTGAGCATGGCCCGCAGCACGCGCAGCGCGCCGGGCTCCTCCTCCTGCGGCCGCAGCAAGCCGGTCGCGCCGAAGACCGCCCCCTCCAGCAGCAGGAAGAACAGGTTGCCCTGCGGATCGGTCACGCCGCGCAGCGGATGCCCCGCGAGCGGATTGCCGAGCAGCCAGTGCAGGTGCGCCGCGTAGACGAGCCCCACCGCCGCCAGTTGCAGGCGCCACCAATTGAACCGGCGGTAGAACTCCACCGTCACGCCGGCCGCCACCGCCAGCAGCACCAGCGCCAGCCCCGGCCGGTCCGCCACCACCGCCGTCGCCAGCACCAGCACGGTCGCCAGCGCCGCCGTGAATTCGCTCCGGCGCCGCACCGCGATGGCAAAGTGCACGGCGAGCACGACGCCGACGCACCCGAGCGCCACGGCCCGGCTGCCGAGCGCCGGCGCCGGCGAGAAAAAGTGCAGCCGCAGCGTCGCGAAATAGAGCAGCACCAGCGCGCCGCCCGCGAGGATGCGCGCCGTGTCCGGCAGTGCGCGCCGCCACATGCGCGCCAACCCGAGCAGCCCCGCGACGGCCGCGTAACCGAGCAGGCTCGGCAGCAGCGCCGGCCAGCCGGCGAACGGATACACGACCAGAAACGCGAGGCCGGCGATCAGCGCCACCACGCCGACGCGCGCGAGCAGGAACTCGCCGATCTCCGACTCGATCTCCGGCCCCGCCGCGAGCGCATCCGCCGGCGTCGCCAGCGGCCCGCCCGCCGGGCTCATCGCCGCCGCCGGCCGCTCCGCGGGCCCGGGCACCGGCGCCGCGGCTGCGGTAGCCGGCAGCGGCGGCAGGCCGAGCTGCCGTTCGAGACGTTCCAGCCGTGCCTCGATTCGCGCCAGCGCCGCCGACGATCCGGCGCCGTCCGCACCGGAGTCCGGGGCGGATGCGTCCGCAGGGTAATGGGGGGCTGGGGGCAAAGCCAACGACCGCGACGGGAAGCCGCGACCGTTCGCGCGACTATGCCCGAGCCCCCGCCGCCCCGCTGCGCAAACCTTGCCCGGACCTGAGCGCAGATTGCGGAAGCCGCCCCCCGCACCCGCGGGCTCACGGCCCGAGTTAGGAGATGGAATCCGAACCAAGCATTTTAACGCGGAGGACGCGGAGCGCGCGGAGGAAAGTAGCGCAGGCGTCCCGCCTGCTGGTTTCGGAGCAGGCGGGACGCCTGCGCTACTTCGACCAAAACATCCGGCGCGGCCTTCTCGGGCCGCGCCGGTGTCACTGACCTATGAACCGGGTAACTAAGGGCAAATCTCTCCGCGGGGCGGGCGCGCGGGGCTCACTGGTTGCCGCCGTTGTGGCAGTCGGCGCAGCGGAGCTCGGCGTCGTAGGAGCCGGCCGGGTGCTTGAACTCGAGGCCGGTGGCCGTGAGCGTGGCGAGGTCGCTGCCCTTGCCCTGCGAGATGATGATGTGGCACGAGGTGCAGTCGCTGGCGCGGACCTTCTCGCCGCTGGCGGTGGAGTGCTTGTCGTCGTGGCAGCGGAAGCAGCCGGGCCAGTCCTTGTGGCCGATGTTGTTCGGATACTGGCGCCAGTCGGCCTGGCGCTCGGGGAACATCGTGGCGGCGAAGATCTCCTGCACGGCGGCGATGGTGGGCGCGAGCGCGGCGGCGTCGCGGTCCTTGTAGCGCGCGCGGAGATACTCGGCGATCTTGCCGGGCGCCTCGGCGCTGGTGGCGATGTCCTTCTGCGTGAGGGCGGCGACGGCGTGGCGCTTGATGTTGGGCAGCTCGAGCGAGATCTTGCCGAGGGCCATGGCGCGCTCGACGGAGTCGTTGGCGGGCGGGAAGACGTGGGCGGGGCGGTTGTGGCAGTCGATGCAGTCCATCACGCGCACGGCGGCGGCGGGCGGCTCGCCCTTGAACTCCTCGTTGCGGAACACCTTCGTCGAGCCGTCGAGCTTGTTGGTCACGCGCATCCAGACGATGTCCTGGCGCTTCTCGTCCACGGCGTAGTATTCGACGGTCTGGTCCTTGCTGACGTGCCAGTGGATGCCGTTGAGCGGCGAGCCGGGGCGGCCGTCGTTGACGCGCATGAGCATGCGGACGGTGTAGGGCGTGTTCTTCCGGTCCGAGAGGTAGTGCTCGTAGGTCATGTCGAGGTTGCCGAGGAACTTCTCGGGCCAGTGGCACTTCTCGCAGGTGTCCTGCGCGGGGCGGAGGTTGTGGACGGGCGTGGGGATGGGGCGCTGGTAGTTGTCGAGGATGAAGCCGTAGAGCTGGCGCGTGCCGTTGAGCTTGGCCTCGACGAAGGCGCGGGCGCCGGAGCCGACGTGGCACTCGACGCAGGCGACGCGGGCGTGCGCGCCGCGCTGGTAGGTCTGATACTCGGGGTTCATCGCGGCGTGGCAGACCTGGCCGCAGAACATGTTGGACTCGGCGTAGTGGAAGGTCTGGTAGCTGCCGAAGGCGCTGAGGAGGAGGAAGCCGACGGCGCCGGCGACGAAGAGCACGATGACGCGGCGCTGCTGGGGGTCGGCGACGTCGATGCGCCACTTGTCGGGCTCGGCGGTGTTGCGGATCGCCCAGCGGCGCTGGGCCCAGGCGCCGAAGAAGAAGAGCGCGAGGCCGCTGATGAGGAACCCCGGGGCGACGATGTAGGTGAAGATGCCGAGGTAGGGATTCTGGCCGTCGCCGGTGAGGTCCATCCACGCGAGCAGCGCGAAGGAGAACAGGGAGCCGATGGCGACGACGCCGCCGATGGCGCTGATCCAGTTGTTGAAGTGGGAGCGCGGACGGAGGACGGGTTGGCGCGCGGGGTCCGGGGAGGGGCTCATGGTGCGTGGGCGTGAGTCGGGCGGTGAAACGGTTCGGGTGCGGTGGGCGGAGGGGGCGGCGCGGGGTCAATCCGCGCCGCGGGGCGAGAAAAGAGCCGACGGTGCTCGGGGCATCCGTCGGCTCGGAAAGGGCCGCGCGAGGGCGGCGTCAGGGTTTGAGCTGCCGGATGAAGGCGACGAGGTCCTTCGCTTCCTGTGCGGAAAGCTCGTCCTTGAAGCCTTTCATGCGCTCCTTGCCGTTCTCGATGTAGCCTTCGAGGATGGCGTGGAGCATGGCGTCGTCCTTGAGCTCGGCCTGCACCTTCGGATCCGTGTAGTCGCGGATCTTCAGTTTCTTGCCTTGCTTGGTCTGGGCCTTGCCGTCCTCACCGTGGCAGGAGGCGCAGGAGTTCTCCCAGTTTTCCTGGGCGGTGGCCGCGGAGGCGGCCCCGGTGGCGAACGCGAGCGCGAGGCTGGCGAGGGCGATTTGGGTCGTGGTTTTCATGGAGGGAGTCGTTGGGCCGGGCTCAGAAGCGGTATTGGAGCTTCGCCTGGATGACGTTGGCCTCGTAGTCGGCCTTGCCATTGTAGGCGGGGTCCTCGCTCTTCGCGTAGGCGTAGCGGACTTGGATGGAGGTGCGGCGGTCGAGCTGGCGCTTGTAGGCGATCGACGCGATCTGGGTCTGCACCTCGGTGCCGTAGGGCACGCTGGCGGCGGAGTTGTCGACGAAGCCGTCGCGGGCCTCGTAGGTCGTGTAGTCGACGAAGAGGTCGCTCTGGTCGTCGAGGGCGTAGCCGCTGCTGAGGTTCCAGCTCACGTAGTCGCCCTTGAGGGGGGCCACGAGGTTGGCGGCGGTGCCGGTGGCGAAGACGGCCGGGGTCAGGAGTTCCTCACGCACGAGGTTGATGTTGGCCTGGAGGAACCAGCGGGCAACCGGATTCCAGGTGATCGACTCGCTGATGATCTTCTGGTCGACGTTCATGCTTTCGCCGAAGGGCAGGCCGACTTCCTGCGAGTTGATGGTCGTCTTGGCGTAGTCGAAGCGCGTCACCGTGCGGAAGGTGGGCGAGAGGCGCCAGGAGAGGCGGACGTTGAAGTCGCTGGTCTCGAAGTCCTGGTTGCTGATGTAGGCCGGGTAGCGGTCGGACGACGTGATGGTGTTGGGCGTCGTGTCGCGGAGGGCGACGTAGTCGTTCTGGCGGGCGCGGAAGTAGTATTGCGCGGCGACAGTCACGCCCTGGCGCGGATACCAGTTGGTGGTGAACGAATACTTCTGCGTCTTGCGCTCGAGCTCGCTGTCACGGTCGACGGAGATGCGCTGCGCGGGCAGGCCGGGCTCGAGGATGCGGGTCTCCTCGAGGGTGCCCTCGGAGGTGGACCAGTCGGCGCGGGTGTTGAACGTGAGGTTCTTCACGCCGGTGTAGCGGAGCTCGACGCCGTAGTTGTAGGTCTTCCACTCCTTGTGGCTCTCGGCCTCGACGTCCTCGAAGGTGAAGACGTTGGCGTTGGAGGCGTTGTTCTGCTCGATGAACTCGACGACGCTCTCCCACTCCGTCTTCTCGAAACGCATGGCGGGCACGACCGTCAGGTGCTCGAGCGGGCGATACATCAGGGCGATGTTGGCGATCGTCTGCGTCATCTCGGCATGGCCGAGGTCATGGCCGGGGAGCGCGTAGTAGGCCTCGTCGCGCTGCTGGCGGCCGGTGTAGGTCGTCGAGGGCGCGGCGTCCCAGGTGTCGCCGAAGACACGGCTGCCGCTGAGCGTGGTGTCGATCTTCGTCCGGGAGGCGGAGGTCGTGACCTTGATCTGCTCGGTGACGTCGACGGCGTAGGAGCCGCGGAACTGGGTGAGATCGAAGTCCTGGCCCTCGCGCGCGGTGACGTAGCGCTGGGCGGTCTCACCGGGGCGGCGGAGCGCCTTCCGGGCGTTGTCGTAGTCGCCTTGATCGTAGCGGGCGCCGATCTTCCAGGCGGTCTTCTCACCGCGCTTGGCGATGTCGCCCTGGAGGATGTGGCGCTTCTCGTCGATTTCCCAGAAGGCCGGCACGATGTAGCGGGTGGCGGCCGTGCTGATCGGGAAGCCGCTGTCGGCCCACGTGGTGGAGGGCTTGTCGCCCTTGCGCGTCACGTAGTCGTAGCGGATCACGAAGCTCGGCTGGTCGGGGCGGTTGAGCCCGGCTTCGAACCAGAGGTTGGCGCGGTCGATGCGCATGTCCTCGTCGAAGATCTGGAAGCTCAGCCCGGTGGCCGGCCACACGCCGCCGGAGCCGTCGTAGTGGGTGCGGAACTGCTTGTAGCCGAATTTGAGGTAGCCGACCTCGTCGCGGGTGATGCTCAGGTCGAGCAGGTAGTCGCCATTGCCGGCCATCGCCTTGCCCCGCAGCTTGAGCGCGGTGGTGTCGTCGAGCTGGCGGGCGTAGCGGAGATCCTCGATGCCGAAGAACCCGTCCTTGCGCATCTGCAGGTCGCGCTGGAAGCGGGGGCGGTCGCCGTTTTGCAGCGAGTAGCCGGCGGCAAGATCGAGGTGGTTTTCGTAGGCGGGCTCTTTGTCAGCCGCGCTCAACGTGGAGGCCAGGCCCAGACCCGCACAGGCGAGCAAGGAGAGGGACCGGCGGACGGAGTGAAAAGCGGTCGTTTTCATCGCATTGTCCTGGTGTAGAGTGCTGGGGGTTAGAAGCGGAGGGAGGAGCTGACGTGCGAGCCGTGGACGGCCTCGTGGCAGCCGGCGGACCAGCAGGTGCCGCGGCTGAGGAAGGTGCCGTGGTCGCGGCCGCCGATCATGATCTGACCGGTGCTCGTGTGCTGCTGGAAGTGGCACTGCAGGCAGAGGTTCGCGTTGCGGGCCTTGAGCATCTTGTCGTTGATGGAACCGTGCGGGTTGTGGCACACGGTGCAGCCTTCGCGGCTGGCCTCGTGCTCGAAGACGTAGGGCCCGAGCTGCGAGGTGTGGCACTTGACGCAGGATTCGTTCAGGGCGGCCAGGTTCGTGCCGCGCTCGGCGATGGCGTCGCCGGTGTGCGGGTTGTGGCAGTCCGAGCAGGACATCTTGCCGGAGGAAACCGGGTGCGAATTCGGCAGCGCGAACTCGCCGCGCTTGTCGAGATGGCACTGGTAGCAGGTCTCGGCCGTCGGGTTGATGATGGTGCCGATGCCGCCGCCCGTCTTCACGTGCAGCGACGCGGGGCCGTGGCAGGATTCGCAGCCGACCTCGGTGCCGTTGCCGCCGTCGGCGATCAGCTTCGAGTGCGTGGCATCATGGAAGTTGTGGCTGACATCCTCGTGGCACTGGGCGCACTTGCCCGAGCCGACGAAGGTGGCGCCGGGGATGGACGGCGGCGCCATGATGGTGCGGCTCGTCGTCATACACGACACGAGAAGAAGCCCCCAGATGGCGGCTCCTCCGAAGATGAAAGTGCTTTTAGTCCAGCGCGAATGTGTGCTCATGACTGCAGCGGTGTTAGGTTTTTGGTTTGGCTCCCGTTGGTGGTTCTTTCCGAAGAAAGCTGTTTTTCAGCGTGCGGATTTTGCCATAAGCGCCGGCTTATGACTGCGCAGGGGTTGCGCGTGTGTATGCACAAGTTGTGAGCCGTGCGCCGGCACGGAAAAAGCGCGCGGCGGCGTGGCGGGGTGTGAGTTCGCGGCCCGCGCCCGGCCGCACGCCGGAAATGCGTCCCGAACACAAGGCGCGCGCAGTCTTTCGCAAGGGAGGGCGAGCGCGCTCACAGGCCGAGGAACTGGATGGCGCAGCCGGCGCCGAGCACGACCGCGCCGGCGATCGCGTGCGTGAAACGCTCCACCCGCTGCAGCGGCAGCAGCCGGATCCCGCGCCCGGCGAGGAACACCGCCGCGAGCATCGCGCCGACCGTCAGCGCCGTGAAGATGACGACGACCGCGCCCAGCTCGGCCCACGCGCCCTGCGCGGCCGGATACATCACGAGCGGAATCATCGGCTCGCAGGGACCGAGCACGAAGAGGGTGAACAGCACCCAAGGCGTGAGCGTGAAGCCTTCCTTCTCGCCGTGGGCATGACCGCTCGCCACGTGGTGCGTGTGCGCGTGCACTTCCCCGCCCGCGTGGGCGTGCGCCTGCGCGGCGGCGTGCCGGCGGAACGCGCGGCTCAGGCCCCACGCGAGATACACCGCGCCGAACGCGATCATCGCCCACGCCGCGAGGTTGCCGCGGAATTCCTCGATCAACTCCACGCGCTCCAGGCCGAAGCCGAACACGACCGCCGCGAGCGCGACGACCACCGAGCTCGCCACGTGGCCGGCGCCGCAAAGCGCGGTCCAGAACACCATGCGCCGCGCCGACCACCGCCGCGCGCGCGACATGACGATGAACGGCAGGTAATGATCCGGCCCGGCCAGCGTGTGCAGCACGGCGACGCCCGCCGTGCTGGCAAGGAGCAGGAGGAATCCGGCGGATCCGAGCGAAGTGGAAGTGAGTTCGGCGATCATGGCCGGGGATTTTCCGACTAAGCTGTGGGCGAGAGGGCGGGCGGGACCGCCGGGACCGCCGCCAACCGCGCGGCATGTGCATGCATCGCGTGGACAACCTCCGGGATCGCGGCCGCGACCGCGGGCGAAAGCTCCGTGCACATCGGCACAAGCGTCTCGACCGAGATGGTGTAGAGGTGGATGGCCGGCATCGCCCCGAGCAGGGCCGACGCGGCGAAGAGGTCCTTCACGCCGAAATCGTGCGCGCCGAGCCCGCGCGGCAGGTCGGCGACGCGCTTGGGCTCGAGCAGCGTGACCGTGCCCGCAGGTTTGCCGTCGAGCGTGGCGTCGACCATCACGATGTCGCGCACGCCGTCGAATTCGAGCAGGAGGTTGATGCCGCCGGTGCCGCCGTCGAGCACGCGCACGCCGAAGAGCGGCGGCTGCGCCTCGAGCTCGCGGATGACGTGGATGCCCACGCCCTCGTCGCCCATCAGCCAGTTGCCGACGCCAAGGAGGAGCACGCGCGCGGGCGGTTGCGGGGCGAGGGTCGCGCCGGACGCGGCGCCGCCGGCGAGGTCGGTGGTTTCGGTCGGGGAGATCATGCGTGGAGGGGGGGATGAAAACGGGGCGGCCGGCGCGAAGGCCGGCCGCCGGGGGAAGACTAGAGCACGGGCGGCGCCTTGCCGGCGGGCCGCTTGCGCGTGAGGGCGGAGAAGCCCGTCGCCGGGTCGGATTCGACCTGCGACTTTTCCATGAACTTCCAGCCGCCGATGATCGACGACATCACGCCGTGTCCCTCCACGTAGTCGTGGTAGAACACGAGGTAGACGTGGATGAAGGTGAAGATGGCGAAGAGCCACGTCACCGCGTAGTGGAAGAGCCGCAGGTTCTGCTCGCTGCCGAAGAGCGGGACCACCCACGCCCAGAGCTGCGGGAACCAGCTCTCGCTCGTCGGCGCGTAGAGCGCGAAGCCCGACGCGATCTGGAAGAGCGAGAGCAGGAACGTGCCGGCGTAGGTGAAATACGCGATCGAGTTGTGCCCGAGCGCGTGCACCGGCTGGTTCTTCATCTGCAGCAGGTCGACCTTCACCACCTCGAGCAGTTGCGCGAACTGCGCGCGCGTGAGCGGGAGGAAATTGCGCCAGCTGGCGTATTTGTTCCCGACGAGCGCCCAGTAGAAGCGGAAGAGCAGGTTGGCGGTGAAGACGTAGGCCGCGGTGAAGTGGATGAACCGGTTCACGCCGAACCAGTAGCTGAACGACGCCTCGTCGGCGTTCAGGAACGCCAGCGGATGCGCGATCAGGTAGCCGGTGACGGCGAGGACGAGGATGCAGAGCGCGTTGATCCAGTGGAACCAGCGCACGGGCTGCTGCCAGACGTAGACCCGTTGGTAGTCGTGCGAGGCTTGCATGATGGCCTCCGGGGTTACTTCACGATCAGTTCGTGGCGGGCGATCTCCTTGCTGTCCTCGTAGAGGTGGACGGCGCAGGCGAGGCACGGGTCGAACGAATGGATCGTGCGGATGATCTCGAGCGGCTGCTGCGGATCGTGCACGGGCGTGCCGATGAGCGAAGCCTCGTAGGCGGAGCGCTGGCCCTTGCCGTCGCGCGGCGAGGCGTTCCAGGTGCTCGGAACCACCAGCTGGTAGTTCGCGATCTTGCGGTCCTTGATGACGATCCAGTGCGCGAGCGCGCCGCGGGGCGCCTCGGAGCAACCGACGCCGCGGGCCTCGGCGGGCCACGTCGCGGGCTCCCAGCGCTCCTTGGTGAACGTGCGCGTGTCGCCGGCCTTGATGTTGGCGATGAGGGTGTCGAAGAACTCGAGGCCCCACTTCGCCGCCAACGTCGTCTCGATCGCGCGGGCCGCCGTGCGGCCGAGCGTGGAGAACAGCACGGAGGGCGGCGCGTTGAGCGCGCCGAGCGTGTCGGTGACGACGCCCTTGATGTCGGCGTTGCCGGCGGCGTAGCCGACGAGCATGCGCGCGAGCGGGCCGACCTCCATCGCGTGGCCCTTCCAGCGCGGCGTCTTCAGCCACGAATACTTCGCGTCCACGTCGAGGTGCTCATACGGGGGCTTCGGGCCGGAATACTTCAGGTTCGTCTCGCCCTGCCACGGGTGGCGGCCGCCGGTGGTGGAGCCGTCCGCGTGCTGATACCAAGACTTGTCGATGAACTCCTGCACGCCCGTGTCGTCCTTCGGATCGACCGGGTGGACCTCGTTGAGGTTGCGGCCGAGGATGGCGCCGCGCGGGAACTTGAAGCTGCCGAGGTCGGCGAAGCCGTTCGTCGGCAGGTCGCCGTAGCAGAGATAATTTTCCAACCCGCCGCCGATGCTTGCCCAGTCGAGATAGAACGGCGCGACCGCGAGCACGTCGGGGATGTAGACCTGCTCGATGAACTCCTTCGCGCGCTGCAGCGTCTGGCCGACGAAGGCGAGGCGCTCGGCGTTGATGGCGTTGGCCTCGTCGAGGTTGATCGAGCAGGGCGCGCCGCCGACGAGGTAGTTCGGGTGCGGGTTCTTGCCGCCGAAGATCGTGTGGATCTTCACGATCTCCTTCTGCCACTCGAGCGCCTCGAGGTAGTGTGCGACGGCCATGAGGTTGGCCTCGGGCGGGAGCTTGAACGCCGGGTGCCCCCAGTAGCCGTTGGCGAAGATGCCGAGCTGGCCGCTCTCGACGAATTTCGTCAGGCGCTTCTGGAGTTCGCTGAAGTAGTTCGGCGAACTCTTCGGATACTTCGACAGCTTCTGCGCGAGCGCGGAGGTGGCGACGGGGTCGGCCTTCAGCGCGGAGACGACGTCGACCCAATCCAGCGCATGCAGGTGGTAGAAGTGCACCACGTGGTCATGCATGTATTGGGTGCAGAACATGATGTTGCGGATCAGTTCGGCATTGGGCGGGATGCGGATGTCGAGGGCGTCCTCGACGGAACGCACGGAGGCGAGCGCATGCACGGTGGTGCAGACGCCGCAGACGCGCTCGGTGAAGGCCCAGGCGTCGCGCGGGTCGCGGCCTTGGAGGATGATCTCGAGGCCGCGGACCATCGTGCCGGCGGACCAGGCGTCGACGATCTTGCCGTCCTTGATTTCGGCCTCGATGCGGAGGTGGCCTTCGATGCGGGTGACAGGGTCGACAACAATTCGGTTGCTCATGGTGGGGCTTCTCCGGGCTTAGTGTTTCGTGGATTTCTCGGCCTGCTCGGCGTTCTCGCCGGGGCCCTCGCCGATCTCGTCGCGCTTGCGGATGTTGGTCAGGAGCGCGTGCGCGCCCGCGCCGACCGCCGCGGCGCCGAGGGCGGCGAGGCCGATCTGGTCCGCCGTGCTCTCGATGCCGAAGCCCGGGAAGTTGGGCAGGCGTTGGTAGAAGGGACCGTTGTCCCAGAAGTTCGCCTCGGAGCAGCCGATGCACGGATGGCCCGATTGGATGGGGAAGCTGACGCCGCCGTTCCAGCGGATCGTGCCGCAGGCGTTGTAGGTCGAGGGGCCGCGGCAGCCGACCTTGTAGAGGCAGTAGCCCTTGCGCGCGTTCTCGTCGTCGAAGGATTCGACGAAGAGGCCGGCGTCGTAGTTCGGGCGGCGGTAGCACGTGTCGTGCACGCGGCGCGAGTAGAACGCCTTCGGGCGGCCGAGGTTGTCGAGCTGCGGGATGCGGTCGAAGGTCAGCAGGTGCACGAGCACGCCGGCCATGACCTCGGCGATCGGCGGGCAGCCCTGGACGTTGACGATGGGTTTGCCGCCGATGACCTTGTGGATCGGCTGGGCGGAGGTGGGATTGGGCTTCGCGGCCTGCACGCAGCCGGAGCAGGCGCAGTTGCCCCACGCGACGACGGCCTTCGCGTCACGGGCCACTTCCTCGGCGATCTGGAGCGCGGTCTTGCCACCGATGCAGCAATACACGCCGTCCTCCGCCGTCGGCACGGAGCCCTCGATGCAGAGGAGATACTCGCCCTTGTATTTCGTGATCGTGTCGTGGAGCGACTTCTCCGCCTGGTGGCCCGAGGCCGCCATCAGCGTCTCGGTGTAGTCGAGTGAGATCTTGTCGAGGAGGATGTCCGCCACGATCGGATGCGAGCTGCGGATGAACGACTCGCTGCAACACGTGCACTCCTGAAAATGCAGCCAGACGACGGGAATGCGCTTCTTCGTCTCGAGGGCCCGCGTCATCTGCGCGACGCCGGTCTGTTCCAATCCGATGCAGGCGCCCATCCAGGCGCAGAACTGCAGGAAGTCGCGCCGGCTCACGCCGCGCGCCAACATGCGTTCGTAGATGGTTTCTTCCTTGTTCGCCGAGGGTGCGGGGTCGATTTCCTTGAGCATATGCGTTGGGCGGGCCGCTCGGCGTGGACGGGAGGCGACGCGTTGGGGGGAGGATTACATAGTGTGCCGACTGCGGGGACAGACTACCGGACACCGCAAGATATGCATAGGCGTCCCTTGCCAATGATTGCGCAGAGGTTGGCGAAACTTCGCTGTGCGCTCGACGCGGGCGGTTGCCGGGTGCAATGAATGCGGTTATGCACGAGGTCGGCATCATCGAGTCCGCGCTGGACGTGATCCGCCGCGAAGCCGCGCAGCACGGCGCCGCTTCGGTCGCCCGCGTGGTCCTGCGCGTCGGCGCGCTCAGCGGCGTCGAACCCGAGGCGCTGCGCTTCGCCTTCGCCGCCGTCACGCCGGGCAGCGTCGCGGAGGGCGCCGAGCTGGACATCGAGGTCGTGCCCGCCCGCGTGCACTGCCGCGATTGCGACGAGGACTTCACCGTCAAGACCGGTTTCATCTTCCAATGCCCGCGCTGCTCCGCGCTCTCGGGCGACCTCCGCTCCGGCCGCGAACTCGAGCTCGCGCGCCTCGAGTTCCCCTCCCCCGCTCCGCGCCATGTCCACGAATCCTGACGAACTCCTCCCCGCCGGCGTCCGCATCAACGCCCTCAACGGCGGCGCCGCCCCCACCGGCGCGCTCTCCGCACCGCTCTCCGCCGAGATCAGCGCTGCCCTCGCCGCCAGCCCGCGCGGCGAAGTCCAGGTCCGCGCCGTCGACCTCTCCATCCCGCTCCTCGAGCGCAACGACATCCTCGCCGAGCGCAACCGCGGCTACTTCCTCGGCCGCGGCCTCCTCGCCCTCAACCTCGTCTCCTCCCCCGGCGCCGGCAAGACCACGCTCCTTTCGCGCACGCTCGACGAATTCGGCCACGAGGTCCGCTGCGCCGTGCTCGTCGGCGACCTCGAGACCGACAACGACGGCCGCCGCCTCAACCGCCCGCACGCCGCCGTCGCGCAGATCACCACCGGCACCGTCTGCCACCTCGACGCCGCCATGATCGCCCGCGCCGCCGAATCGATCGACCTCGACGACGCGCGCGTCCTCTTCATCGAGAACGTCGGCAACCTCGTCTGCCCCGCCTCCTTCGACCTCGGCGAACAGATCCGCGTCGTCCTCCTCTCCACCACCGAGGGCGAGGACAAGCCGCTGAAGTATCCGCCCATCTTCAAGTCCGCCCACCTCGTCCTTCTCACGAAGGTCGACGTCGCCGACGCCCTCGGCTTCGACCGGAAGGTCGCCGTCGAAAACATCCGCCGCGTCGCCCCGCAGGCCGAGATCATCGAACTCTCCGCCCGCAGCGGCGAGGGTCTCGCGCAGTGGTATGACTACCTCCGCGCCCGCCTGCCGAGAAAACGCCTCTGATTCAACCTCCCCCATGACCGCCGCGCCGCAGACCACCGAGACCGATGTGCTCATCCGCGTCCGCGGCACCGTGCAGGGCGTGGGCTTCCGGCCCTTCGTCCATCGCCTCGCGCTGCGCCACAGCCTGCGCGGCTGGGTGCGCAACGACGCCGACGGCGTCCTCATCCGCGTCGCGGGTGAAGCCTCGTCGGTCGAGACGTTTCTCCTCGCGCTCACCGAGGAGACGCCGCGCGCCGCCCGCATCAGCACCGTCGAACCGACCCGCGGCACCGACACCGAACCGCCCGCGGGCGAGCGTTTCTCCATCGTCGAAAGCGAGCTCACCGGCGGCGCCGTCACCACCGCCGCCCCCGCCGACCTCGCGCTCTGCGCCGATTGCCGCCGCGAGCTGCTCGACCCCGCCGACCGCCGTCACGGCTACGCGTTCATCAACTGCACGCAATGCGGCCCGCGCTACTCGCTCATCGAGTCGCTCCCCTACGACCGCCCGCGCACCACGATGCGCGCGTTCACGCTCTGCCCGGCCTGCGACCGCGAATACCGCGACCCCGCCGACCGCCGCTTCCACGCCGAGCCCAACGCCTGCCCCGTCTGCGGCCCGCGTCTCACGCTCGCCGACGCCGCGGGCAATCCCTTCGCCACCGGCGCCGACGCGCTCGACCGCGCGGTCGCCGCCCTGCGCTCCGGCACCATCCTCGCCGTCAAGGGCGTCGGCGGATTCCACCTCGTCTGCGACGCGCGCCACGAGGACGCCGTCACCGAGCTGCGCCGCCGCAAACACCGCGAGGAGAAGCCGCTCGCCGTGATGTTCCCCGACCTCGACGCCGTGCGCCGCTGCGCAACCGTGTCCGATTCCGCGGCCGCACTGCTCTCCTCGCCCGCCGCGCCGATCGTGCTCGTGCCGCGCCGCACCGAGAGCGACCTCGCCTGGGGCATCGCGCCCGGCAACCCGTGGTTCGGCGTGCTCCTGCCCTACGCGCCGCTGCACCTGCTGCTCTTGCGCGCCTTCGGCGGACCGGTCGTCGCTACCAGCGCGAATCTCGCCGAGGAACCGCTCTGCACCGACAACGCCGAGGCGCGCGAACGCCTGCTCGGCATCGCGGACTATTTCCTCCAGCACGACCGCCCCATCGCGCGCGCCGTGGACGACTCCGTCGTGCGCGAGACCGCCGGCGGACACCCGATCCTCCTCCGCCGCGCCCGCGGCTATGCGCCCTCGCCGCTCACGTTGCCCGCTGCCTTGCCGCAACCGGTCCTCTGCGTCGGCGGCCACCTCAAGAACACCGTCGCCGTCGCGGCCCGCGACCAAGTTGTCGTCAGCCCGCACCTCGGCGACCTCGGCAACGCCGCGTCGCAGGCGCTCTTCGAACGCACCATCGCGACGCTCTCCGACCTGCACGGCGCGCGCCCGACCCTCGTCGTCCACGACAAACATCCCGACTACGCGTCCACCGCTTTCGCCCGCCGCAGCGGCCTGCCCACGCTGGCCGTGCAACACCACCTCGCGCACGTCCTCGCGGTGTTGCTCGAGCATCGCCTGCCCGCCGACGACGTGCTCGGCATCGCGTGGGATGGCACGGGTTACGGTGACGACGGCACGATCTGGGGCGGCGAATTCATCTTGCTCCAAGGCGGCCGCGCCTCGCGCTTCGCGCGTCTGCGCCCGTTCCGCCTCCCCGGCGGCGAAGCGGCCGTGAAGGACGCGCGCCGCGTCGCCCTCGGCCTCGCGCACGAGATCGATCTCTTCGCCGAAGTCAGCGCGCGCCTCGGCGTGAAGCCCTCCGACGCCGCCACGCTCCGCCAGATGCTGGCGCAAGGGCTCAATTCCCCGCTCTGTTCGAGCGGCGGCCGGCTCTTCGACGCCGCCAGCGCGCTGCTCGGACTCTGCGCGCACAACCGCTTCGAAGGCCAGGCCCCGCTCCACCTCGAAGCCGCGGCCACGCGCGCCGGCGAGAGCGACGACTCCCTGCCCTTCGACGTCGTGCCGAACGCCGACGGAAGCGCCCGCTTCGACGTGGATTGGGCGCCCGCCCTGCGCCAGCTCCTGCTCGAGTCGCGCGGACCTGACGAACTTGCCGCGGAATTCCACCGCGGCCTCGCCGCCGCCATGCGCGAAGTCGCCATTCGCGCCGGCGCCAGCCGCGTCGCGCTCACCGGCGGCTGTTTCCAGAACGCGCTCCTGCACGACCTCGCCGCCGACGCGCTCCGCGAGGCCGGGTTCACCGTGCTCGAGCACCAACGCCTTTCTCCCAACGACAACTCCGTCGCCGCCGGACAAGCCCTCGCGGCGCTCTGGGGCCTCACCTCCGTCCCTCCCCCGTCATGATCCTCACGCTCCTCGTGCCCTTCGTGCTCGTCTCGTTCCTCGTCATCATCGTCGCCGACCAAGCCCGCCGCAACTGACGCCCTGCACACCTGGAGGGCCGAGCTCCGCGAGGCCTTTCCTTCGCGCGTCCGTCACTACCTCAACCTCAACTTCCCACCTCAACCCGCTTCAGCGCATGTGCCTCGCCGTCCCCGGTAAAGTCGTCGAAATCCTCGGCGACGATCCGCTCCTCCGTTCCGCCAAGGTCAGCTTCGCGGGCGTCGTCAAACAAGTCAGTCTCACCTGCACGCCCGACGCCCACGTCGGCGACTACGTCCTCGTCCATGTCGGCGTCGCCATCAGCACCGTCGACCCGAAGGAAGCCGCCGAGACCTTCGAATACCTCAAACAGATGGGAGAACTCGACGGCATCGAACTCCCGACCTCCGCCCCCGTAGGCAGCGAGCTTGCTCGCGCCCCCTCCGAACCCGCCCGCGCCCCATCACCCTCGACGCCTCAACCATGAAATACGTCGACGAATACCGCGACGCCGCGCTCGTGCGCAAACTCGCCGACGCCATCGCCCGTGTCACGACGCGCCCGTGGACCATCATGGAAATCTGCGGCGGCCAGACGCATGCCATCGTGAAGTTCGGCCTCGACGATCTCCTCCCGCAGAACATCGCCCTCGTCCACGGCCCCGGCTGCCCCGTCTGCGTCACCAGCGCCGACCTCATCGATCAAGCCGTCGAGCTCACACTGCAGCACGGCGCCATCCTCTGCTCGTTCGGCGACATGCTCCGCGTGCCCGGCAACGGCATCGACCTCCTCACCGCCAAGGCCCGCGGCGGCGACGTGCGCATCGTCTACTCGCCGCTCGACGCCGTCGGCATCGCGAAGGCCAACCCGACGAAGCAGGTGGTGTTCTTCGCCGTCGGCTTCGAGACCACCGCGCCCGCCAACGCGATGTCGGTCCTCCTCGCCGCCCGCGACGGCGTGCCGAACTTCTCCATCCTCACCTCGCACGTCCTTGTCCCGCCAGCGATGCGCGCCATCCTCGGTTCGCCCGACAACCGCGTGCAGGGCTTCCTCGCCGCCGGCCACGTCTGCACGATCATGGGCACCGACGAATACGGCCCGATCGCCCGCGACCACCGCGCCCCGATCATCATCACCGGCTTCGAACCCGTCGACATCCTCGAGGGTATTCTGCTCTGCGTGAAACAACTCGAGTCCGGCCGCGCCGAAGTGGAGAACGCCTATTCCCGCGCCGTCCGCACCGAGGGCAACACGCACGCGCGGAAGATCGTCGAGACGGTCTTCGAGGTCGCCGACCGCGACTGGCGCGGCATCGGCGTGATCCCGCGCAGCGGCCTCGCCGTGCGCCCCGCTTACGCCACCTACGACGCCGCCCGGCGCTTTGCACTCGCGACCACGGCATCGCCCGCGTGCACCGAATGCATCAGCGGCGAGATCATGCGCGGCGTGAAGAAGCCGCACGATTGTCCTGCGTTCGGCACCCGCTGCAAACCCGAGCACCCGCTCGGCGCCCCGATGGTCAGCAGCGAAGGCGCCTGCGCCGCCTACTACCGCTACCGCAGC
>VFQQ010002710.1_pt1 | contig 19051 bp, 30 predicted proteins | sample 3512341 | NCBI WGS metagenome assembly VFQQ01 (sample SAMN10412373, study PRJNA504923) | tailings metagenome | isolation source: Relicate 2 Philex TSF1 revegetated site | place: Philippines: Tuba, Benguet | collected 2017-08-29 | reverse complement strand
CGGGAGCGTCCTTCATCGCGGTACCCAGCCCTTCAAACAGGGGTGCCCCGAACACGCCCATCCCGCGCGGCAGGCACGCTTGCACCCCCTCCCGGCCGATCACCCTCTCCTGTCACAAGTGCCCAAGGCCGATCAGCGCCCCGTTCAGGCCCAGGGGCACGACCACGCAGCCTCTGCCATCTCAGCAATTGCTGAAGTATACGCCGCGGCTCCCCCGCCGCCGCTTTCACACACGGCTGCTCGTCACAATGGCCGCACGGCTCGCCCTGCTGCTGGCCCTGGCGCTATGGGCGGCTGCCGCAGCACCTGCACTGGGTGCCGCTCAGGTGGGGAGGCCCAAACCCGGGCCCCACATGCCCTGTGTTGGGCCCGTGATCGCTGGGGCGCCCTCCAATTGGGGCACCGCGCCAGTCCCCGGGTCCCTACCCCGCCCGGCGGGAGCGGCGGAACCGGCTTGGCGGCTGCTTCGAAAATTGGAAGCTGGCTCCCCAGGCGCCGCTGGGCAGCACAGCAGCCGTCCCAACCTGCTTGACAGACAGCCAGCAGCATCACCAGCCGCCAGAACACCCAGCTGCCCCCTTCGCGGGGCCATCCCGTACCATGCAAGGGCGCATGCCGCTGAGCGCATGCCGCCCTATGCCCCTCCCTTGCGCAGGCGCACGGCCGCCACCGGCTGCTGCTGCAGACCACCAAGGCGCTGCCCCAGGGCTCCAACAGCAACGCATCGTTTGCGGCCCCCGCGGAGCCCGGCACTAGCGCTGTGTTCGACACACCCGCTGCTGCGGAAGCTGCCAACCCGGTCCCGGCGGGGCAGTGGGAGAGCGGCGGTGACACGGGAGCCATCTACATCTATGCCACGCTGATGAAGGGCGGGGAGGTCATCGGCTGGTCGGTGAGCTGCTTGTTTCGCAAGTGGGTGGGGCATGGGCGGGCCGGGGTGTACCGCACGGCTGCCGCTTGCATAATCCCTCGCCTCGTGAGAGCACTCTTGTGTGCGCTGCATGGCGCTGCCTGCCCGCCGCATGGGTGGCTCACTGACTGGATTTTGTGAAGTTGGCAAACCCATAGTCTGAAGGGCTGCAGCGAGCTGTGTGCGCAGCCATTAGCATCAGTTGCTGTGGCATGTGCAGCTGCACGTTGGCGGCCAGGGAGGCGTCCGCTCCAGCTGCCCCTGTTCATGCCTGCTGCTCGGCTGTGTGACAAGCCCTGCCTTACCAGCCCCTCCACTTGCCCTGCTCGTTGTGATGAGCCCTGCCTTACCAGCGCAACGACTTCAATCCTCTGACCCAACAGAACAAGGGCGACAAGGACAACGGCTGGACGGAGGACGGCTGGGGCACCGCCGTGTACAACGCCACCTCCAAGAGCGTGGAGCTGCTGCCCAAGTGAGGGGCTACAATTGTTCAGCCATCTGCTGCTGCTGGTACTGGTGCTGCTGCTGCTGCTGCATGCTGTGTGTTCACTTGGAGAAGCGTGGAGCTGCTGCTCAGTGAGGCTCATAAAATGGGGCGCCTGCTGCTGCATTGCTGTGTGCTTCGTTCCTCCAAGAGCGTGCAGCTGCTGCCCAAGTGAGGCTGACTAAATATGGCTGGCTGCTGCAGCTGCTGCTACATGCTGTGTGCTCGCATGACGTGGCGTGCAGGGTGGCAATTAGAATTAAGTAGTCGGCGTAGTCAGTCTATCAGGCGACTGGCTGCGTGTGCGAGACGCTCAGCTGAGGACCTTGACAGGTCTTGCGGGAAAGTAGCTGCTGCATGGCCACAGTGCTGATCAGCTGGCTGCCTGCAACACCCCTCCCCAACGCCCCAGGTGCGGCATCCACGACTGCAAGAACGCATTCTGCTCCGGCCAGGTCACCACGTGAGCAGCGTCATGCAGCACGGTTGGTGGGGATGCATTTGAGGAAGGAGTGGAGGTGCACGTTTGAGACACGCCCTGCCCGGCAGGCTGAGAGCATGTGCACAGCTGCTGCCGCCCTTGCAAGCTGGTGACAGCGCCCGCCACTCGTGTCCTCCTCCCCTCCGCCGCAGCTGGGACAACAAGATGCTGGTGTTTGGCGGGCACGGCCCCGACTTTGGCGCCGACATCACCGGCTTCCGCTCGTACGACAGCGGTACCGGCAAGATCACTAGCACGCAGATGCAGTCGGGGCGCTGGTACCCAACCCCCGTCACCCTGCCCGACGGCAAGGTGCGTGCTGGGCGGAGTTGGCACTGAGGTGCATCAGCAGCAGCGGCGTTGGTGGTGGGCTGAAATGCTGGGGCTTGGTGGGCGCAGTTGCGATGCTCTGCGAGTGCAGCGGCACGTGCGCTGCTGGGCAGGCTGAAAGCCGGCCTGAGCCCAGCAAGTGCTGAACCACGGCAGCTGTGTGAAGTGTGGCAGCACAAGCACGGCTTGCTGCAAGCATGGCTTGATGCGTGTCAAAGCTCTGTGCTCCCTGGCACGCAGGTGCTGGTGATTGGCGGCGTGGCGCACAACGGCCAGGTACGCAGCTTGCTTGGGGGCTTAGCTGCCGCCGTTGCATGGTCTCCCATGTGCTCTCTACGTGCCTGTGTATGAGTCGTGCTGCGCAGCAAGTCTTGACCTTGATGTGTGCAGCCCCTCTTGTTCCTCTTTCGCTCGAAGTTGTCATCAACCCAACTGCTACCTGTCGCCTCAATGTGCAGGCGGGCTACTTTGACAACGTCAAGGTGATCGAGCTCTGTTCAACCCATGTCCTGACTTGTAGTTCAGAATGTCGATGTGCCTTGCGTTGCAGGCGGGCTACTTTGACAACGTCAAGGTGAACGAGCGCGACACGTACGACAACCCCACCATCACTGTGTATGACCCCGCCACCGGCGACTTCAGCCCCGACAGCCGCGACATGGCCGACCAGCTGGAGGCGGCCTGGTGAGGAACTGAGGGCACGCTGTGGTGTGCCGTGGCAATTGCATGCTGCGGCACGCACACGCGCGTACAGCCTGCTGACTTACTCTGGGCCCACACTACTGCACGCCACCTGCCTGCCCACAGGGTGCCTTCCGCCGCACCTGGCCACCTTCCCCACTCACCAGCCCACTTACCGCTGTGCAATCCTTCCCACCTCCTCCACACAGGCCTGTGCACACCTACCCTCACGCCATGGTGTCCCCCGACGGCGGCCTCTGGGTCTCCGCTGGCTCCTCACTCGTCAAGTACGACCGCAGCGGCCCCACCTCATTCGAGCGAGTGCTGGACCTGCCGGACCGGCCCCACGCGCCCTGGAGCTACCCACAGACCGGTGAGATTGAGTGGAGGGCAAGGGGGCTCTGCTGCGCTGTGGTAAAGGCCAGCTCAGATGCAAGCGGAGCTCCCTGCTGCCGCTGCGGTCGCACCATGCGCCTCGAGGGGTAAACAACCGAGTGCAACACCTGCCCCCACGGTTTGCATGCTCTGTGCTCTGCCTCCGTGCCTCTGTCGGCCTCTCTAACATTCCGCCGATTTCTGCTGCATGCAGGCCAGGGCGTGATGCTGCCCATGTTCCCTCCTTATGACAAGATTGAGTTCCTGGCCATGGGTGAGCAATTTGAAAGGGGCTGGGTGAGCCTCTGTGGCTGGCGTGCATGTCAACTGAGTTGTTGTTCAGCCGCATTGCCCACAGCCCTGCCGCGCATCTTGGTGACTGTGCAATCTGCATGCATGGCGGCCCTTCACTGCAGCCCCGCAGCCTGACTTAAAGCCACCAGCCACACACGGCGGGTTGTGCAGCACTCACCTCACCAGCACTCTGTGCTTGCCCGCCCTGCTTGCAGGCGGCAATGTGAAGGACCGTGCCACGCCTGAGACCCCCGCCTCCGACAAAGTGCACAAGATTGAGGTGGGCAGGGGCCACCTGCTGTGTGCGTTGAAAGCCCGATATACACGCCGTCGGAAGGGGCCACCTGCTGTTTGCTTTGAAAGCCCAGTTCACGGAAGGGGCTGCGAGACCACAGCAAGTTGAAGGCACCCCACAAACTGAAGTTCACGTCTTCCATCCTGCGTTGCTGTCACCCTGGCGCAGCTGACCGCCGGCAAGGACGCCAAGTGGGAGGAGCTTGAGAACATGCCCTACCCTCGCGTGCTGGGCGATGCAGTCACGCTGTGCGACGGCACCATCGGCGTGTTCGGCGGCGGCGAGCGCGGCATTGCGGTGCGTGCGACACGCCACCTGGGTGCATGCAAGTGTGGCTCGAGGCGGCGGGCACGCGGCCGGCTGCCAAGCAGTTGGCCGGGTTGCATGGGCCTGACCAAGGGCTCGAGCTGCGGGGTAGCAGGGGCGAAACGCTTTCTCCACAGACTGTACACTACCTCCGCATGAAGCCACTCCACACCCCCTTGCATCCCTGCCGCAGGGCTGGAGCCCCAAGCCCTACTTCTACCGCTTCAAGGACGGCACCACCTGGGACTGCAAGAAGCTGTGCACTGGTGAGAAACGCCGCTGACTTGGCAAGAGGGCAGGGGCCTGGGTTGAGGCGGCACGCTGTGGGCCAGCTGCGGGCCAGCCATGCGTGGGGCGAGGGTAGTAACACTGCTGGCTGCCGCTGAGGTGCCTCGCCAAAGCTGCCTCCACCTGTGCCTTGCTCGCTCTGCAGACGTGCATGACTTTCTGTACGCCCCCACCATCTTCGACCCCGCCACCAGTGAGTGCCTGGCCCACCAGCCTGAACAGCTGCTATCTGTTTTCGTTCTGCGCCAGCCAGCTGGATGAGAGCCGCTTGCAGTACAGCAGAGTCAGATTTGTTGCAAGGCACCTCGTTGCTGCACCCTGCCCACCACCTGAAGTGCCTCATCTGCCTGCTGACGCACCCTTTCTTCCCCGCCCACTGCAACAGACAAGTTCACGCCTAAAGGCGCCCTGGCGGAGCACATGCGCCCCCGCCTCTACCACGCCACCTCCATCCTGCTGCCTGATTGCCGGGTGAGCCGCCTGCGGCCCTGCCCTGCTGCTGCCACCTGCTGCTGTGCTGCGGCTGCATGATGAGCTGGGCTGGTGCACTGCGTACCCACCCCACCCCCCTGCTGCCCTTCCACTGGGGAGCGGCGGCAATTCATTGCTTCCTCGCTCTTGCTGTCCAATGTTTGCCCACCTCCTCTATTCGCCCTTCACACTGCTCAGACAGCAATGTTGCCGACTTCTCTGCCCTTGTATGATACATCTGATCATTTTCGTTTGCATCCTCAACGTCTCCATCCCCACCATTCCAGGTGTTTGTGGGCGGCGGCGACGTGTCCAACGACCGCACCGCGGAGCTGTACTCGCCGCCCTACCTGTTCAAGGGCCCCCGCCCCGTCATCAGCTCGGTGCAGGACAGCATCAAGGCGAGTTTGAGCACGAGGGGAGGGGAAGGGGAAGGGACTGGGGTTGTTGTAAAGCATGGTGCACTGCGTGGCGGTGGCGGCACGCTTGAGCGGCCCCAAACCACCATCCTGCCTGTACTACAACCACACTGCACCTGTTCTTAACACGCCTGCCTCCCATTCCACCTGTTTGCAGCCCGGTGAGAGCCTGGAGGTGTCCTACACATCCACCGATCCAGTCACCAAGGCCCTCTTCCTGCGCACCGGATCCATCACACACAGCATGAGCTTCGGTGAGGCGGCATCAGGGCGGGCGCAGCGGCAGCAGCTGCTGCTTGGTTGCAGCCAAGCGCGTTTGGAAGAGCGGGCGCCCTTGTGTTGGTGGTGGTGTGGCATGCTAGTCCTTATCAGCCCACCGCGCTGCTCAACCTGTCGCTCATCTCCCGCCATCAAACATCCTGCCCACACTGTGCCCACCCCTGCACTACTATTTCCCGCAGACCACCGCTCCCTGTGGCTGACCATTGCGTCCAATGCCAACGGCAAGCTGACGCTGACCACCCCCGCGTCCAGCAACTTGCTGCCCCCTGGCATGTGAGTGGATGAAGCGGCCGATTTGGCTGGGCAGGAGGCTGCAGCTTGCGCTGGCGGCATGCCAAATTGTGCTTTCATGACCACCCGCTGTGTGCAGCCGCCTGCGTGCGGTGCTGCCACAGGTGCACGTGGTTCCAAGGATGCCCTCCAGCCCTGCATGCGACCCAACCACATCGTGCTGGTGCCTTGCTGTGCACGCCCACGCGACCCACAACTCTCGCTGTGCTGACCACTGCCTTGGCTTTTCTTCCCCTATTTCAGGTACATGGTGGTCATCCTGTCCAACAAGGGCGTGCCCAGCGTGGGCAAGATCGTGTCTGTGCAGCCGCTGGGCACCACCTCGTCCAGCTCAGCCTGAGGCTGAGCAGGCACAGCAGGCGCAGCAGACGCCAGCATGCGCAGCATGCACAGCAGGCGCAGCCATGCACAGCGTGTGCAGCGCCCGCGCAGCAGCCCCGCCACGGCAGCCGGCTGGTGAGCACGCAAGCACGCACAGCATGGCTTAGCGTGGTCACCACCACGGCGGCATGGCACGGGCTGCTGCCGTAAAATAACAAGGGCAATGCCCTCCCCCCACCCATGCGGCCCTCTCCAAGCTCCCGCCCACCCCTACCCACACTCGACTCGCCCCCAAGCCACTTGACAGCCACAGCAGCCAGGCCAGCAGCCGAGGAGCCCACAGCAGACTCAGCAGGACCCGCACCCCAACAGCAAGCAGGCACTACGTCACCCCACCCCATGGCTGTAGCCAGAGCACTCTGTGGCACAGCCCCGTCTTGTGTTGTTGCGAGTTGTACATAACAGCGCCCATCAATTGCATCGCATCTGCACCCGGCCGTGCTGCATCTCGCACCGCGGCTGCAGCCCCAAGCGGCCCCATGTTTTTACATGACCACTTCATTTTGCATGCCACCGATACCTCCCTGATTTTTCCTGCTCCCCGCTGCTGCGCTCCTCTTTTATCTAACAATGGATTTGTAGCGATCTCAACACGTTTTCAACAGTTGTAACAGCTGACTGATCATGCACGGGCAGTGGCAGGCGCGGGCCAGCTGAAGGCAGCGGGGGCTGGTGTGGAAGGGCAGGACAGAAAAGTCGTGCAAGGCCAAGGCAGGCGAGGACTGCGCGTCATCATTTCAGTGGGTGCACCGCCTGCCCTCGCACAGTGCCTCTTGCACCTACTCTCTTGGCTGCTGCTTAAGCCTTCCAGCCAATGCACTCCAGGCAACGTTCACCACCAGCCCGGCCGGCGCAGCCCCTTGTGCGCATCAGCCACGCTCTTTGCCAGCTTGCTTCGCAGCTGCTCCGCGGCGTACGAGGCAGCCAGGTTGGATGCGAAGCGCACGCTGTGGCCGTCAAAGCGCAGCACGCCCTTGGACAGAAGCTCCCTCTGCCGCTCGCGGTCAGGCACACACCCGCGCCACTCTGCACGGCATGTTGGGGAGCGAGAGAGCATAGGGCGTGGCAGGGCTGGTGTGGAGGCTGCGTGGGCGTGTGTTGTGGCTGATTGGCGGTGCACAACCAGCTGCCTAACCTGGGCACTTGAGTCTATACCGGCGCCGCCGCTGCAAGCCAGTGCAGTGTGAGCGAGGAACACCGGCAGCATTTCGACTGGCCCTCCTCGGCCCACCTGCCGCTGAGATGGATCCGTTCTTGCTGGCCAGCAGCGCCTCAATGGCCGCCAGCCCGCCCTCCTGGTGGGGGCTGACATCCAGCACGCCCGCACGCAGGTAGGCAATCTCGATCAACTCAAACAGCTGCTGCTTCACTTCTGCACCATTGGTATGGAAGCAGAAAGGACGGGGCTTGGGAAGGCAACAATGGTCAAGTGAGGGTGGGTGAATCGATGTACCATCGGTGAAGAGGGCCAGGCTGGTCTACACGCCAAATGGAATGGCGGCAAACTTGGTGAAGGTGACATTGGACGTGCCATGCTGTGGGCATAACAGCCAGCATCCAGTCCGGCCAGGCTGCCACCAGTCGCCCCCTGCCACCCCACCTGGGAAGGGCACGCCCGCCTTGAGCATGGCCGCCGAGCGCTGCATCAGCAGCAGGCTGCCGCCCACCAGTCCAGCACACTGTGGCGGGAGGGAGGGAGGAGAAGGGATGTGCAGTGTTTGAGCATGGAGCAATGCCATTTGTCTTGCATGCAGTCGCAGGATTGCACCGAAAGCTCGCTCCAGCCCCACCTATTTACCAGTTACCAGAGCAAGCAGGGTTGGAGCCCTGCTGCTTGCTTCCCCGCTGCTCCACAGTGCATGGCTTGCCTTTTGTGCCAGCTTAGGCGGCACTCCCAGGGTAGACATGTACTGAAGAGCCTCCTCCTGCTAGCAAGAAGCAGCACACACTGTTGTCATTCTGATCATTTGCGGCATGCAGGTGTATCTCCACCCTATCGCAGATAGGCACCTGTAAATGCTTTCATAAACCGCATGCAAGCAAGCACCGAGCCATCAGGCATCAAAGCAGCTTGCATGTTTCAAATCACCTCGGAAATGTCGGGCACCGTTAGGGGCGGGGCGGCACGCGACTGCGCGGGGTGGTCCCCTGCACAGCACATTGAGCGAGGCAAAGGCCTTCAGCAGCAAACGCCTTGCTTTGGCAAGGTAGATGCGACCAGGAGAGCAGAGCATGGTAACAAGACCACGACATTGCAGCTGCGTACCATGCCATGCCATGCCATGCCATGCCATGCCATGCCATGCCATGCCATGCCATGACACCTCCAGGAATACAACATTAAATGCCACATGAACACGCCTTGCCACCCCAACCTGCCACTCCCACGCTGCCCAGCTCGCCGTGGCGCACCGGTCAGCCGCTCCACTGTGGCCCAGTCGTGCGCCACAAAGACAGTCGCGATTGAACCCTCCTGCATACGGTGGCAGCTTTAGGCGCCGTGCCTTTGCTCAGTGGATGAGGATGGCCAAACATGCTGCTGCTGGGCCCTCCACCTTGGTCGCAATGAAGTGATCCGTAGAGCTGACTTCACCCATCTACACCAGCTGCGAGGCTGGCTGCTGCAACAGCCCACCTGCGCCCAGTCACGAGCATACTCCAGCATCGCGCCCAGCACCTTCTGGCTCTCCTCGCTGCACTTGGAAGGCGATACAGGGCACGAGGCATGTGGCATGCGGCAGCTGGCAGATGGCACCATGCAACAAAGCAGTTCGACAAAGTAGGCGGGGCAGCCAGGCAGCATCTGAGCAGCGTTCATTCATGCCACCAGCACCCCATGGCTGGGGTTGAACCGGTGCGAAGGCAGGCAGCACCTGCGCGACAGACGATCCGCTGAGTCGATCACCAGCACGAAGGGGCGGCCTGCGAGGGGGCGCCAACGAGCGTGGCCATGTGGAATGCTCATGAGCAGCGGCTGCAATGGTTTCTAGCAATGCATGTAACTGCTGCTGTCGCTGTTGCTGCCACTGCGCTGAGCATGAAGGCACATGTTGCATGTGCAGCTACCCTTTAGTGCGCTGCCTAGGAGCCCATCACAAGCTGCTACCTTGCACAGTTCGTGCTGCGCACCTGTCTTGCGCCTGAACTCCTTGGCTGCTCCGTGCAGCGCTTCGGCCGACTGGCGTACAGAGGCGAGGGGGTGCTGGCTGCATGGTGATAGACAGGCCGGAATCAGATAGCTTCCAGCAAGTCGCCAGTTGAGGCAACGCAATGGAGGAACGAGTTTACCAATCTCTTTGGCCAGGCGCACCTGCGTGGGTCCTCATACTGTGTGCCCAGCACAGGCTTGAACACCTGCATGTGGGGGGCGGGACAGGTTGATGCTGCACGTGTGCCGTTGCTTGGAACACTGGAGGAGCACTCTGATGCAGTCCTTGCGCCAGGCGACTGCTCAGCGCATGCAATGCGAAGCTGCGGCAAACCAACCGCGCAAGCCACATGGGTCAGCTGTGGAGTTAGGCATGCGCACCATGTTCAGCCGGGTCACGTGCTCCTGGAACCTGCAGGAGTTGGGGGTCCTGTACAGCAGGCAAATTGGCATGCGGCAGCCAGCGCATTCGAGGGGCACTCAAACCTCTAGACATGGCACATGCATTGCAGGCAGGGGCCCGCCCTGCCTTGTGCACAAACAAATGCGTCCCGCCTGAAGTTGAAGGCGTTGCCCAGGTCTCGGCCCCAGTCCACGTCAAAGGCCGGGGACACCTCGATGTACCTGCCATTTTGGAGAGCGGAAAGGAGCAGGGAAGAAAGGCACCAGTATGGGCACAGGCGCCACACCATGTGCCATAACAGCAAAGGAACTGGCGCAGCCATGTCACCGCACGGCATGCAGCAGCCGGCTGCTCTGGTGTGAGCGCTCCCTCTCCGCACGCTGCCGCTCACGAACCCAGCTCAACCGCCCTCGTTCTCAAGTGCCAGCTCACCCCACGCCGCTGCCCATCTCCCGGCAGACCTCCCGCAGCAGCGTGCTCTTGCCGCCGCCGGGCGGCCCCGTGACGATGTGGTAGAACCGGCTGGCCTCCTGGGGTTGGGTGGATGGGCAGCAGGTGAGGTGCCACGTGTAAGTCGAGATGCAGGCAGGTACAGAAATTTCAGATTGCCTACAAGTCCACCTCTCGTTGCCCCTCCTACTCAGACAGCTCCTCTTTTGTACAAGCTTCGAACCTGCGGCTGCAGAATCTCTCGCACGCGCTGCCGCAGATGCGGCCGCTCCAGCTCAGGGGGAGGCACCGGCGGCGGCAGCACGCCGTGCATCAGCGTATCCAGCACTGGCAAGGGGCAGAGAGGCAGAGTTGGTTGCAAGATTACCTCTTTGCAGGTACAGGAGAATCCATTTCCTTTCAGCAGCAGCAGCAAACACAGCGTGATGCAAACCTACCTGCGATGCTGAGCCGTTAGCTGCCCCCTGCCCTCCAGCCCACCCCATCAGCACTCAAACCCGCTCCCTCCCCTGCCCGCCGCTCTTGCGGTACCACCAGCCAAACGCCGCTGTGCTGCCGGCGTTGAGCGCCACCAGGCCCAGCCCGGCAGCCACAAACAGGCGCAGCTTGCTGCGCGCAAAGTCCTGCGACGAGCGGAGAAAAGGCAGAGGGTGAAGCATCATTCAGCAAACACAGCTCTGGCGGTGCGGTGGCAGTTGTGCTGAGCAGATTGCAGCGCCTTTGGGGCAGCTGGCCGGAAGCAAGCGCTGCAGGTTGCGCACCGTGAACCAGCCGCCGCCGCCACCGCCGCCGCCGCCGCCATTGCCATTCTTGTCAGCCATCCGCCTGGCTGCAGCCTTGGAGAAGCCCAGGCTCTGCTGCTGGCCCGCCCGCAACAAGGTCGGTGCGCCCTGGCCGGCAGCTGCAGTCCTGCCCGCCCAGCGGGCAGCTGCTGCCAGTGCTGCCTGCCCCAGCATGCGGTTCCAAGGCTGGGGTGAGTGCTGCAGGCAAGTTCAGCTACAGCTGATGCCCAAATGCCACCGCTGGTGCTTTCCACCTGCGCCGCCACTCCTGCCGCTTTAGGCGGCTGTGTGTGCAGTGACTATCATTAGCACATCAGTGAGCACAGCAGTGATATGCACCTGGCTGCAGTGCAAACAGCATCACGCTAGCAGCTGCAGCCCTGCTAGTGGCTCCCGACACCCCTGCATGTCGCTGGAACGTCGGTGCGTCGCACAATGCCGGAGCAGCTTGCAGATGAGAAGACATGCTGATTTGGTAGGCATCAATATCTTACCATATACTGGTGCATGCCAGCAGGGAGAGACAGTGAGCTCGGTGCAAACTTGGCGGGAGAAGAGCTGTGGCAGCCGGCATCGGCGCTGTGCACGGGCGGCAGGCTGGGCGGGGCGACTGACCCAAAGCGGGCGTCTCGGTACTCCCATCAACGCGTTCAGTGAAGAATTGAAAGCCGTTTTTGAGGCGCCACGGGCCCTGCTCGCGCCCCGAATGGCGAGGCGACAACTCACTGCGGCTTTGCTGCTGCTAGCGGCCTGCGCGGCGCAGGACAGTGGTCCACGCTACGCGGACATCGAGCCGGAACGGTGGCCAGTGCGCGTGGGCGTGCCCAGCTTCGGTGAGGCCAGGCACCGCCGCCGCCGCCGCTGCCGGCGAGCGCCCCTTGCGATGCCCCAGATGCAAGCACTGCTTCTCGCAGGCTGCCGCTTGCAGAGTGCTCGTACCGCCTGGTTCCGCTGCACCCCTGGGTTGCAGATTCACACCCATTCTGGTATAACGGCACCGGCAGCTGGCCGGGGCCAGGCGTCACAGCGAGCAACGACTCACGATGGACGGCAGAGTGGACAAACGTGCCCAACGGCGGCAACTGGTGCGCCTGCAGCGGGCTGCCTCGCTGCTGTAGCTGAGGACGCTGTTTCGCAAGCAGTGCTTTTGCCTTCTTCCTGTCACACCATGCGCTATGTGCTGGCTACACTTCCAAGCTTACTGCTACTGCTGCTGCCCCGCAGGACCGGTTTCATGCTGCCCATGATTGAGTGGGTGTGCGAGCGCGCCTACCTGGACTGTGAGCTGGTGTTCCAAGACACAATACCCGGCATGCTGCAAGCCCTGGTCGATGTGAGCGGGCTTGGGGCTGAGCTGGAGTGGTGCGGGCGCCGCTGCACAGAGCGCATGCTGGGCGGTAACAACCCATGCCTACCTGCCCGCTTCCCACTGCCCGCTGCCCGCCGTGTGACACAGCCGCAAGTGCACCTGTGCGGAAGTTCAGATGGCCTCGGCATCAACCTGAGCAGGTCATTTGCTGCAGTACTCACCGCCTGCTCCTCCTGATGCAGGGCGAGACAGATGTGTGCGGTGCCACGCTGTCGTTGGACCCCGAGTGGACCGACAGAGTGGAGTTCATCCAGCCCTACTTTTATTCCGCAGGCATCGCGCTGTACATGGACCAGGTAGGTTTGGGATGGGCTGGTGAAAGGCCGGGAAGGGCAGTATATGAAGCTGGCAGCAAACTGCCGCTGTTGCTGGTGTTCATGCTACGCTCGCTCACTCCTGCATTCTCATGATCACGTGATGGCGCAGATGGCGGGGCAGATGCTGACTGAGGCGGGCGGCTGGGACGCGATGAGCGGCCAGAGAGTGTGCGCCAAGCCGGGCCTGGTCCAAATGCCGGTCAGCAGCTGCCGCCTGCATCACTTGACCATGCACCCGATCCTGCTGTCGCTAAGAGCGTGTGTGCTGCCGGTGCCATTGCTGTGAGTGTGATGCAGTGTGTGTCTGTGCCGCCACTGCCATTGTCTGTGTGCTTTCAGCTGCCCTCGCCCTCGCTTGCTGCTGTAGTGGCAAGCTGCAGCGCTGCAGCTAGCTGCCCTTTCAGCCACCCGACTGCTCCCAGCTGTGCGCCCCTTGGCCCCACACGCGCCGCTGGCCATTCCCCTGCACCCTGGTGCAGTCGCTGGAGCACCAGTATGGCATTGAGACTGTGCTGGTGGCGACGCATGAAGAGGGATGCGCCGCTGCAGCAAACGGCACCCTCTGTGCAGCATACGCGTTTGATGCCGGTGAGGCGGTTGGGGCTGGGATGCGGCCTTGTGCTGGGCAGTGTTGGGCTGGTCAGGGGGGTTGGTTGGGCTTGAACAATGTCCCACTGGGGCCAACATTTGCCAAGCACGCTGCCCAAACCCCCATGCACCTGCCTGCTGTGTGCAGGCCGCCCCAAGCTGTGCCAGGCGGACGGCCTGGTGCAGGCGGCAGGCATTCCGCCACTCATGACAGCGCCCTGTGAGTCGATTCACGCAGGGGTTGGCGAGCATGCAGCCGGGCTCAAGACGGCACTGCTCCTGATGGCACGCTGAGGCCCACACCGTGCACCAGTTGCCGCCGCCACCGCTACCCACAGTTGCGTTCAGCGTGAACAAGAACAGCTGGGTTTGTCAAGGGAAGGCCGCCCACCCCTTAGGCTGGCATCCGTTCCGCACCTGCTGGCATTAGCAACCTGGAGCAGTGGAGCAGTCCCCTGCAGTGTGGGAAGTTCCAAACCAGATGCTGCCGCCAACTGCCAACCGCCAACGCCCCCGAACCTTCGGGGGTGTCCAGCCCCGACGCCCCCGAAGGTTCGGGGCGGTTCACTGCATGTGCTGTGTACACCCCTGCCGCTCGCCACTGCCTCCTTACCCACTCCCAAACAAGCCCAGAGGCTCATTCATACAGGCTGCATCGCTCCGGCGCCCGCCGCCGCCTGCCGCCACCAAACCGCCGGCGGCGGCGCAGCCTGCCCGCCGCTGGAGGCGCCAAGCGACGGGCGCGCGGCGGCGGCCGCTCACCCGACTCAGAACCGCACTGCGGCTCTGCAGAGCGCTGCACCTATCGCCGCGAGGCCGGCTGGGCGCCGGCCGAGACGCACTCTGCCCAGCGCCGGCCTCTACGGCCCTGTCAGCCCCCGGACATGATCCCTGATCGCTTTGGCGGTGTGTGAATGGGAGCCTCTTGCACGCAAACGCCCTCACATGCTGCCGCTGCCGCCGCTGCCTGTCGCCTCTGCTACTGAGCTGCTACACGCCCACCTGGCGCACCTGTCACCAGCTGGCTACAGCGTTCGGCTTTTGCACGCAGCTCATAGGCACACAGTTCAGACGGGGAGTTTGGCTGGGAGCACGTGCTGCCGCAGCTGGCTGGCGGCTCATGGGCAGCTGGCCTCTGGTGGAGTAGTGCGCCGTTCTTTACCACCCAAGCGCTGCTGTGCAAGTGATCAGGTTGCCCTGACAGCCCGCTCTTTGTGCAACCCTGTGGACCCGGTCCCCATCAGCTGCTCAGCTGCATTGTCGGACAGCACCAATATGCTGCATGAACTGCACTGCATGTGTCACAGAGGTGCCAAAGCCATGGCCAAGCATGCGGGCCAGCAAGCATACGGGAGCAAGCAAAAATGGCAGCGGCGACAGAGGAGGCTGATGGGTAAAACTGAGGCTGGATCCAAGAGCAACACTGGCAGCAAGCGAAGGCGAGAGCGCGGGCACATGCACAAGTAATGCAGCAAGGGGGCCTGTGTGCAACATCAGTCGAGTGGCAACTATGGAATAAACGTAAAGGGCTGGTAGGCCTGGCTGGCTCGGCGGTGCAGGCGGTGGGCGGCGCCCCGGGCCTCGGGGGTGGCCTGCCGGTCATCAAGCAGCTGGCAGTGCATCTGCTGGTATCGCATAAACACAAATCCGACCGTGGGCCCCAGCTCCTGCAGCGTGCCGCCATGCCGCAGCTGCTGCGCCATGCGCTCAAAGTAGGCTGCGTAGCCCTGCAGCTCTGGCAGCAGCGGGTGCGTCGCTGCGGGCGGAGCGGCGGCAGCCACCACTGCTGCCGCCTCTGTCGCCACCAGCTTGCGCAGCGCCGGCAGCAGGCCCTCGGCGGCTGCATCCCAGCAGCGCTGAGCGGCGCACAGTACGTCCAGCGCAAGCATGCGCAGGCCATGCTCGTGTGTCGGGTCGGTGGGCGGGCATGCGTACTGCGCCGCCAGCATGGCAGACACTGCTCGCACTGCCACGCGCACCACCTCTGCCAGCTGCAGCGGCTGGGGCTCGCCTGCAGCAGCAGCTGCTGCGGCAGCAGCATCCCACTGCGCTGCCGCAACCGCCGCCTCCTCATCCTCCGCCTCTGCCTGCTGCTCCTCAGCCCACCCCTGCTGCTGCTGCTGCTGCTGCTGCTGCTGCTGCTGCTGCTGCTGCTGCTGCTGCGACAGCCTGCCGCTGGGGCGGTGCGTGGCCGCCAGCCAGTCAATACTGTACCCGGCCGAAGCGGGCAGGAGGCGCAGCCGGGGGCCCGGCTGGCTGCCAAACACAATGGGCACGCCGGCGGCGCCGTGCTGCACGTATGCAGCGGCGGTCTGGGTGGGCCTGCGTGAGAGAGTGGATGGGCAGAAAAGCCTTTCACACCTGGCTGGAGCATGGCCGCTGAAAAGGAGCATTCAATAAGAAGAGACGTTGCGCTGGAGATGCGAGAGTACCAAGTTGGGCAAGGCCATGCTGGTGTGGCTGAACATGTCGGAAAGCAGAGCCCTGTCCTGCGTCACTTATGCAAACAAACCCCAACGGCATCAAACTTCTCTTGCTGCACATCCGTGCCCACTCACGCAGGGAGCGCAGCGCGCGGCCCACGCGGTGCAGGCCCGCCGCAATCAGCCGCGCCGTCGCTGCCGCCTCGCTGGCCTGACAGCAGCGGCAGGCGCTGCATGGCGGCAGCGCTGCAATGCCCTGCTGCTGGCAGAACTGGGCAGTGAGGCTGCGGCTGCGGCTCCGCCACGTCACCTCCCAGGGCTGCGCCGCCTCCCACTCCTCTGGGGTGAAAAGCGTGCCGCTGGGCAGGTGCACCAGCCAGCTGGTGGGCACGTCCTGCAGCAGGGCGGCCAGCGCCGGCTGGTATGCCAGCAGCACGCCCACGCGCATGAAGAGCCCCGCGCTCTTGCGCTGGTTGAGCCACCTGCATGAGGGCAGAAGGCGGGCGGGGGGTGTGGGGGACATTTGATGATCATCCTCTGAAGCCTACGGGCAACAGTTGTGTGTGCTACAGGTTGCCGCTAGACCACTTGCTGGGTTGTGCCTACCTGCATGTGCTGCAACACCGTGGCATGCTTGCTGGGCTGCCCGCCTGGTGTGCTCAAGCAGGTCAGCCAACCCATCAAGCTTGTACCAACAGCCAGCCCACGCCCTCACCTGGGCAGCGGCGTGAGGGCCTCCAGCTCGTGGAAGCCGTCGGGCGGGCACACCCACTGCGAGCGCGCGTGGTCAAACTCGAGCTCCAGCTGGCGCTGCAGGTCGGCAGGATCCAGCTGCTGCAGCACCGCTAGCGCCGCACCCAGGTGAGCCTGATCCAGGTCAGGCAGCGCCAGGGGCGGCAGCTGGTGGGGCTGCAGGTGGGGCCGCCCGGGTGCCTGCTGGCGCACCGTCGCCGCCGCCCCTGCCAGCTGCTCCGCCATGCCTCGCTGCGCAGCGGGCGACTGCAGCCACTGGCTCAGCCGCGCCAGGGACGCGCTGCCCTCTAGGCCGCAGCCCCACAACGCCTGCGCCTTGAGCAGCATGAGCTGCTCGCCCTGCGCGCTGCTGCCGTACACATGCCGCGCGCTGCCCGGCGGCACATGCGGCAGCATGCCCATGCGGAACTGCCAAACATAGCGGCGGTAGGGGTAGTGCCGCACGCGGCGGCTGAACGGGCCGGCGGCAGCGGGGGACAGGGAGGCGGCCGCCTGCGCAATCGCGGCGACAGCAGCAGGGGCGCTGCAGGCTGCGCCCCGCCGTAAGTAGTACAGTAACCAGTCGGCTCGCAGCGTGCCGGCCGCTGGCAGCATGGGCTGCTGCTGCTGCTGGGGCTGCTGGGGCTGATGCTGCTGTGCGTGCTGCTGCTGCTGTGCCGCCGGAGGTGCCGCCAGGACATCGGTCAGCTGCAGGGCGAGTGGGGTGTTGCGGGTCGGCGCCTATCATGGCAGCAACGAGTGTTTGGTGGCTGGGCACGAGCATGCAACAGCAGGCAAGGCCTGCAAGCCTTGCCCGCTGCCCTTTCGCGCGCGCCCGCTGCAAATTGCTGGGCCTGAGATGCCTGCTGCTGGGCGCCATGCAGCCCCCCGGCTGATGAGCAGGCCACTGCTGGCTCCTGGGCGTAGTGGCAGCAGTGCGGAGCTGAGAGCAAGCTCCGCCGTCCCCGTTCCCCGGCCCCGCACCTGCGCCATCAAGCGCAGCGCCCGGCTGTCTTCCAGCGCCAGCGCCGCCGTCAGCTCGTCGACGTCCACAAAATCGAACAGCAGCGCGGCAGTGTCGCGCCGCCTGAAGGCCTCGGCATTCAGGCAGCTGTCCAGAAAGGCGTTCAGCAGGGCATCCTTGCTCAGCCAGCGTGAGCGCTGCATCAGATCAGAGGGGGCACGGGGGGCGGCGGCGCTCAAGGCGGCGGCGGCGGCGGCGGGATGGCTGGGCAGCGTTGGAGCGCTGCCAAATGCTTCCAGGTGACACCGATCGCGGCTGGGCGCGCTGGGAGGGGCGAGCGAGGAGCTGGAGGCAGCGCGCAGGCCTTTTGACCGCCCCGAGAGCCCTCACCCCGCCGATCGTCAGCTCCGTGTTGTGGCCGTGGATGCTCTGGATGCCGTTGAGGCGGAACTTGGGCGTGCGGCCCGCCTTGTGCGTCTCGCTGGCGCCCGGCAGGCCCAAGGCGTTCGGCAGGCCTCCCACGGCGGGGGCGTGCCAGCCCGGGATGAAGCGCAGGATGGGCATTGCTTTGATCGAGAATGGCGAAAGGGCGACACGGGGACTCTGACCTTGACCTTGCCCGCATGTGTTCCATGTGTTGCATGTGTTCCATGCAGATGGGTGCAGCATGCAGATGGGTCCCTCGGCGGCTGCGGCCGTCCCTGCGGGCCGCGCCCGCTTGCATTGCACTCTGAGCGTCCCTATGCACTACTACAACGACTCCGCAGGCCGCAGCAGCATCCTTGCAAGCAGCGCCCGTGTCCGCCCGACCGCCTGTCGCTCTCACAGCTCACCCGCGCTGCTCAAACAATGCTTACACACTCTGAGATGCAGTGCGGGGGCAGCCAGGCCGCTGCACGATGAAATGAAATAGGCACTGGCGGCAAGGCGGCGGCAGCAAGGCAGGCTGCGCTGCACGCTATGAAATGCCTAGGCTCACACCGTGATCACTGGGATCTGGGCATGCTCCTTAAGGCCCTGCTCTGGGGCCGCTGGGGGCTGAGCCGAAGGTGAGCTGCAGTGGCTGCCTCCACGCCCTCGGCATACGTGCGCTGTGCGGATCGATCAAAGGCTTCACACCGACCAGCACTGTGCTTCGCTGGGCCCGTTAAAAATAAAATAAACTATGGGCCCCACACGCTTCCACTGCGCCAAGCCGAATGCTGTAGCCAGCTGGTGACAGGTTGCCCTGACCAGGATTTCGGCTGAAGGTTTCGATCCTTCGACCTTGGGGTCGTCCCGGTAACCCGGGTGGGTCGCCGATGCTCCCACCTGAATTAACTGCCCTTTATAAATTCTAAAGCGCATTTTTTTGCTTATTCGATTGCCGCCTCTACACGTCGCTTAACCTCATTCCGTGCCTTCCAGACTAGCGTGCCGTGGCGGCTGCACCCCTGCAGCACAATAAGTCGATGATTGGCTCCGCCCTGCTTACAGGCCAACTCGCTCCGTCGTGCACCGAGCGAGCTGGTCGGCCTAGGCTCGTGTGGTGCTGCTGCTGCTGCTGCTGCTGCTGCTGCTGCTGCTGCTGCTGCTGCTGCTGCT
>VFQQ010002709.1_pt1 | contig 19060 bp, 18 predicted proteins | sample 3512341 | NCBI WGS metagenome assembly VFQQ01 (sample SAMN10412373, study PRJNA504923) | tailings metagenome | isolation source: Relicate 2 Philex TSF1 revegetated site | place: Philippines: Tuba, Benguet | collected 2017-08-29 | reverse complement strand
TGACCGACCAGAGCTTTACCCGCGTCGGCGGCCGCACGATGATTCGCGTCGATGTGCGGATCATTTCGGGCGCGGCGCGCGATCTGATGGCCGAAATCGCCGAAGGCCGCTTTCGCGAAGATCTCTATTACCGGCTCAATGTCGTGCCGGTCCATATCCCGCCGCTCCGCGAACGCCGTGACGACATCGCCAGCCTGTGCGACCATTATGTTCGGCGCTACGCCGCCGATCGCCGGGTGCAACCTCCCGAGATCAGCGCCGAGGCGATGGCGGCGCTGCAGGCGCATGAATGGCCAGGCAATGTCCGCGAATTGCGCAATGTGATCGAACGCGTGATGATCCTCGCACCCAGCGACCGGCTGGCGCGCATCGACGCCGACATGTTGCCCGGCGAGCTCGTAAGGGGCGGCACCGATATTCTGCCCAATTCGGAATCGATCACCGCGATCCCGCTGAAAGAGGCGCGCGAGAATTTCGAGCGCGAATATCTGCGAATCCAGATCAACCGCTTTTCTGGCAACATCTCGCGCACCGCGGCGTTCATCGGCATGGAGCGGTCGGCGCTTCACCGCAAGCTGAAACTATTGGGGCTGACCGAGAGTTCGGAAGGAGAGGGGTAAGGCTTTGCGCTAGACGTGTCGCACGCTTTGCCGCATATTGGGCTCGTCACAACGACTTTCGAAGCCGGAACAACCGGCGCGTAACCCGCGGTTCATCCGCCAAGAACAGGAGGCAAATGTGTCCGATAAGAACCAGAATCTCCAAGATATTTTTCTCAACGCGCTGCGCAAGAGCAAAACACCGGTGACGATGTTCCTCGTCAAGGGGGTCAAGCTTCAGGGTATCATCACCTGGTTTGACAATTTTTCGCTACTGCTTCGCCGCGACGGCCAGTCGCAGCTCGTGTACAAGCACGCGATTTCGACGGTGATGCCGTCGCATGATTTCGACCTGTCGCTGCTCGGCGGTAATTTGCGCGACGCGCCCGCGAGCAAGGGCAAGGCCTTGCAGGACGTCTTCCTCAACGCCGTCCGCCGCTCGGACGAATCGGTCACGATGTTTCTCGTCAACGGTGTGATGTTGCAGGGCGATATCGTTGCTTTCGACCTTTTCTGCATGCTCTTGGAGCGCGAGCGGCAGGTACAGCTGGTCTACAAACATGCGATCTCGACCGTGCAACCGAACGGCCCGATCAACCTCACCGATAACGGCGAGGGTGACGGCGAAGCGGACGACGCCTGATCGCCACGATTATCGACAGTCCGGAAGAGGTGACGCGCGGCGCGGCGGCGCTGATCGTCGTGCCCGAATGGCATAGCCAGCGGTTGCCGCGCGACCTCGACGCGCGCGCGGAGGAGGCGCACGGGCTCGCATTGGCGATCGGACTGAACGTCGTGGCCGTCCACACGCTACGTCTGCGCCAAACGCGCGCCGCCACGTTGCTCGGCGTCGGCCAGATCGAGGCGATCACCCCCGATATCGAGAAATTCGGCGTCCAGCTGGTGGTCGTGGACGCGGCGCTCAGCCCGATCCAGCAACGCAATCTCGAAACCGCCTTTGGTACCAAGGTGATCGACCGGACCGGGCTGATCCTGGAAATTTTCGGAGAGCGCGCGGCGACCGCCGAGGGGCGGTTGCAGGTCGAGCTGGCCCACCTCGATTATCAGGCGGGCCGTCTGGTGCGCAGCTGGACCCACCTCGAGCGCCAACGCGGCGGCTTCGGCTTCCTGGGCGGCCCCGGCGAAACGCAGATCGAGGCCGACCGGCGGATGATCCGTAACCGGATGGCGCGCATTCGCCGTAGCCTTGAAGATGCAAGCCGAACGCGGCAGCTTCAGCGCGCGAAACGACAGCGCGCGCCGTGGCCGGTGATCGCGCTGGTTGGCTATACCAACGCCGGTAAATCAACCTTTTTCAATCGCTTGACGGGAAGTGACGTCATGGCGGAAGACCTGTTGTTCGCCACGCTCGACCCGACGATGCGCGAAATCCGCCTGCCAGGGATCGACAAGGCGATCCTCTCCGACACGGTCGGCTTTGTGTCCGACCTGCCCACCGAGTTGGTGGCGGCGTTTCGCGCCACGCTGGAGGAGGTGACGACGGCGGACCTGATCGTCCATGTCCGCGATATCGTCCATCCGGACAGCGACGCCCAATATGACGACGTCAAGGCGATTTTAGACTCGTTGGGCGTCAACGGCCCGCAGGACGAGGGGGAAGGGGATGCGGCACCGGTGGTGGCGCAGATCGAAATCTGGAACAAGATCGATCTCGCCGACGATGAGCAGCGCGCGGTGATCGAGGAATTGGCGGCCCGCCGCGACGACGTGGCGGTAACCTCCGCCGAGACAGGCGAGGGCGTGGAAGCCGCGCGGACGCTGATGGCGGCCCGGCTGACCGCACTCCACCAGGTGCAGCGAATCTATGTCGCTTATCATGAAGGCGAAGCGGCGGCCTGGCTGCACGCCCGCGGCGAAGTGCTTGCCGACGAACCCGACGGCGACGGGCATGTCCTGACGGTCCGGCTCGACCCTGCCGACGCGGCGCGGTTTGCCCGGCAATGGCCTAGGAAAGCGCCTCCGACGCCTTGACCGCGAGCCAATGCGCTTCCTGCTCCTCCAGCGACAGGCCGGCCAGGTTCCCTCCCGCGCGATCCTCCATCGCCGCAAAACGGCGGGCGAATTTCATATTGGCATCGCGCAGCGCGCCTTCGGCGTCGATCTTCAAATGGCGAGCGTAGTTGACGACCGCGAACAACAGGTCGCCGACCTCCTCGTGCCGGGCGGCGTCATCGGGTGCCGCCGCGACTTCAGCGATCTCCTCGGCGATCTTGGCGCGCGGACCGTCGGTGTTCGGCCAGTCGAAACCAACGCGCGCGGCGCGCGACTGCAATTTCTGCGCACGCAGCAGGGCGGGCAATGACTGTGCGACGCCCGCCAAGGCGCTTTTCGCCCCGTCCGCGGCCCGTTCGTCGGCCTTGATTTGTTCCCACTGTTGACGAACGTCGTCGGTCGTCTTGTCACCGAAAATATGCGGGTGGCGACGCTCCATCTTGTCGGCGATCGCCGTGGCGACGTCGTCGAAGCCGAACAAGCCTTCGTCGCGGGCAATCTGGCTGTGAAAGACGACCTGCAGCAACAGGTCGCCAAGTTCGTCGCGAATGCCGGCCGGATCGCCGATGGCGATCGCGTCGGCGACCTCATAGGCTTCCTCGATCGTGTAGGGGACGATGCTGGCGAAATCCTGCGCCAGATCCCATTCGCATCCACCGTCGGGGTCACGGAGCCGAGCCATGATAGCGAGCAGGCGGTCGATGGGGGATTGCGGCGGGTTCACGACAGCTATTTATCCGATAATATATATTATGTTAAATTATGAGTCTTATGCAGGGTGGGGGTGATCCCCCGCCAATTGCAGCAATGCCGATTACGTCACCATCTGCCAGGTCCGGATAACCAGAAATACCAACCCAAAGATCGCCACCCACGCCAGCGCCATCTTGAACCAGTCCGCCATGGGCAATCGCCGCGCGAGCAAGGAGCTCAGCACCAGCGTAAAGGCACCGACGAACCACAGCAATTGAACCGTCGTGTCACCGCTCATAATTGCACCTCCAGCCCGTCATAGCCCGGTTCGACACCCGGCGGCAATTCGGCCGCCAGATCGTCATAATCCATTGTGTTGTCCATGTGGGTGATGATCGCGCGGGGATTGCCGCATTTCCCCAGCGCTTCCAGCGTCATCGCCAGATGCGGATGCGTCGGGTGCGGATAGCGGCGCAGCGCATCGATCACGAACAGGTCGACGCCTTGAAAAAAGTCCACCATTTCGTCCGTAAACTTCGAGAAATCAGTGGCATACCCAATTTTATGGACACCGTCGCTAAAGATCAGTCCGCTCGCCTTGATGGGACCGTGCGGCATTTCGATCGCTGAAACCTCGATCGGCCCGATCGATTGGTGATCCAGCAAGTCGATGGGATCGACAAGCGCTGGATAACCGGCATTCCCGGCAAAGGCATAGGTGAACCGCCATTTGAGCGTGTCGAGCACATGGCCGCGGGCATAGGCGGGTACCAGCGAACCTCGCAGGTGCATGATTTGGCGCAAATCGTCGAGACCGTGGCAATGGTCGGCATGCTCGTGGGTCCAGATGATGCCGTCGATGACGCCGACCCGGGCGTCGAGCAGCTGGAGCCGCAAGTCGGGGCTGCTGTCGACGAGCAAGCGAAAGCCGCCGAGCGAGATCAGGATCGACGCGCGGCTGCGCAAATTGCGCGGATTGTCGGGGTCGCACTGCCCCCAGTCATTGCCGATGCGCGGAACGCCGGACGACGTCCCGCAGCCGAGAATACGGACCTTCATGGACACGGTGACGTCATGGCGCCGCCTTGTCGAACAGCCGATAGAAATTTTTGCTGGTCGCCGCCGCCAATGCGCCTTCGTCCTCGCCGCGAAGCGCGGCCAGGTAAGCCAGCGTATCGGCAACGAATGCCGGCTCTCCCGTCTTGCCGCGGTGCGGCACGGGCGCGAGAAAAGGGGAGTCGGTTTCGATCAGCAGCCGCGCTTGCGGCAGCCATTTCGCGGTCGCCTGCAGGTCGGCGGCGTTTTTGAACGTCACAATACCCGACAGCGATATGAACAGATCAAGGTCGAGCGCCTTGCGCGCAAAGTCGTCGCTGGCGGTGAAGCAGTGGATGACCCCGGTAAAGGCCGCCCTCGCCATTTCTTCGCCGAGCAGCGCCAGCGTATCGGCCTCGGCATCGCGGGTGTGGACGATGACCGGCAGCCCGGTGGCCTGCGACGCATGGATATGCCGACGAAAGCTGTCCTGTTGCCGCCCGCGGTCGCTCTTGTCGTAATAATAGTCGAGCCCTGTTTCACCGATGCCGATCACCCGCGGGTGCGCTGCGCGTTCGATCAGCTTGGCCGTATCGACGTCGGGATGATGGTCGGCGTCGTGCGGATGGATCCCGACACTCGCCCACACATCCGAATTGGCTTCCGCGGCCGCGAGCACGTCGTCCCATTCGCTTTCGCGTGTGGCGATGTTGAGCATTGCGGTCACACCGCGCGCCCGCGCACGCCCCAGCACCTCATCCTGCTGCTCGGCCAACCCTTTGTAATTGAGGTGACAGTGCGAATCGACGAGCATTACGCCTCCCCCGCTCCTTCGGGCAATTCGAGACGCGGAAACAGCGGGACCGGCTGGCCGACCGTGAAGCCGCTCGCGGCGAGCGCCGCAAACCAGTCCGCCTCCTCCAATGCGTCAAAGTCGCGCGCATCCGGGGCAACCCCCATCTGGTCAAGCAGCTTGTCCGCCGCGGCGGGAACCACCGGACGGATGGCGATCGCCAGCGCGCGCACCGCCTGGAACAGCGTCATCAGCACGGCGCGCATCCGTTCGGGGTCGCTCTTGCGCAGTGCCCAGGGTGCCTGCGTGTCGACATATTGATTGCAGGCGAAGACGGCGCGCAGCCATTCTTCGATACCGACCGAGAAAGCGAGCTGTTCGAACTCGCGCGGCAGCAGGGTGCGGCAGGCGTCGTTGACGATCGCCATCAACGCGCGATCATCCTCGTGCGACGCATAATCGCTCGACAGAACTCCGTCTAGATTCTTGAAAATCATTGATAAACTGCGTTGCGCCAGATTGCCGAAGCTGTTCGCCAGGTCGGCATTGGCGGTGCGGACGATCGCTTCGGCGGAATAGGTGCCATCCTGCCCGAAGCTGACCTCGCGCAGCAGATAATAGCGCAGCGGGTCGACCCCGAACTGTTCGGCCAGCGCCATCGGGTCGACGACATTGCCCAGCGATTTCGACATTTTTTCCCCGCGATTGAGGAGGAAGCCGTGCCCGAACACTTGCCTTGGCAGCGGCAAGCCGGCGCTCATCAGGAAGGCCGGCCAATACACCGTGTGAAAGCGCACAATATCCTTGCCGATCATGTGGATGTTGGCCGGCCAGAATTTGCCGAAATCGCCGTCCGTATCGGGATAGCCGAGCCCGGAGAGATAGGTCGTCAACGCATCGACCCACACATACATCACATGACCGGGCGATCCCGGCACCGGCACCCCCCAGTCGAAGCTGGTGCGCGAAATGCTGAGATCCTTCAGCCCGCCCTCGACGAACCGCAACACCTCGTTGCGACGGCTTTCGGGGCGGATGAAATCGGGTTGATCGCGGTAAAGCGCGAGCAGCCGGTCCTGATAGGCGGACAGGCGAAAGAACCAGCTTTCCTCGACGGTCCATTCGACCGGGGTGCCCTGGGGCGAAAGGCGTATGCCCCCTTCCCCCTCCGCCAGCTCGCTCTCGTCGTAAAAGGCTTCGTCGCGCACCGAATACCAGCCTTCGTAGCGGTCGAGATACAGGTCACCATTGGCTTCCATCGCGCGCCAGATCGCCTGCGAAGCCGCGTGATGCGCGGCGTCGGACGTCCGCATGAAATTGTCATAGCTGATATTCAGCGTGGCATACATCTCACGGAAATATCCGGACATTTCATCGGCGAGATCGATCGTCGCCCGACCCTGGTCGCGGGCGGTCTGGAACATCTTCAACCCGTGCTCGTCGGTGCCCGTGACCATCCGGACATCGCGGCCGCGCGCACGCTGGAACCGCGCCATGACGTCGGTCGCGATCGCTTCATAGGCATGGCCGATATGCGGGCGACCGTTGGGATAGCTGATCGCCGTGGTGATATAGAAGGGAGCTTTGTTTTCGGACATGGCCGCGCCTTAGCCGCTGCGGCGCGGCAGGGGAAGTATTCTCCCCCCTCCCCTGTCAGCGCGATGGTTCCCGTGTGCGCGGGGCCAGTTCGGCAAGGCAATTGCCGATCTCGAACCCCACCATCGCGCCGTCATACGAGCCGCGGATCGCATCGCGGACCGTGCGCTGAACGCGCTCCCACTGCGCCAGCACCGGCGCGACATCGCTGGCAGATCGTTCGCGTGCGATGCGGGCAAGCAAGCCCGGGACGATGTCGATGACCAGTTCCAGGCGGGAGCGATTGCTGGTGCCGCCAACCTCGCGCGCCAAGGCTTCGCGAAGGCGGTTTTCGGGATCGCCGCTTGCCGCGATCGCGAGCAGCTTTTTTTCCATCGCGGCGACGTCGCTGTCGACCAGCGCCAGCGCCTTGCCGGGGACGCCTCCTGCCGCCGCGACGATCGCGCGCACGTCGGCGATATCGAGCATTGGCCGCAATGCGTGCAGCCATGCGGTCATGACGTCATGCTCAACGGGTTGAAATCGCAGGATTCGGCATCGCGACCGGATCGTCGGCAACAACCGACCCGGCGAATGGCTGACCAGCAGGAACAGCGTCTTTGCCGGCGGTTCCTCCAGCGTCTTGAGCAGCGCGTTGGCAGCGTCGGTTTCCAGATCGTCGATCGCATCGACAATGATAACCCGCCAATCACCCAGTGACAGCGACAGGTGCAGGCGGCGGATCATTTGCCGCACCTGCTCTATCGTGATGTTACGCGCCAGATCCTTGCCCTTTTCCTTCACTTGCCGCTCAAGGCGAAGGATTTCGGGATGGTTGCCGGCATCGAACAGCCGTGTCGCGATTTCGTCGCCGGGATCGTCGAGCGTAGCAACGGCCCCAACGCCGCCCGCACTATGGGTGACGAGGAAACGCGCCGCGCGCGCCGCAAATGCCGCCTTTCCCATCCCCTGCGGACCCGCGAGCAGCCAGGCATGATGCAGTCGACCGCTGCGCCAGCCGTCGAGAAACGCGGCTTCGGGTCCCTGATGACCGATCAGAGCCATTCGGCCAGCTCTGCCATAATGGTTGCGGTAACCTCAGCGGCTGGCAAATCGGCATCGACCAGCCGCCACCGATCGGGTTCGGCGCCAGCCATTTCGGCAAAGCGGGTGGCCAAACGCTCCTGATAGTCGGCGGGTTTGCTGCCCATCCGGTCGGTTTCGCCGCGTTCGGTGACGCGGCGCGCGGCCTCGGCAGTGCTGACGGTCAGCAAGAACGTCCGGTCGGGGAGCAATCCCTGCGATCCGACACGGTGCAGCGCCATGACATCGGCATCGGTCAATCCGCCGCCGCCGCCCTGATAGGCGCGGCTGGAATCGACGAACCGGTCACACAGCACCCAGGCGCCGCGGGCAAGCGCGGGCACGATCGTGCGCGCCACATGGTCGGCGCGCGCGGCGGCGAAGAGCAACGCTTCGCTACCCGCATTCCAGCGGTCGTCGCTGCCTTCCATGAGCAGTGTACGGATCGCCTCAGCACCGGCGCTGCCGCCCGGCTCGCGCGTTGCCACCACCTCGATGCCGTGCGCCGCGATAGCGGCGGCGAGCGCGCGCAGCTGGGTCGATTTGCCGACCCCTTCTCCGCCCTCCAGCGAAACAAAGCGTCCGCGCGTCACGCCCGAGGCTCCTGCGTAACAGCGTTGGCGTTGATGTGGCGCATGATAGTGCGGTAGCCGCCCCGACGCGCTTTGTCATCACGGCGTCGCGCAGCAGCGCACCGATGCTTTACTTTGCGGCGCTGCGACCCCGGCTCGCCGCCGGGGTCGAAAATCCCCAGCGGAACAGGCGTTCTGCCTCTTCGCGCCGTGTTTTTTCGCTGGGCAGTCCGGCGATGATGACAATCAGTCGGCGGCTGTCGCGTTTGGCGGACCCCAGCAAGCAATAGCCCGCCTCGGCGGTGTAGCCGGTTTTCAGCCCGTCGGCGCCCGCGACACTACCCAGGATCGGATTGCGGTTCGGCTGGACAATCGGCTTGCCGTCGGGCGAAGTCCCGTGTTGGAGCCTTGGCATCCCGAAATAGCGCGCATAATCCGACGGATGGTCGCGAATCAGCCGTTCGGCCAGCAATAGCATATCGTTGGCGCTGACTTTCGTGACTCCCCCGTCCGGCCAGCCGCTGGCGGTCCCGAACCGGCTCGACATCATCCCCAACCTCGCTGCTATATCGTTCATTCTTTTGACAAAGGCCTGTTCGCTTCCATCGATACCGACGGCGAGCGTCGAGGCCGCGTCATTTCCGGAAACAGTTATCAGACCCTTGAGCAGATCATCGACCGAAACCCGCTCCCCCGCGCGAAGGAACATTTTCGAAGCGCGCTCCCGCGCGGACCACGTCTTCCATGTCGCCTCGCTGACGGTGAAACGCCGGTCGCGCGTCAGTTCACCGCGCTTCACCATGTCGAGTACGACATAGGCGGTCATCACCTTGACCATCGAAGCCGGGGCAAACCGTTTGTCGGCACCGCGCGCGAAAAGCACTTCACCCGAACCCATATCTTTGATCATGACCACCGGGGCGTCGGTTACAAAGGATGGAGCGGATACCGCCGGAGGCTTGTTCGGCGATTGCGCCGAAGCGGCGCCCGATGTCGCGATCGACATCATGACAGCGGCTGCTAACAGCAGGCAGCACGCGGTTGATATTGTGCGTTCTTCAGTCACCCTCGGGCGTTAGCGTTCGCGCTGGAGCATGGCGTCGCGGAAACCCTTGCCACGGGCCTGGGCGAGCGCCGTGCGCGCCTCGGCCTCGCTGGCGAACGGCCCCATGCGAACCCGCCACAGCTTTCCAGCCGGACTTACGGTGCCGCCGACGGTTTGTGCCACGCTATTGGCGCGGGCTTCGCTGCTGAACGCTCCGACCTGAACGGCGAACTTGCCGCCCGCCGCCGGTGCCGCGGGCGGGACAGGTTTCGCCGGTGCTGCGCCGCGAACCTCCATCCGGTCGTCGCCCGGTTTCGCTTTGCCCGATGCCACCGGCGCGGCGGGCTGGTTGGTGACCGGCGCAGCTTCGGCGGATTTGGGTGTCGGCAAAGCCTTCAGCTTGGTACGCAGGATCGACAGCAGCGAATCGGGCGTCACGATGCGTTCGGGAACGGGACGACCCGCACGCAACTGCGCGCGCTCGGCGGCCGGCGGGTTGGTGCGCCGCACGCGGACGGCCGAGAGCCCCTCGGTCAGGCCAAGCTGTTCGGCGGCCCCGCGCGACAGGTCGATCAGCCGGTCGCCCGCCATCGGACCACGGTCGTTGACGCGGACGAGGATGGTGCGTCCGGTATCGAGCGCGGTCACTTCGACATAGCTGGGCAGCGGCAGCGTCTTGTGCGCGGCGCTGATCGCATCGGGATTGAAGATTTCGCCGTTTGCGGTCGGTCGCCCGGCGAGTTCGTCGCCGTACCAGCTGGCATAGCCGACATCGTCATAATCGGCGACGTCGGCGGGCGTATAGGTTACGCCGCCGATCGTGTAGGGCTCGCCTATCTTGACCGGCGTATCGCTCACCCCGGTGACCGCCTCGGCCGGCGGCGCGGCCGCGGCCGGCCGTCCCTCGCCGCGCCCGTCGATACCGCCGCAACCGGTCAGGATCAGGGCAGACCCGGCCCAAAGCGCGCTGTTCTTAACGATCGATCTCATCCGCCAGCAGCCCCACTGATAGTGCGTAAAAATTGGAACAATTATAGTCCAATATCGCACGATAGTTACCGGTCAGCAAATAAGCGGTCCGGCCGGGGCCGTCGGGTTCGAGCAGCACGGCCTGAATCTGGCCGTCGGGCCAGCGGCCACCGACGGGCTGGATGCCGTCGGCGCGCCATTCGGCCATCGAGCGCCAGCGGCTGTGGCGCGCAAAGACGCGCGGGCAGCGTGTCGGGCTGAGGCGGCTTGCGACGCGGCTGCGGTCGAAACCGCCGGGGACGGTGACGGCCACGCCCCATGGCTGCCCCGCGCGCCAACCAGCGCGGCGGAGATAGGCGCCGATCGATTCGATTGCATCGGCTTCGCTCGACCAGATTTCGGCGCGCCCGTCGCCGTCGCCGTCCTCGGCCACCGCCAGATACACCGAAGGCAGGAACTGCGGATAACCGAAGGCACCGGCCCAGCTGCCCTTCAACACGCTGCGCGGTACGCCCTTTTCGACCATTTCCAGCGTCGCCAGAAATTCGGGTTCGAACAGGCTGCGACGCCGTCCTTCATAGGCAAGGGTCGCGAGCGCTTCGGGCAGGTCGAAACTGCCGGTCACCTGCCCATAGGCCGTTTCATGCCCGTATATCGCGATCATGATACTAGTCGGTACGCCGGTCCGCGCCTCGATCCGCGACAGTAGCGGCAACAGCCGGTCATGGACGCGCCGTCCGCCATTGATCCGCGCCGCATCGACGTGCCGCGCCTTGTACGGCGCAAAATTCGGAATCGGGGTGTCGGCGGTGGGCGGTGTGCCCAGATTGTCGCGGTCCAAGGCAATCACCCGCGGATTGTAACGCAGTCCCGCCGTCACCCGGTCAAAGGTCTGGCGCGACACGCCCCGCGCCTGCGCCTTGGGCCACAGCGATTGGACATAGGTATCGAAGCCGCTGTCGCCGCTCTGCGCGTGAAGCGGTGCCGAGGCAGTGAGCAGCCAGGCCGACAGAACCGCGGACGCGACGCCCAAAAGGCGCCCGAATTTGCGTTTGATAACGTGCGTCATGACCCCACCCATAGGGCGTGTTTCGCACAGATGCGAGCCACTTGGCTAGGATGCGACAAGACGAGCCGATTCATTCGCGCGGCAGGTCGAGCCGCCAATGTTTTTCTTGCCGCCCGGCGGCAGCGCGCTATGGCGGCGGGGTCGCGGACAGGTGGCCGAGTGGTTTAAGGCAGCGGTCTTGAAAACCGCCGTGGGTGCAAGCTCACCGTGGGTTCGAATCCCACCCTGTCCGCCAGACATCTTGCAATTCACGACGCGGATATCGGGCAATTGGCCGGGCGCGGACGCAGCAGGGCGCGACCGGCGGCGACGCCCGTTGCCTGCCCGTTTTCAATCGCCGCCTGGCCGTTCACGAACAGGTAGCGAACCCCGACGCTGAGTTCGCGGGGGTGGAGATAATCGGCGCGCGGGGCATAGCCGGCGGGATCGAATATCACGACATCGGCGTGATAGCCGGGCCGGAGATAGCCGCGGCGGTCGAGTTTGTAGATGTCGGCCGTGCGCCCCGTTGACTGGCGGATGAAGGCCGCAAGACTGATGACCTGTCGTTCGCGGACATAGCGGACATATTTTTCCGGGAAGCTAGCGAACATGCGCGGATGCCCCGCCGATCCGTCGGACGAGGTCACCATCCAGGGCTGTTGCATGAGCAGGTCGACGTCCGCCTGCGCCATGTTGAACGACGCAATGGCGGTGCCACCGCCGCGTTCGCCGCGCTGTTTCTCGTTCACGCTCTGCCGGATGATCCGCAGCGCGGCATCGCGGCTGTCGAGTTTCCAATCGTCGGCGACCTCTTGCAGCGTTTTTCCGACCCAAGGAAATCCCTGGCCGATCAGCAGCAACGCCTTTGCGCCGCCGCGCCGCCGCAGATTTTCCTGCATTTCTTTGCGGATGCGCGCCAGCATTGCCGGGTCTTCGAGCCGCGCGAGCAGCGCGGCGCCGCCGCCATCGACCGCCCAGCGCGGCAATAATGCGGCATCGAGGTTGGTTCCGGACGCGAGCCACGGATATTGGTCGGCGGTCACCTCGACGCCCTCGGCCCGCGCGCGCTCGATTTCGGATATCACCGCTGCGGCCTGGCCGTGAACGTCGATGCCGAGCGCTTTCAGATGCGCGAAATGGACCGGCATGCCGGCCTGCCTGCCGATTTCGATCGCTTCCCTGACCGAACCGAGCAAGCCGATGCTGTAACTCGATTCGTCGCGCTGATGCGTGTCGTAAATGCCGCCGCGGTCCGCGGCTTCGCGCGCGACCGCGATAACTTCGGCGGTCGTCGCAAAGCTTTGCGGTGCATAGAAAAGCCCCGCCGAAAAACCGGTCGCGCCTTCGCACATCCCCTTGGCGACCAAGGCCTTCATCGCGCCAAGTTCGTCTTCGGTCGGCGCTCGCGCATCCTGCCCCAGCACGCGCTGCCGCACAGGACCGAAGCCGACGAAAGGAACGACATTGGTGCCAATGCCCGATTGGGTCAGTCGTGCGGCATCGGCGGCAACATCGGGCGCTCCGCCCCCGTCGACGCCGATCATGACCGTGCTCACTCCTTGGTAAAGCCACGGGGCGTTCAGCCTTGCCTGTTGCTCTGGCGACCGCAGCAAAGCATCGGCGTGGGTGTGCGGGTCGATAAACCCGGGTGCGACGATCATGCCCTTCGCGTCGATCACGCGCTTGGCCCGCTGGCGGACTGACGGGCCGATCGCGACAATCCGGTCGTAGCGGATCGCCACATCGCCGACGAAAGCGGTGCCTTCCCCGCCGTCGTGGATCGTGCCGCCGCGAATGATGACATCGACGGTGTCGCCCGGACTGGCTCCGGCGCCGACCGTGCCCAGGATCGCCGCCAGCGACGACAGAAGAACAAAGGATCGCCTGGCGGATGTGGTGGTGAAGGATCTGGGCATCGGCATCACTTTTCGACAAATCGCCGCGCAACAGGGGCACGACCGAATCCGGGCGATCATATTGCCCGTGCATTGCGCGGCCAGAATGTCCCGAACGACAGGCGGAGGTCCAGACAGGGGTGTTGCCGCGCCCATAACCCGATGGCATAATGTCGGCTCTCCGTCACCGTCGGCGGATTTCGTGCGGCGAACGACGAGGTGGGCCGCCACCCGCCCACAGCGATCAGGAATAGCATTCGAATGAACCTTCGCCAGATCGAGATCTTTCATGCGGTGTTCCTGCACGGGACGGTCAGCGCCGCCGCGCGCGCGCTCAACGTCTCGCAACCGTCGGTAACGAAGGTGTTGCGTCATGCCGAACGGTCGATCGGCCTTACACTGTTCGAACGGTCGAAAGGTCGGCTGATCCCGACGCAGGACGCGCATACCTTGTTTGCCGAGGTGTCGGACATCCAGGACCGGGTGCGCTCGCTGCGCCAGGCATGTCAGAATCTGCGACATGGCCGCGGCGGATTGCTGCGGATATCGGCGCTGCCTTCGCTCGGCCTTGGAGCGATTCCTGCGGCCGTGGCCCGCTTCCTCGGCGACCATGAAGACGTGATGTTCGATCTGCAGACGTTGCATCACGACGAAATGGTCCGGAAACTATACGAACATGAAACCGACATCGCGGTCGGGTTCGAAGTGCCGCTGTCGGCGCCCGTCGCGCACCAGGTCATCGGCGAGGGCGAACTGGTCGTCATCTATCGCGAGCTGGACATGCCGGCCGCGCCGCCGCGCCTGCACCTCGACGAGCTGCGCGGTCACAAATTCATCAGTCCGGTTCAGAACGGGCCGATCGGCCGGATGTTGTCGAGCGAGCTCAGCCGGCTGGAAGTCACGCTCGACGAGGTGATCTCGGCGCGTACCTATTATGTCGCTGCCGCGCTCGTCGGGGCCGGCGTCGGCATGGCGATCGTCGATAATTTCACCGCGCATGCCGTGCTGGCGCCGGGTCTGGCGAGCCGCCCGCTTCAGCCTGCGATCACCTTCGACATCAATGCGGTTTATTTGCAGAACCGCCCGCCGTCGAAAACGGCGTCGGCGTTCCTCGACGTGCTGGCGACGGTGATCGAAGGATTATAGCATCAGGCTATAGGATATGAGGCGCTGGATATTGGGCAAGCCGCCGGGCGGGGATAGAAATGGCGTCTTTCCAGTCACGCAGGTTTCGCACGTCATGATCGCTACCCCCTATCTTCTCTATCTGGGCCATTCGACCGATCCCGCCGATATCAAGACTTCGCGCGGGCTCGCGGTGTTTCGGCCGGAAATCTGCGTCGGTGAATATCGGCACGACGATTGTACTCTGACCCTTGACCTGCCGCGCATGGATTTCGCCGCGGCGCGGGCGGCAGGCGCGAAAACGCTCGTGTTGGGGATCGCCAATGCGGGCGGCAAGCTGGGCGATGCGCTGATCGTCGATGCGCTTGCCGCGCTGGAAGCAGGGCTGGACATCGCCTCTGGCCTTCATCAACGCCTGAATGCCGAACCGCGGCTGGCCGAGGCGGCGGCACGGCTGGGCCGCAAGCTGCACGACGTACGCGAACCGCGGCCCGACATTCCGATCGGCAATGGCAAGCCGCGGGCTGGCAGGCGGCTGCTCACGGTCGGCACCGACTGCTCGGTTGGCAAGATGTACACCACGCTCTGCCTTGCCCGGGCGCTCGAAAAACGGGGCGTCACGGCCGATTTCCGCGCGACCGGCCAGACCGGTATCCTGATTGCGGGCGATGGCGTGCCGCTCGACGCGGTGATCGCCGACTTTATCTCGGGCGCGATCGAACAGATTTCGCCCGCGCGCAGCGACGATGGCTGGGATCTGATCGAGGGACAGGGTTCGCTCTATCATCCCTCCTTTGCCGGCGTGTCGATGGGCCTGATCCACGGCGCCCAGCCGGAGGCGCTGGTGCTGTGTCACGACCCCGTGCGGCCGCATATGCGCGGGCTGCCGCACTATAAGCTACCGGGGATCGGCGACTGTATCGAAGCCAATCTTCGTGCGGCGCGGCTCACCAGCGCCAATGTGCGGATGGTCGGAATCGCGCTCAACACATCGGCGATGCCCGAAGCCGAGGCAGCGGCGCTTTGCGCACGGACCGAAGCCGAGTTCGGGTTGCCAACGAGCGACCCCTATCGTTTCGGTGTCGAGACGATCCTCGACCGGTTGCTGGGCGTCGAAGCCGCGGTGCCCGCCGCTGTGCAAACCGCCTGACGCCTGGCCATGCCCCGCGTCCTTTCGGTATTCGCCGAGACCTTTCCGCTGCATTCGCCCTTCCGTATCTCTCGCGGCAGCAAGACGGCTGCCGAAGTGGTGACGGTCATGATTTCGGAGGACGGCGTCATCGGGCGCGGGGAAGGCGTCCCCTACCCGCGCTACGGGGAAAGCGTCGATAGTGCGATCGCAGTCATCGAGGGATTACGGTCGGCGATCGAACGCTGCGCCGATCGGCAGGAGATCATGCAATCGATGCCGGCGGGATCGGCGCGCAATGCGGTCGATTGTGCGCTGTGGGATCTGGAATTGCGGCAAGGCGGCGGCGATGTGGCCGCGGCGCTTGATCTGCCGGTGCCACCTGCTCCCATTGTCACCGCGATGACGGTCGGGCTCGATACGGCAGAAAATATGGCGCGCGCTGCCGCTGCCCTCGCCGCCGCGCCGCTGCTGAAGGTCAAGGTCGACCGCCGCGACCCCGCGTCGCTGATGCGCGCGGTCCGCGCCGCCGCGCCCAAGGCGCGGATGATTGTCGACCCGAACGAAAGCTGGACGATCGACGAGGTCCGCGATCTGCAGCAGCTGATGATCGAGCTCAAAATCGACTTGCTGGAACAGCCGCTGCCCGCCGACGCCGATCGCGATCTCGTCGGCTTCCGGTCCGCGATCCCGATTGCGGCCGATGAAGCGGTGCATGTCGCGGCCGATCTCGACGCGCTGCCCGATGGCTATGGCGTGGTGAACATCAAACTCGACAAGACGGGCGGGCTGACCGCGGCGCTCGAACTTGCCGCGGCGGCACGGCAGCGCGGCTTGGGGGTGATGACCGGCTGCATGATCTGTTCGTCGCTGTCGATCGCCCCGGCGTGGGCGGTTGCCGCAAAGAGCGACTTCGTCGACCTTGACGGACCGCTCTGGCTTGCCGAGGATCGGTCGGGCGGCGTCAGGGGTGCCAACGGCCTGTTGTCGCCGCCGCAGCCCGGGTTCTGGGGCGGTATCTGAAGACAATTGGAACGGGGGGCCGATGACGGGTTTGATGCGCGGCTGGTTTGCCATTCCCCTTTGGAAGCGGGTGCTTGGCGCGATGGTCATCGGCGTCGCGCTGGGCCTGCTGTGGCCCGCGGCGACCGGCGCCATCGCCTTTATCGGCGACCTGTTTGTCCGCCTGATCCGGATGCTGGTCGTCCCGATCGTGTTCATCAGCATCGCTTCGGGTGTGACCGCCCTTGCCGACCCGCGCAAGCTGGGTTCAGTTGGCGCGCGCACGATATCGCTGTTCGCGGCCACCACGGCCTGTGCGGTGTCGATCGGCATCGCCGTCGGCCTGTTCCTAGAACCGGGCAAAGGTGCCGCGCTCGGCACCGCGGCGCCGCATGCACTGGGCGAGCCCAAATCGCTGTACGACCAGCTGATGGGCATCGTCCCCGTCAACATCGTGCAATCGCTGGCCGAAGGTGACATGCTCGCGATCATCTTTTTCGCCATGATGCTGGGGTTCGGCGTCATTCTTGCCGGCGACAAGGGGCGCCCGGTCGCCAGTTTGCTGCAATCGGCGGGCGAGGTCATGTTCCACCTCGTCCGCATCATCATGGAAATCACGCCGCTCGGTGTGCTGGCACTGATCGGCAAGGCCGTCGCCGACAATGGCGTTGCGGTATTTGCCAATGTCGGATGGCTTGCGGTCGGCGTCGCGGCAGGCGTCATTCTCCAGATATTGCTGGTCCACCTCCCCCTCATCGCTTTTGTCGCGCGGCAGCGCGTGCTGCATTTCTACCGCACCATCGTCGACGCGCTGGCGGTGGCGTTCTCGACCGCGTCGTCCGCCGCCACCTTGCCCGTGGCACTGCGGATCGCGCGCGACGACCTGAAGATCGCGCCGGGCGTCGCCTCGACGGTACTGCCGATCGGCGCCAGCATCGGCAAGGACGGCACCGCGATGTATGTCGGGCTGCTCAGCATTTTCGGCCTGCAAGCGCTCGGCATCGAACCCGACGCGTCGATGCTGGCGATCGTGCTGCTCACCGGAGCGCTTGCGGCCTTCGGCACCGCACCGATCCCGTCCGCTTCGCTGTTCATGCTCGCCGCGGTACTGGCGTCGGTCGGCGTCTCGCCCGAACAGACCGCCTTGATCGTCGGGTTCATCCTGCCGTTCGACCGGCTACTCGACATGACGCGCACGGTCGCCAGCGCCAGCGCCAACCTGACCGTCACCACGGTGGTCGCGCGCTGGGAAAAGGCGATCGGCGACAGCACCGGGACTGAACCCCTATCGCAGGAGGCGCCACAATGAACCTGCAAGCGGTTTGTGATCGCGGCTTCGAGCCGGCGCTTGCAGCCGTCCAGCGCGGTGACATCCCGGCGGCGGCGCTGGGCGTTGTGACCGCCACGGGCGAGAGTGCCGCATGTCTTGCAGGCATGGCGGCGCTGGAACCCGCGCGCGAGGCACTGACCCGCGACCACTGGTTCGACCTTGCGTCGCTCAGCAAGGTGATCGCAACCACCACGATCATCCTGATGCTGGCCGACCAGGGACGCCTCGACCTTGACCGGCCGCTCACCGACGCGATCCCCGATCTGCGCCAATATGACATTGCGAACGCACCCGAACGGTCGCTGACGTTTCGCGACTGCCTGATGCACCGGACCTTCCTGCCCGCGGTCGAGCCCATCTACACCTATGATGCCGATCCCGCGCGGCTGCGCGCCTTTGTGCTGCAACGCGCATGGCGGCAGGGGCCGCCGGTCTATTCGGACATCAATTTCATCCTGCTCGGGATCGCAATCGAACGCGTGACCGGGGTACCGCTCTCCGATTGGCCGCTCGGCAAGGGACTGGGCTATGGTCGCCCGCCTGGCCCGGCGGTTGCGACAGAATTTTGCACTTGGCGCGGCCGCGTCTTGAAGGGCGAGGTCCACGACGAAAACGCCTTTGCGCTCGGCGGCGCAAGCGGACACGCCGGCGTATTCGGCACCGTCGACGGCGTGCTCGGCTTTGCGAAGGGAATGCTGGACGGATCGCGCCTATCCCACGCAATGATGGCCGAAATCCGGACCGCGGGCGACCGCAACCGGACCTGTGGTTGGCAAAAGGCGTTTTCGGGCTGGCACGGCGGCAGCCGCTGTTCGGCGGAGACTATCGGGCACACGGGCTTTACCGGCACCGGCTTGTGGATCGATTTTGACCGCGGGCTCGCCTGGACACTGCTGACGAACCGCGTCCACCCGTCGCGGCATCGCGAAAGCGGGATCATATCGCTGCGCCCCGCGGTGGGCGAAGCACTTGTTGCGGCGTGGGAGGAATCAGGAAACACATGACGATGAAATTCCGGCATATCGCCCTTCCCTCACTTTTGGCGCTGTCCTTGTCGCTGGCACCGGCTGCCGCGCGCACCCCCGATACGTCATCGGTTCAGACGATCGCCGAGCAAAAACTGGCCGATCGACCCGCGGGATCGCGCGTCG
>VFQQ010002706.1_pt1 | contig 19091 bp, 35 predicted proteins | sample 3512341 | NCBI WGS metagenome assembly VFQQ01 (sample SAMN10412373, study PRJNA504923) | tailings metagenome | isolation source: Relicate 2 Philex TSF1 revegetated site | place: Philippines: Tuba, Benguet | collected 2017-08-29 | reverse complement strand
TTCCCCCACCCACCCACACCCGTGCCCTTGCTTCCCCCCTCCGCCGGCAGCAACCTCATCCCCCGGCCCGGAGCCTGCATCAGCTCGGCGCCATCCTCGCCCTCGCGCTCCGCCTATCTGGCAGACCCCACCACCTTCCAGACCGCCTCCTTCTCCGCCGCTGGAGCGGCTGAGGGCGCGTCGCCCCAACCCAAGGTGGGTCGGTGGTTGTGTGATTGTGGCAGTATGGGCAGCTGAGATGTGCAAGGATCCAGGCTGGTCTGTAGCATGCATCCACAGAACAATCTGGTGCAGCAGCAGCGGCGCCAGGGCACATCCTTCACCAACCAAGTGCCAAGCGCGCTCACGCCTCCCGCTGCCTGCCCCTCCCCACTCCCACCCCTGCAGCCGCCGGTGGTGCGCCCGCCCGCCAGCGTCAGCGGCGACTTTGCCGACTACCTTGCCGACCCGTGCAAGGGCTTCCCCGATGCAGACAACATGGTGCCGGGTGAGGGGTGGGGTGGAGTTGGTTCATGGCCCGTGCTCTGTTCACGCAGCTGGCCAGGCTGGTGGGGATGTGATGGCTGCATGGCGGGCAAGGAATGCCGGCCGCCTGCTGCTGTGCTTGCCCCTCCGCACCAGCGGCGATTATTTCTGCAACACCTGGCTGCGACTGACGTGGCGGCTCACCCTCTGCACCGCCTCCCCTGCCACTGCAACCCGCCCCACAGGCTACGTGCTGGGCCCGGTGCTGGGCAAGGGCGGCTTCTGCAGCGTGCGCAAGGCGCTGCATGAGCTGACGGGGCAGGCGGTGGCCTGCAAGATCATCGAGAAGGGCAAGCTCAAGGTGAGGATTGATGCTGGTCAGCTGGGCAATGGGTGGTGTGGCTAGCTTGCACTTCAGTGCGCATCCGGGTCAAAACCGGGCAGACGCACTGCAGGCGTGCTTGGCACAAGCCCAGTCGACGCCCCTGCCTGCCTTGTTGCATGCTAGTGTGTGAGCACTGCGTTCTGTCTGCTTCCCCGCCTCCTCTGCTCTGCAGGACCCCAAGGACCGCGACCGCGTTGACCGCGAGTGCCGCGTGATGCGCAACCTGTCCAACCACTGCGCCGTGATCAAGCTGTTTGAGTACGTGGAGACGCGCGACTGCGTGTACATCATGATGGAGGCGGCCAAGCGCGGGTGGGTGCTGCTGAGATTTGCCGGGAGACCCAACGGGGACAGGCTGACTGACACGATGCCTGGCTGCTGCTGAAGGACCCTTTGCGGTCTGCACAGACAGCCAGCACGGTGCACCCACGATGCAGCCTTTCACTGAATGAAACGCCGGCATCCTGCTCCACCCCTGCCCTCTCCTGCAGCTCGCTGCTGGGCTATGTGCGGGAGCGCAAGCGCCTGCCGGAGCCCGAGGCGGTGCTCATCTTCCAGCAGCTGCTGCACTCCCTGCAGTTCTGCCACCGCAAGGACGTGAGTGGTGTGGGGTGGATGGATGAGTGTGCTGCAGTGCGTGACAACAGCTACGCATTGGCAGCTTGCAAGTCATGCATGCTGCTGTGCAGGCTGTACACTGGGGAAGCATGCCCAGCTACTAAAAGCAATCACTAACACCGTTATGCCTGCACCCAATCAGATCACCCTGGCTCTTCCCCTCGCTGCCGCAGGTGGTGCACCGCGACATCAAGCTGGAGAACATCCTGATTGACGCCGCGGGGCACATGAAGCTGATCGACTTTGGCCTGTGCGGCTACTACGTGGCCGGCAAGCGGCTGCGCTGCCACTGCGGCTCGCCCTCGTATGCCGCCCCCGAGATTGTGGTGCGTGGGTGGCACGTGGGAAGCGGGAGGGGTGGTGCATGGGCGGCAGAGGATGCACAGCAGCTTGCTGCAAAATTGCAACAGCCCAACAGCACTGCTGCACTTGCCTACTTGGAGGGCTTAGGCGTTGCTTGCAGCCTGTGCAGCCAGCCTTGCCATCCCAGGACCCCTAGTGTAGGCTTCAGTCTCATTCTGCCCTCCTGCCCTGCCTCCCCTCCTCCCCGCCAGGCCCGCAAGGACTACCTGGGCCCGCCGGTGGACGTGTGGTCGCTGGGCATCGTGCTGTTTGCCATGCTGGCGGGCTACCTGCCCTTCCACGCCAAGGAGAAGAAGCAGCTGAGCGAGAAGATCCTGGCGGGTGGGTGGCGGCTGGGCCGGGTGGGAGTGTGAAGCGGCTGCACGCATAGCTTTGGCAGTGGATCAGTGGCAGACTGGGGCATCGGTGGCAGCTGGGAGCTGGGTTGGTGGGAAGGCTCTCTCTGAAGACGTTGGCTCATGCACACTACTGACAACCCTGCTATCTGACATCTCACTTGCCCCTGCCCTCCCCCCTGCCTGCCCCAGGCGTGTACAAGCCCGCGGCCTGGATGAGCGCCGAAGCCCAGGACCTGCTGTCCCGCATGCTGTGCTTGGACCCCGAGCAGCGCATTACACTAGAAGCCGTGTGGGCACACCCCTGGGTGGCGGGCGCGCCCCGTTGGGAGCCGCCCGGAGTGGGCGCCGGCCGCCTCTACCGCTGCCTCACCGACCCCACCACGGGGGCGGTGCTGCCCGACGAAGCGGGTGGGTGGAGATGCCTCCTCTGTGTGCAGGCAGCTGTGCCTTGCGGTGCATGCTCCCTGCAAAGTTGGAGGCTGCCTGGTGCATGGCCCTGCTGCAGCAGCCTGGCCAGCCTGCTTTCCTGCCATGCAGGCACTAGCTCACAGCCTACCTCACCTTACCCACCCCTTCCTGCCCCTCCATCTGCCGCAGTCATGGCCCAGCTGGAGGCGCTGGGCGCCGACACAGCCGCCATCCGGCGCGCGCTGCGCTCGCGGGAATGCAACTCCCTGACCGCCAGCTACCACCTGCAGCTGGAGGCGCACCTGGAGGCGCAGCGGGCGGCTGCCTCCCGAGAGCGCGAGGCGGCAGCCGAGCGGGCCGCCGCCAAGCGTTTGGCGGAGCAGCAGCGCGGCGCCTCCTGCTCCGCCGACTGGCAGTGGGATTTCGCGGCCATCAGCGCGCACGCCGCGGCAGCGGAGCGCTGCCAGGCGGCGGCAGCAGCTGGCAGCCAGGCGGCAGCAGGAGGCAGCGGAGCCCCCTTGTCTCCCACTGCCGCGGCTGCCGGCAGCGGTGGCCTGCGGGGCAGCGGCTCGCCGGCGCGGCTGCGCCTGGCAGTTGCGCCACCTGCGGGTAGCCCCACTCGATTTGGCGTGGCGGCTGCTGGCTATGTCTCGTCGCCACGGCGGCCCGCGACCAGCGGAGCAGCCACGCCCACGCTGCACTTTGGCGGCACCCCCTTCTCCTCGCCGCCGCTGGCTCAGGCACCGCCCGCAGCGCAGCAGCCAGAGGCCGTGCCCGCCATGCCGGCGGCCTTTGTCTCTGCCGAGGCGCGGCCACGGCCGGCAGACAGCGAGCCGTTCACAATCAAGGCGCTGCATGCGCCTCCCGGCAGCGGCGAGCCCAGCGTGAGCACGCCTGTGGCGGCAGCTGCGGCGGCCGCTGAGCTAGCGGCCACCCCTGCCCTCATCACCGCGGCTGCAGCTGTCACCACCACGACAGCGGTTGTGGAGGGAGAGGGGCCCACCTCTCCCTCCAAGTCGCCGCGCCTGGCGCCTCTCCCAGGTGGGCGGTGTGGATGATGTTGTGCCCAGCAGTGAAGAAAGCATGCACCCATGCAGGTGGCATCACGCCTGCCTCCTAGCCTGCCAACGCAAGCACAGCTGGCCTCTTTGCTGACCCTGCTGCTGTCCTGCTCCTCTGCCCTCTGCAGCCGTGCTGTCGCCCAAGCAGCTGGTGGGGATGGGCGCCCCAGGCACAACCAGCGCCGGCGACCACAGCCCGCCGCTGGCGCAGGCCGTCTGAGGCGGCCTGCTTGTCACTCCTGCCGGCCGCCGTGTATCCCAAGCCGGCCGGGACGTGCACACCGACCAGACTGACAACCAAGTTAGGAGCGTAGGCAGCCTGGCAAGAAACCCGCCACTCCACTCGACCTTCTGTGACCCTGCGAGCGACTCAGCAAGTAGGACTCTAGGTAGCTGCTAGGCAGCTTGACCCGTGACTCGCACTGTGCGTACCTCTGCAGCCTCCCGGCCAGGCCCCCTGTTCCATACTTTACTCGCTACCTTCCCCGCTGCTCCCCGCTCCCCGCTCTGCCGTGCTTCCCGCCGCTCCCACTGCCCTCTGCCCAAACCCCACCTTGGATTGCGATTGCTCAATCCCCACTCTTCCAGAGATTCCTCCCATGCGCTGTTTTTCCTCCTCCGCCGCCACCTCACTACAACCCAATGAACCGCCCCTTGTTGCCTTGCCGTTACGCACACACTGTATTCCAACCGTACCTCTTCCGCCCCTGTCCGCGGCGCTCTGCCGCCCCTGTTTTTCCAACGCCCCTCCTTGGGCCGTTTTGCCCTCTTATTTACGTCAATCTGTAATCATTCTCCATTTCGAAAAGATGGCAAGCAGGCAATGCAGCAGCAACATCAGGCAGGCCCGCGTGTGCAGCGGCGCACCAGCAGCACAACGCATGCAACAGCACTGCTGCGATTTGGACCAGCTGCAGGTAACCTAGCCGGTGCTGTCTGCTTGCCATGCGTGCAGCCAGGTGGGTAGCACTCAGCCATGGTCTGTGCCCGCTCTCCTCCCAGTGCTGCACTGCGCCTTCAAAGCGCCGCTCCTTCAAGCGGCCGCCGTGGCTCACAGGGCAAGCCCCTGCAGCGCGGTGCGCAGGTGCTCCTCCTCCCGCCGCGACTTGTGCACCAGCGCCAGCTCCGAGGCGGTGGCACCGATGATCTCTACAAACCGGCTGCCGTGCTTGCGGGCGCGCCCCGCCGACTGCAGCCGCTCCCGCCCTGCGCAGAGGTTGAGCAGGGAGGAAGGGCTTTGAGGTGGTTGTACAAAGCGGCAGTAGGCACAGCAAAGGCTGCTCCATGGCATCATTGGTGAGTTGATTGCCGGCAAAGAAGCGGTGGCCTGCCAGACCCAGTCGGCCTGCACCAGCCTTATCATCCACCATCCCATCTCACCCGTCTGTGTGGCAGCGAAGCGAACCACCAGCTCGCAGCACGGCACATCGATGCCCTCCTCCCCTGCTGCGGTCGCCACCAGCAGCTGGCGGCCCTGCTGGCGGAACGCCTCCATGGCCGCCTGCTGCTGCTTGGAGGTCATGCCGCCGCCGACCGCGGCGCCGCCGCCATGCCCCATCAGCACGTGCACCTGTGAACAGAGTGAGTGGCGGGATGGGCACAACAGGGGAGGTGGCTTTTCAAGGCAGGCGCGACTGCACAGTTGCGGACGCCAGGTGCAGCCAGCTGCTGCTGACATGGCCCACCCACCCACCCACCACCCACCCACCCACCCACCTGCATGCCCGGCAGCTCTGGCAGGCCCTGCAGCAGCGCCGCAAGCGTGCGCACCGCCTCGCGCGTGCGGGCAAACACAATGGCGTGCCAGCTGTCCCGCCCCTCTGCACTTGAGCAGGGCCTGGAACTTGGGGTGGCGCGTCATCGCGCCGCTGTGCAGAGGAGTGGGGAGGTGGGTGAGAGCGTAAACGGCAGCGCATCCCAGCAAGCATGCACAGTGATCACAGCATGCACAGCATAGCACAGCAGGCGCAGGAGGGCGCACCCAAAAGTGCCCTCCAGCACGTCGGCCTCTACCACTTCCTCAGCCAGCTGTGCCAGCAGGGCAGACGTAATAGGGCCCACTGCTGCCTCGCTTGTGCTGCCCGCTGATGGCACGGCCTGCAGGCAAGGTGTTCATGCGAGTTTGCAAGTCAGCAGCTCATTGACATGCAGCCTTGCAGGTCACCACATCGCAGCGGCAGCTGCTTCCCAGCGTACCGGCCTCCAGGCCACTAATTGACAGCGACTCACCTTGGATGCCGCTGTAAAGTACTCTCCGCTCAGGTGGCGCACCGCCGCCTCAAATCCGACATCAGATACCAGCGCCAGCGCCGCGGTTGCCGCCCGCACCAGCGCTAACGCACTGGTGGCATCGTGCATGACTGGAGAGTTGCCAGTCAGCAGCCCATCCAGTACTGCAGCCTGCAGGCGCTCAGCAATGGAGCGTGTCCAGCGGATGACAGTGGCCGACCAGCCGCCGGCGCGCAGCATGGCCACCACCTGCTGCGGCAGGCCTGACAGGTCTGCAGTTCAAGGATCATCCCATGATGGCAGGGTTGTGGCGGGTTGTTGCGGGGATTCGATGGCGAAGGCAATCAGTTGCAGCCGCCCAGCACCGGCGTAGAGGCGGTGGGCTTGGCAGCATGCAACTTGCAAACTTGCACAGACTCAGTTTGGCCAAGCAAACTCAATCCCCTGCCCCCAACTAGCCGACCGTTGCACCCACCCGGAAGGCCCAGCCCCTCCTGCAGCCGCTCCACCGCCGCCACCACAAAGGCGCCCAGGCGGCGGGCAAACCCGTCATCTGCCGCCTCCAGCTGCACAACGATCTCTGCCTGCTCGATGCTGGGCACCGCCAGCTGCGAGGGGGAGGATGATAGGAGGGCCAATGGTGGTCAGCAACTGAATGAATGCAACTCGGCTGTTGCAATGGGTTGGCAAGCTGGCTTGACCAACCAGTCGCCGCAACTTCTGAACAACCATTGCTAGCACAGCGTGCTACCAAACCCCTGGTCGCTGTGCCTGCTCTGCAACTCACCAGCAGCTCTGCGTCCTTCTCATCCACCACAACATACTCGGCCGCCAGGTTGCGCGCCAGCTCCCGCATGCCCGCCAGCGTGGCGGCCAGGCTGTCCTTGGAGGTGGGGGTAGCCGTCAGGCCCAGGATCTGTGATGGAGGCATTGCAAGTGACACACAGGTCAGGTGGGGTGCTGCGTTGTTTGGCCGCCAGGCTGCCATTGGAGGTGGGGGTGGCCGTCGGCCCAGATCTGCTGGGGAAGTGAAGCAGCGGATCGAGTGGTGCAGGCATTCTTCTCAGTTTATGCTGCTGTGCCGCCGCTGCACGGTTTGTGGCAGTAGAGGACGCAGTGCGGAACTGAAGCCGCTCCTAGCGGCGCATCTTGCAGTACGGCTCAGCAGCAGGGTGCCAGCGATGCGAAGCCCAATGCCTGCTATGCTGTGCATGCCCTGCATGCTGTGCCCGCTATGCTCACCAGCAGCGCGATCTGGCTGAAGTGCGCTTCGCCGGCGTCCAGAGCGTTGACCAGGATCTGAGGGGTCAGCACCACAACATGGTACTCCTACAGGGCAGCACAGGAGAGGTTTAGGCGGATCAGCAGCCGCCAGCTAACTGCATGCGCAGGCGGCGCGGTCGCTGCACGTGGCAAAGGCTGCTGCCGCATTGAAGCTCTTGTTTTAACCTGCCTTGGCACCGCACCACCAACCGATCTTCAGCGCTGCAGCTGCCGTGACGGATGCTACACCCAGCCAGCCAGCCGCCCACCTGCAGCGTCTTGCGCCAGTCGCGCGGCGCAATGGGGTTGTCGCTGGTGAAGCAGCCCACGCCAAAGCCGCGTGGCCCAAAGCTGGGGTGCCCGCAGAAGGCGGCTGCGACAACATAACGTTTGGTTTGGCAGTGCTCAGTCAACTTTGAAAGCATAGCTTGCATTCGAGAGGTCGCAGCATGTGTGTGTCTCATGGACAGACTCAACCCACTGTGTCTTCCAACCGGTACAAACTAAGCCTGCTGTAACTCTCCACTCACCAGCCTGCTGGGTGGCCAGCGCCACCGTGGGTGCCACAAACACCACACGCGCTGAGGAATCCTTGCCAAGCACGTGCGCAGCGTGCTCCAGCGCCACAGCCGTCTTGCCGCTGTTGGTGGGCGCCACGAAAATGAAGTTGCCGCCGCTGCGAGCTGCTGCAACCAGGCGCCGCTGGTAGCCGCGCAGCTGCACTGGGCCGGAGCCCTGCGCTGTTGCTTTTTGCCTGGTGGGAGAACGCAGCAAGCAGGGCGGCAATCTGGCATTCGTCAATCAAAGCAGTTTGCGGAAATACGCACGAGGCAAGCCCATGCAGCAGGCCCCCTGCCACCAGCCACATCAGCTGGGGCATGCCCACGGCACATCCATAAAAGCCTGCCCACACAGCCCAGCTGCAGCACGGAAGACAAACCCACCGCATCTTTTCGGCTTGGATGCGCTGCTTGGCGAGCTTGATGAACTTGCCGCCCAGCGTGCGCTGCGCGGTACCGTCAGCGGTGAGCTCCGCAGGGGCTGCCAGGGTGGCCTGATACGTCTCCCAGAGTGCCCCCAGGCTGAGGTCGCCCGCCAGCTTCTGCGGGGGTGGGAAGCAGGACGTTGGATAGAGGGACAGGGTGGGCAGCCTGAGTGCAGGTCAAAAATGAGCAGACAGTCAGCAGCCTGGCATACAAGTGGCGCTGCCATGCACGAGCGCCTGAGCTGCCATGTCGGTCAGCTTTGCTGTTCCCAGCTGTTGTACAGGCCCGAAACACAGGCACCACATGGTCAAGCTCATTCTCAGCCTCTCACCAGGTACATCTTTTGCGCGCCCGCCTGCTCGCACAGCCGCGCCATGAGCCAGTGCGCCGCCTGCACCTCGCTCATGCCCCTGAGCTCTCCCTCATCAGCCTGCTCCCCAGCCTCGCTGCCTGCTCCCTCCTCGCTGCCCTCACCGCTGTCGCTAGTAGCCATGTCATAATCCTCATCTGGTCCCAGGAACTGCCCCAGGCTGGGTGACGCCGGCAGGCCGCCGCCGGCTGCGGCAGCAGCACCGCCAGCGGCAGCAACAGCACCGCTCGCCCCTGCTCTCGAGCCTCCAGAGCTGCCCCCGCTGGCCTCGCTGGCCCCGCTGCCGCTGCGCAGCAGCACCTCCAGCTCACCGCCCGCCACCTGCTGCGCCGCCGCCATGGTCTCCAGCCGTCCCAGGACCATGAGCTGGAAAGCGCTCTGAGTGCGGCGCAGCTCCTCTGTATCGGCGTGCACCTGCTTGAGCGCAGACATGAGCAAGGTCTGCAGGGCCGCAAAGTCAACCGCCAGCGAGCCCTGTGCGGTGGGAGGCGGAGGGCGGAAGGCGACAGGGTTTATGAAGGTGCTGGGGTGGGCAGTTGGCTTGGTGCGCTGGGCAGCTGGCCGCCAGTAGAGCCTGCTTGTGAGCAGCTCAGTGCGGCGCAGCTCAGCATAGCAAGGCCCAGCAGGGCAAAGCAGCCAGCACACGTCAGCTCACAAGGCGCAGGCTCGTACCCCGCCCGACGCTTGTGGCACCGGTTGACAGCCCACCTGCGCGTCGGCTTTGACAATGTTGAGCCCCTCAGCTTCATGCCGCTTCAGCACATCCGACACATGCTGAGCCAGCAGGCCTACACGCGGCGCGCCCGTGCCCTGCGGTGCAACAGGTTGCGGGAGAGCAGGAGCATTACAAGCAGGCTCCAGCACCGCCTGAAGCGGGGCTGAGCAATGGATGGATGCGCTGGCTGGCCTTCCGCCCCAAAAGCACTCCATCCAGCATTACAGGTACCACAACTGTGTGGGGGCTGGTGGCACAAACTTGCACTTGCCTTGAACTCAAATAGGTAGGAGCAGAGCGATGTCACGATGCGCAGCGACTTCTCCGCCTCATCAAATGCCCGGATGTTCTCCTTCTTGCGGGCATCTGTGCATTGCAGGAGGGAGCAAGCCTATGTCATGAGTGCATGGGCGGGATACTGAGCATGCGCCACTGCTGGGTTGTGGCGCTGTGGCCTGCACAGCAAGGAGCTCTGAGAATGCAGGCATGTTGCACTGAGCGGCAGGGAGTCTGCTGGTGCACATGCTGAATATGCTGCGGGCACATGACAGCCCAGCCCAGCGCACCTGACACCACCATCTGGCCCTGCGCCCACAGCTCTCCAGTCACTGCGGCGCTGCCTTGCACCACAAAGGAGCAGGCGGCAAATGCGCCCCTGCCTGCCGCCGGCTGCTCGCCGCCCACAGTGAGCCGGCTGTAGTGCTGCTCGCCAGCGCCGGCTCCAGCGTGGGCATCTGCATGCCCCAGCAGCTCAGGATCAAAGTGGCCGTTCAACACCTGATCAAACAGCCCATCAGGGTCAAGAGGGTCGGCTCCTTGCGGCTGCTGTTCCTGCTGCTGCTGCTGCTGCTGCTGCTGCTGCTGCTGCTGCTGCTCCTGCTGCTGGGGGCCTGGCAGCAGCAGAGCCGGCCCCGCCAGAGCAGCTGCATCCGGCTGCGGCTGCTGAGCTGGCGGTGGTGCCGCTAGCATGATGTGGTGCAGGACGGGCGACACCTCTGCCACGTAATCCTCCCTGTTGCAACAAACAGTTGGAACAAAGCGGTGTTGGTCAGCATCTGGCTCCAGCCCATCGCACTGCACGCCATAGCCAAGCCGCTCATCCTGGCCCCACATGCATGCATACAGATCATCAACAAGAGCTGCCGAAACTCGCCTGACTGTCACGCGCCCCTGCTGCACAGCTGCCTGGATGGCCACTGCTGCGGCCGCCGCCGCTTGCTTTGGCAGCTTGATGCGGAAGTGGCTGCCCGACTGTGTCAGCTTGCCGCAGCCAGAGGGGTTCACTGGGTAGCGCCCGCTGAGCTGCACCTGCCGACTTGCCACGGTGGCAGCAGGCAGGCCCGACAGTAGTACTATCTGTGTCGACCCCGAGAATCCCTCGCCGCCTGCCGCCAGACATAGCTCAGCCACGCCGCTCACCTCCAAGTGCAGCTGCGCCACCTGCAGAGTGGGTGCCCCAGGGTTTGGCACCACCCGCCGCACCTCGTGCAGTGCAAACTGCAAGGTATGAGGTGGGTGGGGTGGGGATACAGTTGGGTGTCAGCACTGATCAGTTCATTACCTGTTAGCATGGTGGAGGCCGGGCTGTTAGGCAGGCGCTAGGCGGATGGTCCACTAGCGCACGTGTCTACACTGTTCAACCACCCTGGCTTCATCGGCAGGTGCTGCGCCATGCATGTATGGTTGGATTGCAATCTCACGTGCCGGCGCTGCCTGCTTGCCTGGTGGACGAGGTCGCCCTTTGTCCGTGTCTGGGTGGTGGTTCGCTTGGCGATGAGGGGCACAGCATTCGGGCCGGAGGGCAGGTGGTTGTACCTGCCAGCAAGGAGCAGGACAACGGAGCAGAGCAGGCTCAGCAGGAAGGGCGCTGCTGGGTGTTTGCGCCCATGCATCACTGCAACTTGGATTTTTCGGCAGGAACCCGATGAGCTGTTTCCACCATCTCCTTTGGCATGGACTGCCTCACATGCCGCTGTAGCTGTTGCCGCGGTAATCGACATCGTCCTCCCGCTGGGCGGCGCTGCGCTGCCGCTTGCGAGCCTGCCGCTCCTCCCGCCGCTGCCCCCGCGGCTCAAACACCAGCAGGCTGCGCCTCGACTCCATCATGGGCACAAAACGGCTCTCAACCATGTCCGGCAGGGTCTGAGAGTCGCCCTCTGCCAGCTGCACAGCCCGAGCGGCGGGGGCGGGGAGGCCGTCATTGAGCACGGCCACACTGGGGTGCAGCTCGCCGGCTGGAGCGAGGACCTGCACATCCAGCAAGCTGCGATAGCCATCGGGCTGCTCGAGCGGCCTGCCGACGTGAGCGCACCGACCACCTCGGCCGGCCACCCCTCATCGGCCTCCGCCATTCCCGGCCCTCACAGAGGACTTGCAAGATGATTTATAGCAGATTGCGACAGTACTAACTGCTGCACGAGCCGCAAAACGCATGAAAAGCCAGGCTCAGGTGTGCCCGCATGCCGCCATCGGTGCCTGTGTTGGCTGTGTTGGGTGCTCCGGTGCTGAATGTGACGCGCCACGTTGAGAGCAGTGCACCGGCCAACGATCGAAGATTGTACGCACATGTTCAAGCATTATCGTTTGGCATGGCTTTGATGCGGCGTGTTCCGGTTCTGGCCGCCATGGCCCATGCAACTGTAAACCCTCCCTGCGGGAGGCGAGGTGTGCATCTGACATCAAAACGGCTTGTAGCAATGGCAGTGGGCGTGTGCGCGCTTTCGTGACTCACTAGTCCACCGAATGCCATGTTTGGTTTCACTCAATCTGCGCATGCATGCTCGCTTCCTGAGACAGTGGTGGCATGTGCGGCGGTTGCACATGCCGGCGTCCTGCGCATGACGCAGAAAGAGCTGCCCAGTGGCGAGCGCACATGCAGGTGCAAAGGAGCTGTGATGAATGCTTACCACTGACCTCCTCCTGCCCTGCACCCAGCCAATGCTATTCAATTATCGCTGAGCAGCCGCCGTCGCCGCCGCCCACTGCCGCCGCCACAGCGGGCACAGCGGCGGCGATTGGCCCACACGCACCTGCAGGAATCGGTCCGATCGGCAGTTTGTGGGCTTGCATCGCCCTCCTACAACAGATCCAGCGACATGCAGGCTGTGTGCGCCGTCACCGTGCGCCCCTGCGCCAACGCCTCCGCGAGCCGGTGAGGACGCAGATCCGCCGCCGATCTGGCGTCAGCATGCCATGATGAGCGCGCACAGCGCCGATGCTCACGGCCCGCCGCTCCCAACCTGCCGCCGCCGCCGCCGCTGCCTCTGCCGCTGCCCCTGCAGGCGCGCCGCCGCTGCTCTGCGGGCGGCCCCCGTGCAGCGGCGGGCTGCTGCCCGCGGCGTGGTGCGGGTGTTGGCGCAGGCGGCAGCAACCTCCGCTGTGGATGTGAAGGAGCTCAACTCCAAGTTTGGTGAGGCCGCAGACAGTCAGCAGATGCGGTTTGGTTCTTGGGCGCGGCGCCCGTCATGCATGCAATGCGGGGCAGGATCCGCCCAACTGCGGCATGCATTTGGGCAAGTGTCCCTATGCAGCCGTGCGCTGCTGCCTCGACATTACGATCCAGTATCCGTGCTGCCTGCAAGTCACGCTCACGCTCACGTGCCCTGATGCATTTTTCACCCTGCAGGCACCAACGGTGTTGAGGTGGCGGCGGGCCGGGGTGGCCTGCCCACCGTGCACCTCAAGTCCGCTGCGGGTGCCACTGTGGAGGTAGGAGGCTTGGGGGACGTAATCAGCTGCTCTGTGTCGACGCGCAGCACAGGGTCACACTTGCTGCGGATGTTGCACGTCCGGCTGCTGCGCCTGCTGCCGCGGCGGCTGGGCTGTGCATGGGCCGGCGCTGCCCAGCTGCCAACTTGGGACTGGCTGGCACAGCAATCATGCAGCTCATGCGCCGTCATGCCATTGAACACAAATATGTCCAATGTTTTTACAACCCACAGATCACCCTGTTTGGTGGCTGCGTGACCTCCTGGAAGAATGCTGAGGGCCGCGAGGGTGCGTGCGCTTGGGAAGGGGCCAAAATCCGCTCGCTGCCTTGGGAAGGGCCATATTTTCTCGCTGCCTGCGAATGGCAAAACACCTGTTGATGCTGTCCTTCAAAGGGGGACAGTGCGTGCGCTGCTGGCAAGGGAATAAGCCGCTTGCTGCTCGGTTGTCCATAGCAGGGTGTAGACTCGAGGGCTGATTGTCCTGCGCCTACTTGCAGCCCTCTGTTGGCTCACAGTGTGCCCTCTGCTGCTGCACACACATTTGGAGGCGCTTTGGACGGTCCTGAAGCCGCTCAGTCCTGCTCCTGCTTGCATTACACACCATCATGAAGGCTCACTCAGCGCTTGTCCTGCCCTCTGGAACTGATGTGCAGTGCTGTACATCCGCCCCGACGCCGTGTTTGACAAGTCCAAGCCCATCAGCGGCGGCATCCCCCACTGCTTCCCCCAGGTGTGCGCCGCTGGGCTGTTGCAGGGCAGATCCAAGCTGCGAGTATTGTTCTGCCATGCCTGTGTTTACTTGTTGCGCTTGCTTTGACACACAAAGCCATTGAGTAGCAGTCCCAAGTAAACGGTCATTTGCCCTGCAATTATTCATTGCAGTTTGGCCCCGGCGCCATCCAGCTGCACGGCTTTGCACGCAACGTGGACTGGAGCCTGGCCGGCTCCAAGAACGATGGCGGCAACCCCGCGGTGTCCCTGGTGCTGACTGATAGCGACTACACCCGCGCCATGTGGCCCCACAGCTTCAAGGTGCGTCTGGGCGGAGGTGGAGACGGTGTTGGTGTGGCGGCAGTGTGCTGCTGCTGCTGCCGCTGCTGCTGCCGCTGCCACCGCTGCTTCTGCCTCGGGCGCTGCATGCCCATTGTCGCCCGGCATGTTCGTCTCATTCCAATCCTGCCGAGCGTACTGCAGACGAGGTGCAAGGCGGTGCAGCTTGCTTGGCCCAACCACGTTTACTCTTGGTTTTGGAGTGCCCTTGCTTTGCGCCGCACTGCCGCAGGCCGTGTACACGGTTCGCCAGGAGGGCGAGACGCTCGCTAAACTTCCCCTTACACCACAACTGTGGGTCATAACCTTGCTGGAAGTTCGCACACTGTTACATTCCACTGCCAGGCCGTGTACACGGTTCGCCTGGAGGGCGAGACGCTGCACACCCACCTGGAGGTGACCAACACCGGCGACAAGGCCTTCGACTTCACCGCCAGCCTGCACAGGTAAGCATGGCTCTGCTATCAGCCAGAAACCGCAGGGTTAGGGTTATTGGGTAGGTGGCAGGGCCCCTCACTTCACCGTCAGCCTGCACAGGTGCGCTGGAATGATGCTCTTGGTCGTTCGGTGTGTTGGGCAGCAGCAAGGGGTTGGCCTGCACAGGCAGCAAGCACGCTGCAGATACATGGGTGCAGCGTGTTCGGTCAGCAACATTTCCAACATCAACGGCTGTCCTCAGCGTCTAACCCAGCTTCGTTTCGTACCTCCCTGCTTGCAGCTACTTTGGCGTGGAGGACATTGAGACCGCCAACGTGCGCGGCCTGCAGGGCCTGGAGTACCTGGACCGGGTGAGGCTGAAGAGAGTGGGATGTTCAAGGGGTGTGTATGGGCAAAACAAACACTTTTGGGCGCGCAGGGTCTGGAGTATCTGAACCGGGTGAGGGCTGCTCACTTGTCTCTGCTTGCTTTTTGTGCAACAATGGTGCTACTCGCTTCAGTGCCAGCTGTTGCCATTGCTGCTGCACTCCTGCCGCCGCTGCTCCTGCCTCAGTGCTGGGGGATCTGTACAGCTGCCTGAGCATGCAAGCCTCTGCGCCCGCCTCGCACTGCATGGCATGCTGTGCCTGCTGTGCAGGTGGCGGACACCAAGCACCCCAGCGTGCACAAGGAGCTGCCGTGCCCGCCTCGCACTGCATGACATGCTATGCCTGCTGTGCCTGCTGTGCTGTGCAGGTGGCGGACGCCAAGCACCCCAGCGTGCACAAGGAGCTGCGCGAGGCGGCGACCTTCCGCGGCCCAGTGGATGCTGGTGAGTGCTTTGATGGTGGAGTGCGGGGCTCTTGTGCGCCGGCAGTTGGTGTGGCCTGGGCATGCTGCTACTGCTTTATGGTGCACCTGCCGGACGACGCTGTTGCCTGAGGTCTCACTCTCATGAGGTCCGCTCCTGGTCTGATGCCTGCCTCTACACCCCTGCAGTCTACAAGTCGGCCCCCAACAAGGTCGTCCTGGACAACGGCAGCGGTAAGAGAGTAGGGCCGCCGCCCAGCCTGGCCTGTGTTTGGTGTCCTACAGGCAGTGTGGCCATTGCCTCCCTTCAGTCGACCTGCTCTCGTCCTCCTTTTGCACATGCCGTCTGCAGTTGATGCCTGATCCCAAACCGCTTTCTCTTTTGCTCCGGTTCCTCCCTTCACAGGTGACGTGGCCATCGCCTCCAACGGCTGGCCCGAGGTGGTGGTGTGGACGCCCTGGACCGCCATGGAGGCCTGCTACCGGTGAGCAGCGGGGGTAGAACCTGCTATATGCGCACATCAAATGGGCTGTTGGGTAGGTGGGTGGGAGCTGGTGTGGCTCACTGGACCGCCATGGAGGCCTGCTACCAGTGCGCGGCATGCCTGCCGCTCACTTGTGTCACTTGCCATGCGAACCTGCCATATTGCTCGATGCTGTCCGCACCACCGCCGTGAACGGCATAGCGAGCAGTAGGCCTGTGTCATTCGTTGCCCGACTCACCCAACACCATATTGCGTTCCTGCACCACGCAGCGAGTTTGTGTGCGTGGAGAACGCGCAGGCGACCAGCGCAGTCAGCCTGGCGCCCGGCCAGAGCTGGGCGGCCACCACCGCCATGGCCTTCACCACCGACCCGCTGGTGCGTGTTTGGGTTGTTCTTGTGGCATTGCAGGCTCCAGGGTCTGATGGGTTAGGTTGTTCAGCTGGGCCGCTGGCCTGTGTAAGGCGGCCACCACCGACCCACTGCTGCACCTTGGCGGTTTGGCACCTCATGACAGTGCCGCTTCCTGCCCTCCTACCACCGGGGCCCTCCAACCGCCGCTGTTTACAAAGACCGGCGAAAACGCGCTGCTCCACCCCCAATACTGACCCCTCTTGAACACATCCACTGCAGGTGGAGTTCTGCGCTGGCAACCCCGACGACCCGGAGTGCCGGTGCGCTGGCTCCTGCTTTGATTCAGTTGCTTGGCTGAAGCTGCGCTTTGCTGCTGTGCTGCGGGCAGACAGCACTCAATATGGGCTGGATCCTGCACGACCGCCGGCTGCACTGCAAGCTGCAGCAGCACGCCCTAGCTGCTAAGCCACTTGCTGCCCCTGCCAAGCTGCCTTGGGCCGCCTGCTGACTTTTGCTGCACCGCCCTGCTCCCTGGCCTTGCAGCGTCTACGACGACTGAGCTGAACAGTGTATAGGCAGCTCAGACCGGATCAGGCAGGTGCAGCAAGCTGGATGGAGCAGCAGCCGACCTGCTGAAAGCAGCAATCGGCTGCATGTTCTATCACCGGCAGCTGCAGCTGCTGGCCGCGCAACTGGATGAGATCGCCCACCAACCGAACACTGCTCTTCTTTCCACCTGGCCCCACCCTGCGCTTGCAGTTTTTGTGTGTCTGTGAATTCTTTTGTGCCTGGCAATACTATGCAGGCGTAGCAGTAATACATGCATGGCTCAAGCTGAACAGCAGGAAGCAGCAGGCAGCAGCAGGTACGCATCCACCTTGGTTTTCGGCTGCACTCCAGCGGGTTGTGATGTTGCACAACAGTTGCATGTTACAGATAGACCAAGCAACATGAGGATGAAGTACAACCCAAGGGCGCTGCCACTGCAATGCAGGCGTGATGCCTGGATTGCAGCGGCACAGCAACAGATCACAGAGGATGGTCAGCAAATCACAGGGGATGGAGGGATGGAGGGGATCACGAATCGAGGGGATGGGTGGCTGTGATCAGCCGAAACGATCTTGGAATCGTACAGTAGAATAGCAGGGGAGGGCATTGGTACGCCTGATGGTTGCTTAATGCTGGTCGGCGCCGCATCAGTGATGGTTAGCATTGCTTAGCGCCGCTGCCAGCCGCCAGCTTCAAACCGAAAGCTGGGTCTTGGAGGTGCATGCCGCCGCCGCCAGCTTAAGCAGCCATGCGGCGGTTGCACTTGCAGCCAGCTGCGCGTGGAGGGCAGGGGAGGCATGGTTATTCATTGTGAGGAATTCGGCTGGGCTGCGCAGCAAAGCAATCATGAACAACCCGTGCCGCCAGGTACCTCCAAGCAGTAAGCTGTGCCGGTAGCCACCGTCTGCTGCACCGCAAACTGGGTTGGAACCCGCTCCGAGCAAACCGTGAAGCCCTTTCAAGTTGCTCACCCAGGGGAGCGGTGCCAACGGGCTTCCACAGGGCATTGTTGTCAACCTTGCCCCCGAAGTAGGAGGAAATGGTGTTGGCGGGCAGGTAGGCCTGCGGGTGGCAGGGCGGGAGAGCAGCAGGGGAAGCCGATCAGTGCACCGCCAAGGGAGCATGCCTCCTAATCAGTGCAGAGAAGCAGCTGCATGCAGATTGAACCCTGCTTCTGCTTTTCCCCAATAGCAAAGATGTACAATGCAGTGGCTTAAGCTTGCCTCGGTGTAGGGGAAGAACTGGAGGGCGGCAACCAGGAAAGGCTCTTTTTGAACGATACCCCCGCAGCAACAGAGCAGGTTGACCGAAACTTGCCTCGGTGTAGGGGAAGAACTGGAGGGCGGCGGCGGGCGCGTTGAACACCGCGATCAGCTCAGCGGGGGTGCAGCCCTCGTTCTGGGTCACTGCGCGGCAGACAGGCAGAGGAGGAGAGGAGGAAGGGGGAGGTGGAAGGGAAGCAGGCTTTGGGCAGCATTGCGGCAGCGGCTGAAAGTAGGCGCAGCACTGTTAGCAGCGAGTCCTCACAGAGTTGTTGCACAGTCGCGGGATTGCTGTTTTGTGCAGGTGAGGCGGTTTGCTGCCCACCAGGTGCAGGGTATCCCAGCCTGCAGATCTCCCCTTCGACAGGAGCGCACCGTGCAGGTGGTTGGCGGGGAAGACGGCAAAGCCGGGGTTGCCCACATCCTTCTGGGTGTTCTCCTTCACCTGCAGAGCCGTGGGCGTGGCAAATGGCTTGTTCAGTACCAATGTAGGGATGCAGTCGTGCAGTGCCAAGCCGGCAGCTCCCCACAGCGCGTGCTGTCCTCCTCCAGTCAGCTCAGCTGCAGCGCCGGCAGCCAGATGGCGCCTAGCAGCAGCACTGCTGTGCTGTGTCAACACCGGTCAGCAGGCTGCAGTTCACCAGGTACCCCAGCACTACAGGCCTGCACCACCGACTGCAGCTCATCGGCTGCCACCCACCTCGGTCAGGGTGCCGTTGTAGAAAGGGATAGAGTGGGTGACAGCGCCTGCGGTCCAGGGAGACAGTTGTTGAAGGAAAGGTCGCGTTTGCAACCCACCGGCACCGGCATGTGCATGCAGGTGGCATGAGCGGCAGGGAGAGGAGCGGGCAGGTCGGCGCCAGCGGCAACATGTGCCAGCCTGACCAAAGCCAGATGAGACTGTCTCGCTAGCTAGCAATCAGTTCCTGCAAACCCTGGACATGCTCACCCTTGATGGTGAAAGTGAACTCGGAGTGGGGGTGGGTGTGGGGCTGCAGCACGGTGCAGGGGTCCAGCGTGATCTGCGGGCAGGGGGGTGCGAGAAGCGGAGGGAGAACCTAGGTAAGCTTAAGAGCTGAGAAAGTTGGGAAGTTGTGTCGCAGGCATTCAGTCGTGCCGGGATCTGAAGCTGGGCATTGTGTGGCCAGAGAGCCACATGTGTGCAGTTGTTTTGAAACAAGTCGCCTTGGTGCAGCAGGGCAGATTCCCGCCCCCTGCGCAGCTGCAGCCAGCGTGCAGAATATGCCCCGCCGCC
>VFQQ010002705.1_pt1 | contig 19094 bp, 6 predicted proteins | sample 3512341 | NCBI WGS metagenome assembly VFQQ01 (sample SAMN10412373, study PRJNA504923) | tailings metagenome | isolation source: Relicate 2 Philex TSF1 revegetated site | place: Philippines: Tuba, Benguet | collected 2017-08-29 | reverse complement strand
TCAGTGGTAGAGCAGAGGATTGAAAATCCTTGTGTCACCAGTTCAATCCTGGTTCTTGGCATTTTGTAATTCTGAATCTTCTTTTTAAATTAAAGTTTTATTTTATTATATGGCTCATATTGTAAAAATTTATGATACTTGTATTGGCTGTACACAGTGTGTTCGTGCATGTCCACTTGATGTATTAGAAATGGTACCTTGGAATGGATGTAAAGCTGCACAAATGGCATCAGCACCTCGCACAGAAGATTGTGTAGGTTGTAAGCGTTGTGAAACTGCATGTCCTACAGACTTTTTAAGTGTTCGTGTATACTTAGGATCAGAAAGCACACGAAGTTTAGGTTTAGCTTACTAACTTTCTTTTTATTATGTCTTTATTATAAATCAATCTTTCTATATTTTATTAAAAATAAACAACCGGCCTTTTCTTTATTTCTGCAGTACTCTGATTTCCCGGGGTTTTAGCGTTAGCTTGTAATGAAAACAGCTAATAAGCTTTGGCTACGTTTGTTACCCCCTTTCGCTTTGCTGCACGTAAGTGCAAGCCCTTACCCCGAAGGGGTTTGGTGGTACGCGCTTCGCTTTGGCCCTTTATAAATTTGTCCAGCGCATTGGCTTTGCCAAACACGTACGTGCAAGCGCTTGGTAACCCCGAAGGGGTAACCAAACCCCTTCGGGGTAGGCAAATTTATTGAGTAGCAGTTTGGTTGCACGTAGTGCTGACGATGCTACTCAATAAATTTGCAAAGCAAATTTATAAGCGCTTGCTCGTTCCAGCGCTGCACTTCTCTGCGTAGCAGGCACGCGCTTGGCGAAGCCAAACCCCTTCGGGGTTTTTGGTTGCACCTTCGGTGCGTTGGTAACCCCGAAGGGGTAACCAATCCAACGCGAAAGTAGGGGGTACGTGCGTTACCCCCTCCGGGGGTTATAGAAGCAACTTAATAAATTTGTCTTCGCTACGCGTTGGTTATTGGTAACCCCGATCGCGAAGCGCGGGCTGCGCGTGCACGAAGTGCAGCGCTGCCAAAACGAAGTGCTTACCAAACCCGAAGGGGTTTGGTTCGCGTAGCTTGGCTTTGCCAAACACCTTCGGATTCGCGTAGCGAACTACTCAATAAATTTGTCAACCCCTTACCCCGAAGGGGTTAGGGGTAGGCAAATTTATAAGCGCATTGGCTTTGCCAAGCACGTACGTGTTTGGCATTGACTCCGTCTTACCCCCAGCGCCCTTTGGTAGCATAGCAACCTTCGGTTTGACGGAGTCAATGCTATGCTACTGCGCGAACACCCTTTGGTTGCACGGAGTAGCAAAGCACCCTTTGGTTGCACGTAGTGTTGACCAATGCCCTGACAATATGCTACTCAATAAATTTGCCTACCTCTTACCCCGAAGGGGTTAGAGGTTGACAAATTTATAAAGGGCGAAGACCAAGGCCCTGACAATTTGCGGCTCCGCAAACCCGTAGGGAGCGAAGCGACAACCCCCAGCGCTGTTGGCGAAGCCAAACCCCTAAGGGGTACGTGCAAGCGCTTGGTAACCCCTTCGGGGTAAGGGGCTGCGCGTACGCGCTGAGCAAATTTATAAGGGTTTTTGCGTAGCAATTCGCGACTGCTCTGCACGTACGTGCGAGAGAGCCAAGCGCGTGCCTGCTACGCAGAGAAGTGCAGTAGTTACCCCTAACGCGCAAAGCGTCAGCACTTTCGCTTCGCGAATGCACGAAGTGCAAGTGCAGAGAAGGGGTAAGGGGGGTACGTTCAATCCAAAATAATGCGAACCCCTAACGCGCGAAGCGCACCAAAGGGGTGACGCGTTGGCTACGCCTTACCCCTTCGGAGTTAGGCGTAGCCAACGCGGGCTGCGCTTGCCTTGACCGTTCGCTGCACATACGTGCAAGCGAAAGAAGGGGTTTGGCTTCGCCAAGCACGTACGTGCTTTACCCCCGTAGGGGGTTAGCAGAGAAGTGCAGTAGTTACCCCTAAGCCCTTCTCTGCACTTGCACTTCGTGCTATAAAATTTACTTCGTAAATTAGCGAAGCGGTAGTTAAGTGCTGACGCTTCGCGCGTAAGGGGTTGTCGCTTTGCGAAAACCCGAAGGTTGCTATGCGTTGGATTGGCCCTTTATAAATTTCTCAACCTCTTTCGCTGCACGTACGTGCAAGCGAAGCCCCTTCGGGGTAAGAGGTAGGGAAATTTATTAAGTCTTCGCGAAGCGACAACCCCTTCGGGGTAACTACTACGTGCAACCAATCCAAAGGGCGCTGACAAACCAAAAGAGCCAAGCAAAATTATGTAAGTGCTTACCCATTTACTACCAAGGGAAAAAATTAATAGCCAAATGATAAACTAAAAAAGAAATAAATATGCCAATTGGTGTTCCACGTATTATTTATTGCTGGGGTGAAGAATTACCAGCTCAATGGACTGATATTTATAATTTTATTTTTCGTCGCAGAATGGTTTTTTTAATGCAATATTTAGATGATGAATTATGTAATCAGATTTGTGGTTTATTAATTAACATTCATATGGAAGATCGTTCAAAAGAATTAGAAAAAAAAGAAATGGAACGTAGTGGTGTTTTTTCACGTGAAGCAAAATCAAAAAATTCATTAACTTCTTCAAATTCTTTGGACAAGGGAGACGTAGGAAAAGCATCAAATGAATTTTATAATAAAAAATCAAGATCGATGGAAGATTTATTAAATGCAGACGAGGATTTAAGTATTGATGATGTAGATGCTTTAGAGCAACGCACATTACAAAAAATTACTAATGAGTGGTTAAATTGGGTTGGGGCTCCACAAGTTTTTGATTCTGCTAATGGGCCAACAGGAGACAGTGAACCTTATCTTTTTTATTTAGCAGAATTATTGTCTAAAGATTTTAATAAATCACAATATCAACATAATTTTACTAATAATGCACAGGTTTCAGAAGTTTCACAGTTATTAAATTTATTAAAATATAATGCAAACGTTACATCAAATAATTTTGGATTAAATCAGAAAGCAAGTTTACAAATGGGTGAAATTTATTCACCATTTAGAAAAAATGCACTTTTCAGTAATCAAAATGCAAAATTTAATAACTCTTATGCAGAATTAAATAAAAAACAAGCTTTACTACAAATGTTACAAAAATATAATAACAAAAACTTCTCTTCTAACAGTGCACTACGTGCAAATAACAAAATAAATACAACTATTTCAAAACTTTTATCTAGTTTAGTTGAAAAAGATTTTTCTTCAAAATTTGCTTCTTCTGACAGTAATAGTAATGATTTTATTTCTCCAGCTTCAATCAAACAGCAAAGACAAAAAAATTTAAGAAGTTCTTTTTCGTTAGAAAAGAATTTTTCGAATTTTCAGGTTCCTTTAGGTGGAGTAGATAATTCATTATCTTATCAAAATGCTTTATTACAAAGTAATCAGTCTTTAAAAGCGTTTAATTATTTAAATTCGGGTTCTTCGGTAGGGAACTTAAATGATTCTTTAAGCATAAACAGTGAATTTAGAAATTATTATCGCAAACAAACTGAAAGAACTTTAATTGATGAAGAATCGAAAAAAGTATTTGTTATTATTAACTCTTTTGGTGGTTCTGTTGGTAATGGTATTACTGTTCACGACGCGTTACAGTTTATTAAAGCCGGTTCTTTAACATTAGCATTAGGGGTAGCCGCTTCTGCTGCTTCCCTTGCGCTTGCTGGTGGTACTATTGGTGAACGTTATGTAACAGAAGGTTGTCACGTCATGATCCACCAACCTGAGTGTTTGACTCCAAACCATAAAGTTTTAACAAACGAAGGTTGGTTGCCAATTAGTAAAGTAACTTTAAAACACAAAGTAGCAGTTTTAAATAAACAAGGTGTTATGAGTTATGAACACCCGTTAAAAATACATCAATATAATTACAAGGGTAGAATTTACAGAGTAAAAACAACTGGAATTGATTTATGTGTTACTGAAAATCATCGTATGTTTGTAAACACTAAAGCGAGACACAACGAAGCAAAAACAGAAGATTATCAACTTTTAGAAACTAATAAAATTTTTGGTAGACAGGCACGTTATAAAAATAATGCTATTTGGAATGCTCCAGATTATCAATGCGTGCTTCCTCCTAGTTTTAAAGATGACAAAAAGAATTCAATGCTTTACCCAGAATATAGACCATTAATGAAACCTTGGTTAAAATTAGTTGGATTCTGGATTGCGGAGGGGCACACATCAACAGAAAATTTAGGTAAAGATAACCGAAAAAGATATGACGTTGTTTTTACGCAGACAAAACAAGAAGGTGTTGAATTTTTTATGCAAGCTTGTAAAGAATTAAACCTTTCAGTGTATGTTAAAAATGAAAAAACAGAATCAGGCTCTACGCAGTATGCTATTAGTAACAAGCAGCTATGGGAATTTTTTAACCCTCTCGGTGCTGACGCTTTAAAAAAACGTTTACCTTCATGGGTTTGGAACCTTAGTGCAACTCAATGCGAATATTTATTAGAAGGTTTAATTGCAGGTGATGGGCACATAAACAAAAACGATGGAACTAAACATTATTTGACTGGATCAAAACAGTTAGCTTATGATGTTGCGCGTTTAATTTTACACACTGGCGCAGCTGCTTCAATTACTTTCGATAAAGGAAAAAGCCGCAGAAACCGCGTTTTACGAAATCAGGTTATTAAAACAAGCAATTACCTGTATCGCGTAAATGTTATTAAAAGTCGCTATACTCCGTACGCAAATGATAAAAGCCCGCTAATTACCTCAAAAAACGAACCTGTTAATACTAATGACTTTTGGATTGACAACTATGAAGGACCTGTTTATTGTTTAACAGTACCTAATGAAGTTTTTTACGTAATGCGTAGTGGTGTAGCGGTTTGGACAGGAAATAGCGCTATTCAAGGGCAAGCTTCAGACATTTGGATTGATAGCCAAGAAATTATGAAAATTCGTTTAGATGTTGCAGAAATTTACTCATTAAGTACATATAGACCACGCCATAAAATTCTTCGCGATTTAGATCGTGATTTTTATTTAACAGCTTCAGAAACAATTCAGTATGGTTTAGCAGATGAAATTGCAACAAATGAAGTTATGCACGTAATTTTAGAAGAAACAAACCGTGCGTGGGATTATCATGACAGCAAACAACAACGTTTATTAGAAACTCGTGAAAGTGCTAGTGCTGGTTTAGACACACAAACTCAAAATTAATTTATAAATTTTTACTTAACAAAATAAAATTAACTTAATAAAGTTACCTATAGGTAACTTTATTAAGTTAATTTTATTAATTTTGTTACTGTGTCTTTGGATTGATTGCACGTAGTAGCGAAGCAACCCAAAGGTTTTTGCCTGTCGCGAATTGCTTGCACGTACCGCCTCGCGGAGCGAACGGAGAGCAGCAAAAACCCTTTATAAATTTGGTTGCTACGCAAACCCGTAAGGGAGGCAAATTTATTAAGTTGCTTCTCTAACGCGCAAAGCGTCAGCACTAACCCCGAAGGGGTTTGGCTTCGCCAAGCACGTACGTGCTGGTGCAGAGGAGGGGGTAACGCACGTACCCCCTACGGGGTTTGGCTTCGCCAACAGCGAAGACTCAATAAATTTCCCTACCTCTTACCCCGAAGGGGCTTCGCTTGCACGTACGTGCAGCGAAAGAGGTTGAGAAATTTATAAAGGGGGCTTGGTTGCACGGAGTAGTTACCCCGAAGGGGTTGTCGCTTCGCGAAAACCCAAAGGTTTTTGCCTGGGCTTGGCAAAGCCAATGCCCTGACAATTCGCTACTCAATAAATTTGCCTCCCTTACGGGTTTGCGTAGCAACCAAATTTATAAAGGGTGTTCGCGAAGCGAAGACCAATGCCCTGATAATTCGCTACTCAATAAATTATAAATTTCCTTCGGAAATTTATCGAGTCTTCGCTACGCGAGCCCTTACCCCTTCTCTGCACTTGCACTTCGTGCATTCGCGAAGCGAAAGTGCTGACGCTTTGCGCGTTAGGGGTAGGCAAATTTATAAAGGGTGCTTACCAACGCGTAGCTTGGTAACCCCGAAGGGGTTTGGCTGCTCTGCACGGACGTGCGAGAGAGCCAAGCGCTTGCTTGCTACGCAAACCGAAGGGGGGTACGTGCAGCGCTGCCAAACCCCTTCGGGTTTGGCTGGTTGGCTTCGCCAAACTCCGGTTTGGTTGCACCTACGGTGCTTACCAATGCCAACGCTGCTCGTTCTTACCCCTCCGGGGTTATCGCGAAAGTAGGGGGTACGTGCTTGGCAAAGCCAATGCGAAGGGAAATTTATAAAGGGTGCTTACCAATCCAATGCCCTACCAGAAATTAAAGAAAGTTTGTATTTAATAACTTTTTAATTTTTATAAATTATGCTATAATGACTTAAAAAATATTTTGAGTTTTAAACACAATTTATACCAAAAGCAAAACGGCTGTAATAATTATTTAAACGGCGGCATAGCCAAGCGGTAAGGCAGGTGATTGCAAATCATTTATTCCCCAGTTCAAATCCGGGTGCCGCCTTTTTTGTTAAAAGTAATTTAAACATGAATTCTAAAAATTTCGCCGTTCCTATAAAATTTACTTCGTAAATTTTATTAAGTTTTGTAACCTGTTCTTTCGTAGCAACATAGTAGCGTAGTTTTTAGGCTTGCTGAGGTGTTTCTTGCACGTACATTTTACGGAGCACAGCGTTTCTTTCGATATTCGCGTTGGTGCGCTCTGCTTGCACGTACGTGCAGCCTTCGGTTTAGCGAAGCCAATAACCAAAAACCCCTTAGGGGTAAGGGGTTAGCCAAGTGTTGGATTGGCTGTTGGTAGGCAACCAAACTCCTTTCGCCTTGGTTTGGCTCCGCCAAGCACGTACGTGCAAGCCAAAGCGAACGCGCCAAAACGTACGTGCTGGAACGAGCAAGCGAAGCACGGGTGGTATTGCTGGATTTGCAAAGATTAAAGTGGTTATTAAAAACAATAAATCAAATAGATGTATTGATTTATTTTATATCATCTGATAATATTAATATAGAAATCAAAATCAAATTTAAAATCTTCAGTAGCTCAGTGGTAGAGCGATCGGCTGTTAACCGATTGGTCGTAGGTTCAAGTCCTACCTGGGGAGTTTATTTAACTAAAAGTTAATAAAAAATACCGCTGAAATTGGTTTGGTATATAATACATTATAACAATGCTTTAAGTTTTAGTTTCTGTTTTTCACAAAATGCCCCTTTGTTGGCGTTAACGGAGTAAATGCCCCGGCACTTGCCCCCTTCGGGGAAGAAGTGCTAGTGCTTGGCGTTGGATTGGCTTCGCCAAGCACGTAGTAGTTACCAAGGCCAAGCACTCCGTGCTTGGCGAAGCCAAGCCTCTGTTTAAATTTGAGTTGAATTGGTAGTTTGTTTGTTGGATTGGCCCTTTGCAACTCAATAAATTTGTTCTCTTCGCCCTTTATAAATTTCTCAACCCCTTCGGGCTCGCGTAGCGAAGGGAAATTTATTGAGTAGCGTATTGCTTCGCAAAAACCTTCGGTTTGACGGAGTCAATGCTACGCTACTGCACATTCGTGCAAGCGATTTGGCGAAGCCAATGCCCTTTATAAATTTCTCAACCCCTTCGGGCTCGCGTAGCGAAGGGAAATTTATTGAGTAGCACTGTGCCCTACGGCAACCTTCGGTTATTGGCAAAGCCAAAACGGAGTCAATGCTATGCTACTACGCGAATCCGAAGGTGTTTGGCAGCGCTGCACGTACGTGCAAGCGCAGCCCCTTCGGGGTTACCAAGCTACGCGACCAAACCCCTTACGCGCGAAGCGCACCGAAGGGGCATTGGTCAGCACTACGTGCTTGGCGAAGCCAATCCAACGCGTTGGTTATTGGTCAGCACTACGTGCAACCAAACCGAAGGTGCCACCAATGCGAAAGGGGTAGGCAAATTTATAAGGGTGCTTACCAAACTGCCACTGAAAAAAAAAAATTAAATCCAAAAAAAATTAGAGTTAAAAAGGCCAGTCTAAATTTAGAAACATAAAAGCATCTATTAGTTAAGAAAGGCTATCCAGCAAATTTATAAAACTTGTATTTATTTCTAAACAAATTAAAGAAATCAGTATAAAGTTAAAAATAGTATAAGAATTAAAATATGAATTTAGAAAAAAATTATATACGGAAAGGGAGGGATTCGAACCCCCGGTGACCGCAAAGCCACGCCAATTTTCAAAATTGGTGCAATTAACCACTCTGCCACCTTTCCTATGTTTTAATATAATATCTAATTATTATAATAACACACATAACTAAAAAAATAAAGATTTATTTATATGCAAAAAAATGTTATTTTAGAAAGTAGAATAATTACTATTAACTTAAAGTAGCCCATATACTTGCTTTTATTAAAAAGTTTCTTTAAATTTTAAAAATTAAAAATCAAATCTTTTAGTTTGGATTGGCTACTTTGCCTTACCCCTTCGGGTTTGGCTATAAAATTTACTTCGTAAATTTTATTAAGTTGGTAAGCACCTACGGTGCTTACCAATGCCAACGCTGCACGTACGTGCAAGCCAAACCAATGCGAAGGGAAATTTATAATGCTATGCTACTGCCAAAAGACCAATACAAAATTTTTTAATGTAAAATTAATTAAAACATAATTTTATAAAGAGAAGAAAATTGATAAAGTGTTGTGATTAATTGCTTACTTTATTAAAAAATATATAAATATTAAAAAATCGAGTTACTAAAAATAAAAATATATATAAAATAAAAAATGACTCGTGTAAAACGTGGAAATGTTTCTCGTAAACGTCATAAAAAAGTGTTAAAACTTAGTAAAGGATTTAGAGGTGCTGCTTCGGTATTATTTCGCGTAGCAAACCAACAAAGTATGAAAGCATTACGTTATGCTTATAGAAACCGTCGTGAAAAGAAACGCGACTTTAGACAACTTTGGATTACGCGTCTAAACGCTGCTGTTCGTCGATATGGATTAAGTTATTCAGAATTTATTCATGATTTAAAAAATCGCCAAATTAAATTAAATAGAAAAATATTAGCTCAATTAGCAGTTTGTGACCCACAAGCGTTTACACAATTATTGCTTTTTTAAACAATAAATAAATTCATAAATTAACTAATAAATTTCTTTATAAAATTTAATTGAATTTTGCCTTTAAGAAGAAATTTACTAGTTAATTTTATTAAATTTGCACTTTATAACTTTTAATTATTTTTAATATTGTACAATATTTACAAGTAATTAAAAATTTTTATTTTGTTTAATTATTTTATCTTTATTTGCAATACTTCAAAAATAACTACAAAAAATAGAAAAAATAGAATTAAGATTTATTAACAATCTAAATTATTTCAAAATAAAAAACCTGAAAAACTTAATACAAATTATAAAATTCAATTTTATAATTTGTATTAAGTTATTAAAATCTAATAAAATCTAAAGAAAAGCTTTTTGAATTTAAAAGTTCATAAATAGTTTGGAAGCCAAAATTTATAATATTTAACGAAACTGTAGTTAAATAAAAAATTTATTATAAGTTGATTGTTAAATTTTAAGTTTTACGGTTAACAAAAACGTACAAGTAAATCAAAAAAAAATATTAGAAAAAACGCTTGGAAAAATAAAGTTGAAAAACAGGCAATTCGATCTTTATTTTTAGCTAAATATTTATTAAAAACAAAACCTGAAGACCCTGCTGTTGAAAAACTATTAACACGTTTAAATGATAATACAGCAACGGACTCGCCTAATGGGACAAATGAAAATAATTAAAACTTTATAAAAATACATTAACATTAACTTTTTAATGTTAATGTATTTTTTATTTTTAAAACAGTAATTATAAAACTTTTCCAATTGTTTATTAAAATTGGTTAGAAACTATTACAAAACCTGTGTTTTTGCTAAAATAAGCAGTATAAAATTTACGAAGTAAATTTTATTAAGCATATAACTCAATAAATTTATTAAATTAATTTCGTAAATTTGTAAAAATTAAGTAAATAAGAGCACCGTTGGCCGAGCGGATTAGGCAAACGACTCATAATCGTTTTTAGATAGGTTCAACTCCTATACGGTGCAAAACATTAAAATAGAAAAAAGAATCAAAGATAAATTAAACTAACTTGAGTGCTTACATTCTTAATAAAACTTATTTAACTAAAACTTATTTAACTAAAAAGTAAGAAAAATTGAAATTTTATTTTCAAACTATAAAACTATATTTTTTAAAGTTATACTCTATTTTTTATGTTATAATAATAATTGCAAAAAAGTTTCAAAAATATTTGTTTATATTTTGATTATAAATAGCTAACTTACATTAAATTTAAATCTTCCCTCGCTTTAATAACAAATTAACAAATTAAACACATTAAATATATTATTAAATTTAGTAAAATTAACTTAATAAATTCTGCTATAAAATTTTTAATTTAAATTACTAACTGTAAATTTACTATTTGATTTGATTAAATTTTGTACTTGGTGTTGACGGAGTCAATGCCCGGCACTTGCCTTGACCCCTTCGGTTTGCGTAGCAAGAACGCAGAGAAGTGCTTGGCTCTCTCGCTCGTTGGCGAAGCCAAACCCATTGACTCCGTCAACGGGCAAGCTTTGGATTGGCAGCGCTGCACGTACGTGCAAGCGCAGCCCCCACGGGGCTTGGCTTTGCCTTTCGCTTCGCGAATACCAACGCACGTACGTGCAACCAAGGCGAAAGGAGGGAGTACGTGTCTAACCCCTAATCCCGTAGGGGTAACGCGTTGGTTTGGTAACCCCTTCGGGTTTGGTTGCACGTAGTGCTGACCAACAACCAACCACCGAAGGCTGCACGTACGTGCAAGCGGCTTGGCTTATAAATTTGCTTCGCAAATTTATTGAGTAGCAGTTTGGTTGCACGTACGTGCTGACCAATAACCCGAAGGTTGTTGGCTTCGCCAAACTGCTACCAAAGGGCCAAAACACCAACGCGTTACTCCTACGGGGTTAGGGGTAAGAAGCGAGTGCTGGAACGGAGCGAAAGATAAAAAGGTTTTTAATTTAAATAACGATATGATAAATAAAAAATACATTATTCACGTTTTAAACATGACAATTGCAATTGGTACATATCAAGAAAAACGTACATGGTTTGATGATGCAGATGACTGGTTACGTCAAGACCGTTTCGTATTTGTAGGATGGTCAGGTCTTTTATTACTTCCTTGTGCTTACTTTGCTGTAGGTGGTTGGTTAACAGGTTGTACATTTGTAACATCTTGGTACACTCACGGTTTAGCTAGCTCTTACTTAGAAGGTTGTAACTTCTTAACAGCTGCTGTATCAACACCAGCGAACAGCTTTGGTCACTCATTATTATTTGTATGGGGTCCTGAAGCACAAGGCGACTTAACGCGTTGGTTCCAATTAGGTGGTTTATGGACTTTCGTAGCATTACACGGTGCTTTTGGTTTAATTGGTTTTATGTTACGTCAATTTGAAATCGCACGTTCTGTAAACTTACGTCCATACAACGCTATTGCATTCTCAGCTCCAATCGCTGTTTTCGTAAGCGTATTCCTAATCTACCCATTAGGTCAATCAGGTTGGTTCTTTGCTCCAAGTTTTGGTGTTGCTTCAATCTTCCGTTTTATTCTTTTCTTCCAAGGTTTCCATAACTGGACACTAAACCCATTCCACATGATGGGTGTAGCGGGTGTATTAGGTGCAGCTTTATTATGTGCTATTCACGGTGCTACAGTAGAAAATACATTATTTGAAGATGGTGACGGTGCTAACACATTCCGTGCATTCAACCCAACTCAAGCTGAAGAAACTTACTCTATGGTAACAGCTAATAGATTCTGGTCACAAATTTTTGGTGTAGCTTTTGCTAACAAACGTTGGTTACACTTCTTTATGTTATTTGTACCTGTAACAGGTCTTTGGATGAGCGCTTTAGGCGTAGTAGGTTTAGCTCTAAACTTACGTGCTTATGACTTCGTAAGCCAAGAAATTAGAGCAGCTGAAGACCCTGAGTTTGAAACATTCTATACTAAAAATATCTTATTAAATGAAGGTATTCGTGCTTGGATGGCTGCACAAGACCAACCACATGAACGTTTAGTATTCCCTGAAGAAGTTCTTCCTCGTGGTAACGCTCTATAATATTTAAATTTTTTTTTTAACTTAATTAAATTAATTCATTACAAGTGTAATGAATTAATTTAATTAAGTTAAAAAACTTAAAAATAATTTGCTTCAATTAAAAACATTTAAAAACACTTAACTACCGCTTCGCCCTTTCTAAATTTGTCAACCTCTAACCCCTTCGGGGTAAGAGGTAGGCAAATTTATTGAGTAGCACTGTGCCCGACGGCAACCTTCGGTTTGACGGAGTCAATGCTATGCTACTAATTTACGAAGTAAATTTTTAAGCTTGACAAAAAAAAATAAAATTATATATTAAATATAAATACTAAAAATACTAAATGCGGGTATAGTTCAGTGGTAGAACACCTCCTTGCCAAGGAGGTTGTCGCGTGTTCGAGTCACGTTACCCGCTTTAATTCAAAACAAAATTTTAATTTTTTACAAAACAATAAATTCAATTATAAATTTGCTTTGCAAATTTATTAAGTTGTTTTTTAGAAATTGTTTAAAATTACTTAAACAATTCAAATTAAATACTTAATAAAATTTACTTCGTAAATTTTATAAAATACATTTTTAACTTTTAAATTTAAGCTAAATCATCAAAGATAACTAAAACAATAAATTAATTAAAAATGGCTAGATATATTGGACCAAAATTAAAAATTATTCGCCGTATTGGTAAATTAAGAGGCTTAACACGTAAAAAACCTTTTAGACGTACTTTTAGAGGTAAAGGACCTTTAAAAGGTAAAGTAATTCCACCAGGGCAACACGGTTTAACTAAGCTTTTTAAAACACGTCCTTATGATTCATGTGAATCGGATTACTTAATTCGTTTAAAAGTAAAACAACGTTTACGTTTTAATTATGGATTAACAGAACGTCAACTGGTTAATTATGTTAAAAAAGCCAAAAAAAATAAAGAAGCTACGGGCCAAGTTTTATTACAATTATTAGAAATGCGTTTAGATAACGTTGTGTTTCGTTTAAACATGGCTCCAACAATATGTGCTGCTCGACAATTAATTAGTCATGGTCATATTTGTGTAAATCAGAAAAAAGTTAACATTCCAAGTTATATGTGTAAACCAAAGGATGTTATTTCAGTATCAATGAAAGAAAGATCATTAATTTTAGTAAATAAAAATTTACAAGATTATAGTAAACGCATGCGTTTTTATAAAAAACGTTTAGAAAAAACAATTGTTTTTATTTTATTTAAACTAAAATTAGTACAAAACATGGCATCTGCTTTACAGTTAATTAATCAGGGTGCTTTAAAAATTAATAATAAAAAAATTAAAAATCCAAATTACTTTTGTAAATCAAATGATGTATTAACAATCACGTTAAAACAAGAACAACGTCAAATTAAATTAAGTTAAGTGTATTTAATAAAATTTACTTCGTAAATTTTATAAATTAACTATTATTTAAAATTACTTTAAAATTACTTTAAAATTACTTTAAAATTACTAAGGGTTGTTGGATTGGTAAACACTCTTAGTAATTTTCCTTACTTCGCCCTTTGGTAGCATAGCAACCGTCGGGTTGCTATGCTACTTCGCGAAAGCCCTTTACAAATTTCTCAACCTCTTTCTTACCCCCTTCGGGTTTGGCGAAGCCAACACTGCACGTACGTGCAGTGTTGGCTTCGCCAAGCGCGTGCACGAAGTGCAGTAGCATAGTAACCCGAAGGTTGCCGTAGGGCACAGTGCGTTGGCTTCGCCAATCCAAAGGGCGCTGAAGAAATTTATAATGCTGTGCTACGAAGCCCACCAACGCCGAAAGTGTAGCCGGTGCGAGAGAGTCAAGGGAGCAATGGAAAGGCGAAGTCAACAACTAATGTTCAAACCTTTTAACCTTTAACTATTCCTTTTTTATTGTTTAAAAAATTGCCTTCAAAGGTCCGTTTAACGGAAATAGTTTACCTATAAACAATATAAATAATTCCTTTATAAATTTTCAATTTAATTTAAATTTACTAATGCAATTTTTAATTTTTAACTTTAACTATTATGGCAGTACCAAGTGCGACTCGTTTCTAAAAATTTTTAATTTTAAATAGATTACTGTATGTATTTTATAAAATTAGTTAAAAAATTAATGTCAGTACTCTACTATTTTTTAATTCTTAAAGTAAGGTTAATAAATCTTTAAAATAAAAGGTACTTATTTAAAAGTAAATATTTAAAAGCAATTTAAACTAATTTCTTTCTTATTTACAGTTAGTTACTAAGCTAAATGATTCAATAAATTTGCCTTACTCCCCTACCCCTTTCTTACCCCTCCGGGGTTATCGCTGCACGTACGTGCAAGCCCCTACTCTGCTTTGGCCCTTTATAAATTTCTCCAGCGCCCTTTGGTAGCATAGCAACCTTCGGGTTGCTATGCTACCAAAGGGCGCTGGAGAAATTTATAACTTAACTAGGCTTCGCTAATTTACTTCGTAAATTTTATACCAAACGTACGTGCTTACCAATCCAAAGCTAACCCCTTACGCGCGAAGCGTCAGCACTTTCTTACCCCTTCGGGGTTTTTGGTTGCACCTTCGGTGCATTGGCTTCGCCAATCCAACGCGAATGCTCCCCTAACGCGCAAAGCGCATCGAAGGGGTCGCTTGGGCAGGGGAAGAAGTGCAAGTGCAGAGGAGGGGTTAGGGGTAAGAAAGGCCCAACAAAAATTTACTATTTGATTCTTTTTTTATTAGTTCCTACTTAATAAAATTTACTTCGTAAATTTTATAGAAGCGTTTTAATATTTAAATAAATAAAAATTCAACCTAATTTTAATAAAAAAATTTTTTACGAGGATTTTATTTACTTTTAATAAGTAAATAAATTAGGATTCTTTTTTAAAAAACACTAAATGTATAAATCTAAATTTTTTTGTAAATTTTAAGGTAACAAAACAAAAATAACTAAAATTACTTAAGTTTATTTAATATAAAAAGACTTTGGATTGTTTTAAAAATTACTTAAAAATAAGAATGTAAATTACATTCTTATTTTTAAGTAATTTTTAAAACAAACTTCCTCTAAGTATGTGCTGAGCAGTAGCATAGCATTATAAATTTCCCTTCGCATTGGCTTTGCCAAGCACGTACCCCCTTACCCCTCCTTTGCCCCCTATGGGGGTAAAGGAGGGGTCGCTTGGGCAGGGGAAGAAGTGCAAGTGCAGAGGAGGGGTTAGGGGTAAGAAAGAGGTTGGGAAATTTATTGAGTCTTCGCCCTTTATAAATTTGTTCAGCACCCTTTATAAATTTGTCAACCTCTTTCGCTGCACGTACGTGCAAGCGAAGCCCCTTCGGGGTAAGAGGTAGGCAAATTTATTGAGTAGCGTATTGCTTCGCAAAAACCTTCGGTTTGACGGAGTCAATGCTACGCTACTGCACTTCTCTGCGTTACCCCTTTGGGGTCAAGGCAAGCGTCAACACCGTAGGTGATTGGTTACCCCTTCGGGGTTACCAACGCCCCTAACCCCTTCGGGGCAAGGGGTAGGCAAATTTATTGAGTAGCATATTGCTTGCACGTACGTGCAGCAAAAACCTTCGGTTTATAAAATTTACTTCGTAAATTTTATTAAGTTATTGGCAAAGCCAAAACGTACGTGCTTTGGCTTGCTACGCAAATCGGAGAGCAGCCAATCCAATGCTATGCTACTTCGCGAACACCAACTTAATAAAATTTACAAAGTATATTTTATACCAAACCCCTTCGGGTTTGACTGCTCTCCGATTTGCGTAGCAAGCCAACGGGCTATTGACAAACTGGAAATATTGCTAAAAACAAATTAAGGTTTAAAGTAAAGTTAACCTTCTATTAAAGCGGGGGCATAAGCACCATTAATTATTAAAAAGAGAATTATTTTATTTTAAATAAAACACTCTTGACATTTTTGTTAATATAATTTAATATAAATTATAGAAATTACCATAAAAGATAGAAATTGGTTCGCTACTCAATAAATTTCCCTACCCCCTAGGGGCTGCGCTTGCACGTACGTGTTTGGCAAAGCCAATGCGCTGGAGAAATTTATAAAGGGTGCATTGGTGTGGCTATAAAATCTCCTTCGTAAATTTTATTAAGTTGGCAAAGCCAAACTCCGGTTTGGTTTGCTTACTCAATAAATTTCCGAAGGAAATTTATAATGCCAAGCCCCTCCAGGGTAGGTAAATTAATAAAGGCCCAAAGCCTGCTTAACTCAATCGGCAGAGTATCGGTTTTGTAAACCGAAGGTTATCGGTTCAACTCCGATAGCAGGCTTTAAATAAGATAATTTCGTCTAATTATTTCTACCTGGCAATTTTACCTTCGGGTTAGGTTAAAATGGAGTCGGTTTTCTAAAACATTGGTAAGCAGTTTGGCTTTGCCAATAACTCTAAACCCGAAGGGGTAAGGTTGCTATGCTACTGCCAAGCACGTGCTCCCTCCTTTCGCAGTAACCCCTGCACGTACGTGCTGGAACGAGCAAGCGTCAACACCGTAGGTGATTGGTTGCATGTAATGCTGACTCAATAAATTTCTTCAGCGCTTGGCTAACCCCTTACCCCGTAGGGGTTAGGGGTAAGGCGGAGCCAAGGCCAAACACGTACGTGCAAGCGCACCCCGAAGGGGTTTGGCTCCGCCAAGCGTTGACGGAGTCAATGCCCGGCGCGTACGCGCTTGGCGAAGCCAAACCCCTTCGGGTTTATAAAATTTACTTCGTAAATTTTATTAAGTAAGCACTTCGTTTTGGTATAAAATTTACTTTGTAAATTTTATTAAGTTGGCTTCGCCAAACCCGAAGGGGCTGCACGTACGTGCTGCCAATAACCAACGCTGTTGGCGAAGCCAAACCCCGCAGGGGGCTGCACGTACGTGCCGGTGCAAGCGAAGGGAAATTTATAACGCCCTTTCTTACCCCTTTGGGGTTATCGCTGCTCCCCGTAGGGGGTACGTGCTTGGCTAACCCCTTACCCCGATCGCGAAGCGCGGGCTTCGCAAAGCGAAAGGTGTAAGACCGGAGTCAATGCCAATTGGTTGCACGTAGTAGCGTATTGTCAGGGTAAGCACTCCGTGTCAACGCCGTAGGCGTAGCCCAGGCAAAAACCCAAAGGTTTTTGCGAAGCAATTCGCTACTCAATAAATTTGTCTTCGCTTGCACCGGCACGTACGTGCAGCCCCCTGCGGGGTTTGGCTTCGCCAACAGCGTTGGCTCTCTCGCTCCCGGAGGGAGTCCGTGCAGAGCAGCCAAACTCGAAGGGGTAGGCAAATTTATAAAGGGTGTTCGCAAAGTAGCATAGCATTGACTCCGTTTTGGCTTTGCCAATAACCGAAGGTTGCCGTAGGGCACAGTGCGTTGGCTTCGCCAATCCAAAGGGTGAAGACCAATGCGAAAGGGGAGGCGGAGCCCACAAGTGCAATAAATCCAAAAAGAAGTGCAAAGCAAGCAATTTGCTACCGAAATTGAAAAGTAGATTATATTTTGAAACTCAATAAAATTAACTTATAAAATTAACTCAATAAAATTAACTTTGTTAATTTTATAAGTTAATTTTATAAGTTAATTTTATAAGTTAATTTTATAAGTTAATTTTATAAGAAGAAGATTTAAAATAATTAAATAAAAAAATCTAGCAAATTATATGTAAGTAAAGTATAATTTAAAAGTATTGTTATTTTTATTAAAATAATTTAAGAGCTTGTAGCTCAGTGGACTAGAGCACATGGCTACGAACCATGTGGTCGGGGGTTCGAATCCCTCCTGGCTCAAATAATTTAAAAGCTAAAATTAAAAAAAGCGAGTTAGTAATTTTTTAATAGTTACATAAATTTCGGCAGCAGCACCCTTTATAAATTTGCTCTCTTCGCTTCGCGAAAGGCAAAAACCTTTGGTTTGGTCTTAGTAAGCACGAAGTGCTTGGCTCTCTCGCACCGGTAAGCGCGAAGCGCAACAGCCCCCTTACCCCTCCGGTGCGCTTTGTGCGTTAGGGGAGCAGAGCAGTCGCGAATTGCTACGCAAAAACCCTTATAAATTTGGTTGCTACGCAAACCCGTAAGGGAGGCAAATTTATTAAGTTGCTTCTCTAACGCGCAAAGCGTCAGCACTAACCCCGAAGGGGTTTGGCTTCGCCAAGCACGTACGTGCTGGTGCAGAGGAGGGGGTAACGCACGTACGTGCAGCGAAGACTCAATAAATTTCTTCAGCGCGTACGCGCAGCCCCTAACCCCTTTGGGGTGAGGGGTTTGGTTACCCCTTCGGGGTTACTCAATAAATTTGTCCAGCGCGTACGCGCAGCCCCTTCGGGGTAGGCAAATTTATAAGCGCTTGCTCCCCGCAAGGGGGTACGTGTTTGGCTTCGCCAAGCGCTGGAGAAATTTATTGAGTAGCGTATTGCTTCGCAAAAACCTTTGGGTTTTTGCCTTCGCTTGCACGTACCCCCTGCGGGGAGCAGCGTTGGCTTCGCCAAACCCGAAGGGGTTGACAATACGCTACTGAAGAAATTTATAAACGGCCAAAAACGAGGGGAAGGTGGAAAGGGTACATTAATTTAAGTTTTAATTAAAATATTTAATTAAATTTAAATAGTATGATATACTCAATAAAATTAATAAAGTTAATTTTATATAGTTAACAGTAGTACTTAGATGTAACTGCATAAAATGATAAAAAAAGCTCTAGGGTGGGCTGTTTAGTATTAAGTTATTAATTTAATCTAAAAAAAAAAAAAGAAATTTAAGGAAAAACTATGCAAAATTTAGTAATGGTTCTTGCAAAACTTCCAGAGGCTTATGCTCCGTTCTCACCAATCGTTGATATTTTACCAATTATTCCAGTATTATTTATTTTATTAGCTTTTGTTTGGCAAGCTTCTGTTAGTTTTAGATAATAAAATTAATTTAAATACCTTCTAAACATTAAATTTAATGTTTAGAAGGTATTTAAATTA
>VFQQ010002704.1_pt1 | contig 19108 bp, 29 predicted proteins | sample 3512341 | NCBI WGS metagenome assembly VFQQ01 (sample SAMN10412373, study PRJNA504923) | tailings metagenome | isolation source: Relicate 2 Philex TSF1 revegetated site | place: Philippines: Tuba, Benguet | collected 2017-08-29 | reverse complement strand
CCTGCACGGGCCAGGCCGCGGCGTCGCCCAGCGCGCAGATCGTGTGCCCCTCAATGATCTGCCGCAAGTGGAGTTTTAGGGTGGGGCGGGTTTGAGTAGGGGTTGGTACCAGACGGGCCCAGTGCCACAAACCATCAGCTTGAGAGGCAACCCCGCGGGCACCTAGCGGCACACATTGGCAGTACCGCATGGGCCCCCTCACCTTGCTGATGCTGATGGCCATGTCAATCTCCTTGATGTCGGCCTCCCCCGTCTGCAGGAGCAACCACAACCATTCAACTGATGCACATGGTGCACAGACTGGCATGCCAGGTGGTGTGCCTCAGCGGCACGTGTTGCACTCCCTGGGTGCCTGTGAGACCACTTCCAGCATTGGCACATCGACACCCTCCAACAGCCGCCTCCTAGCCACCATACCCCCCACCTGGATGCGCGTGAGGATGTCCCACAGCCAGCCGGAGCCCTCGCGGCAGGGCGTGCACTGCCCGCAGCTCTCGTGCTTGTAGAACCAGCTCAGCCTGAGGACAGGAGAGGGGGCAGCAGGGACTCGCATCTGGTCTGTGATGAAGCGCACTTCTGCTGGCCGCACTGCCACAAGGCCACTTCAAGCCAGGCGCCGCTTCAACACCCCAACCGCAGGCACCGCGGCCACAGCATGCACCCCTGGCCCCTGCCCAGGGCCTCCAGGAGACGCAGCCGCAAATTCAGTCCAGGCAAAGCACAGCAGCAAGTGCAATATGAGCTCCGCACACCTGCGAATGGCTTCCACCAGGTCTGTGCTGCGGTCCATCACAATGACTGCGCCCGTCCCAAAGTAGGTGCCCGCCTCCTGCAGGCTGTCATAGTCCATCAGCACCTCGCCCGCCACTGTGGGTTAGGAGGGAAGACAGCCCGGCAGCCACTGCTCAACTGCTGAGGATTGGTGGAGCAAGCTGCAGTGCCAGGCTTGCAACTTTGGCGGCAAGCACCTGCACAAGTGCAACTATAACTTTGAAGCACTCCTGCCAACCAATAAGAGGTTAGATTCATCTGATGAAGTGCGCACCATCCTTTGGAATCAGCGGGACCGAGGATCCGCCGGGGATGACGGCCAGCAGGTTGTCCCACCTGGCAGGGGCACAGCATGGGGCACAGCATGCGCGGCATGAGTGTGCATGCAGGTGGCAGAGATGGCACAACGGGCAGGCTGGCACGGCAAGCATGCATGCATGTCGCGCACAAGTGACAGCAGGCGCAGGCACATTGCATATTCAGCAGCGGCAGGCTGGCCAGCAGGCAGGCAGGCACAGGGCAGCAAGTGAGCTCACCCGCCGCGCACGCCGCCCGCATGCTTCTCAATCAGCTCGCTGTGAGTGGGTCGGCACGGGGCAGCTTCATCGGTTGCAATGATTTTGCTTACGGCAAAGCATGTCAGGTCACAATGGAACCACAATGGTGGAGAGTTCTGCACCGCAATAGACCAGTGCTAGCCACGGGTGCATCGCCAATGAAGCACAACCTGCTTGCAAAACGTCCCCCTCACCGCAGCGGTATGCTCATCGACTCCTCCACCGTTCCGGGCCAGTTGCATCATGGACATTGTAGTACAAAAGCCTATTCGAAAGGCAAAGCCACTCACCGCAGCGGTATGCTCATTGCCTCCTCCACCGTGCACGGCCGGTTGACGTGGCCGGAGATGCTGAACAGCTTGGTGCCGCTGTTGTTGGGGCGGCCCAGGCTGGAGTACCACTGCAGGGGTAACCAGATGTGCGAGGAGAAAGGCAATGTGGATGCATGCATCGAATGAGTCAGAATAAAGAGCGTGCAGTCAGGCAGGGGCGGCCCAGGCCGGAATACCACTGCGGGTGTGGAGGGGGCAAGGCAAGGAGGCGGGGCTTGTTAAGTGGTAAGACAGGTCTGTCCACAGCCTGCCACGGAGTTGACGCACGAAACCCAAACTGGCCAGCCCGTCTGGCCTGCACCCTCCCCAACACAATGCGCTTTGAACCAACCCAAGCAGCATACCACCAAGCGACCCACCTGCGGGCCGCGGCGCAGGATGGCCGGCACCGAGGCAATTGTCTCCACATTGTTGATGGTGGTGGGGCAGCCGTATCTGCGGTTTGTGTGTTGAGCAGGTGCCGCAGAGCTTGAGGCGAGTACATGGCATCGCGGGGGCGCGTGACGTTGGCAGCTTCACACTGTGTGCAGCCCCTCCCTGGATCCGGCAACACTGCAAGCTGTGCATGGTAGCAGCGTGGCATGGCATGCGCTCTTCAAGACTCACAGCCCGGTGTTGGCTGGGTAGGGCGGCTTGAGGCGCGGCCGGCCCTGCACAAGTAGGGCAAGGTGAGCAGCATCAGGCGCGAGTTGCAAGTGCAACTGGCGTGCTTCGTTGTGAAAGGACAACCTCGGCCCAGTGCCAAGCCGCGGGGCGGACGCAACACCAGACAGCTAAACGGCGCCTTGCCTGCTTGCCCTCCAGGCTCTCTAGCAGCGCCGTCTCCTCTCCTGCGATGGGTTCCATGGATAGCGGCTTGAGGTCAAACAACAAAACCTGTTGGGTGTGTTGCCCACCGCCCAAGCGCTTTGCAAGCGCCACGGCCAGCAGCAGCCGGCTTGAGCGCAGCAAACCCAGCTGCGCCAAGGCATCAGCAGCAGGAATGAGAGCACGCACCGCACACGTATGCGCCGGCGCCGGGCTGCGTGTAAATGTCAAACTGGATGCCGGTACCGCAGGCGTCAGGGCCCAGGTATCCCGCGGCGTACGCCTCGGCAATGGCACGCTCCAGCGACTGGCGATAGTTGCGGTATTCGCCCCTGCAGGTTGATGGGGCCGGATGCAGGACACTTGCATGGGCCAGTCAGCATGTGGGATTGAGGGATGGTCTGCAGGAGCAGGCATGCAGGTGCACGGACAAAGACAGTCTGATCAGTGCGCTCAGAGAGCCTGAGGCCACACTGTTACACCACCTGCATCCCGCACTTGCCCACCTGATGTAGATGTACGCCGCCTGGGCGCGCACCGCCACTCCTGCGACAAAGCGGTGGGCCAGGCAGGCAGGCGACTGTTTACCAGCTTGGGGTCGGCACAACAGTCACCCATGCATGCCAAACAGCATACCAAACAAGAGTGGTTGACTTTGGCAGTCCAGTTCAGCATCTGAGTGCAGCATCTGCACTCACCTGCAAGCAGCGCGCCCTCCAGCAGCTTGTGCGGCTCGTGCCTCATGATCTCACGGTCCTTGCTGGTGCCCGGCTCCCCCTCGTCGCCATTCACTACCAGGTAGTGCGGGCGGTCGTAGTTCTGTGGGCAGAAGTTGATGGGAAGGCAGGCAGGGAAGGAATGGCATCTGTTACTTATAACCAGGTGGTGCGGATGGTCGTAGTTCTGCGGGCAAATGTTGGCAGGAAAAGCAGCTGGTCTGCACTCTCAACTCAGCACACAACCGGCCGTGGCACAGAGCAGCATGCCGCCATGCAGCCCAACGGAACAAGGCAGCATCCCAAACACCAAAAGATACACTGTATCACCCCCAGCCAGCGCATACCTTTGGCATGAAGGACCTGCGGCGGTGAAAGGGGTGGCGCACGGAAGCTGTTGAGCGATCATAGCCATCAGTGGAGCTGGCTGCAGGCAGCGCTGCCGCATCAGCCCACTACGAAAGGAAATAGCGGCGCATAGCTTGACCGCGCTACAAGACAGCTGGCGGTCCGCGTACGAGGCTGCCATTCAGGGTCGTTTGAGCTGCCCCCCATGCCGCCAACCCACCACTTCATGCCGGTTGAGAAGCCGGCGCCGCCGCGGCCGCGCAGCCCCGAAGCCTTCACCTCTTGAATGATCCACTGCAGATACAGAGTATTGCAGGGTTGCAGCACACTGGGCACGTGCCAATCATGGGCCGCATGCCCCGGAGCCAGGCTGAGCAGCAGCATCCATGAATGACATGTCGGGGGGCAAGCTGTCCGGCTGTCGTGTTCCTGCCACATGCGAAGGGAGCGCACCTCTGGCCCTTTTGCAATCAGGTCTGCGGTGCGGTACCAGTCCCCACGCTTCTGCGCTGCGTCTAATGAAGGCTCATGCCTGCGGCAAGTTGACAAAGGATGCCAGAGAGTATGCAAGCAGACAGGCGGCGCAGGCGGCGGCCGCCGCCGAGCGGTGCCCTAGCCCAGTCGCTGCGCATGACGGCCGCCCATGGGCGTTCACTGAGCGATCCAACGGGCTCCGCGATCGCTCTCCAGGGCGACAGAACCGCGGCCAGGCAGGGTTTGGAGCGGGTATCAATGGCCGCCGCCGCTGCAGCTCACCTGCCATACAGATTCGTGAAGATCCGGTCTCTATCTGCCAGCGCATGCGAGCTGGAGGCTGCAGCCGTCGACAGTGCTCGCCCTAGGCGCCACAACCCCGGCGCCAGCGAGCCCAGAGCCCAGCCGGGCTGCGGCAGCGCTAACATGACTCGAAGGGTGATCTGTAGATGATCGTGACACTGATGGGGCGGCAGGCGACGACCGGCAGTCATGGCCGGCGCCGCCAACGTCGCAGCGCCGCTGAACACCCGCAGCGCCCATGCATCGGCTTTCAACTATTCATGACCAGGTCACCGTCGGCTATTCATGTTACAGGAGGCCACATCGCAGCGCGCGCAACAGGGGCCACTCAAGCGAAGCGCCTGTGGCGCGCGTGCCCGCGGCAGCGACAGTCGGTAACGAGAGTGGATGGGGGCAGACAACGAGGCGCACAATGAGCCGCCATAGGGGATGGATCGGGGTCAGGCTACCAGCAGGCTCCTAAACAACAAAGCGGGCTAGATCTGTTCAAGGCTCAAACGTACGGCAGGGCGAGAAGCGGAACCAACAGCTGCAAACAGCTCCCTAGTAGGAGTGAAACAAAGGGGTGGGTGGTCGGTCAAGCGACGGGCGGGCCGCTATTTACTGAGGATGGAAGAAAGAAAGCCGCGCCAAGGGGGCGCAGGCGGGGCAGAATGGAAGACAGGCAACGCGGGCGGTGCATTTCGTGCCAGTGCGAGTGCTGGCGGCAAGTATAAGCAGGGGCGGTGGGGGCCAGCTGGGTCGTGACAGGTGGGCGGCGGTCTGAGAGGGAGCGCCGCCCGCCAGCCCAGCTGGCGCAAAGCTAACAGTTCTTCCCGGCTTGCAGAGAGAGGGGGGTGCAGGGTTGATAGGGCCAGAGGGGGGTTGGGACTGGCTCAAGCGAGCAGCTACTGTAGAGGGCTAGCTAAGGCTGCAGCGCCAATGTGCGCTGCGGCCATGGTCGGGGTCGGTTGGGTGAGTACAGTGCAGCGCTAACCTGCCTCTAGAGCAACCAAATCGGACAAAAATGCCGGTCCGCACGCACCGGGGGTGGGCGCCCCTCAGCGGGTGCGTGCTGGGTGTGTATGCATGCTGCCCAGCTGCGGCCAGCTCAGCTCCAGATGGCCGCCTGGGCCTGCTGCTGCTGCGCCGCCGCCTGCGCCTGCTGCAGCTGCGCCTGAGCCAGCGAGGTGCTCAGGTTAACCTGCTGCTGCAGCTCCGCCAAGTTGTGCGCCGCCTGCGCCTGCGCCGCCGCAGCCGCCTGCTGCTGCGCCGCCGCGGCCGCGCTGTCCTGCAGCCCAAAGGCAGCGGCACCGGGAGGGGAACCCAGCTGCTGCGCCGCGGCAGCGGCGGCGGCGGCCTGCACGCCGCTGGGCAGGCCGCCAAAGCCAGCCACCAGCTGGCCGGGCTGCAGCTGCGCACCGGCAGCAGCGGACATGGCAGCCAGCTGGTTTTGAGAGGGCATGACCATGGGAGTGCTCATGACTGGCAGGGCCACCGCCACAGGGCCGCCGCTGGCAATCGCGGCTGCGCCTTCGGGGGTGGCGGCCATGTTGGCTGGGATGCCTGCAAGGGTCGAGTGGGAGAGGGCGGCGCAAGGGTGGGAGGGCGGAAGGCTGCAGAGTGCGGGCCGCTGGGGGTGCAGGGGGGCAGAAGGGCAGAAGGGCAGAGAGATGGCGTTGGGCAGCTCGGTTTTGCAAGCCTGCACAGAACAGCTTCCCCGCTGAACTGCCCAGCCTGGGACCTGGCACGACCTGATATGCCACAACCGTGCAACCTCCCCGCTGGCACTCTTTGCTCACCCGTCACAACAGCGGGTGGCGTGAAGGGCTGCGGCGGCAGGCCGCTGCCTCCGTGGTGGCTGTGGTGCGGCGGGCTGCGCATGCCCGCGCCGCGGCCGCCCGGCGTGCCGTAAGAGTGGTGCGGCGGGCCGTATGCTGCCGGTCCTCCGTACCCACGATAGCCGCCTGGGCCGCCGTAGCCGCCAGGCCGGCCGCCATAGTGCGGCGGCGGCCCGCGGCGGTGCCACATCTCCGGCCCCGGAGCGTGCGCATCGTACATGCCGGGCCCAGCGTGGTGGTGGCCCACAGGCGGCCGGTGCGGCAGCGTGCGTGGACTGGGTGGCATGGCGTCGCGCGGCACCGCCCGCTTGATCTCAATCTGTAGGAGGGTGATGGGGAGTGGCACACACAGTGGGAAGGCAGGCGGAGAGGTGTCAGCCTCCAAGGCATGGGCTGGCCTCAAGAGGGGCTGCAGAGCGAGAGCCAGCCAGCTTGAGCTGGGCAAGACAGAGGACGTGTTGTGGTCGTAACACGCACCTGCTTGTCGTGGATGGTTTGGATGGTTCCCCGGGCAAACACGGCCTCAACAGCCTCCTCCTCTGCAGAACGCAGGAAGCAGGAGCAGGGCAGGGGTGAGTGGCCTGTAAGCACAAGCCGCTGGAGGCTCAGTTCGGCTGCCTAGCACAATCAGGCCAGAGCATCAGATCGCCCTTGGCCCATGCAAACAAGCTCAAGGCGGCGGCGGGAGCTCTGGCCTCTCCTTCCCCCGCCCAGCCCTGCCCAAGCCCCCCGCCCAGCCCTCACCCGCAAAAGTGATGAAGCCAAATCCGCGGGGCCGCTTGTTCTCATGGTCGTACATCACCACGGCATCCTCCACCTGGAGGGGGAGAGACGAGGGCGGGGTGGGGTGGGCATGTGTTAAGAGAGAGCAGCGGGGCGGCAGGTGTAGGAGTGCGGCAGCCACAGGAGTGCCCAGCAGTTGCCAGAAGGCAGCCAGAAGGCAATGAGAAGTACACACAAAGGCATTCCCACAAGTTTGTTCGCTGTTGCATTCCACTCACCGCCCCAAACTCCTCAAAGTAGGCGCGGAACGTCTCCTCATCCACAGACGCCGCCAGGCCGCCCACAAAAATCTTCTTGGTGCGCTGCGGCAGGGTTGGCAGTGCAGGTTTTGGTTTGTAAGCTTCGGCAGAAGGACATTTGTGTCACTGGGTGTGTCACACACACACTGGGCTGGGATTGGTGCTAGTACAGCTTCAAACCCCCAGCTTGCTGCCACAGGCAGGTCAGGCGCAGCAGGCAACAGCCAGCCCCTCTGGTCTTGGCCCCGCCGCCGGCCCCTGGCGCCCACCTGGCCGCTGGCCGCCGCCTGCTGGTCCTTGCTGACCGGGCTCTCCTCCTTGGGCAGTGCGCGCTTGGCCTCCACCTCCCGCCGGTCGATGGTGTGCTGCACGCTGATCACCTGCGGCGGAAAATCAGCAAGGGGCCGGAGCAGGGCAGCAGTGGGTGAGCCGACGGCAGCAGCTTTGCCAATCACGCTTTTCAGCCTGCAAAGCTGCACAACAAGTCAACCTGATAGCCCGATGCACGCACAGGCTCGGCTGCACGTGCGACAATTCAGGTGTGAGTATTCAGGCTTCAGACAGGCGAAATCAGTGCGCACCTTGTCTGCGATGATTGGGTCGGCAAAGACGACAAACCCAAAGCCGCGCGGCCGCCCCGTGTGCTTGTCGTACGACACAAACGCCTCCTGGACCGTGCCATAGTTCTCAAAGTAGGCACGCAGCTTCTGGTCTGCAGGGGTGAAGAGGTGGGAGGGAAGGCGTTCACACCAGAGGGTTGGCGGGTGGTAGGGAGTAAGGTTGTCCGGAGGCGGGGGGGCAGTGCCTGGCCGCCTGCGGTGGCACAGGCGGCGCCTGCAGCGCAGCCACGGCGTTTCAAGCACCCTGGCTGGCGCCACAGGTGCGCTGGGCAGGAACCCCCGTCAGCAGTAGCCGGCCCGAAAGCAGTTCACAGCTGCATGATCGGGCTCGCGGCTGCCCGCCGGCTGTGCAGCAAAGCCCTGCTGCAAGTTGCTGCCAGCTGCGCCACGCACCAGTGGTCTCCCAGCTGAGGCCGCCGATGAAGACTTTGCCTTCCTGCTTCGCCATCCGGCCGGGCGGCTGCACGCATACGCCGCCCGATGGCCCGTGCGCTCGTGAGCCGAGCGCGCCGCTTACGCAGGCCGCCTGCGCTGCTCCCTAACGGCCTGGCACACTGGAAGCCTGCAAGGAACACAGCAGAGGGGTGCGGGGCGGGGTTGGGAAGGTGTTAGCAACTGGGCGATGGCCGAAGGAGCGCCCGAGAGCAGCGGCCGGTGCCGCTCCGAGGCGGCCGCGAGTGGGCCCACTGGCTGCCGCCTGCGGCCGCCGCTGAGCGGCAATTTAGGCCCAACGTCGCCTCGCGAGGCTCAATTGACGGCGAGCAAGCCAGCTGAGCGCGCATCGCTGCAGCCCAGCGATGTGTTGTCCTCCTGCCGGCGCTGCACCCCGAGGCTCCCTTCCAAAAGTCAACAGCAAGGGTGATAGAGGTAGCCGAGCGCGTGCAAGGGCCGGCGAGCGCTGGCCTGCGCCCTCTGGGAGTGCGCGCCTCACCTGGAGAGCGCTGGAGACCTAAGCTACGGAGCTAACGAGACAATGCTAACAGGACCCACTAAGCGGAGGGGGCCAAGTGCCATCAGCCGCTCGGTGGCGCCACCCTGCATGGGGAGGACCACAGTGGGCAGGGCTGCTTCTCAGGCCTTCTTCTCGCCTTGACGATGCGAAGATCTTGCTATCATCGGGCTCGATTGCTGTTTGTACGCAGCGGGGGCCTCGGGGCTTTGCTTTATGAGTACCCTCGGACTTGGCACCCCCAGCCCGGCGCTGGAAAGCGCTGCGCGGCAGTTGAAACAAGTGTCAGGCACCGATGGCACTTTTTGAGCGCAGATGGCGGTCTGCAGCGCTGCAAACGGCCTCAGAGGCCCCCCGCCTGCCCGCCGCTCTTTGCAGCTTTGCAACCCTCTGATCGTGCCACCGTCCTGCGCGAACCATGGGCTTTAACAGCGAAAGCACGCACGCCAGCAGACGTCTATATATCAACAAGGGCATACAGGAGCATGACACAAAGCCATGGTGCATTGAGGGGCCAAAGTCATGGGTGCATTCAGTGGCTGGTGTCGGGTCGGTGCAAAATCGATGTTGGTCAGGGCGGGCAACGAGCGCTGGGTACCTCACACGTGCTGCACTGGCGAGGAGGAGGCAGCGGGCGGCCCCGCTCTGTGCCCCAGAGACGCTCCCAAGTGCCCCTCTCCATTGAACTGGGCATCGCCGGGGGCTCCCGCCCGGCCATTGCCAGTGGGCTGGTAGCCCGCGCCGCCGCGCCGCCGCCAGTGCTGCACACGGTTCCAGGACAGCAGCGCCACGCCCACAAACACCAAGCCCAGCACGGCCGGCAGCATGCCGCCCACTGCGGCAGGTGAAGGGGCGGGTGGTGGAGGTGTCGCAGACCAGGCGAACCGAGAGAGGAACAACAGGCAGCGCGGCAGCGCACTTCCAGGGACAGGGTTCCTCTTTGCCCGCCCAGCTGACCAGCACAGGCCTGCCAAGCGGCAACTCGCCCTTTGCCAGCAAAGCCAGGGTCGCATGCAAGCCGCCACCTCCCCCTCACCTGACTGCCCTGGCATCTTTTGACGGGCCGCTGAGTACCAACCCTCCTGGTCTGCTGCGGCCACCTTCCCTGCCACCTCCTGCTGCTGCTCGGCCGGCTGGCCTGATGCCGAGCCTGCTGCTGCCTGCTGCTGCTGCTGCGCCGGCTGTGTGCTGCTGTCGCCAGTGTCCCGCTCAGACGTGGCAGCCAAAATCGCCTCCCACTCTGCCTCTTCCTCCTCCTCTTCTTGCACCTCTTGCTGCCCCGCTGCTTTCTCTTCCTCCTGCTCAGCCGGGCGCTGCTGCTCCCTAGCCGGCCGTGCATGCTGCGCATGCGGCTGCTGTTGCTGCTGCTGCTGCTCCTCCTGCTGCGCCTTGGGCTGTTGCTCCTGCTGTTGCGCCCCGCCTTCCGGCTGGCCGCTGCCGCCGCTGCTGCCGCTGCCGCCGTCGCCACCATTCTCGACCGGCTTCACCAGGCCGTGCCCGATGCTCTCCACATCCTCATCGTCCTCCTCCTCTTTCGGCTCCTTCCCAGCATCCACCGGCTGCACCGCGCGGTGCCCCACAGCCGCCGCTTCCGCCTCATGCTGAGCTTCCTCTCCCTCCAGCTCCTGCTCCCCGCCGCCCGCCGCGTGCTGCCCGCCGTGCGTGGAGCCGCCAAAGTGTGCTGCAGCCTTGGCCTTGGCATCCGCAACTGCCTGCTGCTCTGCCAGCTCAGCTTCAGTCAGGGCCTCGCCCCCAGCCGGCTGAGTGGCACCGCCCCCGGCCGCCGCTCCCGCCGCTGCGCTGGTGTTGCCGCCCGGCAGGGCTTCTGTTGAGGGTAGGAAGCAGGGTAGAGCGGCTGTGCTCAGAACCACTGCGCGGCAGAGGCTGCTGCACCAATACAGCCCTGTATTTGGATGGACGCTCGTGTGCAGATAGCCCAAACGCTGCGAGACAAAGTCCCCACTCTCAGCCAAGCGCAGCCAGCCAAGCTCAGCCCACCTGGCGGCGTGAGCACAAACTTGTGCATGTTCTGCCCCGAGTCCTTGGTCTCTCCCACAAGCACCGCCAGCAGGCGCTCGCCTGTGGACAGAGTGGCGGCAGGGGTGAGGAGGAGGAGTCGGTGCATGCTTTGGGGTTGGTTGCAGAGCCAGCATGCACAGCAGCTAGGCCATGCCCTGCTGCTGCTGGGCAGCATCACGAGAGGCCACCAGCTTGCTCAAAAGTAAAGCTCGTGAGCCTAGGCCATATATGATATCAAAAGGCAGCCAGATGCACACACCTGCGCCGGTGACCTCCAGGGGAGCCGGTACCAGCGTAAGGTCATGAGGGTACTGCAGGCCCGACAGGCTCCAGGACCTGCGGTGCACAGCATGCAAAAGCATCGCATCAGCAACTTGTTCTGTGCGTCAGTGCCAGGTGAACGCAGGCGGCAGACTGCAGGCACGCGGCAGGCGCGCCCAGGGAACATATGCTGCAAGGCCCCAGGCACCATCCTGCAGCGCCATTCTGCACCACCCAATGTGCCTCACCCCAAGATCGAGCCGGGGTGGTTTGCATCCAGGGCCACCAGGAAAGACTTGGCTGGGGAGACGGAGGGCTGCCACGTCAGCGCCAGCACTGAACCGTAGGGGCCCAGGGTCAGCGAAAACGGCATGCCGTACTCCTGCTCAATGTCCCACACGCCTGCGGGAGGGGGGGGGGGGTGGGGGAGGGTTGCTCTCATGCAAATGCCAGGGTGCAAGTGCAGTGACGGCTTGAGTGGTGCACGCCATGTATCTCCGGCAGAAGCTGCTCCTCACTGCGAAAACAAGTTGCAACCCCACAGACCAAGGCAAGCGATCTAGCCCCACAGCATCAGGGGGTGCACGGCTGCACTGCTCACCCACGTATTTGCCGTCCAGGCCAAAGGCGTGCACGCGGCCGCGCTCCCGCTCAGCCACCAGCAGGCGCTGCAGGCACTCGTGCACCACCAGGCTGCGAGGGAGGTGGCAGGGTGCAGCGATACATCCTTCAATTACTTGTGCAAGGGAAAGGAGCACTCTTGCAAGGCCAAGCACATGCAAGCATGCAGGCACAGTGCTGTGCGCCATGCCTCAAGCAGATGTTTGGCCCCAGGGGACCATGCCCACCCCACCAGGCTGAAGGCCGCCCCCTGCACGCCCACCTGTGCGGCACCAGCAGCGGCTGGCCCTGGCCCTCCGGGACGGTGAAGTCGCGCACCCACTTGCCCTTCGCATCAAACTGCACCACCCGGCTGTTGCAGTAGCCGTCTGCGGCGCGGTGTAGGAAGAGGCGGGCAAAGATGCTTGCTGACTACTGGTCAAAAGAGCCCCAAAGCGGTGCTTGCATGCATCGACAGCATCGTGTGCCCGGCCTGCTCAGGCTGGCTGTTGTCTGTGCTGCATCTATGCCATTCCCTGCACTGCATGCTACGGCCTGCTCTGCCCTGCACCGCAGGTGCGCACCTGACACGTAGATGCTGCCGTCGCGCCCCACCGCCACCTGGGTGGGCTTGCAAAAGGCCTTGGGCCCGCTGCCCGACTTGCCCGCCTGCCCCAGCGCCAACAGCTGCTTGCCGGACTTGTCAAACTTGATGGCCTGGTGCAGCGCCACGTCTGCAAATCAAGGGAATCGAAGGTCTGGTGTGTGTGAAAGCAACTGAACCGACACCCGTCACATGGGACAGCAAGCAGCCTGCTCCGCTGCGCACACGCCACAGCCAGCCTGGCCATCGAACCCGTGCAGCCTGCAGCAGGCAGCACCCACCCGTGATCCACAGATTGCCATCATAGTCCAGCGTCACCATGTGCGGCATCACAAACTGGCCGCTGCCCCACGACTGCAGCAGCGCGCCGCTGTCTTGGTCGAGCTGAGGGGGTTGGGCAGGGAGGGGGGAGGGGCACCAGGGCAAGGCGGTGTTGGGCGAATGAGGTGTGTAAACCTGCCCTGATGCCATGTTGAATGTGCTACAGGACAGCCCCCACTAGTGGTGCAGCCGGCCTGCAAGCCATCCATCCCACTTGCTCCACCCCAGCTGCCCATTTGTCGCACCACCCCTTGGTGCAGACCCCTTGCTGCACCACCTCCGCACCGGCTCACCTGCAGCACCACTGGGCCCGCCAGCACAGCCTCCTCCTCCATGGTGCCGCTTGTCGCCGCCCCTGAATTGGCCACGCTGCCGTCTGGGTTCCAGGCGCGCTCCCCTCGGTGCACCACCCACACGGTGCCGTCCCCAGGAGACGCCAGGCCCGACACCTGACCGATCTTGAAGGCGGGCGCGCCCACGCGCTGCGGGGCAGGCGGCCAGGTGGGGTTGGAAATGTGAAGCGAAAAGAAGAGGGCATGCTGGGCAGCTCCCCAGCCATTTTCGGCTCAAACTTGGGCTGAAGATGCGGCTGCAAGCAAGGTGGCCCGCATACGAGCTGAGGTCCCGCCCGCCTTGTCCCTATACAACCAACCTGCCCCCTGGCCCCTCACCTTGACGGCCTCTGGAGGCTGCCAGACCTTGGCCTCCGGCACCATCTGGCCCTTGACCGGCAGGCCGCCCGGCCCCAGCATCTGCGGGGAGGGGCACATACAGGTCCAGCAATAGGTGTATGCAACAATGTGTGGAGTTCTCACCCGAAAAATAGCGCAAATACAATGTTCGCAACTGGGCCCTGCCTTCAGCCCGAGCGTGCGCCCTGTCAAAGCCCTCCTGCTACGGCCGCGCTTCAGCGCAAGCAACCCCTCCTCCCCGCCACCGCCCCCGCACCTCCACCACAGTCTGGTTGTCCAGGCACCAGCCAAAGTACGGCAGCTGTGAGTAGAGCATGAGGTACAGGTTGCACATCTCGTCCGCGGCCGAGTGCCCCGACACAACCGTGTGGTCCTGCGCCAGCGGGGGAGGGAGAGCACCGATGGGCAGGGGTGAGTTGGGGGCAGCTGATCCGGAGGCATAATGCCATGCAAGGCAGCCACTCAGGACATCAAGGCCTGCTGCCTTTCAAGCTACCGCGCCAGGACACCAGCAGGCAGATGGTTGCAGCAAAACAGCCTGCCGCCAACATGGCTCGGGCATCAAGCTCTGGCCCAGCTGTGCCGCCTTAGCGTCTTGCCCAGTTGTGCCGCCTCAGCTCACCACTGTGGAGCTGTCAAAATCGCAGGCCATGGTCAGCTGGTCGCCGGGCAGGAAGGTGGCCTCGGGATGCACGGGGTAGAAGCCCTGTGCAGAGGGCGCAGCACAAGCTCCATATGAGCATCAGCCTGCAGGCGTTAACAGAGCTGCCAGACCCTGCAGTGGTGCATCCCCAGTGGGCCCACCCGCCCTCTCACATCCACCAGCTGTCGCAGCCAAAGAACCTGCCAACCTGCGGTTTCTGGGGGCTGAGCGCCACCACTCGCTCCAGGGCGGACCGGTCTGTGGGGCGTGTGCGGTCAAGAAACACCTCCCTGCAACGGCACGTGGGCAAGCCGATAACCACGCAAAGTTGAAATCAGAAAAATCATGTGCTGGGCGCAGTTGTGTGTTGCCACCCACACCAGGCATTGCAAGTGCAGCGGCAGGCTGCACGCGCCTGCCCATCTTGTGGGTGTGCACGCGCGTGGCAAAGCCGTGCAGCGGCTCCCAGCCGCTGTAGCAGCAGCTGTTCTTGACCAGGGTCGAGTTGGTGCGGGGCATGATCTGCGGAGAGGGAGGGAGGCAGCCACTTGTCACAATGAGCCGCAGGCATACGGCAATCACGCAGAGTTAGCATAGCAAGCATGGCCATTGGGTGGAGCAGCAGGCTGCTGAGGGTACCAACACGAGCAGCGGGCAGCATGCAGTGAGATATCAAGAGCAAGACTGGCTGGCTTGCCTTGAACATGGAAGCAAAGGCCACCATGCCAGCTGAGTAAGGCACCGGCACGGAGCTCAGGCGCAGTTTGATGCCGCTGGTGTCATTGGCGGGCCGGCCGTGCAGATAGTGCATCTGTGGGAATTGGCATGGGCAGGAGGCACAGCAGGGAGGCGTGAGCAGCAGGGCGAGCACACGAGAGGCAGCAGGCACTGGCATGTGCGAGCCTGCATGGCACCAGTCTCCATTGCCAAGCCCTTGCAGAACCAACAATGCCCTTCCGCTGCAGCACAAGGCCTTGCCTGCAGCACCAGCGAGCGGATGCCTGTGCCGGGCCCCACGCTGAAGCCCGCGCCTTGCGGCATGGCCACCGCGGGCGCGTTCTTGCCCCAGCCATACAGCACTCCCTCTGAGGCGGTGCCGCACACCGGAGACATGCGGCAGTTCCAAACCTCCTCCGTCTGCGCCGGCACCTGGCAGCCTGGGGCAGGGACGGAGCAGCGGCAGCAGGGACAAAGGGTGAGCGCTAGCAAGCGCAGCGGCCTGCTTCCGCGACCAGGCAGTGAGCAGAGCGTGGCTAACGCGGCCACAGCAGCATGGCTGGCCTGCATTTGCGCACATGTAGCACGCAACATGGAGCGAAATGCCACAAAGCCATGCAAGCGTGCCGCCTGCAAACAGTCGCAAACAGCGGCGCCCCGGTGCCTGCCCTGCCGGGCCTCACCAAACAACAGCATGTGGTGCACGATTCGCTGGTCGGAGGTGGCCTTGATGCCCACCAGCTTCAGCGGTTGATCCGGCAGCTTGATGGCGGTGCAAAGATAGGCATCCTCCTCGTCAGTTGGGTGCTCGGGAAACCGCACAGGCAGCTCGAACGTTTCGCCGGGCGCCGGCGCGGGTGGCGCCGCCGCCGGCTTGCCGTCGGCTCGCACCACCGCTAGTATCGCAAGCAGCACACCAAGCACAGCCATCCGCCTCGCTGCAGCACAAAGTGAGCAGGCATCCGGGTAGCGAGGCTCAAGGAGGGCAAGGCAGGCGGACCACTGGCAGGCCACCGCTCTCGGCGCAGGCGGCGGCCACTCCAAGCGGCTTCCGACCCGCCGCCGAGAGCGCACCTGGGCGACTGTGACTTCAAACCAAACCAACAAGCGCCGGCAGGGTCGGCCGAGCAGCCTCAAAGCCCCGTGGGAAAGCAACTCACCGCCGCGTGGGGCGCCCGGCCCCCCAGCCGCTGCAATCGCCTTCTGCACCATGTCGTACCCTTTAGATCGCGCGAGAGCGGGGAGCGGCGCTGCTCACAAGCTTGCCGCCATACGACCGAGCTCTGGGGCCGCCCAAGCAGGCTGGAGTTGAGTATCAGGGCGTCGGAATGCGATGGGGAAGGTATTGATGCTCCTGGGTTGGTGGGGTGGGAGACGCACGGCTGCCAGGCCAGTCGCAGCGCTGCAGGTGCGTGTCGCACGCTGGTGCCCGCCTCTCAGCACCACCCCCAACTGTGCTTCAGACACTGCTTGATTGGCGCTCACACTTTCGGCTCTAGGGTCAGGGGAGGGAGAAATCTGGAAGAGCGGGCACGCAGAGTGCGTCGGGGCATGAGAGGGTGGGACCACAGAGTGACGGCGAAGGAGTTTTGGTGGGGAGAGAGAGCTTTCGTCATGGGTCAAGTCGGGTCGAGAGCGCGCATGCGGTGCTAGGGTACTAGGGTCCGCGGTCGTCCGTCAGGCGGGTAACAAAACGGGGGACGCAGCGCTTTGCAGCTGGGGAGCGGGAGCGGGAAGGGAACAGGGCAAACCAAGGGTGGAACCAAATTGGAAGAGAATTGAGAGGGCGCGAGAAAAGGGGGAGAGAGCGATCGATGGGGGGCACAACATGCAGAGGTAGGTGGTGGGACACACACGGGCGGGCTACACAGTGATAGAATGGCAAAGGGAGCATGCATTTTTTGGGAGGCGGGGGCGGCGGCGTGGGCCGCAACCCCTGCCTCGTTGCAGCAGCACGGCGCCGGGCAGACAGCCGAGGCCCGGGCGCCGTGCCGCGTTTTAGGAGGAAGGTTCAGCTGTGTACATGGTATGGTAGGGAGGTGGGGCGGTAGGCGGAGAGAGCCGGCAGCAAGGGGGGCAAGGGCTCAGGCCGGGCGGCAAACGGGTCGACTGCCTGGGGGCTGTCGCCCGCCGCTCAGCAGCCGTGGGCCCTTGCAGCCTGCTGCCGGAAAGTGGGCCGCAGCAGCGCGCTGGTCCCTCAGTGGGGACCTCGGCAGCGCTGCTCACTGTCCAAAGGCGGCCATGCGGCTGCGCTTCTTTGCTGCTGCCGGCTGGTGCACCTGCAGCGGCGCGCCGCCGCCGCCGTCCAGTTGGAGCGCGGCTAGCATGGCGCGCGGGCGCCGCATGAGGCCTTCAAGTTGCGCAGCCTGCAGCAGGGAGCAGGGCGGTGGGGACCGGTGAGCACGTGGCACATAGCGGTGAGCGAGAAGTAACCACGCAGGGATTGGGGGCCATGTGCAGCGCACGTGCCAAGCAGGAAGCGCAAAGCCGCTGCACTTGAGCGTAACAGCCGTTGTGCCAGCAGCTGCACACCACCCAGGAAGTCGAACAAATTCCCGCGCACCCACCTCTTCCAGGTAGGGGAAAGCGGTCTGCTGCGGCTTGAGGCACGGCTTGTCGGGGGCGCACAGCGCGTGCAGCGGCGTGTGCGGCCGCTGGCTGTGCTGCTCCAGCGCCTCCGCCCAGTGCACGCTGAGGCTGCGGTGTGGTGGCTGCGAGTGCGACTGCTGCTGCGAGCTGCTAGGTTCCGCCGAGCTGTGAGCACCGCTGTCGGCGCCCATGGGCGTCTGCGGGAGAACGTAGGTGCGGAGTGGGCAGGGGTGAGGGCTTGCGCCGGCAGCTGGAGGCTACACATGTGCAGTGCAGCGCACCAGGGCAGCAGAATGCAGCAGAGCGCAGCCGAAAACCAGCCTGAGCCAGCGCACGCGAGCGGCCAGCTGTAAGCAGCCGCGGCGGAGGCTGCCCGCGGGGCGGCCCAGGCTGGGGGGCCAGAAAGCTCCGGCGGCGGCCGCCCCTGCCCGTGCAGGCCTCGAGGTGGCGGGCGAGCGCCCCGCAGCCCTCCGTCCGGCTGTGTGGAGGCGGCCTCCACCGCGGTCGGACCCTATTTCTTTGGCCTCCCGGGCTTCCCTGCGGCCCCACCGACTCACCATGCAGCCTGGCAAGCTTCCTTCGCTGCCGGCGGGCTCCTGGAGCAGCCTGGACTTTGTTTTCGCGGCGGCTTCCAAGCCTTCGCAGCTGCTGCCGGCGCCGCCCAGCTGCCTGCTCAGCTGCCCCAGCGCCCAGGAGAGGGTCAGGGAGGACTTGACAGCGGCGGTGCGAGCCATCAGGCGGCTGCAGCCATGCAGTGCGAGCTTGAAATGAGCTGCGAGGCCCGAGGGCACGCGAGGTGGGTTGGGCAACGCGGAAGACTGACAAGCGGGGCCCTACGCGGCCAGGTGGCCCCCACGGGGCGCGGGCCATTTGTCCATGCATCCTGCGAGCACGCTCCCAAGCACCTCCTGGCTAGCTCACACCAATGCACAGGCGGTCGACAGCGCGGGAAGCAGGGGCCGCCGCCCTGCAGACCGCCTCCGCCGCCACCGCCTGCCTGCCGTCAGCAGTCGAGGCTGCCGGCCAGAGCTCTGGTTGCCTCGCATTGCAAAAAGTGTTGCTCACATGCCGGAATCCATGCCCATTCGAGCCACAGTACTGGGACTAGTCCCTGCATCAGTGCTTGGGGCTGGCCCCTTCGCCATGCACTTGGAAGGCAACACGCACCCCCGGCGTGTTCACAGCACCCCCACTCTCAGAACAGTGGCGCATTCAGAGCAAGCGGCATCGCCTGATACGAGCTGAGTCGTGTGCTTACAAATTTGAGAACAAAGAGAAACGGTGTCACCCCAGCTTGGCGCCCGCCTGCCAGGCCCGGGCTCCCACACGGCCGCCTCTGGCACCGACAGGCTTGGACGGTCCGGTCAAAGTGGCAAACAGGAAGCAGCCGGTGGGGCCCACATGGAAGCGGCGGCACTCGGGCGCATCGCGGCACTCTGCAGGCCCAGGGACACGATGGTAGATGTCACATCGGTTCAGCAGAGCACCGATGCACAGCAGCCTTGAGCGCAGTTGCTCTGGCATTTTCATCTTTTCAACACAAAAGAGCGATAGCTGCGGAAGCTGCATTCAGCGGCAGGCAGGACTCACCCTGGCAGCATGCCTCGTACGTCTTCACTCCGCTGAGTGTTGCAACCGGGGTGCCGGGCCAGACATGCCCCGGCTTGGGTGCGGTGCAGCTGAGCTGGCCTGTACATTGGCACCGGGCACAGCAGCATTACAGTGCATACCACTGTTTATGCCTTTCGCAATCGCAGGCGTGCGCAGCCAGCGCGCACACACGTGCCACAAGCACAGGCACAAGCTACTGACCCTCCTCCCCGAGTCTGACACTGCCTGCTACGCAACCGCGGCTCAGCAGCAGCAGAGCCAGCACCAGCACCAGCCGCTGCAAGCTCACCCACAGGCTTGGCGCCCAGCCCGCTCCGCACGCTGCACTGGTG